>WNFC01006751.1_pt1 | contig 12644 bp, 14 predicted proteins | sample 5400541 | NCBI WGS metagenome assembly WNFC01 (sample SAMN13153342, study PRJNA577476) | soil metagenome | isolation source: 120 cm saprolite under Douglas fir tree site 2 hole 2 replicate 1 | place: USA:California | collected 2015-04-18
CGAAACTCGTGCACATCCCTGAATGAGTGCTAGAAAGATTCGATATTTTCGCCAAGGACGAAAATCGCTCCCCAACTCGCCCCGTCTGCCGGCGCGCTCCGAGATGGTGACCACTCTGATCGCGCAGATGTCCGATTTGCTCGCCCCAATGCGCCGAAGTCGATCAGAAAGAACGGCGCATCGTGGGATCGAAAAGCGTGCTTCGGGTGGGCTGGTCGCTGCTTCAAGCGCAAAAACGGCAGGTTTTGCAGTGCCCAGTTTTGTGCCGAAATGGCGCACCCAACACGATTCGAACGTGCGACTTTTGCCTTCGGAGGGTGGCGCTGTATCCAGCTAGCTACTGGCGCGATGCTTAGCCGTCCAGCGACCCAATGAAAGCAACCCGCTAGGCGTCTGTTGCGACATCGTCAAACCAGTGTTTCCCGCGCTTTCATACGACGACGGTTCCTGCTTTGTCTTATAGCGACCGAGCCTAACCCATGTCGGAAGTCGGATGTGCAGCAGCAGTCGAACAACGGAAATCGTGATGCGAGACTCAAGCGGCAGAAAAAGGGGGTTACGCCGACGATTGAGGAACGAACTAAAAATGCTGTTCAAAAGCCCGAACGCCAGCCTACGCGAGGACGCCACTTTGATCCCGGTTGTCGCAATGAGTAAGACCGGCTGCGCTTCACTCGGGGATTTCCAGCAACTTCGCGGCCTTTTGGTAAATATCCGTAAGGTCGTCGAGCATATGAAGTACTTCTTTAAATTGCCTGAAATTGTAATCCGGTCGTAAGTCGCTGATGCGTCGACGCCCCGCGCGGGCTTCCTCGATTCGTCCAGCCGCCGCAAGCGTCAGTGCCGACACCGCATGCGCATGAACATGATCGCCGGCATTCAGCCCGACAAGTTTGGCACAATCGGCGGCCTCTTGAACCTTGCCGAGCCGAAGCAACGCGAATGTCCGCACCCTGTACGTCCCGAACATCATCGGATCGAGCGGGCTGAGACGAGCCGCGACATCAGCCGCGTCTATCGCGCTTCCGGGATCGCCGGTCTGGCACTGCACAAATGCAAGGGAGTAGTGAGCGAAAGCATAGTTGGGACTTAAACGAATGGATTGATTGAGGTCGCCGACGGCGCCATCGTGGGCGTGCGCGAGCCATTGCGCTCGACCGGCCGCGCAATGTGCCGCCGGGTCGCTGGGATCCGCCATGAGTGCTTGTCCAGCGGTCTCGAATGCCAAAGCGATCTCGCGTTCGGATTCACGTACGTTCAGATGGAACGCGTTATGAAAATGCGTGAACGACAATCCCGCATAGCTTCTTGAGAAGGTCGGGTCGAGAGCGATCGCTCTGTTGAAGAAGTGCTGAGCCTCTCGATTGCCGTCGCTTGTGAAGCGGGACATGCTGGTTAGGCCCCGATGGTACGCCTGCCATGCATCGAGCGAAGCCGGTGGCATGAGCAGCGCACGGTTGCGTTCGATGACGTGAATTTCCGCATCAAGACCCGTTATGATGCGCGCGGCCAGCAAGGGAGGCACGGCAAAGGAGTCGTCGGCATTGCAACTGAATTCATCGACCCAAAAGATGCGGTCACTTTTGGGGTCGATCAGTTCCACCGAAACAAGATATCTCTTGCCGTCGCGTCGCAAATGGCCGGACGCGACATATTGCGCATTTACCAGGGCGGCTGCCGCCGCGGGGGGCAAACTGCGCAGCGAAAAAGCCGTACCTCGGGCAATGACGCTGAAGCTTCGCAATTTGGCAAAACCGAAGATGATGTCGCTGGTGACGCTGTCGGCGTCCGCAACGCTTTCCGGCGCCGCCGTGAACGGCAGCAAAAGCAGCGTTGGCCTCCGCGTGTCCGCCGCTGGCGAGCTCGACGGGGCGTCGAAACGGGCGGTATCGATCAAACTTACGACGGCCGGCTTTGAGGTAGACCGTCGTGCTGCCGCGAAAGCGGCCTCGAGTGACTCCGGATCGATGCCTTCGGTCCGAAAGCGCGTTACCGATGCATCGATCTGGCGCTGGGCCTCCGCATAAAGACCACGGCGGAGCAGCGTGCGAACGAGTTCGAGGTGAACCGCTTCGTCGAACGGCGCGACTTCGATGCATTCTCGCAGGACTTCGATACGATCATCGCTCTCCGGCGGCAGGACGGAGCTGAGCCGTTCGAGAAGCTGTTGGCGCAACTGACCGAAGCGGTGCCGCTGGCCGGCGAGCCAGTTTTCGAACGATGGAGCCCCGTCGACCGAAAGGCCCTCGAGAAAGTCGCCCCTGAACAAAGCCAATAGCGATCGAAGCTCGCTTGGTGAAGAGTCCGCCAGCGTCTTCTGCGTACGTCGCGCGACAGACTGGGCGTCGACGTCGAGCGAACTTGTATCAATCCAGACCTGCTTGCGGTCGGCGACGATCCGCGTCGTCGTCGGCCGGTCGACGAGCGGGCGTAGCTTGGAAAGGCACCAGCGCAACTCGCTTCTCGGGTCGTCCGCGACGTCCCAAAACAACTCGCACAGCTTTTCGCGGGTGACAGGCCGCGGCGCCATCGCGAGATACCCGAGGAGGGCCCGGACTTTGCGCGAAGGCGGCTGGTTCAAGGGGACGTCATTCTGGATGACCTGCAGTGGTCCCAGCAACAGCACCCGATCCGCCGACAGACTCGCCATTTCCATGATCACTCCAACGCTCGCTCCAACGAGGACCGCTTACCGCAGGGAGTATCGGACATCTTCTGGCTGCTCGGGAAACTAACACAGTTCCAGCCATGCCCGGAAGAAAAACGTTCAACGCAATCAGTCATTTGACGACGACGGGCACTGTCAGCCCGACAATCCGTCCCGGAGAAGCAATCATGATATCTGCAGCATTTCCTTACAAAAAACAGCGCCGCAAGATCCTTGGCCGTGAGATGGCGTACGTCGAAGTGGGGAAGGGCGATCCCATCGTATTCCTGCACGGCAATCCCACGTCATCTTATCTTTGGCGCAATGTAATACCGCATCTCGAGCCGCTGGGGCGCTGCATCGCCCCCGACCTGATCGGCATGGGCGACTCCGAAAAGCTGCCTGACAGCGGGCCTGGCTCGTATCGGTTCGTCGAGCACCGCCGTTACCTCGAAGCTCTGCTCGAGGCGCTGAATGTGCGCGAGCGCGTGACTTTGGTCATCCATGACTGGGGTTCGACGCTCGGTTTCGACTGGGCGAACCACCACCGCGATGCCGTGAGGGGTATCGCGTATATGGAGGCGATGGTGGGACGGCAGTATTGGGACCACTGGGACAAGTTCGGAATGCGCCCGGTCTTGCAGGCGCTGCGCTCCGAGGCCGGCGAGCAGATGGTTCTGCAAGACAACTTCTTCATCGAGAAGGTCCTGCCGGGGGCCATACTGCGAAAGCTCTCGGACGAGGAGATGGCGGAGTACCGACGGCCATTCGCCCAGCCTGGCGAGGGTCGGCGGCCGACGCTGACGTTCCCCCGAGAAATCCCTATCGAAGGTGATCCTGCCGACGTTACTGCGGCAGTGGACGCCTACGCAGACTGGCTGAAGACGAGCAGCGTACCGAAGCTGTTTCTCAAGGCCGAGCCCGGTGGAATCCTGGCGGACGGCAAGGTTCTTGAACTGGCCCGAAGCTTGCCGGCGCAGACCGAAGTGACGGTCAAGGGAGTCCATTTCGTCCAGGAAGATTCGCCCGACGAGATCGGCAGTGCCATCGCAGCCTGGATGAAGAGGCTGGGCTGATCGGCAGATCGACGGCCGACCTTCGGCGATTACAGGTTCGACGGTGCGCGGCGATGACCAGCGAAGAGACAGTAACACCGGAAAGGATGAACGCTTTCAGCGATGGCGTGTTCGCCGTGATCATCACGATTCTGGTGCTGGAGCTCCGCCCTCCGAAGGAGGCGAGCTTCGGAGCGTTGCTGGACCTATGGCCGACCGCGGTCAGCTACGCGATCAGCTATCTCTTCGTCGCGATCGTCTGGGTGAATCATCATCATCTTTTGCGATTCCCCGACGTCGCGACGCATCGCTTGATATGGGGAAACTTCGCGCATCTGTTCGCGGTTTCGTTGATGCCGTTCTGCACCGCATGGCTCGCGAGCTCTCGATTGGGTGCCGTGCCGGTCGCCTTTTACGCGGGAGTCTTCTTTCTGGTGAACGTGACGTATGTGCTGCTGTGCATGGAGGCTGTGGACAGGTCCGCACCGCACAAGGTTGCGGCGCGCGCTCGGTCGATGATGCGCATGCGTTCTTTTGCGACGTTGGCGGTCTTTGCCGCCGCCGGCCTCGTCGCGCTTCGGTATCCGCTCGGAGGCATGGCGATGATCTGCGTGTGTCTGGTGGTTTACCTGAGCCCGGGGGTACCGGGCGTTGCACGTCAACCCAAGTAGCTTGGTAATCTGAAGAGGATGGTTTCATGGTAGGTTCGAAGAAAGCTCCGACTTTTGTACTCGTTCACGGCGCCTGGGCCGATGGGACGAGCTGGCACAAGGTGATCGACGCGCTCGAGGCCGGCGGGGCAAATGCGATTGCGGCTCCAATTCCGCTAACGAGCGTTTCGGACGACATTCGAGCCTTGGATCGTTGTTTGGCAAGGATCGAGGGGCCGGTCGTACTGGCCGCGCACGCCTATGCTGGCGCCGTCATCTCGGGCACGAAGAACGAGCGCGTAAAGGGCCTGGTCTTCGTCGCTGCGCTGGCGCCCGACGAGGGCGAGACCGTCGGCGAAGTGTTCGGCCGAGGAAAGCCGCATCCGAAGGCGCCGCAGCTGGCACCCGACGGTGACGGCTTCATCTGGATGCCGGAAAGCGCATTCGCTGCGGCCTTCGCGCAGAACGCTAGCCCGAAGGAGAGCGCTCTGTTCGCCGCCGTGCAGCGGCCGATCAATGGAGCCTGTCTCCAGGAGAAGGCCCCGAAGCCGCTCTGGAAGACGTTGCCGTCCTGGTACCTCTTGGCCGAGCAGGATCGCATGATCAACCCCGAGACGCAGGAATTCATGGCGCAACGGATGAAAGCCACCCTTCGGCGGCTGGATGTCGATCATACTCCGATAGCTACGGCGCCTGATCGCGTCGTCGAATTGCTGCTCCAAGTCGGCAAGTCAGTTTCGGCCTGATGCGTTACGACTGATCGAATGCGAACATAGGAGCGTCTGATGAGCTCAATCAGATACCGTAGAACCGAGGTCGACGGGTTCAAGATTTTCTATCGCGAGGCTGGGCGTGCCGGCGCGCCAAAGCTATTGCTGTTGCACGGCTTCCCGAGCGCAGGCCACATGTTCCGTGACCTGATTCCGCAGCTTGCTGACCGGTTTCATGTCGTGGCGCCCGACCTTCCCGGGTTCGGCCAATCCGATATGCCGGCGCGAGAGAAGTTCGATTACACATTCGACAACATAGCTCGGGTGATCGAGCGTTTTACCGAGATCGTCGGATTCGACCGTTTCGCACTTTACGTTTTCGACTATGGCGCGCCGACGGGCTTTCGAATGGCCGTTCGCCATCCCGAGCGGATCACGGCGATCATCTCGCAGAACGGTAACGCCTACGAAGAAGGTCTCAGCGAAGGCTGGACACCGATCCGGGCCTACTGGGAAGACGCGTCGCAAGCGAACCGAAAGGCGCTTCGCGCTTTCCTCACGCCCGAAACGACAAGCTGGCAGTACACGCACGGTGTGACAGACCCGACGACTGTGTCGCCGGACGGTCAGAACCTCGATAACTTCTATTTGGCTCGTCCCGGTGCCGATGAAGTCCAGCTCGACCTCTTCGGCGATTACAAGAGCAACGTTGCGCTCTACCCCTCATTCCAGCAATACTTCCGGACGCACAAGCCACCGCTTTTGGCGGTGTGGGGCAAGAACGATCCGTTCTTCCTTCCGCCGGGCGCCGAAGCGTTCCGGCGCGACATTCCCGAGGCGGAAGTCCGCTTCTTCGATACCGGTCACTTCGCACTGGAGACGCACTACGCTGAAATCGCGAGAGTCATCGGCGATTTTTTGAGCAAACACGCGGGTAGGTGACATCTGGTGAGGTCTTCGGCCTCGATCATCCAACCTAATAGGAGAAAGCCGTGGGATTGTCCTGGCAACAAGGTCCGCTTTCAACGGGACCAATCGGCAAGTTCATCGTACCCGAACCGCTGCCCAAGAGGCTTTTGTACGTCGAGCGATTGCGCAGGCGCATGCGCGTTCGTTTCGGAGGACGTTGGGTCGCCGAAAGCGAGAATGTCCTCCTGCTCTTCGAACCCGGCCGCTATCCGGTAGCCTACTTTCCGGAGACCGACGTATCTCCAGATGTGTTGGAAAGTAGCGAGCATACGACCCAACATGCCGATCTCGGGCTCACATCCTGGTATAGCGTCCGAGCGGACGAGCAGCACGTCGCGCAGCGAGGCGCCTGGCAGCACACCGGCTTGCCCGCCCACGCGAGCGAACTGCAGGCGCGCGTCGCGTTCGCCTGGCGGGCCATGGACGCCTTCTATGAGGAAGACGAACGAATTCTGGGCCATGCCGCTGATCCTTACCACCGCATCGACATCCGCCAGACCTCCCGCAATCTCGTGGTCCGCCATGGCGACCGGATCGTCGCCGACAGCAAGCGGCCGCTGGTGCTCTATGAATCCGGCTTCGCTCCGCGCTGGTACGTTCCACGCGACGACATCGACGGGTCCGCCCTGACGGCTGTGAAACTCCAGACCTTCTGCCCGTACAAAGGACTCTGCAGCTATTACAGCATCGGTGACGCGCGTCAGGCGGCATGGTCGTATCCCGACGCCTATCCCGAGGTCCGTCGCATCTCCAACTTGGTGTCGTTCGAGCCTGATATCGTCACCGTGCATCTCGATGGCACCCAGCTCCGTCTTGAGCCTGGTCAGACGGTGGCTCCGCACGGCCCAGATCGCAACCTCGACCTCGCCGAGGTGGACCGTCCTGCGAGCGGCTAGGCGGCTTCCGGTCTCTCACTAGGGCGGGGCGACGCATGGCTCGACTACTATCGGTGAACGTCGGACTCCCTCGCGACATGGAATGGAAGGGCCGCGTTGTACACACCGGGATCTGGAAAAATCCCGTGCACGGCCGCTGCCGGGTCGGCCGGTTGAATCTGGACGGAGACGGTCAAGGCGACCTGGCCGGTCACGGGGGTGAGCAGCGAGCGGCATTCGTCTATCAGATCGAATCCTATCGCTACTGGCAGGAGCGGTTGAAGAAGAACGACTTCGTCCACGGACAGTTCGGTGAGAACTTCACGATCGAGGGATTGCCCGACGACGCCGTTTGCATCGGCGACCGATATCAAATCGGCAGCGCATTGTTCGAGGTCACTCAACCTCGCGTGACCTGCTATCGCGTCGGCATTCGGACGAGCGAGCCGCGGATGCCGGCATTGCTGACATCCAGCGGACGGCCGGGGTTCTACTTCCGCGTCCTAAGGGAGGGCGAGGTGGGTGCCGGCGACGAGATCGTGAAGGTGGGAGAGGTGAGCGAGCGAATGACCGTCGCCGAGATCAACGCGCTGCTCTATTCGCCCAATCATGCGCACGATCGATTGGAACGCGCCTTGCGGATCGAGGCGCTTTCGCCCGGATGGCGCATCTCATTTGAGACACTACTGAAGAGCCCAACGACTGCGGCGGGGAGCGGCAACGCGGGGCTCGCGCCGGCAGCAGCGGCGCATCCGGTGGCACCGGGATTTCGGCCGCTCGCGGTGGCGGCGATCGATCGAGAGTCGGCGGACGTCCTCTCCCTGTCGATGCGGCATCCGGACGGTCAGCCGCTGCCGGCGGCGCTGCCCGGTCAATACGTCGTCTTGCGTCTTCGACCGGCCGGCGGCAGCGCGCCGCTTTTTCGCAGCTACTCGCTCTCGGGTCCTCCCTCGACGGAGCGCTATCGCATCAGTGTGAAGATCGAGCCGAATGGATCCGCTGGAACTTATTTGCGGGAGCATGTCCGGGTGGGCGATGTTCTCGACGTCAGTTTGCCGCGCGGAAGTTTTGTTCTGCAATCCGGGGAGCGGCCCGTGGTGTTGCTCAGCGCGGGAATTGGAGCGACGCCCGTTCTAGCGATGCTGCACGCGCTGGCAGCCGCGCGCTCGACGCGGCCCGTGTTATGGCTGCACGCGGCTCGCGATGGGCAGCATCATCCGTTTGCCGCCGAAGTCCGCCGGCTCATGCCCGCGCTCACCCACGGCCGCCACTATGTTTGTTACAGCAGGCCGGACTCGCACGACAAGATGGGCGAGGATTTCGACGCTACCGGTCGCCTGTCGCGATCGGTCTTCGACGCGGTCGGCGTCCCGCGAGAGGCGGAAGTCTATATCTGCGGGCCCAATCGCTTCATGGCAGACATGAAGGAGACGCTCGCAGCCTTGGACGTGGCGCCGGCGCGGATTCATGCCGAAATCTTCAACGGCAGCGAGTCGAGGACTCCTGGTATCGTGGACGTCACGACGCGGCCTCCGCATCTGCCCGGGGACGACGCCGACACCGGTCCGCTGGTATCGTTCGCGCGAAGCGGCATCGCCGCACACTGGAAGGCGTCCGCCTACAACAGCATTCTGGAGCTGGCCGAGGCGTGCGACGTCCCGGTCCGTTGGGCGTGCCGGACCGGTGTTTGTCACAACTGCGAGAGCGGTCTGGTTTCGGGCGCGGTCGCCTATGGCCCGGAGCCACTCGATCAACCCGCCGACGGCAATCTCCTCATTTGCTGTTCACAGCCGACGAATGACGTCGTCATCGATTTGTGAATCCTGAAGGGGTGTGGCGATGAATAAAACCAGCACAGCGGTCGTGAAGTTCTCAGTCGAGGTGATCACGTTGTCGGTCAGCGATGTCGAGCGAGCGTTGCGGTTTTACGTCGACCAGCTCGGCTTCACGCTCGACGTCGACTATGCGCCGAGCGAGTCATTCCGCGTCGTGCAACTCACGCCGCCGGGATCGGCCTGTTCGATACAGATCGGTAAAGGACTCACCGACGCGCCCGCTGGATCGCCCCGCAATATCTATCTCGTCGTCACCGACCTTGCGGCCGTGCGCAGCCATTTGCTCGAACGTGGGGTCGAAGTCGGTGAAATCCGGCACAAGACTCCCATTGATGCCTGGGACGGCGGTTTCGCACCCGGGCTCGACCCGGCGCACAGGGATTACGCCAGCTTCGCCCACTTCTCGGACCCGGATGGCAACAGCTGGGTCCTACAGGAACGAGGGTATCGCAACCTGTGACGTCCTTGCGAGAAATCGCTGTGACGGAGGCGTTTGCTGCATAGCAACGGGCCTGCGGCGGACGGCCCGGTCGTGGGGAAACAGGAATGAGGGGGAACGACAATATGAAATCAGTTGAGGGAGCATGCCTGTCGCCGTCAATGTTCTAGTGGGCATGATCCATCGCGGCCGGCTTGTTCATCATGCGCAACATCGTCAGGCCTCCCTTAGTGAAGAAACGCCAAATCAGCGCGGCCGCTAGAATGAGAAAGGTGATGTTAAGCCAGCTCGTGTAGTCCCAAGTTATGGTGGCATCGACCACGCGCGCGTTCCGCTCGGCCGGGACGAGACCGAGCGTGCCGAACAAAAGTTCGACGATCAGCGCAGCACCGGCCATGGCCGCGTAGAATGTCGCGAACAGGAAGGCGGCCATCTTCATTCCGTAATACTTGCGATAGATGTTGAGGATCGGGAGAATGATCAGATCGGCAAAGATGAAGGCGATGGCGCCGCCGAAGCTGATGCCGCCGTTCCACAGCACCGCGGCGAGCGGGATGTTGCCGACCGAGCATACGAACGAGATCACCGCCACCAGTGGCCCGACGATCGGTCCCCACAGCTTTGCGAGCAATGGGTGGTCGACGACGAAGAACGACTGCCAAAAATCTGCCGGTACCCAGGCTGCGAGCGCACCTGAAATCAATAGGCCGCCTGCGATGTCCATCCAGACCGAAGCCACGTCCATCACGAAATAATGGCTGATCGCAGTAAAACCCGCGTCAGACGCGATCCGCTGCCAAAGTGTGCCGCCTCCCTTTACCGACATATCCATTTCCGCATGGCCTTCCATCCGGCCGGTCAGGCCCTTGTCGGCCTGTTCCCTTGCCTCGCCCAAAAGCTTGCGATTGAGAAACAGCCGAAACAGAACAACCAGCAGCGCGACCATAATGGGTGCGCCGACAAATTCGGCCAATGTGAATTGCCAACCCAAAAACACCAGCATGATAAGGGCAAGCTCGACGACGAGATTGGTGGAGGCCATTTCAAACGCCATCGCGGCGGTGAAATCGGCACCCTTGCGGAACAACGCGCGCGCGATCGCTACGGCTGCATAGGAGCAAGACGAGGATGCTGCGCCGAGTGCCAGCGCCTTGGCAATCGTGGCCGGCCTATCGTCAGGCAGCAGCCGGGCCATTTCCTGATGGGAAACCACCGCCTGCACCACGCCCGACAATGTGAAGCCGAGAATCAACGGCCACAGGATCTGCCATCCCATGGCGAACGCCATACCGAGTGCGCGCAGGATCTGTTCAGTCATAGGTCGCTCCCGTGCTTGCAACAAGCGCGAACAGTTGGGCGAACTTGCGGCTTGACACGCTGCCGGTTTCACCGACCTCAGGCAACGTCATCTCGCCCAAGCGCTGCCTTCATACATGAACGTCATCGGCTTCGATTCGGGGATGTAGCCCGTCTCGATCCGGTCGATGCGGAAACCCGCCGCTTCGATCATCAAGCGGATCGGGCGATTGAGGTGACAACCCCCGCCGATATATCGCCAGGCCGGGGTCAGCCGATCCTGCCAGCGACGCACGGAGGCGTCGGGTGCCTGCCCGTGCTCCGCAAACAATAGCTTGCCGCCCGGCCGCAGCACACGCCGCATCTCTGCGAGCACCACGGCCGCCTGTAAAAAAACGCTGAAATACCCCCTCGGTTATCTGGGGCGTTGAATATCGAGAATGTCCAGTACCGGGCAGTCGGGCGCCGTTCTGCCCGAACATCGGGACACCGTCGTCGCCAGCAGACGCTCGAGTTTCTTCAGGTCGTGAAGTTTTGACCGGATGTTTTCAAGATGATGCGTGGCGATCTCTCGTACTTCCCGGCACGATGCCTCTTCAGGCCCACCCAGCCGAAGCAGCGCGCGGATTTCGTCGAGCGAAAAACCCAATTCGCGCGAGCGCCGAATGAAGACGAGGATACGAAGGTCCGTTGATCCATAGACGCGGTGGCCGCTGGCGGTACGCGGCGGCGCCGGCAGCAACTTGATCCGCTCGTAGTAGCGAATGGTCTCAATGTTGACCTCGCTGCGCTTCGACAGCTCTCCAATCGGAAGATTCTCGGCTCGCGAAGACGTGATGACAGGCATGAAATTGTCCTTGATCCTGTAGTCGCTACAGGATGCATGGTCCGGCTATGACGATCAACCGGGAAACCGCAGCCGAAATGCGCGATCCGATCGATTCATCGATCCGGAAGGCGGAGCTTGCCTCTATCGGCGGAATTTTAGCAGCGCTGGGCGCGGCATCGTGCTGTGTGGTGCCATTCGCGCTCTTCGTGCTCGGGGTGAGTGGTGCCTGGATCAGCAACTTGACGGCGCTCGAACCTTATCAACCTGTTTTCGCCGCGGTGGCGTTCGGCTTCCTCGGCTATGGATTCTATCTCGTTTACCGCAAGCCGAAAGTAGCTTGTGCCGAGGGATCCTATTGCGCCAAGCCGGGTTCTGGCCGCACCGCCAAGATCGGGCTTTGGACCGCTTCAATCCTCGTGGTTGTCGCGCTTGGATTTCCCAGGCTCGCGCCGTTGTTCCTCTGACCTGTCATCCAATCCAAGGGAGAAGAGATCATGATCCGTATCGGTGTCACCGCCGCTGCCCTCGCCATCGCGTTATCGCCGCTGGCCGCTCAGGCCGCTGAGAAGACCGTCGTACTCAATGTTGACAACGCCACCTGCGCGCTGTGCGCCCCGATCGTCAAGAAGACGCTATCGCGTGTGAAAGGCGTCACCGTTGTCCAAGTCGCGGAAGCCACCGCCGACGCTAGCGCGGTCGCGACCGTCACCTTTGATGATGCGGCTGCCGACGTTCCCAAGCTGATCGCCGCGACGGCCAACGCGGGTTATCCCGCGCGGCTCAAGAACTAAAATCCGGCGCAAGGAGTTTCCGGGTGACGACACATGACTGTTGCGCTTCCGATGCGCCGAAGCCGAAGAACAGCTTCGATCTTGCCGTCATCGGTGCGGGTTCCGCCGGCTTTTCGGCCGCGATCGCTGCAGCAGAACTCGGCGCCCATGTCGCGCTCATCGGCCATGGCACGATTGGAGGCACCTGCGTCAATGTCGGCTGCGTGCCTTCGAAAACGCTGATCCGCGCGGCCGAGGCGGTTCATCAGACGGAGAGCGCGTCGCGCTTTGCCGGCGTGCAAGCGAAGGGCGGGATCATGGACTGGGGCGCGCTCGTGCGTCAGAAGGACGAATTGGTGTCGTCGCTTCGACGGGCGAAGTACGTCGATTTGCTACCGAGCTACAACAGCGTCGCCTACCGGGAAGGTCAGGCGCGCTTGACTGGCGATGGTGTGATCTTGAACGGGGATGCGATCAGGGCCGGTAAGGTCATCATCGCGACCGGCGCCGCATCAGCGCTGCCGTCGATCTCCGGAATCGAAAATGTGCCCTATCTGACGAGCACGACG
>WNFC01006753.1_pt1 | contig 12641 bp, 11 predicted proteins | sample 5400541 | NCBI WGS metagenome assembly WNFC01 (sample SAMN13153342, study PRJNA577476) | soil metagenome | isolation source: 120 cm saprolite under Douglas fir tree site 2 hole 2 replicate 1 | place: USA:California | collected 2015-04-18
GGCGATCCCTCGAGTAGGCGCGCGAGGAACGCGTGAAACCAGGCAGTGTTGTCGTAGCTGCTCAGGGCCGCGAACCACATCTGCCAATCGAGCCGCGGCTGGTGCGGCTCCACGAACCCCGGTCGGCGCGCGAGATCACCGGGCTTGTACTTGAACTCATAGGCCCGCCACAGCGCGCCGTCGTCGCTTCCCTCCACGATGATCTCCGGCCGGCTCGTCGTCATCACGCGGAACAGGCCGTAGCCGTTGAGGCTGCGGAACGGCTCTATCCAAGCGTTGAGGCGCACCAGCGCTGTGGGCGGCCGGGTGCGCGGAAAGCAAGAATCCCATACGCGCACGCCTCCCAGAACGAGAAACACCGCCGCCACGACGACCGTCAGCCCCATCCGCACGACGCCGGGAGCGCCAGCTCCGGCAGGGAAGGGGGAGGGCAACCGCACGAGCAGCGTGTCGGGCAGCAGTGCTCGCCAAGCGGCGTCGTCCACCAAGAGCAACACCAGCGCGATCGTCAGCAGGTTGAAGAAGTTGTAGTTGCCGGTCGCGAAGATTGACAGCTGGAAGAACACTGTGCCGGCGACCGCCAGCAGCCGCAGCGGGCGAGGCCCAAAGAACAGCAGCGGCGCCGCGATCTCCAGCCCGAAAGTCGCCACCACCAGGAGCTTTTTGAACCACGCCGGGAGCTGATGCATGTACCAGGCGGTCCAGGTCGGCAGCGGCTGCGTGTAGAAGTGGTAGTCGAGCGCGGTTAGCCCGCGCCAGGTCGGGTCGCCCCACGAGAGCTTCACGACGCCTGACTGAAAGGTCAGCCGGAAAACGAGCCACCACAGCAGGAACAGCGCGAGCGCGGGCGGCGCGGCAGGCGCGAGGCGGCCGGGCCAGAGCCGCCACGGCCCCAGAAAGATCGCCAGGAATCCCGCCTCGAGCAGCAGCACGTCCCACTGGAAGGAAAGGAAGTCCCCACCCGCCGCCACGAGCGAGAGGTAGAGTACCCAGAGGCAGAGCATCACCCCACCCGGCCAGACCCCGGCCACGAGCAGCGCGGCGCAGATCACGCCGAGGGCGCATACAACGTCCAGCGCCCGGCCGCTTGCATCCAGCCACAGCACCGTGGGCACGATGCGGTAACGCTCGGGTCCGACGTAGCGGCGCAACGCCTGAAGGTAGTCCTGGGCAGGGAGGATGCCGTGGGGCCCGATCAGACCCTTGACCTGCACCCACAGCGACACGAACGCAATGAGGTAGATCAGCCCCAGAGCGCGCAGGAACAGCCATTGGCCGATCTCGTAGGACGGCTTGCTGCCCGCCGCGCCGATCAGCCACTGGAACGGCGCGTCGATCGCGGCAAGCGTCGGTTGCAAGCGGGTCGCGAGCCAATCAGGCATTGGCCGCCTCCAGGGGTGTATCTTAGATAGCGCACGCGCGACCAACAGGGAACAGGAGGTCCAGAGCGTGCCGCCATTCCCCCTCGAGGCCGGTCCCTGCCTAATCCGCCCCTGGCGCCATAGCGACAAATCGGCGCTGGTCAAGCACGCCGACAACCGCCGGATCTGGCGCAATCTGCGCGACGCCTTCCCGCACCCGTACACCGCCAAGGAAGCCGATACATGGCTTGTTCATGTCGCCGAGCAGGACCCGGTCACCAGCTTCGCGATCGAAACCGATGGCGAGGCGGTGGGCGGGATCGGCCTGATGCTCGGGACTGATATCCATCGGCTGAGCGCCGAGATCGGCTACTGGCTGGGGGAGGAGGTGTGGGGCCGGGGCATCGCCACCGCGGCGCTGCTGGCTTTCACCCCCTGGGCCTTCCAGACCTTCGCGCTGGAGCGGATTTGGGCTGGTGTGTTCGCCACCAACCCGGCCTCTATGCGGGTGCTTGAGAAGGCCGGCTACCTTCGCGAAGCCATCTTGCGCCGCGCGGTGGTGAAGGACGGAGAGCTGTTGGACCAGGTGATCTTTGCGACCGTGCGACTGTCCGGACCTCCAGGCGGGAACTAGGTTTGATCATGCTCTTCGTCCTCGATAATTACGACTCCTTCACGTACAACCTCGTGCAGTACTTCGGGGAGCTTGGGGCCGAGCCGGTCGTGTACCGCAACGACGCGCTCAGCGTCGAACAAGTGTTGGCGCTGCAACCTACGGCGGCGGTGCTTTCGCCCGGCCCGGGCACGCCAGCGCAGGCGGGCATCAGCGTCCCGCTGGTGCGCGCGCTCGCCGGGACGGTGCCGGTCCTCGGGGTCTGCCTGGGCCACCAGGCGATCGCCGAGGCATTCGGCGGCCAGGTGGTCGGTGCCGAGCGGCTCATGCATGGGAAGACCTGCCCCGTCGTGCACGAGGACGACGAGTTGTTCGCGGGCATTCCCTCGCCGTTCACGGGGATGCGTTACCACTCGTTGGTCGCCCGGCCCGAAGGGCTGCCTCGCGACCTCGTCGTTACCGCCTGGGCAGGGGACCGGCCGCGCGGTACGGAGATCATGGCGATGAAGCACCGCCAGTACCGGGCTTACGGCGTCCAATTCCACCCGGAATCGATCGGCACCGAGCACGGGAAACGCGTATTGGAGAACTTCTTGAAGATCGCTCGCGCGAGGTCTGCCTGAGCGACTAACTGGTTTCCTGGGGCGGAATTACCCGCTCCCCTAGACGCCGCGGCACAGATTTTGTATGTTCTCCTGTGCCCGTCCTTGGCGTGATTCCTGCACGGCTGGGCTCCAGACGCCTGCCACGCAAGCCGCTCCTGCCGCTGGCCGGCGAACCCCTCATTCTCTGGGTTGTCCGACGTGTCGCCGAGCTGGGCGTGTGCGATCGCGTCGTCGTCGCCACCGATTCACAAGAGATCGTCACCGTCGTTGGGCGTGCCGGATACAGCGCGGTGCTCACTTCGCCGGATCATGACTCCGGCACGGCACGAGTCGCTGAAGTTATTGATATGAAAGACTTTAGCGACTACGACCTCATCCTCAACGTTCAGGGCGACGAGCCCCTGATGGCGCCCGAGGCGATGCGCGGGGCGGTGGCACGGGTACGCGGCGGGGACCCCATCGGCACCGCAGCCAGCTCGCTCGAGGCGGCGCTCGCAGCTGATCCCAATCGCGTGAAGGTGGTGGTCAGCCCAACGGGCCGCGCCCTGTACTTCTCGCGCGCGCCGATCCCGTTCGACCGGGACGGAAGCGGCGCGGTCGCCTACCATCAGCACGTCGGTGTGTACGCCTACACTCGGGAGGCGCTGCGACGGTGGGTGAAGCTGCCCCCCGTGCCGCACGAGGGATGGGAGCGCCTTGAGCAGCTGCGCCCCCTGCTGCACGGCATCCCGATCGGCGTGGCGCTGTTCGACGGACCGGCGGCGCCCGGGGTGGACACCGCAGACGATCTTCGCTGGACGGAGCGGGAACTGACCCGGCAGCTCAAGGAGGTGAGCTCGTGAGTTCGACGAAGTACATCTTCGTGACCGGCGGCGTAGTCTCCTCCCTCGGCAAGGGCATCGCGGCGGCTTCGCTCGGGCGGCTGCTCGCCGAGCGCGGCCTCAAGGTGACGATTCAGAAGTTCGACCCCTACATCAACGTCGATCCCGGCACGATGTCGCCGTTCCAGCACGGCGAGGTGTACGTGACTGACGACGGCGCCGAAACCGACCTCGACCTGGGTCATTACGAGCGGTTCATCGACCGCTCGCTCTCGCAGGTGAACAACGTCACGACCGGGCGGATCTACCTGTCGGTGATCACGAAGGAGCGCCGCGGCGAGTACCTCGGTTCCACCGTTCAGGTCATCCCGCACATCACCGACGAAATCAAGAGCGCCATCCGGCGCCTCGCGCCCGACCACGACGTCGTCATCACGGAGATCGGCGGCACGGTCGGCGACATCGAGTCGCTGCCGTTCCTCGAGGCGATCCGCCAGTTCCGCCAGGAGGTGGGGCGCGACAATACGCTCTTCATCCACTTGACCCTGGTCCCGTTCATCGCCGCAACCGCCGAGCTCAAAACCAAGCCGACGCAGCACTCGGTGCGCGAGCTGATGCAGATCGGGATCCAGCCCGACATTCTCGTGTGCCGGACCGAGCGGCCCCTGTCGGAGGATCTCAAGCGCAAGATCGCGCAGTTCTGCAACGTCGACTTCGGGTGCGTGGTGGAGAGTCCGGACGTCAAGTCGATCTACGAGATCCCGCTCAAGCTGCACGACCAGGGGCTCGACAAAGAGGTCTGCCACCGGCTGCGGCTGGACACCAAGGACCCCGATTTACGCGCGTGGGCGGCGATGGTCGCCAAGATCCTGAGTCCGCCCCAACGCGTGCGCGTCGCCGTCGTGGGCAAGTACACCGAGCTCGCCGACAGCTACAAGAGCATCCACGAGGCCCTGGGGCACGGCGGCATCGCCCATGAGTGCGCTGTGCAAATCGACTGGATCTCCTCCGATCGCTTCAGCGACCAGCAGATGGCGGGCGAGCTGCTCGCCCCCTACGACGCGCTGCTCGTGCCCGGCGGCTTCGGCGTGCGCGGTGTGGAGGGGATGCTCGAGGCGATCCGCTGGGTACGCGAGCACAAGACGCCCTTCTTCGGGATCTGCCTGGGGCTGCAGACGGCGATCATCGAATTTGCCCGTGACGTCTGCCGGCTGCCGGACACGAACTCCAGCGAGTTCGCGCCCGAGTGCGAGAACCCCGTCATCGCGCTGATGCGCTCGCAGGAGGGCATTCAGGAGATGGGCGGCACCATGCGCCTGGGCGCCTACCCGTGCCGCCTGCGCCCGGGCTCGCGCGTGGCTCAGATCTACGGCACCGTCGAGGTCAGCGAGCGGCACCGCCACCGCTACGAGGTGAGCAACGCCTATCGCGATGTGCTCGCCGAGTTCGGCCTGCGGTGCTCGGGTCTGTCGCCCGACGGGTCGCTGGTCGAGATGATCGAGCTGCCCGATCACCCCTGGTTTGTGGGCTGCCAGTTCCACCCCGAGCTGAAGTCGCGGCCGATGCACCCGCACCCGCTGTTCGCCGGGTTCATCGGCGCCGCGCTGGCGCATCGCCGCGCCGCGACGGCTGCGCGGGTTGAAAGCGCCGATACTGCCTCGGCGCTTGCCGGTCTCAAAGACTAGCCATGGCGCAGTTCGCGGGAGCGGCCCCGTTCCTCATCGCGGGGCCCTGCGTGGTCGAATCCGGAGACCTGAACCTCCGCGTCGGTGAAGCGCTCGCCGCGCTCGGCAATCGGCTGGGCGTCCACGTCATCTACAAGGCCTCCTACGACAAGGCCAACCGCTCTCGCCTCCAGGCGGCCCGCGGCCCGGGCATCGAAGAGGGCCTGCGGGCCCTCGAGCGGGTCCGTACCGCGACCGGGCTGCCCGTCCTCACCGACGTGCATGAGACTGGCCAGGTGCGCGCCGCCGCCCAGGTCGCCGACGTCATCCAGATTCCCGCGTTCCTGTGCCGCCAGACGGACCTGCTGATCGCCGCCGGCAAAGCGGGGCGCCCGGTCAACGTCAAGAAGGGGCAGTGGATGGCGGCCGAGGGCATGGCCGGAGCTGTCGAGAAGGTGCGGGCGGGCGGGGCGCCGGAGCTCGCCGTCACGGAGCGGGGGACGTTCTTCGGCTACGGCGACCTGGTGGTCGACATGCGCAACTTCGTACGGCTGCGCGCTGCGTGCCGCGCCCCAGTGGTGTTTGACGCGACGCATGCTGTCCAGCAGCCGGGGCAGGGGGAGGCGGGCGCGAGCGGCGGCAGGCGGGAGTTTATCGCGCCGCTGCTATACGCCGCGGCGGCCGCCGGCGCCGACGGCTTCTTTGTGGAGACACACCCCGACCCCGAACACGCGCCGAGTGACGGCCCGAATATGGTGCCGCTGGACGAGCTGCCACGCATCATCGAGGTGGCGCTGGAGGTGTGGCAGCGGGCGCGGGAGGCGGTCCGAGCATGATCGATCGGACCCTCGCCGCCGGCATTCGGCTCGTCGGGCTCGACGTGGACGGCGTGCTGTCAGACGGCGGGATCTACGTCGGGCGGGTGGGGGACCACGCCGTCGAGTTCAAGCGATTCAACGCGCAGGACGGCAGCGGCGCGTGGCTGCTGCGACGCGCCGGCGTGGCGCTGGTGCTCGCGAGCGGCCGCCACTCGGAGGCGACTACGATTCGCGCCCGGGAGATGAAGATCGACGAAGTCCTGGAAGACGAAACAGGCGGGGGCCGCAAGCTGGCGACGTTCGAGGCGATGCTGGCCCGTCGCGGCGTCGCCTGGGACGCCTGTGCGTTCGTGGGGGACGACCTGGCCGACCTGCCGCTGCTGACGCGCGTGGCCCTGCCAATCGCCGTCGCCAACGCCGTGCCGGAAGTGAAGGCCGCGGCGGCGGTGGTCACGCGGCGCGCGGGGGGTGAGGGCGTGGTGCGCGAGGTCGCCGAGCTGATCCTCGCAGCGCGCGGGACGTGGGAGGAAACGGTGCACCAATACCTCGAGGAGCGAGGCGATGTCGTCCGGCGCGAAGCCCGATCTCGTTGACCGCGGCCGCCGGGTGCTGGCGCTCGAGGCGGAGGCCATTCAGGCCGCCGCCCGCGGCCTCGGCGCGACCTTCGCGCGCGCCGTTGAGCTGCTCGCCGCGGCCCGCGGCCGCGTCATCGTGTCCGGCGTGGGGAAGTCCGGGCTCATCGCCCGCAAAATCGCGGCGACTTTCACCTCGACCGGAACCCCCGCCACCTTCCTCCACCCGGTAGACTCCTTACACGGCGACCTCGGGATCGTCGGGCGAGACGACGTCGCCGTGCTGCTTTCCAAAAGCGGCGAGTCGGACGAGATGTTCGGCCTGGTGGGCCAGCTGAAGCGGCTCGGCGTGCCGATCATCGCCCTCACGGGCGACGCAGACTCCCTGCTGGCCCGCACGGCGACCGTCGTGCTCGGGGCGGGCGTAAAGGAGGAGGCCTGCCCGGAGACCCTCGCGCCTACCTCCAGCACGACGGTGGCGCTCGCGCTCGGGGACGCCCTCGCGGTCACGCTGCTCGAGGTCAAGGGCTTTCGGCGGGAGGACTTCGCCAGCCTGCATCCGGCCGGGGCCCTGGGCCGCCGACTGCTGCAACGCGTCGGGGACGTCATGCTCACAACTGATCTGCCGACCATCACCCCCGATCGACCGATGCGCGAATGCGTCGTGCTCCTCGCCGAGAAACGCGGCACGGTAGCGGTCGTCGACCCGCACGGCAGCCTGACCGGGGTCGTCACCGCGGGCGATCTCACACGCCTCATGGAGCACACCGCCGCGTTCCTCGACCTGCCGGTGGGCGACGTGATGACCAAGACGCCGAAGGCCACAACGGCCGGCACCTTGGCCGGTGCCGCTATCGCGCTGATGGAGCAGCACGGTATCATGGCCCTTCCCGTCCTGGACGGGGGGAACAGAGTCGTCGGGATGGTGCACCTGCACGACCTCATGCGGGCTGGTGCAGTATGAAGCGCACTGTCGAAGCGATGTCGAAGCATAGGCATCCACATCTCCCCTCGACGTTCTGTTTCTTGGCGCTGTGCCTGGACGCTCTGCTGGTGTCGGGTTGCGGAGAAGGCGTCAGGCCGACGGCCACGACCACCGTCGCCGACTCGGCCGATCAAGTGCTCGTGCAAATGAAGCATTTCGTGACGACGGACGGCATCCTCCGCGCCCTCGTGCTCGCCGACACGGCGTATTTCTTCAATGCCAGGCAGCTCGCCGAGCTGCGCGTGGTGCGCGTCACGTTCTATGACGCCCAGGGCGCCAAGACATCGACGCTCACCGCCAACGCTGGCACCTTCCACTGGCGCACCCGGGACATGGATGGACGGGGCAACGTAGTTGTTGTCCGCAGCTCCGACGGCGGCACCTTGCACACCGAGGCGATGCGCTACAACCAAGCGCGCAACGAGGTCAGCTCCGACCTGCCCTTCACCTTCGATGCTCCCACGCAGCACCTGAAAGGCGTCGGGTTCACCGCCGACCCCGACTTCAAGAATCTCAGGGCCTGGCGCGTCACCGGCACGGGCGGCCAGTTCGTCCTGCCGAAGCACTGACGATGGTCGCGCCCGCCGCCGCCGCCTCCCTCGCCCTGCTCGCGCTCCTGCAGCAGCCGGTGCCAGCGCCGAGGTCCGTCGCTGATACTGGTCAGGGGCGGCCTTGCGAAGTCGCGATCGACACGCTGCCGCGGGTGCGCCAGGTCACGGCCGGGACCGCGACCAACTACTATGGCGGCGGCGGGGTGGTCGCGCACTGCAAAGGGACGGGCACGAGGCTCAAGGCGGACAGCGTCGCCTACTTCACCGGGACGGCGGGAGAGGCCGGCGGCGGGCGCTTCGACATGATCGGCAACGTGCATATCCGCGATACCTCGCTTGCCCTGGACGCCAACTTCGCCAGCTATTTCCTCGACAACGAGCGCCTGGAAGCGCACAACCAGGTCGTCGCCGTGAACCGGGACAACCACTCTGTGCTGCGCGGCCCGAATCTGACCTACTACCGCGCTGTCCAGGGGGTGCGCGACACGCTGGAGCTGTTCGCTTCGAGCCGCCCGACTATCGAGTACCGCGGGACCGCCGACTCGAGCGAGCCCTACATCATCGTGGCCGATCGGGTGCGCTTCAAAGGGAGCGACCGGACGTGGGGCGGGGGCAAAGTCACCATCGACCGCAGCGATATGGCGGCGCGTGCCGACTCCATGGCCCTAGACGAGACGCAAGGCTTCGGCGTCCTCGTCGGGCAGCCGCGCATGGAGGGGAAAGACTCAAGCGGCGGGCGCGCCTATACGCTCGTGGGCACGCGGATCGAGCTCGGGCTCACGCACCGCGAGATCAACCGCGTGAAGGCCCTTGGCGCCGCGCAGGCGAGCGGCGCCGACTGGACCCTGACCGCCGACACGATTCACCTCGGCCTCGAGCACCGCAAGCTGCAGCAGGCGCTCGCCTGGGGCCGTTCGTCCCGGCCGCATGCCGTTTCGAAACTTCAGACCTTCGACGCCGACTCGCTTGCGCTCGACGCCCCCGACCAGGTGCTCACCGAGCTGCGGGGGTTCGGCAAGGCCTTCTCGACCTCGAAACGCGATTCCACCGCGCTGCGCAGAACCGCCGCGCGCACTCCCGCCAACGCCATCCACACGGCACCACGACCGCCCCGTGACACTGTGCTCACCCGCTGGGTGGAAGGTCCGGACTTCATCGCGGGGGACAGCCTCACGGCGCACTGGGCACAGGAGCCCGATTCGTCCGGCAAACCGAAATCGCAGCTGCGAAGCATCGTGGCCCGCGGGGCGGCGCGCGCGCTGACGCATCTAACAGACGATAAGGACTCGACCGCCGGCCCATCGCTCAACTACTCACGTGGCACGAGCATCGCTATCGCCTTGAAGAACGGCAAGATGGATCGGGTCGTCGCCGCAGGTCGAGCCGACGGTCTCCACCTCGAGCCGCGGCCACCGCTTCCGGACACGACCAAGCGGCCGCCGGCCGACTCCATCCGGCGGACTCTCCCCGCGTCCAAGCGTCCTCCCGCCACCTCAGCCCCCACCACCCCGCGCCCATGACCGACCCGCACGCTGAGGCGCCGGAGCTCGCCGAGCTGCTCGTCGGCCGCGACCCCTCGCTGCCGCTTGCCGCGGCGGCACTCGCCCGGATCGCCGACGCGGGCGGCCGCGCCACCCTCGGCGATCTGGCGGTGGCCTACCGGGAGGAGTTCCTCAAGCTCTGGGCCAATACCCGGGGCGGCGCTTTGCCGGAGGCCGGAAGCCTTTCCGTGGACGACGCCCGGGCTAACCTCGGCAGCTCAGTGCTGCCGCGCCTTGCGCTCGCCGGCGTCGTCGTGGTGCCGGCGGGCCAGCTGTGGCACGACGCGTCCGTGGCGTTCCGGCCGGACATCTGGTCCCGCCTCTCCGCGGACCGCCCAGCCGCGGTGGCGCGGCTCAGCCGCGCCGCCGAACAGGCGTTCGCCAAGGCGGAGACGGTCGGAGGTGAGCACCCGCGTCTCCAGGGAGCGAGCGTACTCGAGGCGATGGGCCTCGTGAAGAGCTACAAGGGGCGCCGGGTGGTGGACGACGTCTCAGTACGTCTCGAGCAGGGCGAGATCGTCGGTCTCCTGGGCCCCAACGGGGCAGGCAAGACGACGACGTTCTACATGATCACCGGCTTGATCCGGCCCGAGCGGGGCCGCATCGCCTACAACGGCCGTGATATCACGTCGGAGCCGATGTACCGCCGCGCCCTCGCGGGCATCGGCTACCTCGCTCAGGAGCCGTCGGTGTTCCGCAAGCTGACGGTGGAGGAAAACCTGCTCGCGATTCTGGAGACGCTGCCGTTCGCGCCCGCCGAGCGGGCCAGGAGGCTCGAGGGCCTCCTGGACGACCTTGGGATCAAGCACCTGCGGCGCCAGCGGGCCCTTCAACTCTCGGGCGGCGAGCGCCGCCGGCTCGAGATCACCCGCTCCCTCGTCACCGAGCCCAAGTTCCTGCTGCTCGACGAGCCGTTCGCCGGCGTGGACCCCATCGCCGTGAACGACATCCAGACGATCGTCGCGGGCCTGCGGCACCGGGGCATCGGCGTGCTGATCACCGATCACAACGTGGAGCAGACGCTCGACATCGTGGACCGGGCCTACATCATGTTCGAGGGCAAGGTCCAGGTGGCCGGCACCGTGCGCGAGCTGGTGTTTAACGACAAAGTGGCCGACTTGTACCTCGGTCCGACGCTAACCGCGCGTCTGCGCGCACGTCTGGGGCACGCGGCGTGAAAACGGGCCTGCACCAACACGCGGCGCTGAGGCAGGACCTGCGCATCAATCCTCGCCTCTATCAGGCGATGGACTTGCTGTACATGCCCCTGCTCGACCTGCAGCAGCACCTCAAGCAGGAGCTGCTGGGCAACCCCTTCCTCGAGCTGCTCGAACCCGAGGAGGAAGAGGAGGCACCCTCGGCCGACGAGGTCAAGGCCGAAAAGGAGAAGAAAGGAGACGACGAACCCGACTGGGAAAACATCCTGCTCGATGACGGCGCTGAAGCGCTCGCCGGGTCCCGTGACCTCAGCGAAGCGCGGGAATATGTCGAGCCGGTGCCGGTCGAGACCAAGGACCTCTCCGACCATTTGAAGGATCAGGTCCAGATGCTGGACCTCACACCACGGCAACGGCTGCTTGGCGACGAGTTCCTGGGCAACATCGCGGAGGACGGCTATCTGTCCGCCACGCTGGAGGAGATCATCAAGGGCGCGAACCAGTTGCTGGAAGAGCATGCCGCCGAGTCGGAGCTGGAGCTCACCGTGCAGCACTACACCATGGCCGAGGCGGAGGAGATGCTGAAGATCGTGCAGAAGCTCGACCCGCCCGGCGTGGGGGCGCGCGACCTGCGCGAGTGCCTGCTGCTGCAGCTCGAGGACCAGAAGCGCACCGACACGCTTGCCTACCGGCTCGTGAAGGACGCCTGGGAGGACCTCAAGGCGCACCGCTGGAGCGACATCGGCAAGCGGTACGGCCTCTCGCCGGAGGAGGTGCAGCGGGCGGCCGACGACATCGCCAAACTCGACCCCAAGCCGGGGCTGCAGTTCAGCGCCGCAAGCGATGTCTACATCATCCCTGACCTCGTGGTCCAGAAAATCGACGACAAGTACCACGTCTTTCTGAACGACTCCGGGCTGCCACGGCTGCGGATCTCCAAGACCTACCAGGACATCGCGCGGGACAAGCGGCAGTATCAGGGCGAGAACAAGGAGTTCATCAACCAGCGCCTCAACAGCGCCCACTGGATGATCCAGGCGATCGAGCAGCGGCGCCAGACGATGCTGAAGGTGATGAATTTCATCGTGGACAGGCAACGCGAGTTCTTCGAGAAGGGCGTCGAGTACTTGAAGCCGCTCACACTGCGGGAGGTGGCCGAGGTGATCGGGATGCACGAGAGCACCGTGAGCCGGGTGACCAACGAGAAGTACGTGCAGACGCCGCGGGGATTGCTGCCGCTCAAGTTCTTCTTCTCGAGCGGACTCTCCACCACCACGGGAGAGGACGCCAGCGCGCGAAGCATCAAGGCCCAGATCGAGAAGCTGGTGGCCGACGAGGACCACAAGAACCCGCTGACCGACCAACAGATCGTGGAGCTGTTCGGCCGGCGCGGCGTCAAGATCGCCCGCCGCACCGTGGCCAAATACCGCGACCAGCTGGGCGTGCTGCCGGCCCGGATGCGCAAGCGGCTGTGAGTCTCGCTACCGCGACGGCGCTCCCCCCGCCGGAGGTGAGCGTCCTCGTCCCGGCACGGGACGAAGCCCAGAACCTGCCCGAGCTGGTACGCCAGGCGCGCGAAGCCCTGCTGCCGTTGCCCTACGCCTGCGAGCTCGTGATCGTCAACGACGGCAGCCAGGACGACAGCGCGGAAGTGCTGCGCAAGCTCGCCGAGGCGCACCCCTTCGTCCGTGTAGTGACGCATCGCGCGCCGCACGGCATCGCCGACGCGCTGCGTTCCGCCGCCGAGGCCGCGCGCGGCCGCGTCCTCGTCTTCTGGCCGGCCGACCTACAGTACCGACCAGCCGACATCCCGAGCCTCGTGGGGCCGATTCTCGCGGGTGAGGCCGACATGGTGACCGGGGCGAAGCAGGGAGCCTACGAGAAGCGGTTCGTATCCTGGGTATACAACGGGCTGTGCCGCTGGCTGTTCGGGGTTCGTGTCTCCGACCTGAA
>WNFC01008995.1_pt1 | contig 12640 bp, 8 predicted proteins | sample 5400541 | NCBI WGS metagenome assembly WNFC01 (sample SAMN13153342, study PRJNA577476) | soil metagenome | isolation source: 120 cm saprolite under Douglas fir tree site 2 hole 2 replicate 1 | place: USA:California | collected 2015-04-18
GGCCTTTATTTTGCGCACCCCGACTCGAGGTATTTCATGGTCGGCAAAGTCGGCCGGGACCAGGTCACCGACTACGCGCGCCGCACGTCGATGCCGCTGGCGGAGGCGGAGCGCTGGCTGCGCCCCATACTTGGCTACGAAGAGGACGACAAATGAGACGCCTCCCCCTACTGGGCCTTCTGGCTTTGCCCGCGATCTTTGCCTCCGCGAGCGCCTGGGCGGCGACCGATCCCTATCCGACCGGCCACACCGGCTACGACATCTCCTACCCGCAGTGCCCGCCGAAGCCGACCGCAGGAGATTTCGGAATCATCGGTGTGAATGACGGGCGACCGTTTACGCGCAATCCTTGCCTCGCGGGCGAGGTCTCTCTGGCTCCGACAACAACGCTCCCGTCGCTCTATATCAACACGGCGTTCTCAACCGCGTATCGCAAACAAATCACGTCTGCCTGCTTGTCACTCTCGGCTTCGATCACGGGTACCAACGGCCAGAAGCAGGCATGGGCGATCGGCTGTAGTGAGGCGCAGGCGTCCATCAACTATGCGGGCGCGACGAACATCGCCATGTGGTGGCTCGATGTCGAGACCGGCAACAGCTGGTCGTCCAGCAACCCGACCTTGAACCAGTACGCCATCAACGGCGCGGCATCGCGGCTCGAACAGACCGGACTGCCCGTCGGTGTTTACTCGAGCGCCTCGATGTGGAGCACGATCACCGGCGGCAACAAGTTCACTCCGACAAACATCGCCGCTGACTGGGAGGCCTCTGGCGGATCGTGCACCACGCCGTTCACGGCCTCACCCGTCTGGCTCCTTCAGACCGTAACTTCGGGTCTTGACACGGACTACGCCTGCTAAGGCGGGATCGCGTTGAGTCCGCCCTCGACTTTTTGAAGCGTCCAGCCGCCTTCGTGGAAGAGGCGATGGTGACGGCGGCAAAAGAGCAGAAGGTTCGAGAGTTCCGTCGGCCCGCCATCAGGCCAGTGCTTGACGTGATGGCCGTCGGTCCAAGCGGCCGGCATGTCGCAGCCTGGAAACCTGCAGCCTTTGTCGCGAGCGATCAGCGCCCGCTTCATCGGCGCTGGAATCTTTCGGCTCACGGGCCCAACCTCGACCTGGTGTGACTCGCCTCCGAACAAGACCGGCGTGATAGTGCAGTCGCAGGCCAGGCGGCGGACCGTCTCGGCAGTGATCGGCGGCGCCCACTCCAGCTCAGCCCCACGGGACCCGTCTGCTTTGGTCAGCGTTGCCATGTCTACCGTCACCATCAAGTGGGGCTTCTGGCCTCCGACCTCGGGCAGCTGACCGCCGTCGAGCTGCCGCCGCATCACCTCGACCATTGCGTCCGCTCGGCGCTGCCAGGCTGTCCGATCGTCGTCCGGCGCCGGTGGCTTCATCACCGAATCCAACACCGCGCGCAGCACAGCGCCGCCCTCAGCGTCGAGACGACCGTTGAGGTAGAAGACGCCATCGAGGGTCTGGCTCATGTACAGGTAGCGCTTGTCGTACTGCGCCTCAGTGTCACGCTGGACGCCATCCGGCTCCAGGCAATGGCGCAAGTGCCAGACCGCGATCCTCAGCCGCCGCGGGTCCATCTCTTTCGCCGCCTTGACGAGGATCTCCTCCGCGTGCGGATCCATCTTGCCGCTCAGCTTCTCGGCGGTGTGGGCTATCAGGGCCGCGTGTCGGTAGCTGAAATCCCCATTCGCAAACGCCTCCGCGGTCTGGGGCAACGAATCCAGCAGTCGGGCCACGTTGACCTGGTCCGAGGCCGTGTTGTCGAGCACGTTGCACTGCCAGCGCAGCCACGCCTTGGCGCTCAGCGCGCCGGATCACCCATCGTCTCCGCCGGTGTGGCTGCGATGTCCTCGTCAGCGAGGCAATCCAGGATCGAATTGATCTGCTTGAACGCATCCTCCGAGGTCCAACTCCCCCTCTCCCCACTCACAGAACACATGTTCGTATTATATCGAATATCTGTTCGGTGTCAAGGTCTTTTTCATGTAAAAATATGCGGCGCCGTGTCACTCACTCCAGCGTCATGCCACGCCTGCAGACCAAACTCCCACACCCTCTTCCCAGCAATTTCGTCCCAATGACCGATCCCCGACGTGCGTTCGCCTCACCCCTCGGCGTCCTCGTCGTCATCTCCCTGTCCCTCGCCCTCATCTCCCCCTGGCTCGCCGGCATCTCCCAGGTCCACACCGACGTCAACTTCGGCTTCCAGAACCCGGCCTGCTGGCTGGTCGTCATCGCGCTTGTCGTGTCCGTGGTGGCCACCAGCGCCGCCATCCGCCTCGCTGCAATCCTTGCCGCCGAGGTCGTCCTCGTCGGCTGGTTCGCGTGGGTCATGTGGCTGGCGACGACCGCCCAGTACTCAGGGGTCGACTTCAAATTCATAGGGGTCGACCTCATCGGAGCCGGCTGGTTCGAGGCCGCGCTCGGTCTGTTCGCCGTGGCGGCAATTGTCGCCCGGCGCCTCCACGCGGAAGAGCTTCCGCCACGTCGCGACGTCTTGCTGCTTGCAGCTGTGCCCGGCATGGGGCTCATGCGCATCGGCCGCACCGCGCGCGGCGTCATCTGGGCCGTGCTCGTAGCCACGGCAGTCTTCCTCTCGTCGGTTGCCTCCCCGATCTCCGCCATCTTCGTGCCCATATCGGGCCACCTCGACCTGCCCGCAAACCCCTCGACAAGAGCGCCAGAGTGGATCTTCCTTGCGAGCGCCCTGGTCCTCGCCGCTGCCAGCGTCGTCGACACCGTCATCGTCATGCGCCGCCGAAGTCAGGAGGATTGAGCCGCCTGGATCGCCTCCCAGACGCGCATCGGGTGCAGCGGCATGTCGATATGACGCACGCCCAGATGAGAAACGGCATCGATGACCGCGTTCTGCACCGCCGGCGTAGACCCGATCGTCCCCGATTCCCCAATCCCCTTCGCCCCTAACGGATTGAGCGGCGAGGGAGTCTCCGTGTGCAGCGTCTCGATGAAGGGAATCTCCCCGATGGTTGGAATCGCATAGTCGACCAGACTCGTCGTCAGCGGATTGCCGTCCGCGTCGTAAACGAACTCTTCGTACAGGGCCTGCGCGACACCCTGCGCGACGCCGCCGTGAACCTGTCCTTCGACCAGCGTCGGATTCAAGATCGTCCCGCAATCGTCGACGGCGACATGGCGTATCAGCCGCGCCTCACCCGTCTCGACGTCGACCTCGACCACAGCCACGTGGCAGCCGAATGGAAAGGTCTGCCCATCCTGTTCGAACTCGTCCTCCACGATGAGCATGGCCTCCGCGGCGAGGTCGGCCCAGCTCAGCGAAGAGCCTGGCACGCCGCGAACACCGAAGCCGCCATCGGCCGTCCGCTCGATGTCTTCGACGCTCGCCTCCAGACGTCGTGCCGCCGCCTCGCGAGCCTTTTGGACCAGTGCGATGCACGCCCCCCGCACCGCGCTCCCGCCGAGCTGCAGCGACCGAGATCCATACGTCCCATCTCCGCTCCGGAGCTGATTCGTGTCCGACTGCACGACGGAAATGCGCTCCATCGGCACGCCCAGGAGCGACGCGGCCAGCTGCGCGTACGCAGTCTCGTGGCCCTGGCCGCTCGAGCTCGTGCCAACGCCGACGGTGAACGAACCGTCCGCGGACGCCCGCGCAAATCCAAACTCTGACGTGAGCTGGACCGCCGTCATCTCCACGTAGCTGCTGATGCCAACCCCGAGCACGACCCGCTCGCCACGCTCGCGCCGCGCCTTTTGCTCACGTCGCAGCTCGTCATAGCCCACTGCTTCGAGCGCAAGGTCGAGCGCACGCGGATAGTCGCCGGAATCGTAGGTGGCCCCTGCCGCGGTCGTGAACGGAAAACCGCCGCGAATGAAATTGCGCCGCCGCAGCTCGGCGGGATCAAGACCAAGCTCGAAGGCCAGCATGTCCATCGCGCGCTCGATCATCGCGATCGCCTCAGGGCGGCCCGCGCCGCGGTAGGCGGACACGATCGTCGTGTTGGTCAACGCGGTACGCGTGCGCACGCGGATTTTCGGAATGTCGTAAACGCCCGACGACATCAGCATCGTGAACCCCGGGAGGGCCGCCCCCAGGCCGGCGTCCGCGCCACAGTCGGCGACGATCTCGAGGTCCAGGCCCACGAGCTTGCCGTCGCGCGTCGCTCCGAGCGCCACGTCCTGGACCTGCGCCCGCCCGTGGCTCATGGCGACCATGTTCTCCGAGCGGTATTCGAACCACCGCACCCGGCGATCGAGCTTCAGAGCCACGGCGCACAAAACGGTTTGCTCGGGATACGTCATCAGCTTGGCGCCGAACGCGCCGCCGACATCGGGCGCGATCACGTGCACCTTCGCCTCCGGGAGACCCAGCGCATCCGCGACCTGCGTGCGGACGCGGAACGGCACCTGAGTCGAAGCCCACAACCGGATTCCGCCCTGGCCGTCCGGCTCCGCCGCGACCGCATTGGCCTCGATCGGCACGCCGGCCAGGCGCTGATTGACGAAACGAGCCGTGATCGAGACGTCGGCGCCGTCGAGCGCGCCTGGCTCGCCAACCTCGAAGTCGACGATCAGGTTGTCCTCACGGCCCGCCTGCACGAGGGGGGCGTTCGGTTCGAGCGCCTTGACGCTGTCGATCACAACCGGCAGTGGGTCGTAATCGACGATGACCGCCGCGGCCGCATCCACAGCTTGATCTCGCGTCTCCGCGACGGCGACCGCGATCGCATCGCCCACGAAGAGGACGGCATCGGAAGCGAGCTGCGGACGTGCTGTCGCGCTCGCGAACTCGAGGTCACCCGCGCTGAAAATTCCGACCACGCCGGGCAGCGCGGCCGCAACCGCGACGTCCACACTCTTCAGGCGTGCATGAGCGATCGACGAGCGAACGAACACGGCGTGCAGGCACCGATCGAGGCGCACATCGTCCGTGTAGACCCCGGCCCCCGTGATGAGGCGCGGGTCCTCGCGCCTGCGGACTGAACCGCCCAGCGCGGAGCTCACGGCCATGACGAACTAAAGCTCTTCCAGGTTCTCGACGATCGCTTCTTGAGTCGTGCGGGCGATGACGACCACCGCCTCCTGGTCCGAGTTGGCGTTGGACTCGATGTGGTGCACGAACGGCGGCACGTAGATGTAGTCGCCAGGCTTGGTGATCAGCCGCACCTCGTGACCGTCCTCCGAGTAGATGAACTCGGGGTTGCCCGCAACCACGTAGATGCCGGTCTCGCTCTCGCCGTGATGATGCGGACCCGATGACACGCCAGGAGCCACACGCGTCTCGCCCATCCACATAGCGCGGCTGCCGACGGTGTCGCCTGACAGCGCGGCCGTGCGCGTCATCCCCGGCGTTTGCGCCGTCGACGGCGTGCGCTCCTCGGAAGGCACGTGAAAAAGCCGTCCCACGGCAGCAACGATACTTGGCCCCGGGTATGGATGAACACGCGCTCAGGTGGGGTGTGGTGCCGGAATACTTCGGCTACAAGGGCGATCGCGTCATTGCGAGCGACGATGCGGTGGCCGCCGTGCTCAGAAGCCTCGGCGCCACCGGTCCAAATCCGCCTCGAGCAAAGCCGCACGATCCGCCTGAAGGGCCATGCGCGCCGGCGCCCGATCGCGCCTGGGGATGGGCTGTGCAGCTGTACGCGCTGCGCTCCAAGGACAGCTGGGGCGTCGGTGACTTCGGCGACCTCCGCAGGTTCGGGCGCTGGGCGCGAAGCCAGGGTGCGTCGGTCCTGCTGCTCAACCCTCTCGGCGCGCAGACGCCAACCCTTCCCTACCAACCCTCTCCTTATTACTCATCGTCGCGTCGCTTCCTGAACGCCGTATACATCCGCATCGAGGATGTGGCCGGAGCCGAGCAGTGCGCGGCCGAGCTCGAACCACTGCGTGCGACGGCGCGCGCGCTCAACGCAAACCGCCTCATCGATTACAGCCAGGTCTTTGAGCTCAAGTCGAAGGCGCTGAAGCTGATCTTTCGAGCGGCCCCCAAGCCCCGTGGGCTCGTGGCGTGGACAAAGAGTGAAGGGGATGCCCTCCTCGACTTCGCCGGTTTCAACGCGCTGGCGGAATCGATCGGCCCGGCCTGGCGCGATTGGCCTGAGGGGCTTCGAGATCCGGATGGCGACGAGGTCGCGCGCAGCCGAGAACAGCTGCAAGAGCGCGTCGCGTTCAATCAATGGCTGCAGTTCCACCTTGACCGCCAGCTCGAGATCGCCGCGGCCGAGATCGACCTCATCACCGACGTGCCGTTGGGATTCGCAGCCGACGGCTTCGACGCGTGGAGGTGGCAGCACCTGCTCGCCCCAGGCATGCGAGTCGGTGCGCCGCCCGACGAGTTCTTCACGGACGGGCAGGACTGGGGCGTGCCCGCCTTCGATCCCTGGAAGTTGCGGGCGGCCGGCTGCGAGCCCTTCGTCGAGGCGATCCGCAGCGCCGCCCGGCATGCAAAAGGCGTTCGGCTCGACCACGTGATGAGCTTGTTCCGGCTCTTCTGGATCCCGGCCGGCATGACCGCTTCGCAAGGCCTGTACCTCCGCTACTCACACAAAGAGCTCCTGGCGCGGCTGGCCGAGGAGAGCCGGCGCGCCAACGCCTTCGTCATCGGCGAAGACCTCGGCCTGGTCGAGCCGTCGGTGAGGCGCCGCCTGCGCAAACGCGGCGCCCTCTCGTACCGGCTGGTCTGGTTCGAAGGCGCGTCGCCGGGAAGGTGGCCCCGCGAGTCGGTCGGAGCCGTCGGAACGCACGACCTCCCCACGGTGGCCGGGATCTGGAAGCTCACCGAGCCCGACAGCCGCTTGCACCGGCTGCGGCGGCAGTTGCAGGACGTGACTCGTTTGCCGGACACGGCCGCCGCCGTCGACGTCGCGGTCGCCGCGTATCGGGCGCTGTCGCGGGCGCGCTCGCGAATCGTGCTCGCCCAGCTGGAGGATGCCCTCGGGGTCGAGGAGCGGCCCAACGTGCCCGGCACCACTACCGAGTTCCCAAACTGGCGACTGGCGCTACCGCAATCGCGAGACGAGATCGAGAGGTCACGCGGGGCGCGCCGCATCGCCACCGTCATGAGGCGCGGCAGACGTAACCTCTCATCCACTTTATGAGCGCGCGCTTTGTCGCCACCGTCGGCAACGGGAGGCTCCTCGCGAAGATCGGCGCCGATGGCAGCCTGCTGAGCCTTTGCGCTCCCCGGCTCGATAGCGAGCTGCTGCACAGGCCGGTGCACGCGACGATCGAGCTCGGGTCCGGCCGCAAGCGCCGCGTCGGCGGCCGCGGGTGGAAGCACCGCCGCGAGTATGTGAGGGGCACGAACGTGCTGCGCGTTCTATCGCGCCACGCCGGCGGCATCAAGGTCGAGCGGCGCATTGCCGCCATCGATGAGACGCTGGCCCTCGCGTTCCGGTTCGATGGTGAAGCCCAGGTGACCTGGGAGCATGGGCTCGAACCAACCTTGCCCCGCGCAGGCGTTCGCTACGACGTGGCTTGGCCGCCAGGTTTCGACCCCCCGCCGCTCGCCGGCGCCACGCGCGCATCGGTGGTGGCCCGCGTGCCGCACCTCTCCGACCGCGCCGCGATCACCGGCCTTTACGCCCGCAGCGTGCTCGCCATCGCGCAGCACCACGATCGCTCGGGAGCGTTCACCGCGAGCCCGGTGGACGGCGCACTCATCGCTCACGCGCTGGACGTCTGCGGCGAGCGAGGCGCCGCGCGCGCCTTCTTCGAGTGGGCTCTCGGCAACGAACATGTCGACCCGCGGGTGGCATGGGCGCTCGATCGCCATCTGCGCTGGTCGTACAGCGCGTCGCTGCGCGCTCGGCTCGACGAGATCCAGGCCGACGGGGGCATCGAGCCACCCTCGCCGCCTGGCCCAGGTACCGCCGCCACCCTTTGGGGCGCGTGGCAGGATGCGGTCGAAGGGCGCCGCGAGGGAGCGATCGCGGCCCTGCAGGCGGCAGCGCTCAAGCGATCGTCCTTGCGGCTCTTTCTCGGCGGTGGAGGTGTCGACCTCCGCGCTCATGCCTTGCTGCTGCTCACCGTTCATGCCCTGGTCCCAGCGCGGGGCGCCGCCGAGGATGGGTTTTTCGAGCACCAGGCCAGCGCGCAGAGCGCGCGCCGAGGCCGGGCACTGTACGGCGGCGCGTTCCACGCCGGAATGCCCGAACCGGGAAACGCCGGCCAGATCGTGGCCGAGGTGCGCTCCGACCTCGAGGTCTCAGCAGTCACCGTGGAGGTTCAAGACCGACCGCCGCAGGAACTGGAGGCAATGCCCGAAAAGGCCGGCCAGCCCGCTGGATGGAGCGGGCGGCTGCCGGCGGTCGAAGCGGGCGACATCGGCCGCTACCGGATCAAAGTTCATCTCCGCGATCCGGACGCAGGTTCCATCTGGGCATCGGGGTCAGATCCCCGGCCGGGCGGCCAGGAATTCGCTTTCGAAGCAGCCCCGCCCCCGCCGCCCGAGTGGGTCCGTGACGCGGCGTGCTACCACGTCATGGTCGACCGCTTCGCGCGGCCGGGCGAGAGGCTGCCAGCGCCGGGCGATTCGACCGCGCTTTACGGCGGAACTCTGGACGGAATCCGCGAGCACATCGACCACATCGAAGGCTTGGGCTGCAACGTCCTCTGGCTGAGTCCAGTGCACAAGAGCCCCTCGCATCACGGCTACGACCACGAGGACTTTCTGGAGGTGGAGCCGCGCTACGGTGGAGGCGAAGCGCTGGTCCAGCTGATCAAGACGGCACACAGTCGAGGCATTCGGGTGCTGCTCGACTTCGTGCCCAATCACACGGGTCGCGGCCACCACCTGTTTCGCGACGCGATCGAAAAGAACGGCGATGCGGCCGCGTATTACCGGTTCTGGCAGTGGCCACATTACTACCGCAGCTTCTCGGATGTGATTGCGCTGCCTGAGCTCGACACCGGCAACCGCATCGTCCAGGACCACCTCGTTCGCGCCGCGCAGCATTGGCTGACCGCATACGGCGCCGATGGCATCCGCTGCGACCATGTCACCGGCGTCGACCCCGCCTTCTGGGTCGAGCTCCGGCGCGGCCTGCGCGAGGTCAAGCCCGACGCGCTCGTTCTTGGAGAGGCCACGGGGACGACTGATTGGCTCGCGCGCTACGCCGGCCGCCTCGACGCAATCTTCGACTTCGACCTCGCGTACTACCTGCGGCAGGCGTTGGCGAGAGGCCGGATGGACGCCGCCGCCTTCGCGAGCTGGCTCGACGAGCACGACGACGCGTACCCGGGGCTCGCCCTGGCCACGCTCCTCGACAACCACGACATGAACCGCTTCCTCTGGATGGCGAACGAAAACGCCGAACGGTTGAAGCTGGCCGCCACGCTGCTCATGACGCTGCCGGGAATGCCGGTCATCTACTACGGCACCGAGGTCGGCCTGAGCCAGCGCCATGACGGCGAGATCGAGAACGCCGAGGCGCGGCTGCCGATGCTTTGGGGCGCGGACCAGCACCAAGGCGTGCTCGAGCACTTCCAGGGACTCGGTCGTTTGCGGCGCGGATCGGTGGCACTGCGTCGAGGCACGAGGGCAACCATTCACGCCGACAAAGATGTGTTCGCCTTCGAGAGGGTCGCCGGCGACGAGAGGATCGTCGTCGCCCTCAACTTCAGCGATCAGCCCCAGCGTCGCGAGCTGAGTGGGCTCGCCGAACCCGTCGAGCTGGCGCCGCTGGGATCGACCGTGAGTGAGGCTAGTACGATTCGGTCATGATCGCGGACCGCTCACGACTGTCCGGCACCGACCTCGACTTCTACCCCCTGGCCTCCCTGCCGGAGACCTCGGGCCTCCCGATGACCGTCAAGGTCCTCCTCGAGGGCATGCTCCGGTTGAGCGAGGTCGGGACCACGAATGAAAAAAGCGTGCGCGCGCTGGCGGCCTGGCCCGCCAAGCCACCAAGCGACGCCGAGCTTCCTTTTCTTCCCGCGCGAGTTTTGATGCAGGACTTCACCGGCGTGCCCGCGGTGGTGGACCTCGCGGCGATGCGATCGGCGATGAAGCGCGCCGGCAAGGACGCCGGCAAAGTCGACCCGCTGGTGCCTGTCGATCTCATCATCGACCACTCGGTTCAGGTCGACGCCTTCGGCTTCCGCGATGCGTACACGCGCAACATCGAAAAAGAGATCGAGCGTAATCGCGAGCGGTACTCGCTGCTGCGCTGGGCGCAGCAGGCCTTCCACAACTTCTCGCTCGTGCCGCCCGGCATGGGCATCTGCCACCAGGTGAACCTGGAATACGTCGCCAAGGTCGTGCAGGTGCGCGAAATTGCGGGCCGCAAGGTCGCGATCCCCGACACCCTGATGGGCACCGACTCTCACACCACGATGGTCAACGGCCTCGGTGTCCTCGGCTGGGGAGTCGGTGGTATCGAGGCCGAGGCGGCGATGCTTGGGCAGCCCGCCTACCTCGCCACGCCGGTCATCGTCGGTGTGCGCTTCCACGGAGCGCTGCCGGCCGGATCGACGGCCACCGACCTCGTGCTGACCCTCACCGAGATGCTCCGCAAGCACGGCGTCGTGGACAAGTTCGTGGAGTTTTGCGGCGACGGGCTCTCGAGCCTTTCCGTGCCTGATCGCGCGACCCTCAGCAACATGTGCCCTGAGTACGGCGCTACATCGGCGTTGTTCCCCGTCGACGCGCAGACGCTTCGCTACCTCGAGGTCACCGGTCGACCCCGCGAGCAGATCGAGCTCGTCGAGCGCTACACGAAGGAGCAAGGACTCTTCCGAGTCGATGGCAGCGCGACGCCGAAATTCTCGGAGCTTCTGGAGCTGGACCTCACAAAGGTCGAGCCCAGCCTGGCGGGACCAAAGCGCCCGCAGGATCGCGCGCCCTTGCCTCGCGTGTGGGAGAGCTTCACGGCCGCGTTTGGGAACGGGCCCCACCCGGATCCCGACGCGCTGTCGAGGTTGTCCGAGGAGGGCGGGCCTGTCAACGGACGCGCCGCCACCGCGGTCACGGCGAAGCCGGCCAAGAAGCTGGAGAACGGCTGCGTCGTCATCGCCGCCATCACCAGCTGCACGAACACCTCCAACCCGTCGGTGATGGTCGCCGCGGGGCTGCTCGCGAAAAAGGCGGTGGAGCTCGGCCTCGACGTCGCTCCATATGTCAAGACGAGCCTCGCCCCGGGTTCGCGCGTGGTGACCGACTACCTGCAGACCGCGGGCTTGATGGAGCCGCTCGAGAAGCTCGGTTTCTATCTCGTCGGTTTCGGATGCACCACGTGCATCGGCAACTCCGGCCCGCTGGCCACGCCGGAGATCGAGGCCGCGGTCGTCAAGGACGACCTGAGCGTGGTCGCGGTCCTGTCGGGCAACCGCAACTTCGAGTCGCGCATCCACCCGCTCGTGAAAGCGAGCTACCTCGGCTCCCCGCCGCTCGTGGTCGCGTACGCGCTGGCCGGCACGGTCAACATCGATCTGACCAAAGACCCTGTCGGCAAGTCACGCGACGGCAAGCCGGTGATGCTCTCGGAGCTGTGGCCCTCGCAGGCCGAGGTCAATGACGTCGTGCAGAAATGCGTGCGACAAGACATGTTCACGCGCGAGTACTCGCGCATCTTTGACGGCGACGAGCACTGGAAGCAGATGTCGGCGCCCACCGGTCCGATCTTCGATTGGGACCCCGACTCGACCTACGTGAAGGAGCCGCCGTACTTCGAGGACTTTGCCCCGACGCCGAAGGCGCTGACCGACGTCGTCGGCGCGCGGGTGATCGCGGTGCTCGCTGACTCCGTGACGACAGATCACATCTCGCCCGCGGGGGCGATTCCGGCCGACAGCCCGGCGGGCAAGTACCTCATCGAGCACGCCGTGCAGAAGCCTGACTTCAACAGCTACGGCTCGCGGCGCGGCAACCACGAGGTGATGGTGCGCGGCACGTTCGGCAACATCCGTTTGCGCAACAAGCTCGTCGAGCGTGAGGGCTACTGGACGCGCCACTTTCCTGGGGGCGACGAGGCCACGATTTACGACGCCTCGGAGCGATATCGCGCTGAGAGCGTGCCGCTGATAGTCCTCGCCGGCAAGGAGTACGGCTCGGGCTCATCGCGCGATTGGGCCGCCAAGGGCCCGCTGCTGCTGGGTGTGCGCGCGGTGATCGCCGAGAGCTTCGAGCGCATCCATCGGTCGAACCTGGTCGGCATGGGCATCTTGCCGCTGGAGTTCGCGCCCGGCGAGAACCCGCAGTCGCTCGGTCTGACCGGTCGCGAGCGGTTCACGATCAAGGGCATCGACACGATCAAGCCCGGGCAGGCTATCGACGTCGAGGCTGTCTCAGACGAGGGCGAAACGACGACTTTCAGGACGCATGCGCGCGTCGACAACCAAACCGAGGTGGGCTACCTGCACCAGGGCGGCATCCTGCCCCTGGTGCTCCGCGAGCTGATCGCGGAGAAGTAGCTGAGCCTGCCTGGAGACTCGAAGACCTAACTCGTACGACATTTTCTTGTAGTTATGCAATAGTTCGTTGCATGGGTCCCTCGATTCAAAATAGGATTGCAGTGCTCCGTGCGGAGCGAGGCCTCTCTCGGCAGCAGCTGGCGGACGCCCTGGACATCAACGTCCAGACGGTGGGTTACCTGGAGCGCGGCGACTACAACCCCAGCCTGGAGCTCGCTTTCCGAATC
>WNFC01024038.1_pt1 | contig 12640 bp, 9 predicted proteins | sample 5400541 | NCBI WGS metagenome assembly WNFC01 (sample SAMN13153342, study PRJNA577476) | soil metagenome | isolation source: 120 cm saprolite under Douglas fir tree site 2 hole 2 replicate 1 | place: USA:California | collected 2015-04-18
GACGATTGCCCCTTACCGGAATCGGCAAAGTCTGCGTTGCTTTCTTGGTCGCAACGTCAATGATGGTCACCGTTCCGTCCTGAGCGTTGGCGGCCCAGATTTCCCTGCCGTCGGGTGAGAGGTCGAATCCTTCAGGGCCTCGGCCCGCAGTGACGTTTATTATCCGCCAAGTATTCCTCGGGATACCACCCGGCGGGCCCGACCCGGGCGGCGGACCGCCAGGAGGCGGTGTCGCACCCGGAGGAGGGCCGGGACTTGGAGCGGAGACTTGTTCGATGATGCTGATAGTTCCGGAGCCGACGTTGGAAGTGAAAACACGATCGAGCGCTGACACGACAACCATGTGTGTTCTGTCCTGCCCTGTGCCTATCAACCAATCGACACTTTGCGTCGCTGGGTCGTAACGGCCGACAACCTTATTCGTTTCCGCCGTGAAATACAGCTTGCCTCCAGCGAATGCCAAACCATGCGGGGAATGCAGCGCACCGAGATCAATGGGCGGCAGAGCCTTTTGAGCGGTGAGATCGACTACCGAGATGGTGTGGAGAGAGCTGTCCGAACCGCCGTAATTGGAAATATATGTAAGTTTGCCGTCCGATGACGATTCCACCTCATGAGGATCCGGTCCCGCAGGCACGCGGCCCACGATCTTCAGGGACGCAGGATCGACAATCGCCAGCGTACTGTCGCTTTTCTCAAGAATGAGCAAAGCCGGCGACGGCGTTTGTGCATCGACGCAGCTCGTTGCTACGAAGCACGCTGCGAGGAAGAGGCAGAACGTTTCCAGGCCCAAAATCAAAAGAGACCTTAATCTCATCGCCACTCCTATTTTGGCGGCTCGGGTTTGGCGAGCTCTTGCTCGACTCGGGGAGGAAGCGATTTTATGCGTTTGATGTAGGCGGCGGCGGTCCATAGCTTTTGGTTGGAATCCCATTTGCCGTTGGCGAACATCCCGGAAAGGCGGATGCCATGCTTGGCGACCCAAAAAATTTGCGCTTCCGTGTACTCCGTCCCCGTCATAGGAAGCTGCGGAATGGGCGGATACAAGACGTCTCCTAAATCCGGCTTGCCAGGAGTCCCGTGGCATCCCGCGCACTCATTGAGGTAAATCTTTCCGCCGGCGATTAGATTTTCATCCGTCGGCGCCACTGGGTTGGGCATCTCCGGCGCACGCCGGCGTACGGAAGCATGCACTGCGGAAAACATCAGGGTCCTTTCCCAAGGTGACGGAGGAAGATCAGCGCGAACTTCCGCGAACCCGAGCCGGAGATAAGCGAGACCACCGAGAATGAGCACGACCGCGGCGACCACGATGCCAGCGAGAAAGTTCCTCACTACTTCTCCTTGAGCTTGAGTTTGCCCGCGGCCTTGTTCTCCTCCAGGAAAGTGCGTAGTTGCGTGCTGGCCTCCAGAAGCCGGGTCCACTGCTCGTAATAGAGCGTGACCGGAAAGCGCCCGAGACCATAGACGCTAACGCCCCCCTTTTCGCCGACGCGGAAATCAAGCTGACCAGTGCGGCGGCTCCCTCCTTGCTTTTCGAGCTCCGCCAAGCGGGCTTTCAACTCCTCATAAGACGGCTCAGCCATAAAACCTCCTCAGATACAAATGAGGGGCGATTATACCCAAGCGTGGCGGCACAGAGATGCGGATTGTTGGTTGACAGAGTTTGCGGCCTCGGAAGGTTCGAGCGCGTTCTCTTAAATTAGCCGAAAACAAGCGTCACAGTGAGAGCCCTGCTGCCAGATGCGGCAAGGGCGGCACAATGAATGACTTGCGGCTACTCAGCCTAGCGCTGCGCCGAGGCAACCGTCACAGGCTGCTGTAGGCGGAACTCCAGCAACGTTTCGCTCGGTACTTTCACTTGCTGGCCGCGGGTGAGCACTTGCACGGCTCCTCCGGCCCCGGCGCCGACGCCCGCGCCAATCGCCGCACCCTTGCCGCCTCCGGCGATGGCCCCGATAATTGCTCCCAGAGCCGCGCCGCCGCCGACTTTCTCCGCGGTGTTCTTGCCGCGCCCTTTGCCCTGCAGCGTGTAGTCGCTGCTGACCACCGGATAGTCACGGCCATCAATCACCATGCGCGTCAGCTCGAGTTGCAACTCGGAACTGCCGGCGAGATGACCCGCTTCTTTGGCTTCGGCCAGACGGCCATACACATCCGTACCTTTGCGAGCCACCAACACCCCGTTCACGGTCACATCGGTTTCGAGACTAGCGTGGAAGATGTCGCCGACATGGTTTTTCGACGAGTCGACGCCGTCAATCATGCGCACCAAAATGCTTTCGCCCGCGGGAATCGTGACGGTGCCGCCCGCAGTAAGAGGCTGCGCCTGAGCAACCGGCGCGGGAGCCGGAGCATACGACGGAGCGGCAACGGCGTTGCCGCCGCGCGTGAAGGTTAATGCCACGACATCGTTGACGCTGAATGCTTCCACATTGCCATTTATTTCAAAACGCAGGACTGCCTGCGTGCCGCCAAGGTAGCGGCCCTGCAGGACGCGCCCATCCCTCAATTCCAAGGTATCGGCCGCCGCGATTGCAACGAACAGAAGACCCAGGGCGGCTGTGGCAACAAAACGTGCGAAACGCTTCATTATGATTCCCCTCTCCGACCATGATGCGCGAGGTAATCCGAGTACCTTGATCATTGAAAACTCTGATCAGAGGATCGCGCCCCTCGCGGTACCCATTCTAGTGCTTTTGATGTTGTGAGTCGCCCTGGAGATGTATTTATCGGGCCGATAGGTAAGTCCGGCGGGTTATATCGGCCATAAGTGCCGCACTGTCTTTGGATTCCGCCAGGCCGCGCACCAGAATCACTAGGACGAACGGGCGGGGTGCATAGATAATCGCCGCGTCGTGATGGATCTTGGGGAGCTCTCCGGTCTTATGGGCTACGCGCGTACCGGAAGGCAGCCCGGCGGGAATAGCCTCGTTGAATTTTTGCCGCGCCAGAATCTCCACCATTTGGCGGGAAGAGTCCGGGTCGACGGCCTGGCCCCTGGCGATTGCATCAAGGAGGATCAGCAAGCCGCGTGCGGTGGTAGTGTTGTTCATACCCTTCTCGTAGGCCTTGTTGTCTTCGACCCCGCGCAGCACGCTCATGCCGTCGGCGTGGAGCGCGTGTACCGTGGCGCGAATATTGTCCACTCCGAGCTTCTCCACCAGGAGGTTCGTCGCAAGATTGCTGCTGACCGTGATCATCAGCTCGCAAAGCTGGTTCAGCGTGCGCGTTTGCCCGACAGCCTTGTACAGATCGGTTTCCGAATCGTTAGCGGGATCCAACGTATAGATCGAGGCGTCGACCAAACTGTGAAACTCGTTCTTGATAGGCAGCGGCTCGTCGAGCTCGAGCTTGCCCTCGCGCACTTGATGAAACAGCTCGATCATCACTGGAATCTTCATGGTGCTGGCGGCGTGAAACACGTCATCAGCGCGCGAGAACCATTCGATCTTGCCGTCGAGGGTGCGAAACGCCACGCCAACATCCGCCCCACTTTTCTGGATACGGCTTAGGATGTCGGCCGCAAGTTTTTTGTCAACGGGCTTTGCGGCGGCCTCCGCAGCTCCGCTAGGCGAGGCAGCAATCTGTCGATACTGGGCGAATACAGGTGAACAGCAAGAAAGCGCGAAACCTAAAAGCAGGGCGAGAGAAGGCCGGAGAGTCATGGCAACGGATATTGCCCGAACCCTGCCCGCAAGACAACTAAGAGCAAAACGCAAAAGGCCCAGGCCGAACCAGCCCGGGCCCTCTTGCGTTACGTGGTTGCAGGATTACGGCGGGAATGCCGTTAGAACCTGCGGCGCGCGTCGTCAGCTTCCTCTGCCAAGCGCTTGAGTACCGCGACGATGCCAGTACTCTTGTTGTTTGCTGGATCGATGAAGAGCCCGTCGTCGACGAAGCTCTGAACCGCTGCCATCGCGCCCCCACCACCGGCTTCGCTCGTAGGACGAATAATGGACACGGGTCCGAACTTCGAGTCCAGGAAGAATGTTGGTTCCGGCATGATCAGGTTGGTCTGGAATAGATCGGCAACTGTTTCGCCGCCGCCTATTGAGCCGGTCGCGCCAGTGGTGGGATCGACCCCGCTATTGAGGTTGGGGAAAGAGAGGTTGCCGTCGGTGATGTTGGGCGCGTTTGCGGCTTTGTCGTGCCAGACCTGGAAGTGCATGGTTTCGCTCGGGCCGATGCTGAGAAGAACCCGCAAAACTTCCAGGTTAGTTACTTTCTGAGCCAGCGTCGGATAAAGGCTATTGCCACCCTGCTCGATAAATCCAAAGTGGAATCCCGCAGTGTTCGCAATGGCCTGAAGGTGATTGGGAATGGTGCCGTCCGCGTTGAGTGCGGCCTCGGCATCGGTTTGCGGAATAGCCGGGTGCTGCCCCTTGGCGAGATCGGGCACGGCATTCTCGAATTTGCCTGCGAAGTCGGGATTCTGGTTCGCATGGCGATAACGCGTCCACCAACTCGTGTCAACCGTCAGTTGCCTCAGATTCGTGAGCCGTCCAGTCTGCGGCACTCCTGTCACCCTACTGGGCGGCAAAATCGCAAAGTGACTTAGGTCGATGGGTTGGGCGCCTTTTGATTGCAGATAGTTGTTCAGGAATCGATGATGGCTGATCTCGTCATCCGTATTGTCCGCGATGTATTGGGGCATATCGCCATCGAGGACCTGCAGAGCAGTAACGTAGCCTGAGGCAAGGCCCGTGCTGATTGCCTTGCCATTGAGTTGCAGATCGATCCCAGATAGACCTATGGAGCTGGGCACCTTCGGAGTCGGTCCGCCGAGTTCCGCGTATTGAATCCACAGATCGGCTTCCACCTGCTCCAAAGCGCTGAGGAACGTTAAAATCGCGATGTCACCCTTGCTGATCGGGGCACGGTCTTCAGCTTCGGCGAAGGCAGCCGGACCGGAAACCAGTCCTACTCCCGCGGTCGCTGCACCTGCCGCGACCATGCCATTTTTCAAGAACGACCGCCGATTATTGCGGCCGCTGAATACAGTTCCGTCTTTCTTCATCTCTTTCTCCTTTTCAAAAATCGAATCGAGTGTTTGCAAACGGGCGTTCGCACACTCGTACACCGGCCAGAGCGGCGCTGCGTAACGCAATCAGCCCGTCGCCAACATCACTGTAAGTTTCCGCGGAACGCGTGGTGTCACAGCGAAGTCAAGTTGCTGTCAGCCGAGCGCACTATTTGTGTCCATGGAAGACGGCAGGTTCATCGCACTTCAGCGCTTTGCGACGCAATATTATATCCGCCCACTTCCAGGACCGCGTCTTTGCCGTTCAGATCCAAAGGATCATAGCTAGCGGTGACTTCGCGCTCTTCTCCCGGCAGCAGAGAAAAATAATTATCGGCCCAGAAAATGGGTGTCACATCCTCTCCACCCTTTCCCTTGGTGACGCGCAGATGCACCATGAACGCGATGCTGCCGCTCGGATTGCGCACGGACACGCGGACACCTGCCTTGCTGCCCTGCTCTTCCCTCGAGGACTTAACCTCCAGCTTTACTTCCGGCAGCGTGTTCAACCCGCTCAGATCGCCGAATTCCGCCTGCGGCGTATACACCGTGTCCTTCTTGTGCTTCCAGTCCAAAACATCCGCCTTGGTCGATAACCAATAAAAATTGTCGCTGAGCTGCTTGCCCGCAGCGTCGTGCAGCTGCAACTGCAAGAAATACGTCGCGGTCAGGCCCTCGACTCTCGGTAAATCGAACGCCTTGGTGCTGCTGTCCGGCGCGACGTTCATCATCCCCTCGCGGGAACCTTTTTCCGTGGCATCGAGGTTGTAGAGTTTGGCGCTGACTTTCACGCCTTTGACGCCTTCGTACGTGCTGTTCACCACTGCAACGGAATTGTCGTCGTACGAATACTGGACATGAATCGGCTCCATAGCCTTCTTGGTGCCGAAGTAGCCGCCCGCGGGCACCAGGTAATAGTCGTACAAATGCCAGATCAACGACGGCCAGGCATTGTTCAGCATCCACTGAATCACTCCCGTCGCGGTGTATTTGTTGCGTCCGTAAGCCTCGAACATCGCCCGCTCGCCGTCGTACGTCACCGCTTGCGCCTTTCGCAGGTAGTCGTCGAGCGAAGTCGCCGTACCATAGCGGAGGTTCAACCCATCGGTGAACACGTTGACCGTCGTGAACCGTTCGCCTCCCGCGTGGAAATTCCAGACATCATCAATCGGCCAGAGATGTTCTTTGGGAATGAACCGCTCGAGCGATTCGCGCGGCGGAATTGCCGGCCCAGGGCTGGTCTCCGTGTTGTATCCGTACGCTCCGCCAGCCTTAGTGTCCGTGAGCCAGTAAACCGGCGGCACGTACTCGTAAGGCCCGGTCATTTTTACTCCGGAGTCTCCCGTTACCGTGGTCGCCGTTGCGCTAGCCGACGAAATCGAAGGATTCGGCCACTGCAGTTCCTTCAGGATGGCGAGATACATTTTCTCCACGTTCGCCGGTGGTGGCCCGTCGCTTCCATACAGCCACACAAATACGCTGGGATGATTGCGCAGAATGCGAATCTGGCTGCGCAGCGATTCCGCGGCGGTTTTGTGCTGCTCTTCCTTCCAGTTGCTCCATTTCTCCCAGGCGTCGCAGCAAGTCCATCCCGGCATCACCAAAATTCCCAGGCGATCGGCCTTCTCGTATAACTCCTCGCGGTCAATGCGCCCTTCCAATCGGATCGTGTTCAAGCCCATGTCGCGAACGTAATTCAAATCGGCGTCGACGCGCTTGGAAGACCATCGCAACAAGAGGTCCGGCGCCCACGCCGCTCCGCGAATCAAAATCCTGCGCCCGTTGATCTTGAACAGGCGGTAACCCTTGTCGGTCAGGCGCGAAACTCACCGCCTGTGTTTCGCCAGCGTTCAGCGAAACCTGCTGGCTCACTTGCTTTCCATCTACCTCCGCGCGCAGCACGCCGCTGACGACATGATTCGAGACGTTCCGCAGGTCCGCGCTGATGCTTAGCGCTGCGTTTTTGTAGTCGGCGTCGAGCTTCGAGGACACGAACGGATTGCGCAGCGAAACGTCGCCGCTGGACCTAAGAAACACGTCTTTCCAGATACCCATGTCCTTGTCCGGTGGCGTCGGATTCCAATCGACCCATGTAATTCCCAGATCGTTCTTCCCAGGCGCGAATATTTCCACTGCCAAAGCGCTGGTCTTGCCAGGGTGAAGAGCCTTGCTCACGTTGAATTCGAACGTCGCGAACGTGCCGGCCACCTCATTGGCGTCGGCGATTTTCTGCCCATTGATCCAAACGTTGGCGCGATAGTTGATGCCCAGAAAATCAAGCCAATTCGTTTTGTGCTCCGCTTCAGCCGGCACCGACAATTCCGTCCGGAACCACCACGCGCAGCGAAACGGGCTGCCCTTGGGCATGTCCAGATTCGAGAAGAAGTGTTGCGGGTCGTCGTTGAAACCCGGAAAGGAACGCAAGTTGGTTCCGTAATCCGGATCGGGATACGTCTTGTCTGTGACCAGCGCGCCCACCACCGTAGCGGGAATATCGGCGTGATGCCAACCCTTCGCGTCGAAGCCCGCTGTCGAAATCTCCGCGCCGCTGGCCTTCGCTTCGCAGGACGATTGAATTTGCCAATCCTTGTGCAGAAAGATTTTCGATGGCCCATCCGCGGCAAAGGCGGCGCGCCCGGTCAAAAGCGAGCCGGCAGCCAACGTTAGAACAAGGCAACAACGACGTGACATAAGTTCTCCCCACCGCTTCTGCCTTAAACTGAATCAGGCCGTCTCCGAGAAACTTCGCCAATATTAAACCGATTCAATTCACCGCGCGCTTCTCTTATGTTTGGCACCACACTGATAGGCCGAAGCAGCTCGCTTCCAAAGATAGCAATTTTTGAGCAATGCCATAAAACTCTCGGAGACGACCGGCTACTCCGTCTTACGATATCCATGAATCCAAAGTTACTCCGATTCCGTCATTGTGACGCTCTCGGATTCACGGAGAAATAGACAATCTGGGTGGGGGTGGCCACCGAGCCTAGGCGAAATATCTGGTCTATGCGCCGATTAACGGATCAGAACAGCTGCGACGTTGCTGTAATCATCCGTCCAAAGCAGCGGCTTACGCTTGGTGGCAACGGCAGCCGTACGCCCCTCGAGATAGCCCATGTGGAGCATGTCAGGATGTTGCGAAGCAAGAATCCAGAGACTGTAATCATCGTGGACTTGCACAGCGTGCAGGTGATACGCGTCCGTAAGGCCGACGATTACGGGAGCCAAGTCGACAAAACGGCTGGAGACGTGAAAGGCCAAAACACCGTTGTCCGGTCGCAGATGCCGGAGGTATAGCTCCATAGCCTCCCGGGTTAGCAGGTGAACCGGAACAGCGTCGCTGCTGAAAGCGTCCACGACGAAAATATTAAATCCCTGCAGGCTGCCTCGCATGGCCTCACCTTCCAGAGCAAGCCGCGCGTCCCCCATGACGATGTCGACTGTCGCGGCTGTGTTCTTTAGAAAGTGAAAGTAAGGTTTCGGAGCGAACGAAAGCGGCAACAGCGCTGGGTCAATCTCGTAGAAACGAAAATAGTCACCTGCGCGGCCGTAAGCGGTCAATGTGCCAATTCCAAGCCCGATTACACCGATCCGTAGATTCTGCTCTTCCGAAGCTCCCCTAGGATAGCTGCGCATAAGCAAACCGATGCCGCTGTCCCTGCGGTAATACAATGTAGGCAACTTCTGTTGGGCAGGATCTTTGACCTCCACGCCGTGAATGGTGCTGCCAGCCATAAGATCAACCGTAGTTGGGAGTTCCAATACATACTTGACGCCGAAGAAGTTTCTCTCGCGATAGAGGACGTTGCGGCCTGCTCGAATCGTGTATGCGTAAGTGAGAAACCCGAAAAGTCCCAGCAGGACCAGAGAGGCCAGCGCCTGCCATGAAAGTCTTGGAGCCTCTCTGGACTGCAGCGGACGCTTCGCACGCCTTTGCAACAAATAACAAGCTGCCAGAACACCTGCGGCGAGCGCTCCTGTGTAGTATTCCTTGTTGAGAAACGACAGCGAGGCAACGCTAGGAAGAAAATGAACGAGATGTGGCACAAAGAACGTGAACAGAATGGCCGTTGCAAGGGTCCAGGAAATGTTGTCGAGCCAGCCGCTACGGTCTTGCAAACAAAACGCAGCATAGAGCAGAAACCCGCAAGCCAGTAGTGCAACGCGGAATTCCCAGAAGCCGCTGAATAAAACGGGAGCCAGCAGCACAACAAAGAGTCCGCCGATGGCCCCTCCAGTGCCCACCAAAAGATAAAACGAGGTCAGGTGGCGCGGAGCAGGCTTGGAGCGCGCGAGCTCCCCGTGGCAGACCATGCAGACGGAAAACAACGCGAAGCAATAGAGGGCCATCTGCAGGAGCGTGTCGGGAGTTTCGCCATGAAAACCCAGTGCCTTCGGTCGGAGGCTAAGGCCTACAGCAACAAAATAGATGGGCCAAAAAACTACCCGCCGATACCAGCGATTGCTGTCAAATGTGACGATAAACGACAAAAGATAGAGCCCGAGCGGAAACACCCAAAGCAAGGGTAGAGACGTGAGATCCTGGCAGAGCAAGTTGTTGACCGCAAGGAGCATCATGGAGGAGCACGCGCTCAACCCGACCCACAACAGACAACGCGACCAAGACGGCAGAGCGGCATCAGCTTTGCCTGAAAGCTCAGCAGCAGAAGGGCTGCCCATTCCTGTCGATTCCGTGCTGGCCGGCTGCGAGTACGCACTGACCCGCCAGGCAAGCACAAGTGATATAGCAGCGAACACTATGTACGCCGAGGACCACAGGTGCGCTTGGCGCTTCAAAGTGAAAATCCACTCGAACAAGAACGGGTAGCTGACCAACCCTAACAGAGAGCCCGCGTTCGAAAGCGCGTACAGGCGATACGGTGACCGGCCGGCATCTATCCGAGCGAACCAGTTCTGGAAGAGCGGGCCTGTAGTGGACAAAAGAAAGAACGGAACGGCAACGGTAACTGCGAGCAGTTTCGAAATCTTCCATACTGGGTTGTCGGCCGGTTGTAGCCTCCAGTCCACTCCGGGAGTAATTGGTGTGGGCCATCGCAGCCACAGAAATACCAGTAATAGCAGCGCAGCAGCGAGCAAAATGGCGTGGATGGTACCTTGAGCACGCAATTGCAGTCGATGCGAGAGGAGATGCGAGTAGCTATATCCGGCTAAAAGCAACACCTGAAAGCACAAAATGCACGTGGTCCAGACCGAAGGAGCACCACCGAACATCGGTAAAATGTACTTGCCAATGATTAACTGCACCTGAAAAAGGAGAAAGGCGCTGAGAAAGATGTTGGCGGCAAACGCCAAACAGATCAGAGCTCCCACGTGTTCAGCGCGAGACTTTGCGGCGGGTGGGACAATTTCCAAGACTTCGACCTGTTCCACCATTTCGTTATTCTCGCAAGGTCACTGGCGGCTCGCAATTGCCTATTCGCGGGAGTAGTGCCCTTGCAGTACTGCGCTGGGTTAAAACAGGTAAGCGGGAGGCCTGAAGAAATGGTCCCGGAGGAGGGAGTCGAACCCACACAGAGCAAAGCTCCGGCAGATTTTGAGTCTGCTGCGTCTGCCAGTTCCGCCACTCCGGGCCTGCTAGAAAAGTATCACAGTCGCGAAAAACTTGGAAATAGGCTCGACATGTGGCCGCGGTCAGCCTGAAAAACGTGAGATGTGCACCGCCAAGCTGCCCTTTTGTGCCGATACCTCCGCTCTGAACTTCAACGCTATTATTGAAACGCTCGCCGGTCTCACGAGTCCGACTAAAATCCTTGTTCCTCGAAAGCTCGAAGAAATCGTAAACTACGTTACGAAGTTGGATCCGGGGATAACACCAGGGGGGTGATCAAAGTGAACAATAAAAAGCGTCGGTTTCTTTTGGTCTGCTTTTATAGATTGAGTTTTGTGACAGCAGTGGCCCTGCTCTTCTTGACCTGCGTGCCGGCCAGCCGGGCGCAATCAGAATCGATCAACGCGACCATTCGCGGCCGCATCAGCGACCCGAGCGACCAACCGGTAGCCGGCGCCAAAGCCACGGCGGTCAATAACGCAACGGGATACTCGCGCAGCGTCGATTCCGCCGAAGACGGCTACTATGTGATCGCCTCCCTGCCGCTCGGGACGTACACCGTGACTGTAATGAAGGACGGCTTCGCCACCCTTAAGTTCACTGAAATCGTCCTCCAAGCAGGCCAGGAGGCTGTTGTTGACGGTGGCCTCAAGTTGGGCGCAGTGAGCACGTCGATCGAAGTTAGCGGCGGAGCGCCGGTCGTGGACCCGGCGAGAACCAATATCGGCCGCACAATCAGTCAAGTGGAGATAGAAAACCTGCCGCTGACCTCGCGGAACCCCTACAACTGGATTATGTTCCAGCCCGGCGTCAGCGGGCACCCCAACCCAGAGCTGGGCATCCCGCGCACGTTGAACACCAATGGCTTCGTGGATCGCATCAACTACCAGATGGATGGAATGGTGGACACAGAGAGTGATCGCTACGGCCTTCGCCTGTTCCCGATTTCGTCCGTTTACGTAAGCGAAGTCCAGACCGTGAGTAACAGCTTCGCTCCAGAGTTTGGCGGCACCACGGGCAACATCTATAACGTCATCACCGGCTCGGGCACCAACAAAGTCCATGGCATGTTTCAATGGATCCGTGGGCCGGTGGACACCACAGCGCGGCCAATTCTCCTCTCTCCGACGCTGCCGAAGCCCAACTTGCTGATGAATTCCTACGGCATGAATGCCGGAGGTCCCATCAAGAAAGACAAACTTTTCATCTTCGGAGCATACGAGCATCTGTACCGTGCGCTTCCTGTTCCAATTACGGTCAGCGCGGCAAACCAGGCAGCCCTTCAGGCCATCGGCGTTCCGTCCACGCAATTCGGAACGGCGCCTTCCGTGCAGCATGCGCAGTTCCTGGACGTCCGCGCCGATTGGAACATAAATGAAAAGAATCGTGTATTTGCTCGCGTCAACTACTTCCGGAACGAGTATCCCTTTAATACCGCCGTGGGCGGGCTAAACCTGCTCGCTGCCGAAGCGGACTTCAGGGACCGCGCGCACGTCGGAGGATTGCAGTGGGTCAGCACGATTTCACCGGAGTTTCTCAACGAGTTCCGGTTCTCTTATCCCTACCGCAACGAGAAACACATTCCAGGCTCGCTGACGGGCTCCGGTCCGGCCGTCAGTATCCCAGGAGTCGCGACGAATTTTAACGGAAGCATTTCAGTAGGAGACGTTTTCGCCGAAAAGATTCCCAGCTGGAATGATAACGTCACCTACATCCGTGGCTCGCACACCTTCAAGGCGGGTTTCGGCTACTCGCGCATCATCGACGTGCAAGAAGGAGACAGCTTTACGCAGTACGTCTTTCCGACAATAGCGGCATATCAGGCCGCCGTCAGCGGCGCGAACCCGAAGTCCTATACGACGGTGAACGCTCTGATAGGCAACACACGCGTGGCCTACATTTCCAATTTCTTCAATTTCTTCGCGCAGGATACCTGGCAGGTTCGGCCATCGTTGCTAGTAACCTACGGCATTCGCTACGACCGTTTCCTGTCGCCAAATGCAAACGCGGCCGCCCCTTTCCCCTTCTCGCGCGACTTTCACAATCCT
>WNFC01020037.1_pt1 | contig 12639 bp, 8 predicted proteins | sample 5400541 | NCBI WGS metagenome assembly WNFC01 (sample SAMN13153342, study PRJNA577476) | soil metagenome | isolation source: 120 cm saprolite under Douglas fir tree site 2 hole 2 replicate 1 | place: USA:California | collected 2015-04-18
TCGCGAAGTTCCCGTCACCGAGCTGGACCACCTGACCCGGTGGACAGCTGTCCAGGGCCGTCTGGATTGCGTTCGTGTCATCGCCGCCGCTCGGCGTCAGGGTCCTGTAGATCGTCGTGCGGTTGGGAATCCCACCGACCGCATTTAGGCCCGGGTTCCACGTCGTCACTCGATCAGGAGGAAGCGGGATCGTGAAGACCCTCACCGTCGCCGTGTCGCTCTTCGAGGTATCCGCCACGCTCGTCGCCACGACGTGGAACGTTCCGGCAACGGAAGGCGCCGTGTACAGCCCGCCAGCATCGATGGAGCCGCCGCCGGACTCCTGCACCGACCACGTGACATCGGTCACTGGCGCGCCGCTGACCATGGCCGCGAACGCCACCGTCCGTCCCGTGAGCGGCGACGCCTGGTACGGAGTCACGGCGACAGAGACGGTTACGTGGCGTAGTTCGATGATCACGGCGGCGCGTGTGCCGGCGGTCAATGTGGAGCGCACCGGGGCGCCATACCAAGTCCGCGCAGTCGTCGCCGTGACGTCGCTGCACGGCAATGCGAATCCGTCGGTGATGAAGAGCACGTCGCCCGCGGGAAGACCGGAGAGCGCGAAGACGTTCGCGCCGAGCTCGATGCTGCGCTCCACCGTGCGCGTAGCGCCGACCACGGCGACGTGCAGACACGAGGCATCCGCGGGCACGCCCGTGCCCCCGACGCCGGTCTCCTTGAAATCCGCGGTCACAGCCGCCTCGCCATTGGGATGGAACACCAGCGTGAAGCTCGCACTGACGCCAGCGACCAGCGTTTGCAGCACGTCGTCAGTCACCCAGGTCGGGTCTTGCCCATTCACCTCTGCGCACCCTGCATCGAAGGCCCTACCTTGGACGAGCACGCGGCCCGTAGGAAGGCCACGCATCACGAAGGTTTCTACCGCAGGCCCGACCGGCGCGGCGAAGTCGCGAGATACCGTTCGCGTGGGGCCCACCGCGGTGATGCGGATGCACTGCACCACGGGCGCCGGGACGAATTCCATCCGTACCGTCACGTCGACGCCGGGCAACGCGCGGGAGCAGGCTACGGCGCCGAGCGCCAGCGCTGATGCGATCCACCTCTCCATCCGCTAGGACCTCAACACACGGATCGTGAAGTTCTTCTGATCAGCGACGTACATCGACGCCGTCGCCGCATTGCGCGCGATGCCGAAAGGCCAATTGAACCCCGCAGAGACACCCACGGCGTCGGCATAGCCCGCCGTGTTGCTTCCCGCAACGGTCACCACCGCTTCCGTGTGCAGATCGAGGCGGCGGACCGCGCTGATGTCAGTGATGAACAGGTTGGTCCCGTCGTTGGCGATGCGTCGCGGTTCAGCGAACAGCGCATTCAATCCGAGACCGTCCGTCATCACGAAGCCTGTCTGTTCGGCGCCCGCAAGGGTCGTGACGCTGTTGTCCGAATGCGAGACGCGGCGAATGAGTCCGAAGGAATGGGTGCCGTCCGATGTGCCCCAGTCCGCCACGAAGAACACATCGTCGGTGGCCAAAGGGAACACGATACCGAGCGGGCCGAGGAATTCCGCGGAGGACAGCGTGCCGTCGGCCGTCCCAGTCACTCCGGTACTGCCGGCGACGACCGTCACGGTCGGCGGACTGGTTGCAAATGAGATCTTCGAGATCACGGCGCGCACCTGGTCCGCGATGTACAAGTCCGGTCCGCGGGCTGCGATGTCGAGGATGGAGCCGATACCCGAAGAGCAATCCCAGGCCTGCGGGTTGGTCGCGGAAGGCGTGCCCAGCAGCGTGGTCACGGCGTATGGCTGTGTCGTCGTCATTGCGCGAAGTGCGCAGCCGTCGCCGATGTAGAGCATGCTTCCCGAGAGGGCGAGTGCGCCCAGGAGGGCGAAGCGCGCCGCGGTCCCATCGCCATCCGCAGTGCCGATGGAGCCTGGATCCCCGGCGAGCGTCGTCACCACGCCGGTGGAGACCGTAATCCTGCGGATCGTCATGCCGGTGAAGCTGCCGCTGGTGGCGGTCGTGCGGTCCGCGAGGTACAGCGTATCCACGCCGTCGAACGCGAGGGCAGTGGGTCCTTCGAACAGCGCTTCGGGGCCGGTGCCGTCCACTGCGCCTGCGGTACCCGCCAGCCCCGCGAGCGTCGTGACGGTGAACGAATCCCCGACGAAATTGCCTCCCACCGTCGCGTTCCCATTCGGGTGGAAGTCGAGTTGTACGAGCGCCGGGGGCCCAGGACTGATCGTGACGGTCGCGTCATCCGCCACCCAGGTCGCAATGCTGCTGGCGATGATGCCGGAGCACGACTCGGCGTACGCGCTGCCGGAGAACATCACGGTCCCGGTTGGAATCGCGTGCATGTCGAAGCTGAGCGCGCTCTGGCCGGCCGTGATGCCAAAATCCTTCTGGACGCTTCTCTTCATCCCGCTGGCGACCAATCGTATGCAGCCCACGCCCGTCGACGGGACGTTGAACACCGCATCGATCCGAGCGCTGCCTTGCAGTGCGAGGTCGCTTCCGCACGCGAGCATGGCCGCCAAGCAGACGGCTGGAACGATCCGCATCACTTGAGGCCCCCCCGCGCCATTCGAATGGCGTGACGAGCGCGCCAATATACTCCCAGATGGCGCTGAATCCGCCAGTCACCTTGATTCCCCCTCCCCGAAGGCAGTAGCCTCGCCTCCGACGGTCGCCGGAGGCGGGGGCTTGAGGCGATGAGCCTGATCAGGGTGGGTCGACCAAGGCAGCTCGATGGAGATCGGGCGGGAATCACTGCATCCATCGAGGTGGGCGAGGAACGACACGAGATCTGGTACCGGGTATCGGAAGGTCAGGTGTCGTCCCGGGCGGAAACCTTCCTTGCGGCGACGTTGCCGTCGGCGATGAAGCTCGGTTGGCCCCTGGAGATTCCAGGTGAAGTGTCACCCCGGCTGATGAACGCGCTGCCGACCATCCAGACCATTCTCCGGTCCTGGGTTCCCGAGTGCAGGGAGGTTCCGTTGCACGTGGGGGCCAGGCGGGCCTCGCAGGCTGCTCCCTCCCGCGCCGTCGCCTGCTTTTTCTCGGGAGGCGTCGACTCGTTCTACACCTTGCTCAAGCACCACGACGAGATCACCAAGATCATCCTGGTCCACGGGTTCGACCTGCGCCTCGACGACACGCCGCTGCGGACCAAGGTCTCCCAGTCGTTGCGCGAAGTCGCCGCGAAGCTCGGCGTCGGCCTGGTCGAAGTCGAGACTAACGTGCGATCGCTCGCGGATCGATACTTCCCCTGGAAATTTTATCACGGATCGATGCTGGCCAGCGTGGCGCTCCTCCTCGCCCCACAGGTCCGGACGGTCTACATCGCCGCTTCCGATTCCTACGCCACGCTGATTCCCTGGGGCAGTCATCCGTTGCTCGATCCGCTGTGGAGCACAGAGGAAACGGAATTGCTTCACGACGGCCTGGAGGCGAATCGGTTGGAGAAGGTGGCGAGGATCGCCGGCTCGGACGTAGCGCTGCGCTACCTCCGGGTCTGCTTTCCCTGGACGAACGTCGGTGAAGCCTACAACTGCGGGCGCTGCGAGAAATGCCTGAGCACCATGGCCTGCCTGCGCAGCGCCGGCGCGCTCGGTCGGTGCGCGACCTTCCCTCCTGCCTTGGATCTCGCCGCCCTCGCCCGTTTGCCGCCGGTCGACGAAGCGCACCGGACGAGCGTGCAGGAGATCCTGCGGAGCCTGGAAAGCGCGGGCCGCGATCCGGACCTGGCGCAGGCGCTCCGCGCATGGATTGACGGGCGGCAGCATCGCGGGATTCGAAGCGTCCCGAAGCGTGCTTTCAACAAGGCGAGCAGAGTGGCCCGGAACGGCCTCAACAGGCTGAGGGGTCGCCCCACATGAACCCGTGACGGACCGCGATCGACTGAACCTCCTCTTCGTGTCGCCGTTCCCGGCCAGCCCGCCCACCTTCGGTGCGCAGCGGCGCGTCCAGGGACTGATGGCTGCGCTCGCCCGGCGTCACGACATCACCGCAATCTCGGTGATCACGCCCGAGTACGACCGTCACGTCGCGGAGCGCGCCATGCGCGAGTACTGTAGCGACGTGGTGCTGGTGCAGGCGCAAGCATCGAACGGGTCTCGCAAGCGGCTGATGCAGGTCCGGTCGTTGTTCTCCACGCGCAGCTTTGTGCGCGGTCTCTACGATCTTCCGGCGCTGCGAAGGGCCGTGCACGATTTGCTCAACGCCCGGGCCTACGACATCGCCAGCGCGGAGCTGCCCTTCCTCGCTCTCGAGCTGGCGAAGTCGATTCCGCGCCGGGGGCAACCGCACCTCGTGCTCGACGAGCACAACATCGAGTTCGACCTCGCGCGGCAGCAGGCGCGCGACGCGACGGGGCTCACGCGCCGGGTCTACAACTCGATCAACTGGCGCAAGATCCGCCGCGAGGAGATCGCGATCTGGAGCCAGTTCGGTGGCGTGGCCTTCTGCTCCGCAGCCGACGAGACCCGCGCGCGGGCACTGGTGCCGTCGATGCGATCGGCGGTCGTCCCCAACGCGGTGGATGTCGAGTACTTCAAGCCGCGGCTCGCGGATCCGGCCCCGGACGGCCGCACGGTCATGTTTTTCGGCGCGATCAACTATTTCCCGAACGAGGACGGGCTCCTCTACCTGCTCCGGGAGGTGTGGCCTCTGATCCTGAGGAGCCACCCGCAGGCCCGTCTGAAGATCGTGGGCCAGCATCCGACACCAGACGTCTTCGCCTGCCGGGGCCCGCGCGTCGAGGTAACGGGAAAGGTCGACGACCTCCGCCCGCATCTCGCCAGCGCTGCCGTGTCGATCGTTCCCTTGCGCATCGGCGGTGGCACGAGGTTCAAGATCCTCGAGGCGATGGCAATGGCGAAGCCCGTCGTCTCCACCTCGATCGGCGCCGAGGGGATCGATGCCGAGCCGGACCGTCACCTGCTGCTCGCCGACGGCCCCGCCGCGTTCGCTGCCGCAATCGGGCGTGTCCTCGACGACCCCGGTCTGGGCGCCCGGCTCGGCAGGGAAGCGCGCCTCCTCGTCGAGGAGCGCTACTCCTGGGACACCGCTGCGCAGGCCCTGGAGGGCCTCTACGACGAGGTTCTCGGCGCGAAGCGCTGAAGCGACACCACGCGAGGTCGCGGTCGAGTAGCTCGGCCATTCGGCTTCGCCCTCACAGATCCGAGCGTGCGGCTTTCCCGCACTCGGCTCTTCCCGAAGGTAACCCGAGTCATGCAACGAGAGCCTCACGAGAGGCCGTGATGCGGGGCGTTGGAGTGTGTTGTAGCTCTCCCAAGTCATGCGTCGTTGGCTCCGCCGCATCAAGCTGCGGTACCAGAGGCGCCGCACTTCCAGGTAGAAGCCGCTCAACGAGCGGTGATTGCTCGGCAGGCCGAAGTACGCATAGTGCCCGCGCAGCACGCTGCTGACCCACTTGTGCTGCGCGGCCACCGGCGCGTGCATCCGCCGCCGGGCCTCGACGCGCAACTCTTCGAGCTTGCGTGTCATCCGCTTGGACTGCGTCTTGCGCTTCACCACGAATCGTCCGTCCCTGGTCCACCCGCAGTAGTGTGTGAAGCCCAGGAATGCGAACGTCGCGGGGCGTCGCTCGCCGCGCTTCTGTCTTCGTAGGGCCGGGAATCGGCCAAACTCGATGAGGCGCGTCTTCTCCTCGTGGAGCGTCAGCTTGAACTTCGCCAATCGTTCCTTGAGGTCCAACAGCATTCTTCGGGCATCCTCCTCGTACTGAAAGCCCATCACGAAGTCGTCAGCGTAGCGCACGACGCTGACGCGTCCGCGCGCACGCCGCTTCCTCCATTGGTGGGCCCACAGGTCGAGGACGTAATGCAAGAAGATGTTGGCGAGGAGCGGGCTGATGCCCGCCCCCTGCCTCGTCTCCGTCCACTGCCCGCTCTCCAAGACACCGGCCTTGAGCCACTTGCGAATGAGCCGCAAGACCCTTCGGTCGGCAACCCGGTGTGCGACCATCCGCAACAGCCACTCGTGATCGACCGAGTCGAAGAAGCTGCGAATGTCCGCGTCGAGCACCCAGTTCACGCATTGGGTCATCACTGCGGTGTGCAGCGCCGTAAGCGCCAGGTGCGGGCTCCTCGATGGCCGAAACCCGTACGAGAAACCCAGGAAATCGACTTCGTAGATGGCGCTCAGCATCTCGGCCACCGCTCCCTGGACAATCTTGTCCTCCAGGGCCGGTATGCCGAGGGGCCTCTCGCCACCGTCCGCTTTCGGGATGTACACCCGCCGGACCGGTTGAGGCTGATAACGCCCCGACTGCACGCGCTCGCACAGGTCCTGCAACTTCTCCCGCAGGTCCCGCTCGTAGCTCGTCACCGTTTCGCCGTCGACTCCTGCGCTGGCGCTCCTCCGCAGCCGCCAGAACGCCCGCTCCAACGCTGCCGTGCCTACGTGATGCATCAACGACGTGAATCGAGCCTGCTTGTCTCTCGTTGCTGCCTCGTTCACTCGCGCGAGCGGCGTCGACGAGGCGACCCGGCCCTGCGTCCGGACCTCGGCGCTCCCGTGCGAGTTCCCCTCGGGCCGGCCCCTTCCCTCCACGCGCCTCGCTTCCTTCGGCGGCTTCATCAGTACTATGAACCGGTCCGACTCCCGGTCTCGGCTCGGCGCAGAGCTTCGGTCTTCCCTCGCTCTGCACCCCCGCCGGTGGACAACCCGACGGACCCGACCGGGTCTCCTGGGTCCCGATGCTGACCTTTCGAACGTGATGCGGACCACGACCCCGGTGGAGCGACACCGTCTCGCTTATCGACGGCGCACATGCTGCCTTCGTTGACGGGAACCAACTCGGCCTCCACGAGCTTCACGCTTTCGAGGCTACCCACCCGCACCCCACTCGACCCCTGTCTACGCTTCGGACCACGCGTTGCCGCGTCGCCCGCAAGACTCGGTCCCGACCTGCCCGCTACGGCTTTGGTCGGACAGAACTTTCATCCGCAGGTCACCTCCAGTTAGCCCAGCGCACTCCCGCTAGATGTGGAAATTCGATCGGCGCGTCTTCCGGCCCAATCGCTTCTCCTCGTGTAGCACGTCTCTCTGACCTCACGCTGCGCTTTGGACCCTCACGCTGAGGACCTCGGCGATCCTGCGGAAGCCATCGAGCTTGCGCAGCTTGATCTGCCCGCTCGCCACCAAGCTGAAGAGCAGCACCAGCGCCGCCTCCTCGCCGGGCAGGGAGCCCTGCGTCTTCACTCGGCGGCGAAACTCTTCGTTCAGGCGCTCGATCACATTGGTGGTCCGGATCGTCTTCCACTGGCTCTTCGGGTAGCGGAAGTAAGTGAGCAGCTCGTCGCCGCCCTCGACCAAGCTGCGGGCGACGCCGGGGCAGCGGCCCTTCCACTTCCGCTCGAAGGCGGTCCAGGCGGCGCGCGCTGCTGCTTCGCTCTCGGCGTAGACGATGCGGTGAAAGTCCTCGGCGATCTCCTCGCGCGCGTGCTTGGGCGCCTTGCGCTCGAGGTTGCGCAGCTTGTGCACCACGCAGCGCTGCACCGCCGCTCTGGGCCAGCACAGCTCCACCGCGCGGCGCAGCCCGGGGTTGCCGTCGATGATGAACAACAGCGGCGGCCGCAGACCACGCCCGACCAGGTCGTCGAGGAAGCCCTTCCACGCCTCGTGCGACTCGCTCCCGCACAGCTCCAGCGAGAGCAGCTGCTTAGCGCCGTCGGCCAGCACCGCCACCGCTCCCAGCACCGGCACGCTCACCACCTTGCCGCCGCTGCGCACTCGCAGCGCGAACGCGTCGAGGTGAGGTAGACCACTTCCAACTCCGCCAACGAGCGCTTCCGCCACGTCTCCAGCGCGTCCTTCAGCGTCGCCACCACGCGCGAGACGGCGCTCTTCGAGAGCGGCGCTGCCTTGAGCAGCGGCCGCAGCGCCCCCCGGATGCGGCGGGTGTTCGCGCCCGAGAGGTACGCGCCGGCGATCGCCTCGTTCAGCTCGGGAAGGCGGCGCTGGTAGCGCGGCAGCAGCTTCGATGACCACTCGCGTTCCCCGACGGCCGTGAACAGCGTCGCCCGCGGCAGCGTGAGCGGCAGCGGGCCGGTGGGTCCTGACAGCTGGCGCGGCCGCTGCCCGTTGCGGTGCCCGCGCCGCTCCTCGCCGCGCTGGTACACGCCGACACCCAGCGCCTCGGTCAGCTCCTCCTGCACCGCTCGCTCGATGGCGGCCCGCACCGCCTCGTGGATCAACTCGCCGAGTACGACCGCTCGCGGCTCCTGCGCTCCTTCAGGCTTCCTGATACCTTCCACCATGGCGCGTTCCTCCGGTGGTCGCCCGGCAAGGCGACCGGCTGGTGTTCCTGCTCAGCCGGAAGAATGCGCCACTTCTCTTTTCCACACGACTCGGGACACGACCCCACGCGATCGCGCGGCGAACTGAAGGTCACTGCAACCTCCGTGGGCGGCGGCCTTGCCATCCGCGAACCCCCGTTTCTCGCCCCCGCTTGGAGCGTGCCCTTTGCAACGTACGTACCGCACGCTAGAGCACGCGCGGGCTGGGTGCCGAGTGAGTGACAGCGCAGTCGCCGTGGGTAGTCTACGCGCGCTACCGCCTCACCGAGCCCGACATTTTTTGGTGTGAATGCCAGCTACGTGCGTCGAAATTACCGATACGAGACGGCGCCCGCTTACCGGTTGAGCCGAGTGAGCGGCGCCAGCCGCCCGAGGAGAGAGCAAGCTTGCGTCATATCGCGACCTCGCCGCCCATCCTCGACGGCCCCCGGCGGCTCAGCGCGGCCGATACCGCTGGGCAAGCTGGAGAGTTGAGGCTGCCGGGCGGCAGCACCTCACGGACCCCACGCGGCGGTGCTACGCACCAGCCGCGCAGGGGCGGCATTGCGTCGGATCGTTCATCTCGGAGTATATTCGCGACGTTGCTGCGCCCATTCCAAGGCGCACCAGAGGGGGGGCCCTCCAGATGATGCGAATTCTTTGTGCTACCTGCGTGGTGGCGCGGACAGCTGGCCGGCGACGCGAGAGGCGAAATGGCAACTATCGCTAGATGGTTTTCGTCGAAGGTTCTGCTGGATGAGCAAGAGCGCTCGAAGGCGAGGACCTCGGCGGTGCCTGTGCTTCTTGTGGCCCTCGCCCTGGCCATCAATCTCGGTTCGCTTCTCGCCGTCCGCCGGCACGGGACGGTGGAGACGCTCGACGCAGACGAACACGAATACTGGGATCTGGCAGGAGCGCTCCTGCGCGGAGGGATCGACGCTCTGCCTGCGAGGCGAACGCTGCCGTTTCCGGCGGTTCTCGCGACCCTTCGCGCGCTCGTAGGCAACGACTACATCCACGTGCAAATCGCCCTCCTCGTGGTGCTCAGCCTCTCGCCGCTCCTGCTGTACCTCCTCGTGCGCCGATGCGTCGGGAGCGAGCGTGTCGCTCGCCTCGCGGCGATCGGCTTTCTGCTCTGGCCGCCATTCGTGCGCTACGGCATCACGCTCTACAGCGATTCGCCCGCCTTGCTGACCTTCCTCGCCTTCCTGGTCGCGTTCACGTGGGCGTCCGAGCGGCGGAATGGGCCAGAACCGCTGGGCGCATCCTGGGGGCGCTGGCTTGTGGCGGGCGGCCTGCTCGCGCTCTGCATCCAGATGAAGCCGCTCTATCTGCTCTACGCGCCCATTGCTTTCGTCCTGGCGGTTGCCAGCGAGCAAGGCCCAAAGCAGCGGGCGCGCGCCGGAACACTGCTGACGATCGGATGCCTGCTGGTCCTTCTGCCATGGTCCGCCTACCTGTCGAGGCGGGAAGGGCGGTTCCTCCTGATCAGCGCCAACGACGCGGAGACCCTCGCCGGTGGTTTGAACCCGGAGCTGCTGAGGATGGACGGCGCCGGGTTCTACGTCAGCCCCGAGAACCGGGTCACCTGGGTCGGGCCCGGGAAGTGGCTCAACCCGGCGGCGACGGGTTACCTCAGGCCCGAAGAGCTCGAACTTCCTTACGGGCAGGCCCGCAAGCTCCTGGCGGAACGAAGCATGTCGTGGATCAGGTCCCATCCGCGGGCAGTGATGTACATCACTGCCCGGAAGTTGCTTTACATGTGGGGGATCCATCCATTCTGGAATGGAGCAGCGCAGAGTCTGCTGGGCAACTGTCTTCTCCTTCCGCTGATGGGATTGGCGGGTCTCGGGGTTTGGAGGTCTCGCCGGAGCGGGTCCCGCTTTGCGGTGTTCTGGACCCTGCCGATTTTTAGCAGCCTCATCGCGTCCATCAGCTGGGGTAGCTGGAGGTTCCGAATGCCCGGGGACGTGGGTCTCATCGTGCTCGCCGCAGCGCTCGTCCTTCCCCGTCAGCGAGACTGAGCAATGCCGGGCGACCCGATCGACGCCGATCGGAACCGCGCGCCATCGGTGGAAGTCGTCGTACCGACGTATCGCGAAGCCGAGAGCATCCCTCACCTTGTCGAGCGCCTTCGTGTCCTGCGTGAGAAGACGGGGTTGGACCTCGAGCTCCTGCTCATGGACGACAATAGCGGCGACGGCAGCCAGGAGTTGGTCCGGTCGATGAACCTTCCCTGGGTGCGGATCGTCGTGCGGTCGGCGGACCGGGGCCTCAGCCAGGCGGTGCTGGACGGGCTGCGCCGGTCGGAGCGTGACGTTTTCGTGGTGATGGACGCCGACCTCAGCCATCCGCCGGAGAAAATCCCCGAGATGTTGGAAGCGCTCGGACGTGGCGCCGACTTCGCCCTTGGATCACGGTTCGCCGAAGGTGGCTCGATCGCCGAAGATTGGAGTCTCTTCCGGTGGCTGAACAGTCGGGTCGCGACCCTGCTCGCCCTGCCCCTGACGCGCCTCAAGGACCCGATGAGCGGGTTCTTCGCCCTTCGCCGCTCGACCTTTGTGGGTGGACGGGACCTCAACCCGATCGGATACAAGATCGGCCTCGAGCTCGTCATCAAGTGTGGCTGCACGCGGGTGGTGGAGATCCCGATCCACTTCAGCGATCGGCGCTTCGGCCAGAGCAAGTTGTCACTCAAAGAGCAGCTCAAGTACCTGCAGCACATCCGCCGGCTCTACATCTATAAATATGGCACCTGGTCGCACCTGGCCCAGTTCCTGGTCGTCGGGTTCTCCGGGCTGCTCGTCAATCTGCTCGTCCTGACGTTGTTGCTCGCGCTGAACGTTCCCTCCAAGCGGGCGATTGCGCTGGCCATCGCGCTCTCGATGGTCTGGAACTTTGTCCTCAACCGCAGGTTCACGTTCTCGTACGCACGACGTCAATCGGTCGTTCGACAGTTCATTGGTTTCGCCGCGACTTGCTCCCTCGGTGCGCTCGTGAACTACCTGGTCACGGTAGCTACCTGGCAGTGGTTCCCCTACAAGCAGGTCGCCGCCGCCCTCGGTGTCCTCGCCGGGACTGCGTTCAACTTCATCGGCAACCGCTACATGGTATTCCGCAAAGCGCACGTCGCGGCTGGACCTCGAGCCGACGAGCTGCCGCGCTGAGACGCGGTCGCGCCCACCCTGCTGCGCCGTTCGCTCTTTGCGTCTCCGAGCCGGCCAGGAGCCGTATCACCAGGGCGAAATGATTGCGTATCCGTTCCACGATGCGTCCGGCCGCATATCCGTCGCCGTAGGGATTCCTGGCACTTGCCATCGCACGGCGCCTCTCCTGGAAGCCGCCGGAATCGGTCAGCACCAGCCTGCATCGCGACATCAGGCGGACGAAGTTGCGACGGCCCTTAGGCGAGATGAGGCTCACGTTCGCGAGGTTGCCGAGGAACCGGTTGACATGCACGTGCACGTTCGGGTTTCAGGTGCATGGGATAAACGAGCCGGTGGTCCTCGAAGCGCCGCGCCAGAGTGCCGATGGCCTGGCAGATCTGCTCGATGCTTCGCCGAAGTTTTCACGATTGCCGACGCCGGGACCAAATCATCACGACGGTAGCGGATGAGGTGGGCACGCAGCGGCGGGACCAGCGTGGCGAGGCGGCGCAGGAGTTCGGTGGCTGCAGCAGCAACACCTGGCGGCCGATTCGAAGAGGCGCTCCTGCGAGAACGGAGGGAAGCACCCCGAGAACTTCGCCAGCGCCGCCGAGACCTTGAGGCAACCTGGGACGTGCGTGTCAGCGCGGCAACGGAGAAAAAGTGCGCACGAACGCTCGGTGCACACACCCCGCTGTGTGACCTGCGTCACGCTGACGTCCCAGCAGTGCTCGTCGCCGAAATCAGTGCGGCATGGCGTCGAAACGCGCGCGGGCAGGCAGCGTATAGGTAGCTCCAGTGCCCGGATCGACCCATGGCCAGGGACTCGACCCGAAGAAGCCGGGCCTGGCAGAGAGGTAAAGGGAATTAGGGAGATTGTGGTTTGGATTGCTCGCATCCCAATGGATGCTGTTCGTCACGAAGTCGTAGTTGCCGTGCCGGAAGGTCCTGGGCGGAACGGTCGGGTCGAGATTGTAGTTGGCATCGTACCCGATCTTCCACATCGGTACGGGATTGTCCACGCTCAAGTTCGCAGCCTCGTAGACGAACGCGGTCTGTCCACCCACCAGCGGCATGCCGGAGTAGCCAAGGACATTACCGACGAAACTATACCACCAATGTTTTTCGGTCAGGCCGATCACCCGGCGACCATTCGCGTCGAGCAAGGTCAAGGGAGTGATCGAG
>WNFC01008484.1_pt1 | contig 12634 bp, 10 predicted proteins | sample 5400541 | NCBI WGS metagenome assembly WNFC01 (sample SAMN13153342, study PRJNA577476) | soil metagenome | isolation source: 120 cm saprolite under Douglas fir tree site 2 hole 2 replicate 1 | place: USA:California | collected 2015-04-18
TACTTCCTGCAGGCCGTCACCGACATCGCCAAGGTGGATCCCGCCGCCGCGGTCACCGCGTCGGACCCGCTGGTCAAGACCTACCACCTGGTCAACCCGGACACCGGCACGCAGTTCTACTTCGCCCGCAACGACCACACCGCCGACCTGACGTTCACCCTCCCGGTCACGACCCCGGACGGCTCCTACACGGTCCCGCAGACCGGCACGCTGCAACTCAACGGCAAGGACATGAAGGTCGTCGTCGCGGCGTACACGATGGACTCGGCCCACCTGGTGTACACGACCTCGCACCTGATGACGCACGCCCCCGCCGGGGAACAGGACGTCGCGCTGCTCGCCAGCCGTCCAGGGGACAACGGCGAGACGGTGCTGCGCTACCCCGCCGCCGCCACCGGGCCGGCCGTCACGGTCCTGGCCGGCTCGCCGGTGACCTCAACGTGGAACCCGGCCACCGGCGACCTGCTACTCAGTTACACCCACAGCGGTGTCACCCAGGTGCGTGTCGACCCCGGCGGGAGGGCACGGCCGCTGCTGTTGCTGCTGATCGACGACGACGCCGCGGCCACCTTCTGGCGGCTCGACACCCGCGCCGGGGCGGTCATCGTGAGCGGCCCGGAACTCGTCCGCTCGGCAACGCTGCGCGAGGCGGTCCTCGAACTCACCGGTGACACCACGACAGCCGCACCGCTGGAGGTGTGGGGACCTCGTTATGTCGGTGTCGTGCTTTGGAACGGAAGGCCGGTGGCCACCTCGCGGACATCCGCGGGGAGCATCGCCGCGCGCTCGCCGCTGGCCGCGCCGCCCGCGCTCACCCTGCCGGTGCTCGACGGCTGGAAGTACGCCACCGAGAATCCCGAGTCCGAGCCCGGTTTCGACGACAGCGGCTGGACCGTCGCCAGCAAGACCACCTCGAACAGCACCACCCCGGTTCCGGCCGGCCAGCCGGTGCTCTTTACCGACGACTACGGCTTCCACTACGGCGACGTCTGGTACCGCGGGGCGTGGACCGCCACGCCTGGCGCCACGTCGGTCAGCATCAGCTACCAGGCCGGTCAGGTCGGCATGTTCCTGGCCTGGCTGGACGGGCAGTTCCTCGGCTCGGGTGAGATCCCGGCCCCCACCGCCAGCCAGTCCACCGTTCAAGGGTGGACGGGCACGGTGACCCTGCCCATACCGGCGGCCGGGCAGGACGCGGGGAATCATGTGCTCGCCGTCCTGGTCCGGCCGATGTCGCACCAGGAAGACGGCGGCGCGAACAACGCGTTCACCCGCGCGCTCGGGCTAACCGCGGTGACCTTCGCCGGCGCTTCACCGGCGATCACCTGGCGCATCCAGGGCACGCTCGGCGGCGAAACGCCACGCGACCACGTGCGCGGCCCGCTCAACAACGGCGGCCTCTACGGCGAGCGTTCCGGCTGGTACCTGCCCGGCTTCCCGGACCGGCACTGGGCGGATGTGTCACTGCCCAATGCCGACCCGCGGCCGGGCGTCGCGTGGTACCGGGCGACGTTCCGGCTGCACCTGCCCCGGGGCGTCGATGCCTCACTCGGCCTGACCATCAGCGTTGACCCCGCGAAGTCCTACCGGGCACAGATGCGTGACCCTGGCCAACCTGGGCGCCGCGGCCGGCGGCGTAGAGGTGTTCCCGGTGCGCTCCCCGGGCTACGACGGCGCCCGCCCCTAGCGGCGCGCACGCGGTGCCAGGTCAAACCGGGCCGTCAGCACCAGCCACGTCAAGCCCCAACGCCCAACGCCGGCACCGCCGGATCACCCGGCGCGGCCAACTGAGCGACCAGCGGCACAGCCGCCACCAGTACCACCCGCACTACAAGCCATCCCGGCCGGCCGTGCCGCACCCGCGCCCACGCCCTCCGCCAGACCGGGCGCGGCGGCCCTGCCAGCACCGGGCCCACCTGCCCGGCGCGGGCGCGCTCCCGCTGCCCAGCCCGCCACCGCCTGCGTTCCCGCCGCCACGACGACGGCTCCTCCGGCCTTCCCGGCGGCTCTCTCCCGGCGTCCTGCCATGGCCACGCCGCCCCGGCCGAACGCGGGAACTCCTGCCCCCCGGCGTCCTTGCGGCCCAGCATCACCCCGAGCAGATCCGCGATCTTCCCCAGCGTCGCCTCATCGGTGACGAACGGCGGCAGGCCCTGTGCCGCCCGCGACGCCGCGACCTTCGCCCGCAACTCCGCGCGCCGCGCCGCATCCGGCACCCGCCCCGGCCCCGCACCACCACCCGGCCGTCTGCCCCCCGCCGGGCAGGCCCGCGCCTGCGCCCCGCCCCGCTCCCTTGCGGTATGTCGCCCCGGTCGACGGTGGCCGCCGCGAGCAGCTCCCCGCGCCGCACCCCCGAGGGCAGCGCGTCATACGCCGCCGTCACCGCCGCAGCCGCCGCCGCGTCACCCCCGCTATCCGGGTGCACCGCCCGCACCCGCAGCAGATACGCGCGGCGCACATCGGCATCGGTCAGGTCCGGGTCGTAGTGCAGCCCCAGCACCCGGAACGCATCCACCCCGCCTCCGCCCGCGTCCGCGCGTTCGTCGCGGTCGAGCATGTCGGTCACGGCGCACCCCCCGCCCCGCCCGGTAACGGCACCTGCGGACCCGGCGGGCCGTCCCCGCCCGGTGCCGCTTCCAGGGCCAGCCGACCCGCATCCGCAACAGCCACCTGCCCCGCCGCCACCGCTGGCCCGGCCAGCAGCGCCAGCGGTGACTGTCCCGTCCGGCCGAGGTTTGCCGCAAAGGGAGCGTTGACCTGCGGAGGGCAAGGTAGGTCCGAACGGCCCTCCAGCGGGGTGTTCAGACCTACCTTGCACATTCGGCGATCATTAAGGGGTGGATCCGCCTACGCCACGACGATCATGGATTGACTTTGCGGCGCAGGACACGGGGCTTGAGCAGCAACCGAGCGGCCAGTGGCGTTAGCGACCCGGAGGGGGAGTTAACGCCGTCCAGCGCTCCGATGCGGCTCGTGTCGCTGAGGGTTAGTTCTTGTAACGGTTCGGTGGCTCTGGGTTGGTTACCGGCTAGTCGGCCCTACTTTGCGGCGTATGCCGGCGGAGTTCCTGGCTGATGATGAGGCGGCGGCCTACGGCCGGTACGCCCGGGTGCCGTCGCGGGCGGATCTGGAGCGGGTGTTCTTCCTCGATGACGAGGACCGGGCGCTGATCGAGCGCCATCGTGGCGAGCACATGAAGCTCGGGTTCGGGCTCCAGCTCGTCACGGTCCGGTGGGCCGGGGCGTTCCTGGAGGATCCCCTCGACGTCCCGGCGGTGGTGCTGGACTTCGTGGCCGAGCAGCTGGGAGGTCGCTGACCCATCCTGCGTGAAGCGGTACACCGAGCGGAGCAAGACGCGGTTCGACCATCAGTGGGAGATCCGGCGGGAGTACGGGCTGAAGGAGTTCGCGGTCGTCGAGGACGAGCTGCGGCAGTGGGTGGCGGCCAGGTCATGGACGTCCGGGGACGGCCCGAAGGCGATCTTCACCGACGCGGTGGGGTGGCTGCGGGAACGGGACGTGCTGCTGCCCGGCGTGACGACGCTGACGCGTCTGGTTGCCCAGATACGCGACGACACGACCCGCCGCCTGTGGAGCGTGCTGGAGGGATTGTTGACGGTGGGCCAGCGGTACGTGCTGGACCACCTGCTGGAGGTGCCGCCGGGATCACGGATATCGGACCTGGAACGCTGGCGCAAGGGCCCGGCGCCGCGTGGCAGCGGCCCGACGATGATCAAAGCCCTCGACCAGGTCGCGGAGGTCATGGGCCTGGGCATGGCCGAGCTCGGCGCCGAGGGCCTGGTGCCGCCGCGCCGGCTGGGCGAGCTGGCCAAGTACGGGATGAGCGCGGACGCCTCGCAGATCCGCCGTCATCCGGACGGCCGCCGGCTGGCGACGCTGCTGGCCACGGTCGCCTTCCTGGAGGCCAAGTCAGTCGACGACACCCTGGAGCTGCTGGACCTGCTGATGGCCACCGAGCTGCTGAACAAAGCGCAGACGGCCGCGAACAAGGAGAAGGTCCGCAAGCACCCGAAGCTGGCCAAGGCCTCGGCCCGCCTCGCGGTGGCGGTGGAGGCGTTGTTCGCCTCCGACGGGTGGGGCGGCCAGGACGAAGAGCCGCGGGTGTCAGCGGTGTGGGAGGGCGATCGAGGCGGTCGTGTCCCGGTCGGAGCTGCGGGCCGCGCTGGTGCTGGTGAACGAGAACGTGCCGCCAGCGGACGCCGCGGACGCCGATGACTGGCGGGCGGAGCTGGCCGGCCGGTACGCCACGGTGTCGGGGTTCTTGAAGATGCTGCCGAAGGTGATCAGTTTCGGCGCGAACGCCCAGGGCGCCCGGGTGCTGGCGGCGATGGAGATGCTGCCGGACGTGCTGGCCTACCGCAGCCGCCTGACCGCGCCGCTGATCCCGGCCAAGATGATCGACCCCGCCGTGGTGAACGGCCCGTGGAAGCGCCTGGGTGTTCGGCCACCCCGCCCACGACGGGGGCGCGGTGAACCGGCACGCTACACCTTCTGTGTGCTGGAGCAGTTCTACCGGCACCTCAAGCGCCGCGAGATCCACGCCGACGCCTCCACCCGCTGGCGCAACCCCCAGGACCAGCTCCTGGAGGGCGATCCGTGGAACGCCGTCCGGCCGGACGTGCTGACCACGCTCGGCCTGCCGGAGAACCCCGACGCACTGCTGGCCGGCCACGCCCGGATTCTGGATGCCGCCTACCGGGAGGCCGGCGGCCGCCTGGCGGTGAACACCGAGGTCCGCGTCGACGACGCCGGGAAGATCCACCTGACCGGGGTGGAAGCCGTGGAGGAACCGCCGTCCCTGGTCGACCTGCGCAACCGCACCACCGCGATGCTGCCGCGCGTCGACCTACCGGAGGTGGTCCTGGAGGTGATGTCGTGGGAGCCGCAGCTGGCCGGGGCGTTCACCGCCGTCTCGGGCGGCCGGTCCCGGTTGGAGGACCTGGCCACCTCGATCGCGGCGTGCCTGGCCGCGCACTCCATGAACGTCGGGTATCGGCCGGTCGCCAAGAAGGGGGTCCCGGCGCTGGAGCGGTCGCGGTTGTCGCACGTGTTTCAGAACTACTTCCGGCCCGAGACGCTCAGCTTCGCGAACGCGCCGTTGGTGGCGCGGCAGGCGGGGCTGCCGCTGGCGCAGGCGTGGGGTGGCGGCTTGGTTGCCGCGGTCGACGGGATGCGGTTCGTGGTCCCGGTCCCTGCCGTGTTCGCCCGCCCCAACCGCAAGTTCTTCGGCTCCAGGCGTGGCATGACCTGGCTGAACGCCATGAACGACCAGGGGATCGGGCGGGGCGCGAAGGTCGTGTCGGGGACAGTACGGGACTCGCTGCACATGGTCGATGTGATCTTCGGGTTGGACGGCGGGGAACTCCCCGAGATCGTCGTGTCGGACACCGGCTCCTACAGCGACCTGGTCTTCGGCCTCCTGGAGCTCCTGGGGATCTCCTACCGGCCCGCGCTAGCCGACCTGCCCGACCAGAAGGGCTGGCGGATCAACCCCGACGCCGGCTACGGGTCCTTGAACACCTTCGCGCGGGGAAAGATCGACCTACGGAAGATCCGCCGGAACTGGGACGACATCCTGCGGGTCGTCGGCTCGATCTACACCGGCACGGTCCGCGCCTACGACGTGATGACGATGCTCCAGCGCGACGGGCACCCCACCGCGCTCGGCGAGGCCATCGCCTCCTACGGCCGGATCTTCAAGTCCCTGCACATCCTCGCCTGCATCGACGTCGATGAGACCTACCGCCGCGACATCAAGGGCATCCGCAACCTCCAGGAAGGCCGCCACGCCCTCGCCCGCAAGATCTGCCACGGCAAGAAGGGCGAGCTGTACCACCGCTACGAGCGCGGCCCGGAGAACCAGCTCGGCGTCCTGGGACTCGTCTTGAATTGCGTGGTTTTGTGGACCACGGTGTACCTGGACGCCGCCGTCCGCCAGCTCCAGGCCCAGGGCTACCCGGTCCGCCCGGAGGACATGGCGAGATTGTCGCCGTTCGTCAGCCGTCACCTCGGGGTGCATGGTGCCTACAGCTTCCTGCTACCGGACCTGGCCCCCGGCGCGATTCGTGAACTCCGTGATCCCGACGCCCCCGAGGACGACGAAGACGAGAGCTGACCCCCCTTGGCGTCCCGGCGGTTCATGCCGGGCCTGCGGCGAGTTCCCTGGCGGTCGGCCGGCCGGCGGGCTCGCTGGCCACGGGGACGGCGGCGATGTCGGCCAGATGCCCGGCGCGTCCCCCGTCCGGGTCGCTGCAAGCGATCGGCGGGGTGCCCCGGAATTCCTGAAGCTGTCCCCAGCCGCAAAGTAACTGACGGGTAACCGACTCGGGTTGCGGGGGCGGTGACGGCGCTGCTGCCCGGCCGGTGTCCACGTCTCCCTCGGCCGCGGGGCCTCGGTACCCGCATCGTCCACGGCTACGGCCACGGGGGGCGCCAGCGTGACCCTGCTTACGGCAAATTAGCGGGCGTGTTGGATGATGCCGCACACCGCGTCGCCGTCCTGCATCCGGTCCTGTGCGGTGGCCCGGGTGTCGGCCAGGGATAGGCGGAGCTGGCGGAGCTCGGTGAGGGTGTGGTCGACCTCGCGGATGCGCTGGTCGAGCAGCCGCACGACGTGCCGGCAGGGCATTGTGCCGCCGCGGCGGATGTCGAGGATGTCGCGGATCTCGGCCAGCGATAGGCCGAGCGTCTTGGCCTGGCCGATGAACCGCAGCACGGTGATGTCGTCGTCGGTGTAGGTGCGGTAGCCGGCTTCGGTGCGCTCGGCTTCGGGCAGCAGCCCCCTGGCTTCATATAGCCGCACCGCTTTGGGGGTGAGCCCGGCGGCCTGCGCGGCTTTGCCCACCGTCCGGGTGCTGGTGCTCATCGCAGCCTCCTCACGCTGCCGATGCTACCTGACTTGACTTTGCCCATGGGGCAAGGTTCTACGGTGGTGGCAGTCGCGGCGCAAGCCGACATCGAGCATGCCGGGGAACCGCGGCACAGAGGGGACGAAAACCGATGGGGAACGTCGTGTTGCTGCAGGTGGACGGCATGGATTGCGGGGCGTGCGAGCGGCGGCTGGCCACGGTACTGGGCCGGCTGGACGGAGTTGGGCACGTCAACGCCGATCACCGTACCGGCGAGGTGCGGGTGCGGTTCGATGTGGCACGGGTGAGCGCGGCCGCGCTGGCATCTCAGGCGAGCGACCGGATCGAGCTGGCCGGGTTCACCGTCACCGGGCACGACCAGCGGGAGGCCGGGTCATGAGTGCGGGCACCCCAGCGGGTACCGGGTGGTGGGCGGCCGAGCCGTCGGCCGAGCCAGGACATGCCCGGATCCGGGCGCGGATCGCGGGGCTGCACTGCTCGCTGTGTACCGGCACGATCGAGAAGGCGCTGGGCCGCATGGACGGGGTGGGGCAGGTCGCGGTCAGCCTGACCCATGAGCAGGCGCTGGTGGACTACGACCCCGATGTGGTGGCGCCGGAGACGATTCTGGGCACGCTGCGCGATATCGGCTACGAGCTGTATGACCCGCGCAAGCTGCGCCCGTTCGAGGCGGAAGAGGCGCAGCTGGTCCGCGAGGGCGTGCGGCTGCTGGGCGCGATCACCGCGAGCCTGGCCGCGATCGGGCTGATCGCCACCGTCACCGGCATCTGGTCGGTGCTGGTACCGCTGTCGGTGGTGGTGGTGATGGTGCCGCTGGCCTACGCCATCTTGCGCAAGGCCGGCCCGGTCCGGGCGCTGGCGGGTTCCGTGGGCGTCGTCGCCCCGGGTGTGGCGGCCCTGGTGCTGCGCGCGACCGGGCTGCTGGGCGGCCCCGCGGCCGACTGGCTGACTGGGGCGCTGGCGGTCGCGGTGGTGGCAGGGGTCGCGCACCACATCCTGGCGATGGCGTACCAGTCCGCGCGGCGCGGGATCCTCAACCAGCATGTGCTGCTGGAGATCGGCGCGTTCGCCGGCATCGCCGGCGGCGTCATCGGACTCACGGGCGCCTTTCCCGGCTACCCGACGGCGGCGTTCTTCGCCGTCAGCGTGCTGGTGGCCAATTACCACATCTTCTCCGAGTGGCTGTCGCTGCTGGTCAAGACCCGCTCCAGCCAGGCGGTGAAGAAACTGCTCGACCTGCAGCCCGACCTGGCCCGCGTCGTGCGCGACGGTACCGAGAGCGAGGTGCCGGCCGGGCAGGTCGATGTCGGGGACCTGGTCCGCGTCCGCCCCGGCGAGCGCATCCCGGTCGACGGGCGGGTGGCGGAGGGCTACTCCACGGTGGACCTGTCGCTGGTCACCGGCGAACCGGTGCCGCAGGAACGCGGCAGCGGCGACGCGGTGGTCTCCGGTTCCCTCAACGGCGCTGGCAGCCTGCTGGTGCGGGCCACCGCGGCGGCCGCCGAGAGCTTCCTGGCCCAGGTGGTGCGGCACGTCGAGGACGCCCGCGCCCTCAAGCCCGGCATCTTGCACCTGGTCGACAAGATCCTGCGCGTCTACACCCCCACCGTGCTTACCGTCTCGGCGCTGGCGCTGGCCGGCTGGCTGGCCGGGCCCGCCGCGCTGACTGGCACGGCCGATGTGCAGCGGGCGGTGTTCGCCGCGCTGACGGTGCTGGTGATGGGCTACCCCTGCGCGGTGGGGATCGCCGCGCCGCTGGCCATCGTGCGCGGCGCCGGCGAGGCCGCCGACCTGGGGATCATCATGCGCACCGGGGAGGCGTTCCAGACCCTGCGCACCGTCACGCACGTGCTGCTGGATAAGACCGGCACCCTGACCCAGGGCCGGCCCGGCGTCCAGCACGTCCGCCCGGCGCCCGGCGTGGACGCCGGTGACCTGCTGGCGGCTGCGGCCGCGGCCGAGAGCCACTCCGAGCACCCCCTGGCCCGGGCCGTCACCGACGCGGCCGCCGGGCGGCATCTCGCCGTGCCGCCCGTGGGGGATTTCCAGGCCACCGCCGGGTTCGGGGTCACCGCCCAGGCCGGCGGCCATCAGGTGCTGGCGGGCCGGCCCGCGTTCCTCACCGGCGCCGGCATCGACCTCACCGCGCTCCGGGACGACATCGCCGCGCTGGAAGCCGAAGGGCACACCGTGGTCGCGGTCAGCCGTGACCACCGGCCGCTGGGCGTGATCGCGCTGGCCGACACGCTGCGCCCGGAGGCGGCCGGTACCGTCGCCGCCCTGCGCGCCGCGGGCCTGACCCCGCTGCTGGTGACCGGCGACAACCCGCGCGCCGCCCGGCACATCGCCGGCCAGGCGGGCATCGAGGAAGTCCACGCGCAGGTGCTGCCGGACGGCAAGGCCGGCCTGGCGGGCCGGCTGCAGGCCGCAGGCCACAAGGTCGCCATGGTCGGCGACGGGATCAACGACGCCCCCGCCCTGATGCGCGCGGACGTCGGCATCGCGATGGGCGGCGGCACCGACATCGCCACCGAGTCCGCCGACATCATTATCGTCCGCGACGACCTGGACCTGCTGCTGACCGCCCGCGACATCAGCCGCCGCTCCTACCGGCGCCTCAAGCAGAACGTGGCCCTGGCGTTCACCTTCAACGGCGGCGGGATCCCGCTCGCGGCCACCGGACTGGTCCCCCCGGTGTGGGCGATGGCCGCGATGGCCGCCTCGGTCACCGCCATCTTCATCAACTCCCTCGGCGGCCGGCCCCGCCTGCTGTTCCAGGCCATCGGCAGCGTCGGGCGGCCCGCCCGCCCGGGCCCGCCGCCGGGGACGGCGGCCAGCGCCGTCCCCGGCGGGGCCCGGGCATGACGACCGGCACCCGTCGCGGGGCACCGGCGGTACGCCGGCATGGCCGCTCCCTCGCCGCGGCGGCCGGGGCCGCCGGGTCGCTGGCCTGCGGGGCCTCCATGCTCCTGGCCGCCGCTGGCGCGGGCGCCTCGGCGGCCGCCGCCGGGATGGCAGCCATGCCCGGGACGGGCGGCGTCCCGCGGCACGGCCTGCTCGGCGTGCTGCTGCGGATCGGGCCCGGGCTCCTCATCGCCTCGGTGCTGCTGATCACGGCCGCGTTCGCGCTCAGCCGCCGTCCCCGGGCCACCGTCCCGGCCCTGCTGGCCGGGGCCCTGCTGTACGGCGGGATGTACGCCCAGCCCAGCCTCACCCTGATGTACGCGAGCATCACCGTCGGCTACACCGCCTGGGCCGCCCTCTACCTGTGGGTGCGGCACAAACCGGCCCCCGGCCGTGACCGCGGGCACCGGTCGCCGACATCAGGCAGCACCCGGTGACTGGTCACGCCGCCCGGATGGCCGGCGGGCGAGGACGCTGCCCCTGCCGCGGCCGGGCTGGCCGGATGACCAGCGGCCTGAACCGCCGCCGGGCACCAACGACACGCCATGACTGCCGTGCCTGGCGGAACGGGTACGCCTGCGAAGCGGCGGCTGCCTCGGTCGCGAGCCTGCCCATGCCAGGCCATGACCACCAGCCCGGTATCAACCGCTGAACATCGGTAACCCCAACCTGGGGGAACCGGCGAGGAAAGGAGATCACGATGGCCAACGAACTGGTGGCCGATATGAACAAGGCCTGCATCGACGCCTGTTCCGATTGCGCCCAGGCTTGCGAGGCCTGCGCTCAGAGATGTCTCGGCGACGCGGCGATGGCCGACTGCGCCCGACTGTGCCTGGACTGCGCGACGATCTGCGCCGCCTGCATCACCCTGCTCGCCCGCGGCTCCGCCTGGGTCGGCCGGCTCTGCCAGCTGTGCGCGGACATCTGCGACGCCTGCGTCACTGAATGCGAACGCTTCGACACGGAGGAGTGCCGGGCCTGCGCGCGAGCCTGCCGGACCTGCGCTGAACAATGCCGCGCCATGGCTGCCAGCGCCTGACCCCCCCATCCCGGAGGACTGCGCCTTCGGCGCCGGAAGCCTGCTGTTCCAGGCCTGCCCTGCTCCTCGGCTTCTCCGCCGCACTGGTCCTCTTCGGCCTGACCCAGACTGGGTATCCCCGGGCGCTGCCCTTGGCCCGATCTCGAATTGCTGTGACGGCCGGTCAACGCCGGCGCGCTCCAGGATCTTGGGAGGCGACGTGCCGGGCCACTGAGTCGACGCCGGGGCGGGCGTACCGCTCCAGCGAGCGGACCGAAGAGTGCCGGGATCGGGCCAGCAGCAGCGGGGTGCTGGTACCGTTCTCCGCGTCGTGGGTGAGCGCGCTGTGCCGCCAGCGGTGCAGCGTGAAGCCCTGCAGGTTCTCCCACTGGGCGGAGCGGGCGAGGGGGTTGGCCAGCAGCCGGGTGGACTCCTCGAAGATCTCCTCGGCTCGGCGGTAGGACAGCCGGGCCCGGCCGGTGGCCGGGCAGACGTCGAGTGTCGGCGTCCCGGCGGGCGCGCGCCGCTCGGTGAGGAAAAGCGGGCCCTCGGTGCGGCCGGCGATCAGGCGGGGCAGCAGCCGGGCCGCGCCGGACTGCCAGTGGATCCACTCGATCGCGCCGCCTTTGGCCTTGATCCTCCCGCGCTTGTCGGCGGTGAACAGGTCTTCGACGTTGAGGCACAGCACCTCCTCGGCCCGGGCGGCCGACTCGTAGAGCAGGCGCCACAGCGTCTTGTCCCGCAGCGCGACGTCCTCCAGGCGCCAGACGGCAGCGACCTGGCCGAGGGAGAGTGCCTTGGTCTTGTCCGGCGGGGAGGGGCGGCGCTCAATGCCGAAGGTGGGGTCGACGTCGATCCAGCTCTGCCGCAGCCACCAGCCGATCGCCTTGCGCATCACCGAGAGTTCGCGGTTGACGGTGTCGGCGTCCATCTCGTCCGCGCGGGCGGCGGCGAGCTCGGCCAGCACCTCCGGCAGGCCGAGGTCGTCCAGCGCGGCGAGCTCCAGCGCGGGCGGCTTCGCCCCGCGCCGGGCATGTCCCGTCGGGGTCGGCTCGCCGGCCAGCATCCAGCCCCAGTTCGTCAGCGAGATCCGGTAGACCCGCGCTGAACCCTTCGAGATGCCCGCCGCTGTCAGGTACCGGTCTATCGTCGCCGGACCGGCGGCCAGGGGCACGACCCGGGCGCGCGGAAGACGGAACGCGCGCCGATCTCCCGGCACGGCCGCCTGTTCGGTCGCCACCCTCGCCCACCCCTTTGCCGCTGTCGCGGTAAATGCGTACACCTCACCCTCGGCGGCGGTAATCATGCTCGGTCGAACGCGCGAGGCCATCACGGGTGCCAATCGCAGCGTAGACGCCCTGTCGCGGTAAATCCGTGATTTACCGCGACAGCGCCCGCGCAGAACCGACAAACGGTCGCATGCCCGCGCACACCGAAGCCACCAAGCGGCCCCGGCAACCCCCTGTCTGACGAGGAACTGGCCACCAAGTTCCACCTCAACGCGACCAGAACCCTCCCCGAGGCCCGCGCCACCGAGCTCGCCACCCGAACCCTCACCCTCCCCGAGGCCACCTCGCTCACCCCGTTGACCACCCTGCTCCCCCCAGGCGACGGCCGCTGACCCGGCCCGGCGGGAGCTGACCCGGCCCCGCGGGCACGGTCCGGCGGCGGGCACCCGGCCGCACCCGCCGGGCGGAGCCGCGCGCGGCGGGTGCGGCCCCGGCGGCGCAACGCTCTCGCCGGGTACCCAGCCGGCTGGCGTGGCGCTGGCTACCGCTTGCCGACGGTGTAGGTCAGGTGGGTCACCCGGGTCGAGGCGGCGG
>WNFC01016624.1_pt1 | contig 12634 bp, 17 predicted proteins | sample 5400541 | NCBI WGS metagenome assembly WNFC01 (sample SAMN13153342, study PRJNA577476) | soil metagenome | isolation source: 120 cm saprolite under Douglas fir tree site 2 hole 2 replicate 1 | place: USA:California | collected 2015-04-18
ACGCTGCCAACATCGTGGATCAGCTCGAGGCCAACGGTAAAACCTGGAAGGCCTACATGTAGTCTTACTCGCTTTGCACCACTAAGTTTGATCACGCTTGCGGCATCCAGCTCTACGAACGCAAGCACAACCCCTTCATTTCGTATCAGGACGTGCAGAGCAACCCGGCGCGCGTGGCCAACATTGTTGATCTCAGCCAGTTTGCAACCGACCTGGCCAGCGGCAACGTGGCCGACTACACCTGGATCAGCCCTGACCAGTGCCATGACATGCACGGGCGGGGAGGCACCAATATTCCCAACGACCCTTGTGATTTTTCCCAGGTGCAGGCCTTGATCGCCGCCGGTGACTCGTTTCTGCTGAACACGGTCAACGCGATCATGAATTCCAGCGCTTGGACCGGCAACTCAGTCATCTTTATAACCTGGGATGAATCCGACTTTACCGGAAGTGGCTTCCAGATGTTCGGCGACGACAATGGCTGCTGCGACTCCGTTGCGGGCCAGGGCGGCGGGCACGTCGTGATGATCACTGTCTCTCACTCGGATCATGCACCGCGCACCTCGAGTGTGCCCTACAACCACCAATCCATGCTGGCCACGATCGAGGATGGCTGGCAGCTAGGCTGCCTTGCCTTTACCTGCGACACCGCCAATGTGCCGCCGATGAGCGACCTGGTCGGCCCGAAAAAGTAGAGTGGTAGGGATGGCGAAGGCCGTGGAAAAAAGGCGAGGAGAGAGAAGACCCCGTCAGTCGCGGTCCATTGTTGCGTGAGGAATCCGATGGGGCTGCTATCCGGTCATCTTGGGCTGAAGAAGCTTGCGTTTCTTCAGGAACGCGATGATTGGCTTTCCGCAGCGTCAAACCCAAGCACAATCTGTGACCTACGCCTCACGAGGAGTGCAGGACCCCGACTGCAAAATCCGCCAATAAGATGCATCAGAATTTTGAATCGTCCTAACGAATCATCCAGAGTACGTGCTGCATCTTTAAAGGTGGATTTCTCAAATTACTGGGAGACAGTGGGCCAAATCGAATTGGTGCTGGCCGCTAGTCGTTGCAGCAAGAGGAGAGTTATGGGCCGGGTTATTCCGTTTCACATTCCCGATGGCTTCAAGCCGAGAGCGAAAGTGAAAGAGGTAACGCAGCGCGAAGCCGGGAAAGTCATCGAGTTCCGCCCCGCAGAGGCAAAAAAGCTAGCCTGATAAGCCGGTCGCGCACAGCGATGGAGAACGCCGCCTGTTTGCGCAAAGCCACGTATCCCAAAAACGGCGTCTCCCCAAAAAACCGCGCTCCCCGCGCGCCTTTTCCATTTAACACCCGCGCAAAATCCGCGACCCACATCTCCTGAAAAATCCGCAGCCCAGCACCACGGAGATTCCGGGTCTAAAAGGCGCATAATCCCAGAGTCCCATACCGAAAGGAGGTCCAGATGAGTAACTTTGTACGCGGAATTCTCGCGACGCTTGTAGTGCTTGTTCTCGGCGGCTGGCTCTACCTGAAGCTCGGCTATGCAGACCTGCGCGCTAAACCCGAGCCCTCCTGGCTCGAATCGGAACTTGCCGTCACCGCGATCGATGCTTCTGCAGCACGCCACGCGCCTCGGCAACAGAACCCGATGGCGTCAACTGAAGGAAACCTGCTAGATGGCGCGCGTCTGTATCGGGACAAGTGTGCGGACTGTCACGGCAGGCCCGATAACCCCGTGAGTGATTACGGCGTCTCCTTCTATCCGCGGGCGCCCCAGTTCATGAAGGCGCGTCCTCGCCTGCCGGAGAACCAAAACTTTTACATCATTAAGTATGGCGCGCGCTGGACTGCCATGCCCGCCTGGGGAAATATCATGGCCGACAGCGAGGTTTGGCAAGTAGTCACTTTTCTCAGTCACCTCGAGCGCGGGCACTGTAAGAAGAACTAGTAGCCGCTCCTATGACTGAATACACAACCGGTGACAAGCTGGAGACATATGTAAGAGGGCTTGAACGATCAGGCATTCTTGAGACAATTGAAATCTAAGAATTGTCAGCCCTTTCTTGCCAGACGGGGTCCAAAGCTGCGTTTCCAAAACGACGGTCCCGGCTCTATCCGCGACTTGCGCGATCTCATGCGACATCGGAAGAGCCTCATCTGGGATCGGGTCAAGAGTCGTGCTCAATTCGGTACGGCTCCGTGCGAGGCACGCCACGGCGCAAAGCACTCGGCGCGACATTTTCTTACCTGAGGGCGACAAAGTTTGGAATGTCCAACTGCCTGCTTGCCTGTAACTGAGGCCCGAACGGCCTATCCGTACAGCCGATGCTGTATTGCGGAGAGCAGAAACGAACTGCTACGCTCGGGCATACTCACCGCACGACTCAAAGGGACAGCCGATGCTCGCCGTACGGCTTCTTGTAGTTGACGATCATGCTATAGTCCGTCGTTCAGTTTGCGGTCTCCTTTCTAACGACCCGACGCTGAATGTAATTTGCGAAACAGCATCCGGCGAAGATGCAATCAAGAAAGCCTACGAACTTCAACCAGACCTCGTGCTGCTGGACATCGGCCTCCCTGGAATAAGCGGAATCGAGGCTGCGCGGCAAATACGCAAGGTCTCGCCCAAATCCAAGATCATATTCCTGAGTCAACACGATTCCTTGCACGTGGCGAATGAAGCGTTGGGAGCCGGAGGGCATGGCTACGTCACCAAGGTCGATGCAGGATCAGAACTTCTAAAGGCTATTCGCATTGTTGGCGAAGGAACCCGCTTCGTCAGTCAACGGATAGTTGACCAAGGCTGGACGGCCCCAAAGACGTAGAAGGGAATTTACCCGTCTTCTTTTTGAGGTACCCTATTCCAGAAAATTCCCCGTACGGCTCCGTGCGAGGCCCGCTAAGCGGGTGCAAGGGTTGAGCCGTCTCGAAGCATATGGGAAACTGTGTCAATGCCGAAGCGCAATCTTAGGGTAATCAAATGGCTGGGCACGATCCCTGCTGTGGGAGTCTGCACCTTTTGCAATACGCCGTTTTTGGTTCCCCTGACTTCCCTGAAGAGGGTTGCTGACGCGCAAGAAAGTCTCCGAGTGCAATTCACTAAACACGAGTGCAAGATCGGCCCAGACTGATGAAATTCGCATACAGACGGGCCATGCAGAACACCTGATACTGCGGAGAACGGCTCACCAGAACTAGGCGGCTGAAACGGTCGCTCTTTGTGCCTTGCAGTTCAGACAAATCGGCAACGCAATCGTCCAGGTCTTTTTACTCTCCAGCGTGAATAATATAGCCGACTTGTGCTCCATCGCAGTGCCGCATTCTGGACAGCGGCTTGGCGGCATTCCGCACAGTGCGTCCAAGAGACCTTCTACATCCTGCGTCGTTGTTGCTGTGCAAGAAGTGCGCGGGCTTTTCCTCAAATGGTTGGCCTACCTTCCTCTAACTCCCTCCGAACTAGATTTAAGGTGGAAAGCGCATCACTGATTGCTTGCCGTTCTTCTGATGTGCCTCCGTGATCCGCCTGCAATTCCTGAAGCCGGTCGTCAATAGCGGCTTTCGCAGCGTGGAGAGCCTGTTGCAGTCTTACGCGGTCGGTTTCGAGTACAGCGGCTCTGTACAGAGCGTGCCACACATAAGGGGCGTCCATAAGTGTTCCTCTCTTTGGCATCGAGGACCGCTCGAACCTTGCCAACAGGGGCAGACGCGTGTAAGACGCATCTTCGGTCTCGCCTAAGCCGGATACAAGTGTTCAGGGAGATAGCCGTTCCGGCTCCCTGCGCGACGAATCGTCAGTTTTCGCAAGGAACCGTCGCCCGATGGGCACGGCGGAGGGATGGGAAAAGTAACAACACTAGTGTACGCCTTTTCTGGCGTCAGCGTGTGTCGGGCATAGAAGAGGATAGAAGAGGAGGTGTGGGCAGGTCCTCCGCAAATCTGTGCGCCTCCGTGCGGCACCCGTTTCGTGGGCGAACAAAAAGCGACTATGCTAGACTGCGCCAGTGGATGAAGGCCGCAAACGAGTGCTCGGAATCATGGCGTCGATTCTCGTGGCGCGGCATCTCGACACAGCAGGTGATTTATTTGGTGGGCCGCAGGGAAGCCCTAGAACCGACAAGATGGTCGTCGCTGCTTTGCAGTGGGCCGAGCGGATCATGCGGAAGATCGACGGGCGTCTATTGCTGACGGCTGGATTGCTGTAAATTATGGTCTCCCCGCAACCAGGGGTATTAGCCGATTGAGGTAGAGATAAAGAATTTGGACACAGGCGATACAGGCGAGAGCAATGAGGTGTTTCATCTCGAACGGGGCATCCCAGTCTTTAACGCTCGACTCACTGAGGTAGAGCAGAAGCAAGCCCAATCCGAGACACGCGAGGGACAGTACAAGAAGGAACAACTTCGTATTGACCGACGAATCATGTACTTCACTGGTGCCCTGGTAGCATGTTCGTTGCTAAGCGCGGTCGTCAGTGGGTATCAAGCCTACGTTGCCAGTATCAGCGCCAAGGCTGCCCGAAGTGCCGCTAACACCGCTGAGGGCACACTGACGGTCACCAAGCAGATGGCTACAGCCGAGGAAAAATCTCTCGGCGCTACGGTTGAGCAATTTCATTTGGATCAACGGGCTTGGGTAGGCATGATTCAGGCCGCTGTGTCTATCAAAACTGGAGAGAAGGCGAGGTTTGAAACGGCAATCTGAGAACGGCTCGCCCGGCACGAACCAGAACGCCTGAAAGTCGCGTTGTCACGAACGAGGGTCTTTGGCTCTTCCCCGTACCACAAAATACTGCCTTCGTGGTTATCCAAATGTCGTCGGCACTGGGCTAATTCCGTATGCTAAAAAATGGGACGAAAAGCCCAGACTTCTTTTTTCGGCCCCGCAGGGGACGCTTTTTAAGCAGCCTGCTGTTTTTCCATCTTGGCCAATTTTCGCTCCAGCGCACACACTCTATTGATCAAATCTTGTGTTGCCTCGTGCTGCCTGGCGAACTTCTGTTCATGCTCTGCGATCTTCGTTTCGATCTTGTCAATCGAGTCAGTCACATTCGTTCCTTCGGGCATATTGTGTTCCTTCCTTTCTTGGGGGCCTAGGACTCCCACAGTGTGTTATACGGGAAACGGAACACTAATTTTGATGGGGAAATTGCAAAGGCCCAACTTGGGTTGGGCCTTGGCAAACACTGTGCACCATGTCTCTAACAACGTTCTTGGTTCCTCAAATCCATTGTAGCGGGGAGTCGTCTACATGAAAGCGAAATCTCTCAAAAAAACTAATCCTTGTCCTGTTCAATCTCCATTTGAAAAGGGATTAACAAATCAATTAACCGCTTTACTTGGTGCGTCGGGAATTCCAATTCGCACCATTCACCATTGCGGGCACTGTATTGTAGAGTTACAACCGTGCGCCCACCCTCGCGTGACTCTTGTAATTGAGCACCCTGCACCTTTGAGCATATTGGCAGATTGTTCACAAGCGCCATAATTCCTCCAGTGAACGCAAGAATCTTAGGCTGTACCAAGCAGTTCCGCAACCGCCCAAACATGATGTGTCAATCCCGCTTCCATCGCAGGCGTTACGCGCAAAGTCCGATGCACTCGGCAAAATTGACCTCCATCCCGTCTCGTCCTAACATTATCGCCAATGTCAGTCCCCGCCTCCAGCATCGGTCAGGTGCTCGGGCACTACCGCATCCTCGAGCAGATCGGAGCCGGTGGAATGGGTGTGGTCTACCGTGCTCGGGACACCAAGCTTGGCCGTGACGTCGCGGTAAAAATTCTACCCGAGGAGTTTGCCCACGACCGCGAGCGCCTGGCCCGCTTCGAGCGCGAAGCACAGGTTCTAGCGTCGTTGAACCATCCGAACATCGCCGCGATATACGGATTGGAAGAGGCGAACAACACACTCGCGCTCGCGATGGAACTGGTCGAGGGCCCGACGCTAGCGGAGCGGATCGCCGCGGGAGCGATGGCGCTGGACGAAGCTCTGCCGATCGCGAAGCAAATCGCGGAAGGACTCGAATACGCCCACGAACACGGCATCATTCACCGCGACCTAAAGCCGGCAAACATCAAGCTGACGCAAGAGGGCAAGGTTAAGGTGCTCGACTTCGGCCTCGCCAAGGCGCTGCAGGGCGACGCCTCACCGCGCAATATCTCCAATTCTCCTACCATAACCTTGGAGGCCACCAAGGCTGGGATCATTCTCGGCACCGCGGCCTACATGTCGCCGGAGCAAGCGAAAGGCAAGACGCTGGACCGCCGCACGGATATCTGGTCGTTCGGCGCGGTATTGTTCGAAATGCTCAGTGGCCGCCAGATGTTTGCGGGCGAAACTGCAACGGACATTCTGGCAGCCGTGGTCCGCGCCGAGCCAGATTGGACAATGCTTCCAAAGGACATGCCGCGGCGCATCCGCGAACTACTGAAACGCTGTCTGGTGAAGGATGAAAAACGCCGTTTGCGCGACATCGGCGACGCGCGACTCGATCTCGACGATGCGCGGGATGCAACGCCCGACGCCGCTTCCATGCCCCCGCCGAAGCTACTCTGGCGCACGTTGCTGTGGGCCATGGGCGCGGCCGCAATCGTCATCACGGCATTGACGCTGTCCCATCAGTTTGGCATCAAAACAGCCTCGAGAGAAGTGACATATCTCGACATAGCCTATCCACCTAATATCGAGCCTGTTTCCGGTCTGCAGGGTGGATTCGCGATCTCGCCTGACGGCCGAAGCGTCGCGATGATCGGCGTCAGAGACGGCGCGCGCAGACTGTACATTCGCCGCCTCGACCGTGCGGAGGCTACCGAAGTCGGCGATACCCCCGGCGTGAACTCTGTCTTCTTCTCTCCCGACAGCGCAAGCGTGGCGTTTATTCCTGGCAGCTTACTATTAACCCGACTCTCGCTGACCGATCAGCAGCGAGCGATCATAGCCTCAGGTGATTTTTTTGGCAGCCTCGGATGGGGCTCAGAGGAGATCATCTATACTCGCGGCGGCGCGCTATGGATTGTGCCGGCACAGGGCGGCAAGTCCAAGCCGTTGACGGTCCTCGACGCCGCGCGACACGAGGTGCTGCACTGCGAGCCCGTGGTGCTACCGGGGGGACGCACAGTGTTGTTTTCAAGCCTGACCACAGAGTCGGGCACGGAACGGATCGAAGCGGTGTCTGCTGACGGCCGAAAGAGGTGGGTGGTTATCGAACGTGCAATCACACCGATCTGGTCGCCGACCGGCCACCTGCTGTTTGGACGAGACGGCGCGGTGTGGGCTGTGCCCTTCGACCCGAACAGCACGACTGTGCGCGGAGTAGCGGTTCCTGTCATACCGTCTGGCGTGGTGGGCACCGTGCTGACCGGCGGTCTGGCATTCCAGCTCTCATCTACCGGCACTCTGGTATTCGCACCTGCCGACTTCGATTACAAACGCGTCATCTCCGTCGGCCGGGACGGCTCGGAGGTGGCTCTCAACATGCCGCCGAATCGCTATGGGAACCCGCGGATTTCGCCCGACGGACGTCGGCTTCTGATCGAGATCGAAGGAAGAGTCATGGAAACGATGGATCTCTTGCGAGGCACCCACGCCAGGCTTACTGCGGCAGCGTTGGGGACGAGCTGGGCCACCTGGACTGCCGACGGTGAGGGCATCGTGTTCCGACGCTTCAATGTACCGGTCTGGGTGGCGGCTGACGGGAGCGGCAAAATGGGCGCAGTGCCGGGGGGACTGGCGAACGACTTTCCGTCATCCCCCGGACCCGATTCCGATTCCATCATCGCCACTCGCATTCAGCCCGAAACGGCAGCTGACATTTTCCTGATGTCGATCAGCGGCAGGTTCCAGCCGAAACCACTGCTCGTGACACCCGCGTACGAGGGAGGCGGGCAACTTTCGCCGGACGGACGCTGGTTGCTATACCAATCGAGCGAGTCAGGCCAACCGGAAATCTACGTTCGTCGGTTTCCCGCAATGGACCGTCAGTGGCAGGTCTCGGGGGGCGGCGGGGTGCACGCGCGGTGGAGCAGCACGAGTCGAGAGATTTACTATCGTAGCGGCCAACACATGATAGCGGTCGCGTTCGACGCGTCCGGAGCCGAACCCGCTTTTGGAAAACCGACGCCCCTGTTCGCTGACGAATACGACTTCGGCCAGGGCATCTCGATCGCGAACTACGATGTGACCCGCGACGGGCGGTTCATTATGTTGCGCCGTGGCACACACGGCAGCAGTCTGCGCGTTGTCATCCACTGGACGGAAGAGCTGAAGCGCGTTGTCATCCACTGGACGGAAGAGCTGAATCAGATCCTCGCAGCAGGCGGCGTCCGCTGAGTGGTATTTGTGTTGGCGAGTCGATGGCGGTCTCGCCGTGCCGCGAGATTTCTCCTGGATTACGGGGCAATCCGGAAATTGAAGTTGAAGTTGAGGTTGTAAGCTTGCTGTAGGCGACTCGGAAACAATCCATGTTGATGCCTCGAGCTTCTAGCGCTGTAAGAAACCTCATTCACCAAACGCCATGATCCTAGGACATGCAACTTGGACGCAGGGCTTTAGAAAATGCCGCGTGAGCACTTAAGGTTGTCCAGCGGTTGGGGGCGTTCCCAAGTCGGGCGCGAGAAGCGAGAGCGCAAAGAAACGTCGCAGCAATATCAGGAAGAGATGCGAAGCGCGAACACCAAGAAATTGTCTTCCAGGCTTTTTAGCGAAATCTCAAATGTTCGGTTACCTGCAAAACGATCACATAAGGCTTCTCGCAATCGTGCGATCTCCATCCAGCGACTCCGCCATCGCTTGGCAGTCAAGTTAAGGTCGATGAGTTCCAGGGCCCGATGCAAAGCCTTGTCCGCCTGCAACGCGTTTCTCGCTTTGTGCCACTGAATGACGCGGCTCACCTCGCTTCCGATATTAGCGAGTTGGTTATTCAATTTGAGCTTCTGCCAGTTCTCGAGCGTCAGTGTTCTGTGGAGTGGAGTCATAGAGCTGCTATCCGATGAGGGCGCGCAAGATCTCCTCGATCTTGTTCCGGATATGCGCATCCTTAATCTCCAAGGATCGGTTGCCAGCGGCTGGGACGAATGTTGATGAGAGCGATGTATTCTATCCAGTCTTCTGGCTTTCCGTCCGGATAAAGATTGATTCCCCAAAGATCTTTTTGTTGTGAACCGCTTGGGTTTTGGTCCTACGACAGGGCTGTGGGGCCGCCAGCCGGCTTCAGCATTCTTCTTAGCCAAGATGCTTGGTACAGGAAACGCGGTCGCCGAAGCGACCGCGTTCCACGACAGGGAGCCGGTAGCTCAATACGACACCGTACCGAGGAAAACGTCCGTGTTGCCGAACGTGGTGGGACATTGCGTGATCACATCCGGCTTGGGACCCGTGCCTGCGCGAAAGGCGTCCACCGCAGCGCAGGGGGTGGCATTGCGCGAGTCAGTCCATACCGCAAGCGCCCGCGAACCCGCCGAATCGGACACGGCGGTGATGTAGTCGCCCAGAAACTGTGCACCCAGACCGTTAGTGCTGGAGCCGTCGGGGTCAGACGTCGCGGTGCTGATCTTCACCGGGGTGCTGAACGTGCCCCCGCCATTGCTGGACTGCGTGAAGTAGGCGTCGTAGTGAACTACGCCTGATCCTGGCGCCGTGCCCTTGGGGACGTCGTCCAGTGCCTGAAACACGACGTTCACATTGTTAGCCGGATCCGCCGATACAGAGGCGAAGAAAGCGCTGCGGCCGCTCACATTGCCGGCTACGACCGGAGCAGACCACGTCATGCCGCCATCGGTTGACGATACGACCTTGACCACGGCATGGCCATTGATGTGGTTGCTCCATGCGACGTAGAGAGTACCGTTCGGCGCGATGGTTAGTGATGGGAAGGTGCGCGAGTCCTGGCGGAAACTCGAGCCCGGCAAGGGACTGACGAAATCATCCGTCACACTGGCGACGGTGATGTTCTGGGCGGGGAAGGTTGCGCCCCCGTCGTGGGAAATGGATAGGCGCTCCACCGACTGCTTGTTGACAGAGTCCAGCCAGACGACATACACGGTGCCATCCAGTCCGACCTTCACCGCTGAGCCCTGGCGACCGCCTACAACGTTGTTGTTGTAACCTGGGCTGATGGGTAAGGGGTTGCTAAACGTGGCGCCGCCGTCAGTCGAGCGCGAGAAGAGGATCTGATCGCCGCCGGTAGTGAATTTGGTCCACGAGGCGTAGACATTGTCGCGGAAGGGACTGTTGGGATTGGCATCGGCGGTGATGGCGTCTTTGTCATCGAAAATGGCGGGGGAAGCGCCGCTTACCCTCGCTGCTGAAGTGTAGGTACATCCGCCATCGGTAGATTTGGCGATAAAGAAATCAGCTTGCAAGCCGGTGGCAGCCTCCTCAGTATCAGGCGGGAAGGGAAATGCCAGTGTGCCGTAGTACGCGTTCCCGCTGCTGTCGAAAGCTTGGCTGGGATCGCCGAATGCATATTCGCCAAACGACGAGAGGTCAATCAGGCCTTGGCAAGGCCACGTCTTTCCCCCGTCAAAGGAAGCATAAAATCCAGAGACGGAAATGCCGTTCACGAACGGGCATGAGGATGGAGTGGTGTTAGTGCAGGCGGGCTCGCCAATCTCGTCGTTGGAGCCGGCGATGAGGTTGAGCGCGTTGGTGGGATTCTGCGCCAGGCTCGGTTCGTTCTGCTTGTTGGTGGGAAAGGGACCAGAAAACGTGCGGTTAACCTGCACATTTGTGATCGACGGTTTCGATGCTGCAACCGAAGCGGTCGGCAACACTAATGCAACCGCCACGACGGTCATTGTTACCAGGGCGAGTGCAGCACTTGTTCGGTCGCCGCGCACAGTGAAATCCATGGGAACCTCCAGAAGAAACTGATTGAACCAGGATTTACCTGGTATTTCCGTTTTGGTCTCCTAGGCAGAGGGCATTGTACACCTGGCAAGCCTCACCATAGACGGAACTGCTTGTGTGCCAAGGAAGCCGGACGCCCGAGGGAGGCCGGGAAAGTTCGTCCACGCAGGAGTGCGGGGCAGAAAAGCGGAAGGCAACTATAATATCCGCCCACACTTAGTTCTTGTCCTGCGGAGCGTGTATCCCTTCGTGGATTGCCTTGCACTGGAAGACTAGCGCAGTGATCGCTGGTGCTGTCGGAATCGCAGCTACGTGCGGATGGTGTCTGGAAACCGATGAGGCCCGAGCCCAGCGTGCGCAGCGAAACAGGAAAAAGGAAGTTCGGGCGCTCGCGGATAAGATATCGAGCTACAGGTACAAAGTCCATCAGCGCTACCCAACCGGGGACGTAGTCGTCAGCGAGCGTGACTTGGCGGAACAACTTCGCAGGCGCCCCGACAGTGTTGCCACACCACTGAACATCCTCTTGGGAGAACAAAAAGTCCAAAAGGCTTCCCTGAAAGGGGGTATTGGAAGGTAAATGTGTGTGATCTCAATCGCTGTCGCTTGCCTAAGCGCGAGCCGGAACAACACTCGTAACCGTCTCTTTCACTCTGCTCTTTACCGATTCTTGGGGTTTCAGGGACGTTTACTGGGTCAGTGACAACTCCTGCGCCCCTTGCTCACTCCGAGTAGCCGTCGTCATTGTCTCCCTCGTTGTCGTTGTCTTCTTCATTCTCTTCCTCGTCCCTCTTCGTCCGGCTCTTCTCGAACGAGGACATCGGTAGCTACCGAGCAATCAGCGGTTTCTGCATCGAGGTATTCTGGACGTATTCTGCTCATGCCCAATGGTACGCTCAATCCATGAGATGTCGCCCCGCAACATGGCATTTATCAACTCAAGATTACACTGATGGATGCAGCCCGCTGATTTGGCGTCGGATACAGGTGCAGGACACTGTCAACCCGCGGATCATGGCGTTTCACGGACCTTCTCTAAACGTCCGCATTTTTTCGAGAAGTCTCCACCATCATGGAAAAGAGGGCCCAACATTTGGGTCCAATTTGGGTCCAATAACGTCCAAACAGGGCCTAAAACCAGCCATCAACAACCACGTATCTGCATGACGGGCTAGGACTGGCTATAGGTTTTACTTAATTACTCACCAGGGGTTCATTGAGCATTTTGTGTTCTTGCAAAGATTTGATTCTGAAGAAGATTGGCCGGCTAGCAGACGATTTTAGAACTTCCCTGAACCAGGCCGCCTGGCGAGACCGCCTTGCGAGCTGACACCGCCTGGCGAGCTGACTTGACACCCACACCACCTCGGCCATAGCATCTCTACCCGACATTACTCCTCGCCGGTGGCCTGGTTGTACGGGCCCCGTTCGTCAGTACGCTTTTACTGGAGTTTGTTAATCCGCGAATTTTTCCGTATGACCATCCATGCTCTCGCCCCGAGCAGCTGCTCAATTTGCCACTCCCATCATAAGTCGGAGGTTTCAATGAAATCAAAAAAACCGGTCATTGCTTCTTTGGTTGTACTCGGGTTTACAGCGATTCTCCTGGTCTTTCCACTACTTGCTGGCCCGCCAACGACCCCTACAAATATCGACGTCAGCCAACGTCCAACCAACGAGTCAGAGGAGACAATTGCCGTCAATCCAACCAACCCGAACAATATCGTGATCGTCACCAACATCGTCGTCCCGGCAGCGGGCATGTTTGCGGCCGTGAGCTTCGACGGCGGCTCCACCTGGGCCACGAGAATCATCGGAAACA
>WNFC01029726.1_pt1 | contig 12633 bp, 12 predicted proteins | sample 5400541 | NCBI WGS metagenome assembly WNFC01 (sample SAMN13153342, study PRJNA577476) | soil metagenome | isolation source: 120 cm saprolite under Douglas fir tree site 2 hole 2 replicate 1 | place: USA:California | collected 2015-04-18
GGACTCGGTGGTGATGATCACCGAAGACGCCGCGGACGGGCCCGTCAGGTCACCCGAGCGCCTGGGCGGGATGGTCAGCTGCGTCATGTCGCTGTACTGGGAGAACGTGGACGCGGCGTGGGAACGGGCGGTCGGCGCCGGGGCCGGGGTGATCTACCCGCTGGAGGACCAGTTCTACGGAGAGCGCGGCGGGCGGCTCCGCGATCCGTTCGGTCAGCAGTGGATGATGAGCCAGCACATCGAGGACGTGTCGCCTGAGGAGATGTCCCGCCGGGCAGCGGCACTATTCGGCAGGTAGCCATCCGGCTTGCCGCCAGGCCCATTCGGCCTGCCCGAGCGCGAGGGCTCTCCTGCGGGTGGTCGAGTTCAGGGATGGGGCTGCCATTCCCGTCGCCCGAGGCGTGACCGAGGCGGCCATGCGAGACGGTCCCGGTGTCATCAGGCCGTGATTGACCCGTAGGTGCTGGCCAGGGCTCCTCCCGGGCCTTGCTGCTGATGCTCCGCCTGGCCGGAGCGCGAAACGGCTCCGCCCGGAGCAACAGTGCCAACGGGGCCGCACCGAGTCCGCAGCTCAGGACAAGTCCTTGTGGGACGTTTCGCCGCATGGGACAATCTGGCCGGTCCACTCGCTCGGAGGCGTCCGGCCCAGGCGACCCAGTCATTATTGATTGCTCGGCGGAACCCGTCCGGATCGCCTCCTCGCGCGTGTTCCATAATTCGTCGGAGGGGAGCGGTCAGGCGCATAGCAACGCAGGTCGCGCAGGTCGCAACGCAGTACGCTTCCTCATCAATGCGCACGTGGGGATCTTGCGACGCGCCGGGAAACAGTTGCATGCGCCAACGCAAGCCACGCTCGAACCAGCATCGAATCGCGTTTTCTCAGTAGTCTGAGGAATCGGGGCGGGAATGACGAAGGACGAGCCGGGTGCCCGGGCACCGGAAGCTGCGCCGGCGGCCCAGCCGGCGACGGTTCAGATGCGTTCGCCAGCGGCCGTTGGCGGCGGCGATCTGACCGACGAGTTGCTGAGCTCGGACTGGTGGACCGACGCAATGGTCCAGGCGGCCGGCATCCCGATCGTTGACGTGCCGTTCGTCTCGGTCGGCGGCGGAATCGGCTCGTTCGTGACCGTCGACTACCTGCGGATCGCCAGCGTGCCGCCCGACCGCATTCGGGTGCTGTCGAACATTGAGTTCCCCTGGAAGACCTACGAGTACCTCACCCGCGTATCGCAGATTCCGCGCGGTGAGCGGATCCGGTCGGACTCGGCATCCCGGCCCGACAACATCTGGGGCTTCCCGTCCTATGCGCTCGCCGAGGCCGTCCGTGACAAAAGCCTGAAACCGCTCTGGCAGGTTCTGATAGAGCCGATCTGGGCCGACTACTACACGCCCAAGGCGGGCCAGGTGTTTGCCGGGCTTGAGCGCGAGACCAGGCGGATCGGTTTTCCGGAGATGCTGGTGACCGGCCAGGTCCGGATGGTGCGCCGCCGCCAGGGCGCTGGCTATTTCACGATACTCACCCCGCCGCCCGGAACGGAGCCGACGCGGCGGGTTGCCTACCGGTCCGAGTTCGTTCACGTCGCGATCGGCTATCCAGGCTTGAGATTCCTTCCGGAGCTGCAGGCGTTCCGCACGGAGCATCAGGACTTCCATCACGTGGTCAGCGCCTATGAAGATCACGAGCATGTGTACGAGCTGGCGCGGACGAAGCATATTGTCGTCATGCTCCGCGGCGGCGGCATTGTCGCCTCACGCGTGCTGCAGCGGCTGATGGACGACAGGGAGAAGTTCGGCCTCTCCACCGAGATCGTGCACTTGTTCCGTACCTATGTGTCCGGGTCACACGGGCCTAACGCGTGGAACCGGCGCAAGGGCGGGAACGGCTTCGCCTACCAGGGGTTCAATTACCCGAAGTCGGTCTGGGGAGGGCAGCTGAAGTCGCGCATGCGCAAGCTGGAGGGCGACGATCGCGCCACGGAATACAAGCTGATGGGCGGCACCAACACGCCCTACCGCCGGCGTTGGCAGGCGCAGATGCGAGAGGGCCGGACGGACGGCTGGTACCGCGCCATCGCGGGTACCGTTGCGGAGATGCGGCTGGAGAACGAGATGATCGCCAGCCGTGTCATGACCTCCGAGGGCCCGGTCGAGGTCGCCGCCGAATTCGTGATCGACTGCACCGGGCTGGAAGCCGACATCGCCGAGCACCGGTTGCTGGCCGACCTGCTCGAGCACTCCGGCGCCGGACGCAACCCACTCGGGCGGCTTGACGTCGAACGCAACTTCGAACTGCGCGGCGCGGCCAGCGGATCAGGGGTCATCTACGCCACGGGGGCGACCACCCTCGGCGGCTACTTCCCCGGCGTCGACACCTTCCTCGGCCTGCAGATCGCGGCTCAGGAGATCACGGACGACCTGGCGCGCCGCGGATTCTGCCGCCACATCGGGCCCGTCCGCTCCACCTCGCAATGGCTGCGTTGGGTCTTCAACCGGCAACCGTAACCGCGGCCACCGCGCCGAGTCCGCCGACGACAGGAGCCAACGACATGCTTCCCACCCTGGCCGGCCGGGTGCAGACCCGGGTTGTGCTGCTCGCCGTGATCGGCGGGCTGGTCACGTTGCTGATAGCCCCGGTGCTGCCGGTCGCTGCACCGGTCGCCGACAAGTACCGGGACGCCTTCCTGGTGCTGGCGACGGTCACGGTGCTCGGGATCGGCTGGGAGTGCCTCTATCACCTGCTGATGCAGTGGCGCTGGGAGAAGGACTGGCCCACCCTCTTCGGCCTGGTGACGCTGGTGCCTGAGGGCTTGCTCGTCTGGCTGCTGCTGGCGGCGAAGGCAGTTCCCGGCATCGTGGGGACAGTGACCGCTCCCGCGTTCTGCATTCAGTTCCTGGCGGTGTGGCTGTCGGTGTGGCTTGTGGCCAACGGGCCGATGCGCGTGCCGTTCATCCGGTGGCGGTTCCGCGGGGGGAGGCTGGTGTGATGGAGAATGTGCATCGGCCCGGGCTGTGGTCGGTCGCCGGTGACGGGGTGCTGGCCCGCCAGGGAAGTCTCGTCCTGCTCAGCAGCATCGGCGAGGGTGTGCTGCTCGACGTGCTGCTGGACTTGCTGGCCGAGATAGCCGAGGTTGGCGGCGACGGCCGCCGGTTCGCGGGCGCTGTCGAAGGTGCGCTCGAGAGCGACGGCACCTGGAAGTCGGGCGGCGGCCAGTCTGCGCCTGCCGTGCTGGCGTTCGTCGGCGGGCCCGCTATCGCGGTTCGCGGCGGCCTCACCGCCGACCGGACCGGCAAGGCCGGCACCGACCGCTTCTCGCGGCTTGACAGCGGCACCGTCCGGGCAGGCGGGTTCTCGTATTACGCCGGCCAGCCGGCCGCCCATCCCGGTCATCCGGCCGCACCGGCCGAGGCCAGCGTGGCCGCGCCTGCGCCGGAGGCAGTCAGGTCTGCCACCGAGGTGGCTGCGATCATCCAGGTCCCGGGCGGGGTGCCCGAAGCCCCGGCCGCACCCGCGGAGGCCGAGGCTGCCCCTCTCCTGGCGCAGGCGCCACCCGCCGAAGCGCAGGCAGCGCCCGCCGAAGCGCAGGCCGCCCCGGCCGAAGCCGAGGCCGCGCCCGCCGTGCAGCAGCCTGCTGAGGCCGAGCCGGCCACCCCGGCCGAGGCCGTCCCGGCAGCATCACCCTTCAACGCGGTGCTGCTCATCGGCGGCGGGCCTGAACAGGTCGAAGCGCGGCCGCCGCTGCCGTCCGCCCAGGAGCAGAACGGGTCGGACGCCGAAGCCGGCGCGCCGATCGTTACCGGCGTGTACTGCAAGAACGGTCACTTCGACGACCCGGATGCGCGGTATTGCGCGGTGTGCGGCATCTCGATGAATCAGCTGACCCTCGTCCCCCGGCCCGGCCCGCGTCCCCCGCTTGGCGTGCTTGTCCTCGACGAAGGCGCCGTCTTCCAGCTGGACGCCGACTACGTCATCGGCAGGGAGCCGACGCTGGATGCCGCTGTTGCGTCCGGAGAAGCTCGCCCGTTGCGTGTCACTGACAACGCGGGAATCGTGTCCCGAGTCCACGCCCGGATCCAGCTGAACGGCTGGCAGGTCATGGTGACCGATCTCGGCTCGGTCAACGGAACCCGTTTCCGGCTGCCCGATCAGGATGCGGATCAGGCGCTGACACCGAGAGTCCCCGCCGTGCTCCTGCCCGGGAGTCAGGTCGACCTGGGCGGCGGCCGCGGGTTCCGCTACGAGTCACATCGGGGCCGCTGAACCTCCCCGGCGCGCTGCGTCCGGCCTAGCCAGAAGGACTCACTCGATGACCGACCACGACATCCAGCTGCTGCTGTTTGATCTGGCGCTCATCATTGTCCTCGCGCGGCTGCTGGGCGCCGCTGCGAAGCGCGTCGGCCAGCCGCCGGTGCTCGGCGAGATCATCGCCGGGGTGCTGCTCGGGCCGACCCTGTTCCACGGAAAGATCACCGCAGTGCTCTTCCCGGCCACGATGCGGGTGCCGCTGAGCGCGCTGGCCAACCTCGGACTCGTTCTGTTCATGTTTGTCGTCGGCTATGAGGTGGACCTGCGGCTGATCCGCCGGCGCGAGCGCGTTGCCGCCAGCGTCTCGCTCTGCTCGATCATCGTCCCGATGACGCTCGGAATCGGGCTTGGCATTTGGCTCGCTCGCCGCCACCACGTTCATGACGTCGGGACGTTCGTGCTGTTCCTCGGCACCGCGATGTCGGTGACCGCATTCCCCGTGCTGGCCCGCATCCTCACCGACCGCGGCCTGCACCGCACCCGGATTGGCGGACTCGCGCTCGCCAGCGCCGCCATCGATGACGTGCTCGCCTGGTCCCTGCTTGCCGTGGTGGTCGCGCTCGCCGGGGCCGGCAGCCCCCAGCTCCGGCTCGCGCTTGCGCCGATCTACGCGGCCGCGATGCTCCTGCTCGTGCGGCCGCTGCTGCGCAGCCTCGGCGAGGTGTACCAGCGGCAGGGCCGGCTAACCCCGACCGTCCTCGCCGCGGTGCTGGTCGGGCTCTTCCTGTCCTCCTACGCCACCGAGTGGATGGGTCTCAAATTCATCTTCGGCGCTTTCCTGTTCGGCATCGTCATGCCGCGCGAGGGCTTCGCCGCCCTGCGAGAGGAAATCCTCGAGCGCCTGGAGCAGGTGAGCGTCCTCGTTCTGCTTCCTGTTTTCTTCGTGGTGTCGGGGCTGAACGTCGACCTTTCGACGATCGGGCTTTCCGGGCTGGCCGAGCTCGGCCTGATCATGGTCGTCGCCGTGGCCGGGAAGTTCGGCGGCGCCTTCGTCGGCGGACGGCTCGCCGGCGTCCGCGGCCGGCCAGCGGGCGTCCTCGCGGCGCTGATGAACACCCGGGGGCTCACCGAGATCGTGATCCTCTCCGTCGGGCTGCAGCTTCACATCCTGAACAAGTCGCTGTACTCCCTGATGATCGTGATGGCGATTGCCACGACAGCGATGGCCGGGCCGCTGCTGAAGGTCATCTACCCGGATCGCCTCATGCAGCGCGACCTGGCCGAGGCAGACCGGGCCACGCTCGGCAAGGCGGCCGCGCACCGGATCCTGGTGCTGGTCGACCAGCCCGGGACCGCCGCGCCGCTGGTCGACCTCGGCGCCGGCTTGGCCGCCAGCCGGCCCCACAGTGAGCTCGTTCTCTCCCACCTGGTGGCACACCGTCCGGGTCGGCGCCTGGAGGTCGGCGCCGGGCTGGGCGGCGAGCTGCTGCAGATGACCAGCACGATGAGCCAGCTGCAGGCACTGGCCGGGCGGGCCGCGGAACGCGGGGTGCACGCGGTCGTTCAGTCCCGCTTCAGCGAAGACGTCGCCGGTGAGCTGCCAGGCTACGTGGCCGCCGCTGAGCCCGACACGATAGTGGCTGGCTCGAATGGGGTCCCGCGCCCGGAGCTTGGCGCCGACGGGACGACCCAGATCGTGACGGTGCTGCGCGACCCGCCAGACGCCCCGGCCGCGGTTGCCGTCCGCTGGGCGCGCGGCGCGCACGGTGATGCCGCGCTTCAGGTCGGCACGCAGCTGGCGGTAGCCTATCGGCTCAACCTCGTGGTCACACCGGGTGGCGGCCGGCGCGCCTCCGTGGCGGCCGACCTGGCTAAGCGGGGGCTCGCGGCGAGCGACGGGCCGACGCCCGCCGGGGCCCTGCTGGTCGCCGCCGCCGAAGATACGGTCGCCACCAAAGACGGCGGGGGCCCGCACCTGGCGGTGCTGGCGGGCAGCAAGGAAGGCAGCGACGACATGGATCAGTGGGTTGAGGCTCTGCAAGGGAGCCCTACGCCGTGAACAGAACCGACTCCGCTCAGGCCGCCGCGCGTAAAGGCATCGCCGACTACCGCTTCATCAAGGTGCTCGGCACCGGCAACCACGGCATCTTCTATCTCGCGCCCCGCCCCGAACGGCTGCCGGCGGACGCCGAACTCTTGGCGGTGAAGGTGCTCTCGGGCGCCAGCAGCCAGGACACGTTCCGTCGGGCAGTCCGGGAACTGGCGGCGTTCGCCGCGGTCAGCTCGCCGTATCTGGTGACCCTCTACGACGCCGGTCAGGAGGGCGAAGACCTGTACTACTCGATGGAGTACCTCCGTGGCCCACGCGGCCCGGGCCGCGCACGCGCTGCACGAGGCCGGGATCGCGCACAACGACATCAAGCCCGGTAACGTCCTGCTGCACGCGGGCGGCGGAAAGCTGGCCGACCTCGGGCTGAGCCGGCAGCTCACGCCCGGCCTAACCGTCACCGGGCTTGGGTCATCGGCTTCGGTCGAGTACCTGGACCCAGCGCTGATACGCGGCGAAGCCCCGTCGCGGGCGAGCGACGTGTACGCGCTCGGCGTGACGCTGCACCGGGCGCTTACCGGCGAAGGCCTGTACGGGGTTCTGCCCACCGACAACACGATACTTGCGATGCGCCGCGTCATGTCCCGGCCCGCGACTATCGCCGCCCAGCTGGACGAGCCCGCGCGGAAGGTCATCAGCTCGGCGATCAGCGAGGACCGCGGCGAGCGGCCAGCGACCGCGCTTGAGCTCGCCGACCGGATCGAGGCCCTGACCTGAGTGCCGAGTTTCCTGCTGCCTTACCCGTGTGGGTGCGTCAGGTCAACGCTGGCAGTTTCCCCATCCTGGCCGGTAGCGGCCAGATTCACGCTGGTTGAGCGGCCAGGGTCAGGACTGGCCGAAGGCCGTCCCCGCAGGGGGGGTCTTGACGATGGCGGCGGCCGGCGCACTGGGCGAGCGGCCAGCTCGTGGTCCTGCCGCATGGCATGGGTCAGCCCGCTCATCATGGCCAGGAACTCCCAGTCAGGTGGCCTTCCATCGGTCGCATCACGGCCAGCAGATCGCTGCGCACGCTTGCCAGAGCGCGCGGAGCACGCGCGTCATCCCCGCCGCTCTAGCTCCAGGAGCCCCTGCTTGCGCTTCAGGCCGCCGGCATAGCCGGTCAGCTTCCCAGTGCTTCCGATGACCCTGTGGCAGGGGATCAGGATGCACAGCGGATTGCGGCTCACTGCGGCACCGACCTCCTGGGCGTTCGCCTCGCCGCCAAGCCGCCGGGCAAGATCCCCGTAGGTGGTCGTATGCCCGTACGGGATCTGCGCGATCAGCTCCCAGACGCGAAGCTGGAACCCAGTGCCCCGGGCCTCGATCGGCAGGTCGAAGAATGTCCGGGTGCCCGCCAGGTACTCCTCAAGCTGGCTCGCGACGTCCTCGAATCCCCGATCGTTCCGCGAGCCGAACGTGACCGGGTCGGGCATGTGCCAGTGGTGCGGGAAGTACAGTCCGGTCAGATGATCATCGTCCAGCACGATTGTCAGGTCCCCCAGGCGGGTGGAAAGGACCGTGTGCTCTGCCGTCACCGTCGCCGTGTCGGTCATCATCGTCTGCTCCTTCGGTCACATCCTCTGTACCTGGAAGACGTGCGGGCCTAGCGGTTCGTGAGGTCGCTCAGCGCCAATCGGAAATTGCGCGTGATCCAGCAGGACCGAGCGCGTTGCTCAGCACGCGCGGCCCGTCGGCCTGTCCCGGACCACCTGGGTGAGCTGGCCGATGCCGGGATGCAACGCGCCCACCCCCACCTGCGGCCCAGTACGAATGCGCAAGTGAGCGTCCCTTCGGCCCGGCCAGGTGACCGGCCTCGCGGACCGCGGCCGAAAAAGCTGGCTCCGGCTATCTCACGTCCCGTCCACTGCGGGCGTCTTCCCGGTGAGAGCACCCGGACCGGGAGCAACTGACAATCCCTTGCAGGAAGGAACGATTTCATGTCGATCGAGGAGAACAAGGCCGTCGTCGCGCGCTGGTTCACCGAGTTCTGGGGCACGGACTTCAACCCCGTTGTCATCGACGAGCTCGCCGCTCCCGACATCCGCTTCGAATACTCGCTGCACGCGCCGTGCCGCGGGCGCGAGGAAGTCCGCCAGTTCGCCACGAAGTTTCGGGCAGCTTTTCCCGACCTCAACTTCTGGGGGACCGCCGCCCTGATCGCCGACGGCGACTATGTCGTCGGCCAGTGGGAGGGCGGCGGCACGCAGACTGGCGACGCGTTCGACGACATGCCGATCGGCTCCCTGCCGGCCGGCACCGGCAAGACGATGCGCTTCACCGGCACCACGGTCCTGAAGGTCGAGAACGGCCTCATCACCCAGGAAGTCGGCCTTGACGACGGCGTCACGGTGCTGCGGCAGCTGGGCCTGATCACCGAGGCCTGACCAGCCCGCGCACCCCGCGGCGCGCGGTCATCCCCGGCCGCGCGGCCGCGACCCTAGCAGGCCGTGGCGGAGCGGAAATGCCCGCCACGGCCTGCCCTCACCTCTCTGTGTTTCACCGAAGGGCATGCCGGGCAGCCCGGTAACCGCTTGCACGTCGAGAATTGGCCACAGGTGACCTCACGAAATCCAGACTCCGGACGTCTTCATGGGCATGACAGGCAAACAGCCGTTCGAGGCAATCGTCTCCGCGCACGCAGGCACTGTGCTGCGCGTCTGCCGGGCCGTGCTCGGCCCCGCTGACGCTGACGACGCCTGGTCGGAAACGTTCCTGTCCGCGATGAAGGCCTATCCCGGCCTGCCAGCCGACGCCAACGTCGAGGCGTGGCTGGTCACCATCGCCCACCGCAAGGCCATCGATGTCACCCGCGCGGCAGCCCGCCGCGCGATCCCCGTCGCCGAGCCACCCGACACGATAACCGAGCCCTCTGGCCGCCACGACCTGGACGTCGGCGACGATCTCGCTGAGGTCCTCGCCCGGCTGCCGGCCAAGCAGAAACAGGCCATCGCGTATCACTACCTCGCCGGACTGCCCTACGCCGGCGTCGCCGCCATCATCGGTGGCAGCACCGACGCCGCACGGCGCGCAGCCGCTGACGGCATCGCCACCCTCCGGCGCTCTTACACGGGCGCCGCCGCATGGAAAGGAGAGCCCGATGAACACGGACGATCTGTCTCGTGACTTGACGCGGGCCTTCACTGACCCTCCAGGCCACCTGAGCCGCCTGCACGACCGGCTGGCTGCAGCAGCGCAACAGAATGGCATCCTCGATGTCGCCTACCACATCATTGACAGCCCGGTCGGCCCGCTGCTGCTGGCCGCGACCGAGCAAGGCCTGATCCGCGTCGCCTACGCCAGCGAAGACCACGACGCCGTGCTGCAGGCCCTGGCTGACAGGGTCAGCCCGCGCATCCTCAATGCCCCCGGCCGGCTGCACACCACCGCGCGGGAGTTGGACGAGTACTTCGCCGGTCGCCGGCGCAGCTTTGACGTGCCGCTGGACTGGCGGCTGTCGGCCGGATTCCGGCGCACCGTGCTGAGTCACCTGCCCGAGATCAGCTACGGCCACACCGCCAGCTACGCCGCTGTCGCACAGCTGGCAGGCAGCCCGAGGGCAGTCCGCGCCGTCGGTACGGCCTGCGCGACTAACCCGCTACCGGTCATCGTGCCCTGCCACCGCGTCGTGCGCGCAGACGGCGGAATGGGCGGCTACCTCGGCGGCATCGAGGCCAAGCGCACCCTGCTCACGCTGGAGGCAGCAGCATGACGCCCGCCGCCACAACTCCAGTGACCGGGCCAGTTAATGCATTGCAGGAACGGGTCGATGGCCCGACTGGGCCGTGGTCAACCTGAACAATCCGTCGTCGACCGCGCTGGCGGCGAGTTCCTGCTCTATGCGAAGTGGCCCCGCGCCCAGTCCCGCGCGATTGCGATGGTACCTGCAGAGCCATGCCCACCCAGACAGCCGCCACGTAGTAGATGTTCACCGCTGCTCCCACCAAGTACGTCCTGGCAGGAGCCAGCACTCGGCTCCTGCCAGGAGGATGTCCTCCCGGTAGAAGCCATCAGCCACGGGGGGCGGTTCGGGCGAGAGCCCGCCGGAGCTTCATCCGGCCACATCGCATCGTAGCGGCTGGCCGCAGTGCAGTGAGGCCCCCACTCTCGTGCGTGAGCGGGCGAAGGCTGCGCCCGGCTGCCCGTTCACGACCAGCGTCGACACGGCGGAACTTGCCGTCAACGATCCGGGTCGGTGAGGCCCGCTGGTTCACCCCGCACCTGCCGGTGCACGTGCTCGATGAGCCGCCCGGTTCGGAATATGATCACAGCGAGCGCCCACCAGCGAACGCACGCAACATGATGTCGCGCCCAGGAAGGCTGCTTGGTTGATGATGAGGACCAGGAGCGACGCTACCTTCGGCATCGCAGTTCTGATGGTGGTCGCGGAATGAGTCCTGCGCACGATGAGCTGCCGTACGTCGACGAGCACGCGATCAGGATCGCCGCGTCGCGCGAACTGGTGTGGAGCGCGCTACAGCGCTACGCCGCCACGTCCTTGCGCATCCCCGAAGGCAACCCAATCGCGAGACTGCTCGGCACCGAACCACGCGCCGGCTTCGAAGTCCTGGAGAGCGCGCCGACCCACAGCCTGACGCTCGTCGGGCGTCACCGCTTCTCCCGGTACATGCTCACGTTCGCACTGACCGACGTTGCCGAGGGGGCGACGCAGTTGCGCGCCCAGACCTACGCGCTGTTTCCTGGCGTTCGTGGCCAGGTCTACCGCGCCCTGGTCATCGGCACCCGAGCTCACCTCGTCGCCACCAACCACATACTGCGATCGGTTCGACGGCTGAGCCACCCCGGGCACGCAGGTTGTCCTGTCGCTCCCCGTAGATGACCGACACCGCAGCCCCACCAGATGACTTACACGTGCATCGGCCAGCATCGCGTCACTGCTGATCAGGGTTCCGCAGGACTCTGAAGCTGATTCCTGGCGACGGTTGCTCGCTGCCGGCCGCCGACTGGCCAGGAGCCCGGCGGGATCTACGACTCGACGAGCGTCACAATCGTTTCGGGACGAACCCCGTCGTGCTTCATGGCTTCGGCCGCTTCCTTGGACTCCAGCGCCCGTCGGAAGGTGTCCATGTCGGGCACTTCCACGATCAGCCCGACCCGGTGGGTCTTTTCTGGGTCGATGAACGTGCGCGCCGTCATGCCCATGGGTCCGAAGAACTCTTCCCGCTTCGGTGAGGCAAGCCAGTGGTCGACGTCATCCACCTCGTGGAACACCATCAGTGTTGTCATCGTCGGACCCCCCTCTGTGGCACTGCTCATCTGAGCCGTGCGCCGTGGCCCGATGCTACAACGGTTTCAGTCTCTTGTTTCAGTCTCTTCTTGATGGCCTGCGAGACGGCTTCTATCCGGTGGAGATGGCCGGACGCTCCTCCGGCCGTCGCCACAACTGAGCGGGAGGCGCCGAGAGTCTCAATGGTGCGTGCAAGATGTGTGCCAAGAGCCCTTACAGGCTCGAGGGCTGCCCGGAAGGCTTCCTCCAGGCGCGCGCCTGCGGCTTCTACGGTGTTCCGGCTGTCCAGGACTCGGTCGGCGCCGTCGGCCCACGCGATCAGCTCTTCCGGCGAAGGGGCCAGGTGGAGGCTCAACCGCTCTGTGATCATCGCTAACCGCGGATGTGCAAGCGCGCCGTAGCCTCAGCGTCGCTGTGCCGTGCCTGGCGCGCCGAGGAATCCTTGCGCACGGAACGATCATTCGGGTGCGCTGCGAGTGACCATGCTGGCTTACCATAAGTCCGCTCATAACGGCGGCTCGGCGTGTCAAACAGTATGGACATGCCGAACACGCTCCGTGATCAGGGGTAGAAGTCCTGGAGGCGCGCCGGTCTCAGATGTTGTCTCGGCCGTTCGATCATGACCGCCGCAGGAAAATGCCGCTCGGCCGCCGATCTCCATGCCACGGCCAGATCCCGGCCGATCCGTCAGCGCTCCATGACTGCCTGGCGTTTCAAGACCCCTCGTACACGCTCCTGACCTGCGGTGACCCGGCCGCGGCGATCCTGATCGCGGATTCGGCACGATCAGGCTCATGATTGCCGAGCTGGAGCGCGCATGATTTCGAGCACTCAGGTGGCCGGTACGTCGCCAGCCGCGGTTCCGCAGAATAGGCAGCCAGGCCGGGCCGATCCTGACATGTGCCCTACTTTGCGGACTGGTGACGGATAAGGTGGCACCACTGCGAGCCCCCGGTGCGCTGCGAGTTCGCGGCGCGTCGGCGGTGTCCTGCAGTTGCCTCATGTACCGCGTAAGCGCAGTGACCTTCGCAGGCGCTTGCCGCCTGTGTCCCGGCGGGT
>WNFC01009790.1_pt1 | contig 12631 bp, 10 predicted proteins | sample 5400541 | NCBI WGS metagenome assembly WNFC01 (sample SAMN13153342, study PRJNA577476) | soil metagenome | isolation source: 120 cm saprolite under Douglas fir tree site 2 hole 2 replicate 1 | place: USA:California | collected 2015-04-18
AAATACAATAGATCTTGTCGCCCGTGACATAGCTATGAACCCACTCGATCTGCGGTCCTAGATTCCGCAAGACGCTGCATGATTTTTGCGAGATGGCCTGCAATTGCTGTTGGGACAGGTTGCCAGCGCCTGGTAGTTCTCGTTCGATCAAGTATTTCGGCATGTAGTCCACTCCTTTTGCGATCATAAATCTCAGATCTCAGATCTTAGATTTTAAAACATTAGTAGCCGCGAGAAACTTCAATAACTGCAAGAAACATCAGTAGGCCGCGAGCTTACGCGCTGCGTCCAGAACGTCTTTCGTTTGCGGCAGGTAATAGTCCTCCAGCGGCGGCGAATATGGTACTGGGGTATCGATCGAAGCGACTCGTACCACCGGAGCGTCAAGCCATTCGAAGGCCTCTTCCGCAATGATGGCAGCGATTTCTCCGCCGATGCCGCCTGTCCGCGATGCCTCGTGCAACACGATCACTCTGTTTGTCTTTCTCACACTCGCCAGAATCGCCGGCTTATCCAGCGGCGCAAGCGTTCGTAAATCGATAACTTCTACGTCCAGCCCTTCTTTCTCAAGCTCTTCTGCGGCATCCAACGCAGTTAACACCATAGCGCCAAAGGTGATGATAGAAAGGTCGCGACCCGCGCGCGATATTCGAGCTTTGCCGATCTCAACAACGTAATCATCAGCGGGCAACTCCTCTCGCAAACGCGGTAGCCGATAGAGTTTCTTATGTTCAAAGTAGAGCACCGGATCCGGATCGCGAATCGCCGCCTTGATCAACCCCTTCGCATCGTAAGCGGTCGAGGGCTCGACTATTTTCAAGCCCGCAGTGTTGAGAAAGAACGACTCGGCATTCAACGAGTGGAATGGTCCTGACCGCACGCCTGAACCGCACGGGCCACGAAACACAGCGGCGACATTAGCGCCCCATCGATAACGGCACTTCGCCGCGTAGTTTGTCAGCAAATCAAAGCCGGCAGAAATAAAATCAATAAACTGAAACTCGGCTACGGGTCGCATTCCCATCAGCGCCGCTCCACACGCCGCGCCGACGATTGCAGCTTCCGAAATCGGAGTGTCGACCACCCGCTCTTTGCCAAACTCATCAATCAAACCGTCAGTAACTTTGAATGCGCCGCCGTAAGCTCCGACGTCTTCGCCAATAACGAAGACAGTCGGGTCACGTTCCATCTCTTCCCAAATCCCCTGGCGTATTGCTTCTACCAAGGTGGCCTTGCCACCGCGCTCGGGGCGTGCTGATTTGTGTTCTTTTTTAACGGCTGTTGACATGTTTACACGCTCAAAACCGCACTCTTAGCGTAAGTGGACGATTACCAGAGGTTTTTCTTTGTTCGCTAGCAAACCCATGCATTAACCTTCCAAAACTTTCGGCCGAAATGCCGGCGGCACAAGGCTGTTATCGAAGACATCGTAAGCGGCCTTTTCCGCCTCGGGCATCGGCGAGCTTTCGGCCCATGCACAATCTTCATCAATCTCGCGCATTACGTCGGCCACAATTGTCTCGAGTTTATCCTTGGTAGCAACCTGCTGAGCGAGCAGAAACGTCTCGTAGCGGTCAATAGGGTCATTGTTCTTCTCCCACCACTCAACTTCGCCTGGCGCTACGTAACGTTGATCGTCGTGCTCTGCATGGCCTTTGCGACGATACGTTTTCGCTTCAATCAAGACAGCGCCCCCACCGCTCCGGGCATAATCAGCCGCCTGTCGTGTTACTTCATAACAGGCGATTACATCGTTACCATCAACGATATGGGCAGGCATGCCATAACCGGCAGCCTTCTCGGCCAGGTCACGTACTGCTGTCTGCAGACTGGTGGGCGTCGAATATGCGTAATAATTGTGTTCAGCGATCACAATCAGCGGCAAACGCTGCACCGCGGCAAAATTCAGCCCTTCATGAAAAGCGCCTGTACTCATCCCACCATCACCGATGTACGCAACTGCGACAATTCGCTTTTTCTGCATACGGGCCGCCAGCAAGACGCCGGTCATTACAGGGATCATGTCGCCGAGATGGGAAATGGGACCAATGAATCCTTTCTCCATGTCGCCGAAGTGAATGTTGAGATCTCGACCGCCGGAAGGTCCCCACGCCTTAGCCATGTACTGCGCAAAGATCTCGCGCGGACGAATTCCTTTGACGAGAACCGCACCAAGATCGCGAATCAAGGGCGTCAAAAAATCCTGCGTCTGCAATGCGTAGGCACTGCCGACCGCAGTCGCTTCCTGGCCCAACGAGCGGAAGACTCCGCCAACAACTTTTGTTTGCCGGTAGAGGTTTACCAGTCGTTCTTCCACAAGCCGCGTCAACTTCAGGTAACGATAAAGCTCGAGAAGTTGCTGGGCCTTGAGAGTGCTTTCAGTCGTGCAACTGCGGGGTCGGCCATCGCCGAGCTTACGTGGAGCATACTTTGTGCTAACACGCATTTGAAAGGGGGCACGTCGCTGCCGACCCCGGCGCCGGTGGTTCTTATCGCGCGGGGATGTCACACGACCCGAATTTTTTGTTTGCTCATCCATTTCGAACCAAATAGGTTTGTAGGGGCGGCACTCCGTGGCCGCCCCTTCGTTCGCAAGTGTCTTGCATGGTTGGCAAGCGGGGCCACCACGGAGTGCCGCCCCTACAATTCAAATATGTACTGCCTGATCGTGAACGCCTTCCGCGGCTTCCATCACTGCTTCGGAGACTGTCGGATGGGCATGCATGGTCCGGCCCAGTTCTTCCGACGTTGACTCGAGTTGCATTGCCACGCAAGCTTCGGCAATCAACTCGGTCGCGTGCGCCCCAATGATGTGCACGCCGAGAATCTCGTCATACTTCTTCTCGCCCACTACCTTCACAAAACCCTCTTCTTCGCCAAGAATGCGGGCCTTGCCGGAAGCCGAGAAAGGAAACTTGCCAATCTTCACATCGTATCCCTGCTCGCGCGCTTTCGCTTCAGTTAGACCAACCGAGCCAATCTCCGGATCGCAGTAGGTGCAGTTTGGTACCAGCCGCAAATTGATGGGACGCACGTTTTTCTGGCCAGCAAGATGTTCAACGGCCACAATTCCTTCTTTCGAGGCAAGGTGCGCCAGCAATGGAGTTGGAACCACATCACCTATCGCGTAGACACCTTTCTCTCCGGTCTGCTGGTATTCATCAATCTGGATGAAGCCTTTCTCTATTTTGATCTTAGTGCCTTCGAGTCCAAGACCTTCGGTGTAAGGCATACGACCAACCGCTACCAGTACCATTTCCGCTTCGAGACTGACCGCCTCACCTTTGGAAGTCTTGCCAGAAACGCGTACCCCTTTGTCCGTCTTTTCCAGCTTCTCGAGTTTAGTATCGACTTGCGACTTGATGCCGCGTTTGCGAAAGCTCTTTTCGAGCTCCTTGGAAACTTCCTCATCCTCGAGTGGAACCAGACGCGGCAGTAACTCAACCACTGTAGTTTCAGCACCAAACCGCGAATAGACCGAAGCAAACTCGACACCAACAGCGCCGGCACCCATCACGATCAGTGATTTCGGCACGTCCTTCAACTCTAGAATATGATCGCTATTGACTACGTGCTTACCATCGGTTTCGAATCCTGCTATCGGACGAACCACTGAACCCGTGGCGATGATGATGTTCTTAGTATCAATCGTTTGCTTTTTTCCTTCGGCGTCGGTCACTTCCACCTTGCCTGGCAACGCCAGCTTTCCTGTTCCTTTGATTACAGTGACCTTGTTCTTCTTCATTAGGTACTCGATGCCTTTTGAGTTCTTGAGCACCACCCTTTCTTTTCTCTTCTGGACATCGGCAAAAGCCAGTTGAATACCTGAAGCCTGGACGCCAAAGTCGGCGGCGTGCTGCATCTGTTCATAGATGTGTGCCGACATGAGCATTTGCTTGGTGGGAATACAACCCCGAAGGGTGCAGGTCCCTCCCAGCCGATTATCTTTTTCGATTATTGCAGCCTTCAGACCCAATTGACCGGCGCGAATTGCCGCCACGTATCCGCCCGGACCGCTGCCGATAATAGTCACATCAAACTGTTCGTTAGCCAATTGTTAGGGTTCCTCTCGTCAAGCAGTAATGAGTGATAGTGATGAGTTATGCGTGATGGGATCGAATCACTGAGCGCTCTTCACTTCTAAGCAGATTTAAGCAATTTCCTGAAAGACCGGCATTATAATCATTTGCCAGCCTTCATCCAAATCAGGCATGCTGCGATAGTAGGTCAATTGCCTGGCAGTCTCATTCACACCGCGGCTTTAGCCCGGTGTCAAAGCAAACTCAGAAATCTGAAACCGTTTGAACGGTTTTCTTTCGATCCTCGGCGGTTCGGACCACTGCAAAACCGTTGAAACGGTTAGAGAAATCAGGTGTCAACAGCTTTACCACCGGGCTAAAGCCGCGGTGTGAATGAGACCACAAGCCAAACTGCACTCACGACCATAAGGAGAAGTCGCTAAGACTTAAGTCCCAACAGAATTGAGGACCAACAAATGAAACATTCGGAAGGATTTCTCAAGTTAGTGAGCGATGCGAAATGTCGTATTCGGGAGGTAACAGTGTCCGAGACGCAGAAGCGCATTGGGGAAAACCCGGCTGCGAAACTGATCGATGTACGAGAGGACACCGAATGGCAGGCCGGCCATGCGGCCGGTGCTGTTCATCTCGGTAAAGGGATAATCGAGCGCGACATAGAAGAGAAAGTCCCAGACAAAACGACAGAGATAATTCTCTATTGCGGCGGCGGCTATCGCTCGGCGCTCGCGGCGGATGTCCTGCAGCGTATGGGCTATGCCAATGTTTTCTCCATGGCTGGCGGATGGAGGGCCTGGAAAGAATCAGGCGGCAAAATCGAAACCGACTAGGTAGACACTGCTGGCATTGAACAGACCCTTCTCTGTAAGTACAAAAACACCCTGATACGAAAACAAATTGGGTGTGCCCTGTATGAGAGCACACCCAATCAAGGGGTAACTTCGAGTTGTTGGTTCTTAGAACTCGAAGCGTACTGCGAACTGAACTTGCCGTTCGCGGAACAGAGTCGCGCCCGTTTCCGTGATGCTTTGGAACGGCGTGTTAAAGGTGAAGGTATTCGTAGTGAAGCTCTGAGTATAGAGTGTCGAGTTGACGTTCGTTATCTGAGTGCGATTGAACACGTTGAATCCTTCAGCAAGGAGTTCCAGAGCGGTTCCCTCATTGAATTTGAAGCGACGTGAGAGACGCAGATCGAAGTTCACGATCCTCGGACGTCGAAAGGAGTTACGCGGAAGGAGCGGAAATCGGCTCGTACCGCCTGACTGGTTGACGCCGCCCGCACCTCCGGCCCCGCTTACTGAAAGCCCTGCCGAATACGGACTGCCTGAGAAAGCGTAAAAGACAGGCGCCAGAGTCCACCCGTTAAGGAGCATGCGGCCGGTTTTGTTGTCATCGCCAAAAGGCTTCGGCGACCACACACCGCTGATGCTGACTTTGTGCGGCGAGTCGAAATTCGACACACCGGCTTCCGAGCTGAGATCGAAAACATTAAACGGAATGTTGCTGGTCGTAAAGGTCACCGAACTCTGGCCAGTATCAGTTGCCCGCGAGCGAGTGTAACTACCCTGGAATTGCAGACCTTTGGTAAAGCGACGGTTGACCTGGAAGATCAACGCGTTGTATTCCGACTTGATACTGCTGCGAATCTCGGTGATTTGAGCGAAAGCTGGATTTGGACGAGCGGTTGGGAAGATCGGAATCACAACCGACTGTCCGGCAAACGGCCCGCCGGACACTGTGAAGGTCCTGGTAGTGTCGGGCGGATTCAGATTCGTATCAACGAACGTGGGAAGTCTTCGGCCTAAGCTACCGACATAAGAGACGGAAGCGACCGTGTTGTGGGCTATCTCACGCTCGACGATGAAGTCGTATTGGTGGATCTGTGGGTTAGCGAAGTTGTTCGCGAAGTATTGAACCGCCGGGGTGGTCAGCGCACCAGAGGCGATGAGGTTGGGATACGCAGGTGCAATCGCGTTTGTGGCAGGAATACTTACTTGCCGTTGTGCCTGCGTAATTCCGACACCGGTGTTGACGAGGGCATTATAGATGGTCGAGTTAATAATTCGACCGTAGTAAATACCGTAGCCCCCACGGATGGAAGTCTTGCCGTCGCCCCTAAGGTCATAAGCGAAGCCGATACGCGGACCGAAGTTATTTTTATCATTCGGGATGTTTGAAGTTTGCGGCAGGAGCGGATTTACGTTCCTGGCCTTCGGATTACGCTGGTACTCGTACCGTAGGCCGACATTGACTGTTAGTCGCGGCGACAAACGCATATCATCCTGGACGAAATAGTTTAGGTCCGTCGTGTGGAACGTCAGACCCAGCACACCGAAGCCCTGATTGAAGCTTCCCGAATAGCAGCGGCCACGATTGCGCGTGCTGCTGTAACATAGGCCGGTGGTGGCCCCGCCAGCGCGGAAGTTTTCGTAGTCGACGATGAAGTCGTTCAACCCACCGTAATAACCTGCAGCATTAGAGCCGCCGTTATAGTTGAACTCACCCCCCGAGAATCTAAGGTTATTGATTTCTTCCTTAACTCGATTGATATCGCCACCAAACTTCACCGTGTGACTTCCAACAGTCATCGTCACAGTATCAGCGAACTGAAAACGCTTCTCGTTCGGAAAGGCGACGCGCTCGAGAAACTCGGGTATACCAAAAGAGAAACCGTTGGTGATGAAGGTCTGTGGAGACCTTCCACCGACCGAAGTCGTTGGTTCTCCAGGAAGGGGTGGCTGACTGAATTCGAATTCATTATCGCGTCCATACTGAAACCGGAATTCATTCACCAGGGTTGGCGTAAGTGTAGATTGGAGACGAGAGTTGAAAGAATCAACGTTGACAAAGTCGTCACCGAAGTTGTCTTTCGCACGGGTGTTTGTGGCTTGTGTTTGAATACCGGCAGGCGACGCCCAGCGCAGACGGTTGTAGCTAAACGAAGCGCTATGCTTGTCGTTGATTACCCAATCGATTTTCGGAAGGAACAGTCTCTGGTCACCACGACGCGGCACTTCGCCGCTGATGTTGTTAAGGAAATTGAGCGCGTCGTTAACCTGAGTGAGCGTTAGTCCTTTTCCAGTCGCCAGCGTGCCCGTGCGAGCCGGACTACTGGTACCAGCATACGCTGGACACGCAGCCAACGTAACTGCTGCTCCATTTGCCGCAGTAAGCAAACAAGTGTCGGCGCGGTTCAGAAAATCTGTTTGCGAGAAGATCGATAAGCCTGGAAAGTTACGTCTCTGCTCGTCGTAGCTGAAGAAGAAAAAGAGTTTGTCTTTCTTAATAGGACCACCGACCGTACCCCCAAATTGATGGCGAACATCGACCGGTTTGATGCCGACGACGTCAAAAACTCCCGGGGAGGTTTGCACCGTCCTGGTTGCCAGTGGATTGCGGGCGCCCCAACGGTTATTTCGTTGATAGTAGAAAGCCGAACCGTGGAACTGGTTAGTTCCTGACTTGGTGACGGCGTTTACGACGCCGCCGGCTGCGCGACCATATTCCGCGGAATAGTTTGACGTGTTGACCTGAAACTCCCGAACCGCAGCCTGGCTGATCACGTAGCTGATGCGCGTGCGACCACGCTCTTCTGAGAAGAACGCCTGGTTGTTATCACCACCATCAATGGTGTTGTTGTTTAGCAGCCCCGAGATACCACGAAAGCTGATTAGACCAAAGGTGCCGTCAAGCGCCGAGCCTGGAGTCAGCAGCGCGAAGTTGGACCAGCGACGACCATTGATTGGCAGTTCATTAATGGAAGTCTGATTCATGTTACTCGAGAAGTCCTGTTGCGTAGTGTTGATAACCGGAGCCTCGGAAGTGACTTCAACGGTTCCCGTCACAGCTCCAATCGATAGAGCGGCGTCCAGACTGGTTTCCCGACCAACCTCGACCGTCACTCTTTCCTGTGTATATGGACTGAAACCCGATCCGTTGATAGTAACCTTGTAGGTGCCGGGCTGAAGGTTTACTACTCTGAAGCGGCCCTGATCGCCAGATGTCGCTGAGTCTTCCTTGTTAGTTTCAGTATTGAGGACTGTAACTGCGGCACCGGAAACAACTTCCTTATTTGGATTTGTGACTACGCCGCCAATCGCGCCGGTGGTAGTTGACTGCGCCATGGCGATAGCGCTCAAACCAAGCACAACAAAGATTACAAGAGAGAGCTTTACAATTGTCGACATGCTGGGGAACTCCTTAGGAATTAAGTTGACGTTGAACGCGCATCGGCCCGATTAGGCAGCGCAGACTTGAGGTACAATTATTAGTGACAGTGATTAGCAATTCAAGAAGGAAAGCAATCCGAATGTAAGTCGGTCGCGATTTCTATCACGCTTAACAGATTCAGTGCAAGTCATAACTGTTGATTGAAGCTATTAAATCTTTGTGACGTGCTTGCCTCTCTTTTGAAGCACACCGAAACAAAGAATCCGGCGGCTAAATTCGCAAGACTTGTGCCGGATGGCTCCCGTCCCGCGCCAGATGCAAAAAACGGTGTTTTCCTATAGTTAAGTAGGTTCGGGACACAATGCCCCAGATAGGAATACTCAAGAATTTGGATTTGATCGGAAAATCGGGAGAAGGGAAAGCTGCCAGAAATTGCTACTATCTACGGCATCGTTACCCACTTCGAACCAGGCCCCGACACCACTCATAGTCGCTCGACTATAATGGCAATGCCTTGACCGCCACCGATACATGCGCTGGCGAGTGCATAGCGTCCACGGCGGCGCTGCAGTTCGTGAAGAACTGTCAACACCAGGCGAGTACCGGTAGCACCAAGCGGATGACCTAGAGCAATCGCTCCGCCATTTACGTTGGTGCGGCTTCGATCCAAACCCAGTTCTTTTTCTACGGCCAGATATTGCGCCGCAAAGGCCTCATTAACTTCGATGAGATCCAAATCGCTAAGTGTTAACCCTGCTTTCGCGAGAGCGTCGCGCGCCGCAGGGACAGGACCGATACCCATTAGTTCTGGTTCAACACCGGCATAGGCCCAACTAACAATCCGACCCATCGGATTCAAATCGTGACGCTTAACAAATCCTTCGTCCGCAATAACCAAAGCAGCAGCACCATCTACTATGCCTGAAGCGTTTCCCGCTGTAACAAAACCATCTTTTGCAAATGCCGGCTTGAGCTTTGCCAAACCCTCGAGCGTGGTTTCCGGTCGTGGGTGATCGTCCTGATCGATCAGCACACTGCCCTTCCGAGTCTTCACTTCTACAGCAACTATCTCTTCCGCGAGAAAACCAGCATCTTTTGCGCGCTTGGCCTCGACCTGAGAACGAAGGGCATAACTGTCCTGCTCTTCGCGGGAGATCTCAAACTTGCGCGCCAGGTTTTCAGCGGTGCCCGCCATCGGCGTGTTGCAATACGTATCAAGCAAAGCAACCATCAAACTGTCTTCGAGTTTCCCCTGGCCAAGTGCAAAACCGGAACGAGCGCCACGAATCACATGCGGCGCCTGCGACATCGACTCCATTCCTCCCACCAGGCAAGTTTGAGCTTCGCCAAGCTGGATCATCTGCGCGCCTGAAATGATCGACTGGATGCCACTACCACAAAGCCGGTTAACTGTCAGTGCCGGACGCTCGAAAGGAACGCCGGCTTTCAAGGCGACGTGCCTGGCGCCGTAAATAGCATCACCCGAAGTTTGCAGTGCATTGCCAAAGACTGTGTGATCGATCTCTTCGGGCGCGACGCGGGTTGATTCCAGAGCTCCGCGCGCGGCGACAGCGCCCAGATCGATCGCCGAGACATCCTTCAACGCACCGACGTATTCGCCCATCGGCGTACGTTTACCACCCAAAATGAAAACATCTTTGGACATCCCTTTATCTAACTCTCCCTTTGTTTCGATTATACGTGAGCGGTGTCCGCTTGTGCACTCTCACTCATAACCCCGGCTTAAGCGGGTGGGTCTCGCTGTGCAACTTCTAGATGGTCCTCTGCACATTGTCAATTGCGAGCAGGACCCCCCATTCATATCGTGACCTTCCGAGTTTGGTTCTAATTTTTCTAACAGGTCTTGTGTGCATTCTGCTGATGACTACTGGCTAAATCGATGCTCCTGGAGATACCGGTGCAGTAGCTCTTCCAGGAACCCCTCGTAGGTGAAGGTAGCAGGGTCGTATGTGGGACGAATCTTGTACATGATTGGTAGTGAAACTCTCCAAGCCATCCATTGACGCGGGACGTCCGCAAGATCCCAACGACGACGCAGGAATGTTTCCACGACCTCGATCTCGGACGGAGTCAAGCTGTTGAGATTGGCGGTAAAATCCACCGGTTTGAACGACCGCCGCAAAGCAGGATCGCTAACTGGCGCGGCAAAGACAAGCGAGAATGCGGGGGCTTCGGCCTCGCGTTCGCGAACAACTACGGTACCGGCAACCATGTCGCCCACTCGCTGATCACGAGTGCTGGAAAAAACTGATATCAATCCAATCGAATAGAACGGCGCCGGCATCATGTCGAAGCTGCGCAATAGGTTCCTCACCGCAGCTTCGAAGAAGGTTATCGGTCGGCCATCTTCCCGAATAACGCGCAGCTTTAACCAGCGCTTGCCCGGCGTTTGTCGCGACCACCGTTAAAGCGATAGCCATCAACGCTATCGTGGCAGCCTGCATGGCATGATCGATCGCGCAGGCGAGAAAGCGGTTTCCAATTGAGGCCAGGGCAAAATGCAGCGGCACACGCTCAGGCGTTTCGATGACGAGGATATCTTCTGTTGCGATCGTTGCAGACATTGAAGAGTCTCATTCTCCGCGCACACGTAGAAAGCGGCGCTTGCCTAGCTGAATCACTCGGGCTTGATTGATCTCAATTGACACTTCGGAGTTGCTGCTGGAATTCTTCTCTCCATCCACGGAAACGCCACCTTGCTCAATCAAGCGGCGCGCTTCGGCCATTGACGCAACCAGACCGCTATCTACGAGTAATCGAGGCAATTTCCATGAGCCAGCCTTCAGCGTTCGCTCTTCGATCTCTTGCGGCGCTTGTTTACTCCTGAAAACGAGATTGAATTCCTCTTCCGCCTTCCCAGCTTCCGCTGGCGAATAAAAATCACTTACGATCTTTTTGGCCAAATCTACTTTGATATCGCGAGGATTACGTCCACCTTCGGCTGATCTGCGCAAGTTTTCGATTTCTTTCAAAGAGAGATCCGTGCAAAGTTCATAGTAGCGCCACATCAGATCGTCTGAGATCGACATTACCTTCCCAAAGATCTCCTGCGGTGGCTCGTTGATGCCAATATAGTTGCCCAAACTCTTCGACATCTTCTGCACACCATCCGTGCCTTCCAGCAACGGCATCACGACGCAGATTTGTGCTTCCTGGTGGTACTCACGCTGTAGGTTACGCCCCATGAGGAGGTTGAACTTTTGGTCCGTGCCGCCCAGTTCGACATCTGCCTCGAGAGCCACGGAGTCGTACGCCTGCGTGAGTGGGTAGAGCAGTTCATGGAGAGCGATGGGTCGCTCTTCTGCAAGGCGCTTGGCAAAGTCGTCACGCTCCAAGATCTGTTTGACAGTTACATGTGAAGCGAGACGGATGAAGCCATCGGAGCCTAGCTTGTCCATCCATTCGGAATTAAAACGTATCTCGGTCTTAAGCATTGGCGGCGATCTCTTCGCGCGTCAGTTGCGGGCGCGTCGTGCTTTTTCCCGATGGGTCACCGATCAATCCGGTGAAATCACCGATCAGGAAGATTACCGTGTGACCCAGTTCTTGAAACGCGCGCAGCTTTCGTATGACCACCGTATGACCCAGATGAATGTCCGGCGCAGTCGGATCGGCACCAAGCTTAACGCGCAATGGTTTTCCAGTTTTTGCAGACTTTTCGAGCTTAGCGCGCAACTCGTTTTCGGGAATAATCTCGATTGTTCCCTTGCGCAGGTACGCGAGTTGTTCGTCTATCGTCATAGGCTTAGTCTGTTTTTGGGGCAGCCACTATCACGCGCCGTCCGATCTTTTCATATTCTCCGCGCACGACCAAAGCGACCGCTTCCGGATACAGCTTGTGTTCCTGCTCGAGAATCCGAGCGGAAAGAGTTTCTTCCGAGTCGCAATCCAGCACGGGCACGATTCGCTGAGCGATGATTGGTCCGCCGTCCAACGTGTCATCAACAAAGTGGACCGTGCATCCGCTCCACTTTGCGCCATGCTCAAGCGCTTGAAGCTGGGCATCGAGACCAGGAAACGACGGAAGCAGGCTCGGATGGATGTTGAGAATTCGTCCACTAAAAGCCTCCACAAAACCTCGCGACAGCAAACGCATATAACCTGCCAGGCAGATCAAATCCGTTTCATGTTTTCTTAGGACCGAAAGGATCTCGCTGTCGTGCTCCTCTCGACTGCGGCCGCGGCGGTCGATGACAACGGTGTTCAGTTCCCGTTCTTCGGCGAGGATCAGGCCCTGGGCTCGCGGGTTATCGCTCACTACCAAAACAATCTCCGCATTGGGTATATTGCCCTGCTGAATAGCGTCGCTCAGCGCGAGCATATTTGAGCCGCGCCCTGAAATAAGAATTGCGATTCGTGTCTTCGGCTTGTCTGCCAGTTTATCGCTCCTGCTCGAGGACTTC
>WNFC01006766.1_pt1 | contig 12629 bp, 15 predicted proteins | sample 5400541 | NCBI WGS metagenome assembly WNFC01 (sample SAMN13153342, study PRJNA577476) | soil metagenome | isolation source: 120 cm saprolite under Douglas fir tree site 2 hole 2 replicate 1 | place: USA:California | collected 2015-04-18
GCGCGGTTCGAGTTCCAAAACCTCGAAGTCGCCGGCCGAAAAGTCCCATCCCTTGAACGCCGCCCGGTAGGCGGAGAAGTCGGTCGTGTAGTTGATGTGGCGATAGCGGCCGAAGGGCACGTTGAACTCGCCCTTGCGGTTGAAGCGGCAAAGGCCGTTATACCCGGTGCGATTGAGATAGTAGAAAAGCGCGGCCGCCTCCACGCCCTCGCCGTCGCCGGACGCGACCAGGCGATTGAAGCGTTCGCGATGGCGATAGAAAAGCGCCTGCTCGTTGCGCATCGCAATTCCGGCCTTGAGCCCGCGCTTGAGCCATCGATAAAAGTTAACCACGTGCGGATTGATGTCGCTGAGCGATGCCCGCGCAGGCATCAGGCCCAGCGCAACCGCCATCCCGCCGCAAAACGGCTCGACCAGCCTTCGGCCGCGAAACCGCTGCCACAGCGGAGCGACGTACGGCACCAGCCATCGCTTACCCCCCGCCCATTTGAGCGGCGGCCGCGGACTCGCGGCGTCACCGGACGGCACGGCGCTAGTTCGCGGCGCATCCGGCGCTCGCCGCCGCGCCGTCGCAGCGCCGGGCGCGGGGCTCACGCCTGCGGCTCCGCCACTCGGCGCTCGATAAAGCGCGCGAGCAGCTTGCGCATCGTCTCGATTGGCTGAATTCCGGTCAGCGGGAAATCGCCGAGGATGAAACTCGGATAGCCGAGCGCGGAAAAGCGGTCTGCCTCGGCCTTGTTCGCGGCGATCCGCGAAGCCATCCGGCCCCGCTCGACTTCGTCGCGAAAGTGCGCGGGTTCCATCCCGGCGCCCGTGGCGATCGCCCTCAGCACCTCGAGGTCGCCGATGTCAGCGCGTTGCTCGAAGGCGACGCGAAAGACTGCGTCATGGTACGCCGCGAACGCGCCCGCCTCGCGCGCGAGCTCCGAGCCCTGGAGCGCCTTGTCCGAATCGAGCCATCGCGCGGGCGGATCGACCGCGATACCAGTTTCGGCGGCGACGTTGCGGATCGTTTCCAGCTCGAGCGGCCCGAGCGGCAGTCCGGGGCGGGTGCGATAGTTGCGCAACGCGATCGGCACGCCTTTCCATAACGCCGTGAAGCCGAGCTCCGGTTCGAGCTGGCCGACGATGCGCCACGCGACGTAACAGAGCGTCGAGGCATAGTCGAAATAAATAGGGATGACAATTTGCGACATCGCTTACTCGGTTCAGATATTGGTCCTTTGCGCACGCGCGAGCAATTGTCCGCGCGGCGCCCGCTTGCCTCGCCCGGTCGTGGCCGCAATGCTGGAGCATGGCGATAGAACGGCGCGAAGTGCTGAAGCTCGGCGTGGTGGACCTCGGCGTCGAGAAAGCGGAACTGCCCAACGGCGTGACGGTTGACCTCGCGGTCATTCGCCATCCAGGTGCGAGCGCGATCGTGGCGCTCGACGAGTATCGCCGCGTCACGCTCATTCGCCAGTGGCGTCATGCGATGGGCGGTTGGATGTGGGAGATTCCGGCCGGATGCCGCCGCGCGGACGAGAGCGCACAAGCGTGCGCCGAGCGCGAGCTGAGCGAAGAGACCGGGCTGGGCGCGCGCCGATGGGATCATCTCGGCGCAATCGTCACGATCCCGAGCTTTTGCGACGAGCGTATCGAGCTCTACCTGGCGCGCGAGCTGGATGCCGCGCCGGGCGAGCTTGACCACGACGAAGTGATCAGTGTGAGGACGATTGCTTTGGACGAGGCCCTGGCGATGATCGTGCGCGGAGAGATGATCGATGCGAAGTCGATCGTTGCGTTGCTGCGCGCGCGCGACTTTTTGACGGAAGCAAAGTGAAGGGCAGCCCAGCGCGCTTCCACGCTCCAAGCCTTGCAGCTCGCGCCCGCGGGCGCCTCGGCTGGCAAAATCCCGCCCCGTCAAGTACGAAGTCTGATTGCGGAGATCGTGGGCAGTCCGAAAGAACTCAGGGCACTTGACCCAGTGCCTCCAAGCTTACAAGTCCAGGATCTACGCGGTGACCGCAAATTACGCGGTCGCCTACGAATCAGGCAGCCGCCTACTCGACGGTCACTTCGTCCGGAAACAAGAAGGTGGTTGCGCCGTCTTCGAATTGCACCAGCAGCATTCGACGCCCGAGGTTGTCCACCGAGCGCAAAATGCGAGGTTTTTCGCTATATCTGCTCAGCCCTTCATGGTCTCGTACAGGCTTGAGCAACCGACAATGCCGCCCAACCACCGCCTCGAAATTTGTACTTTCCATGTTCATCTCTGTTCCTTCCGCCCGCCAAGCTCCCCGCCGCTTACTGGTTCATGCCTCGCTACGGTACATTAGCAATGATCGCGCCTAACGATTAGACGCTTTTCAGCCCACTTTGATTCTCGTCCACACCTTATTGGAAATGCCAAACAACTCGGGCGGTTCACGAAAATCCCCAACCCTGGTTATTTGCAACGTTTGGTGGTGCGGTTACGCGCTCTTGATTTGCGGCTTGAATCGCGTCAGGTACAGGCAGGTACAGGTTGAACTGATTTGGGATGGACCGGTTGAGGAGCAGAATTTCCGCACCGCAGCATCACCTAGTCACTACTAGCAGCGTTTATCGTTAACAGACGCCCAAGCTTCAGGATACTCGTTATAGATGCCATGTCAACGCTATATCCCTTGATTATGGGCCGTGAGGCGATGATTTCCACAGAACATTACCTCTCGGCCGCCGCTGGAGCCCGCATTTTCGACCGTGGGGGCAACGCTATCGACGCCGCCGTTGCCGCCGCCCTGGTCGAAGGGGTCGTCAATCCTCACATGCACACGATTGGCGGCGAGGCGCCGATGCTCGTCCGGCTGGGGTCGAACCAGCGCGTGGTTGCGATCAACGGCAATACGATGGCGCCCGCGCGCGCGACGATCGCTCATTACCGGGCGCTGGGACTGGATCTCGTGCCGGGCGAAGGATTGCTCGCGGCAGGGGTACCTGCGGCCTTCGGCGCGTTTGCCTGCGCGTTGGAGAACTTCGGCACCAAATCGCTTGCCGAGGTCGCCGGGCCCGCGCTGGCGCTGTGCGAGGACGGCTTTCCGATGCATCCGGGGCTCTGCGGCGACGACGATTCGATCGACGTTCCTGGCCTTGGCCTGAGCTCTATCCGCGCCAACGCCGAGTTGTATCGCACGCGATGGCCGTCGACCGCGCGCGTCTACATGCCCGGCGGCGAACTTCCGCGCTCGGGTGACCTCATCACGAATCCCGCACTGGCGAATCTTTTCCGCCGCCTGCTCGAGGCCGAAGCCGGCGCGCGCAAGGGCGGGCGCGAGGCCGGATTGCATGCGGCGGTCGAGCGTTTTTACCGCGGCGACATCGCGCGCGAGATCGTCGCGCACTCGGACGCTCACGGCGGCCTGTTGGCGCTGGAGGATCTCGCAACGTTCACGACCCGGATCGAAGAGCCGGCCATCCGCACCTATCGCGGCGCGTCCGTTTTCAAGTGCGGACCGTGGTCGCAAGGGCCGGTCTTTCTGCAACAGCTCGCGCTGCTGGAGGGCTTCGATCTCTGCGCGATGGGGCACAACTCGGGCGCCTACCTGCATACGCTGATTGAGTCGGCCAAGCTCGCGTTCGCCGACCGCGAGGCCTACTACGCCGATCCGGAGTTCGTCGACGTCCCGCTGAAGGAGTTGCTCTCGGACCGCTACGCGGCGCTGCGCCGGGCACTGGTCGATCCGGAGCGCGCCTCGATGGATTTGCGGCCGGGCGATCCGCGCGCGATGCGTGCCGAGTTGGGCGCGCCGATTACGGCGCGCTCGTGGGGCGGCGGCACCACGCACGTTGACGCGGCCGATCGCCGAGGCAACTTGATCGCGATTACGCCGAGCGGCGCGTGGCTGCGCAGCTCGCCGGTCGCCGACGCGCTGGGCTTTCCGCTCGGCACGCGATTGCAGACCTTTTACCTCGACGAGCGTCATCCCAATGCGCTCGCGCCGCGCAAGCGCCCGCGCACCACGTTGACACCGTCGATCGGGACGACGCGCGACGGCCGATGGATCGCGTTTGGCACCCAGGGCGGCGATCAGCAGGATCAGTGGACGTTGCAATTTTTCCTCAACATGGCGGAGTTCGGGATGAACCTGCAGCAGGCAATCGAGGCCCCGCGCTACTCGTGCATGCACGCACCCTCGTCGTTCTATCCGCACGACGCCTCGCCGGGACTAGTGCGCCTGGAGAACCGTATCGACGAGCGCGCGCGCGAGGACCTGGCCGCGCGCGGCCACAAAGTCGAGACGCGCCCGCCGTGGTGCGACGGCAACGTGCTCGCAGTGGCGCTCGACGGCGCGCGCGGGCAGTTGGCGGCCGGCGCCGATCCGCGCGGACAGATTGCGCCGCTGATGCCAGCGCAGGCGATCGGCTGGTAGATGGCAGGTAAGTAGATAGTCGCGCAGTGACACGGAGGACGCCCCGGATGATGACGCGTGCGATACGCATTGGCGGTGCGACGGCGGCCGCGACGATGGCGATGGCTATGGCTATGCTCCTGTCAATCGCGGCCGGGAGCGCCCGCGCGCAGGGCGAGCTGTTCAATCCGGCGCGAATCGCCGGCGCTGCCAGCGACCCGGCCAAAATCATCGACCTGACCTACAGCTTCGACGCCTCGACCATCTACTGGCCCACCGAGGGCGGGTTCGAGCACAAGTTCGAGAAGTTCGGGATGCAGCCCGGCGGCTACTTCTATTCCTCGGCCAGGTTCGCCGCAGCCGAGCACGGCGGCACGCACATGGACGCGCCGTTGCATTTCAACCGCAACGGGATGTCAGTCGATCAGATACCGATGAGCTACTTCGTTGGGCCGGCGGTCATAATCGATTTCTCCGCTCGCTCGCTCAACTACCCTGACGCCACGCTAATCGTCGAAGACATCCACGCCTACGAAAGAACCCACGGTGAGATTCCCTCGGGAGCGATCGTGGTCGGGCGATCGGGATGGGGCCGCTTCTGGCCCGATAAGAAGCACTATCTCGGCAGCGACAAGCCGGGGGACGTCGCGAATCTGCATTTTCCCGGCTTTTCGCCCGAAGCTGTGAAATTTTTACTGACTGATCGGAATGTAATGGCGCTGGTGATTGACACCCCCAGCCTCGACCCAGGCAACTCCAAGGATTTCCCGGTGCATCGGATGTGGCTCGGCGCGAACCGGATAGGATTTGAAAACCTTGCGAATGCGGATAAACTTCCGTTCAGCGGCGCGACGATCTTTTGCATCCCGATGAAGATCGACAAAGGAACGGGGGCGCCGGCACGCATCTTCGCGGTGCTCCCGTAGGGATTTTCGCTCGCGGAATCCCGCTATTCAGATAACAGATCGACCCGCCGCTATCGCTGCGCCATCAGGGCGCGCGAAGCGATGACGGCCGCGAAAGTGTACCTTGGGGTGCACCAAATGCGGTTGCATCGCCGCAACTGAGGTTCGCACCTGCAAGCAAAAGACTCGAAGAAAAGGTAAAATGCGAACCGTTCGCCAGCGGCATGAAAACTGCTCGGGATAAACCGGCAGCGTGTCGATGGCGACTGATGGCGCAAATGAAGCAGTATCAGCAGGCGGAACAAGCTACGAAACCGGGTAGGTTATTTTACGTAGACAGGAGGGGGCGAGCGATGCGCAAAGGTGTGGTCACGACAATCTTAATGGCGGCGGCCGCGGCTCTTTTAGTTGCCGGCTGCTCTGGGCAGCCGTTGTCGACTCGTGAGAAGGGCACGCTTATAGGTGGCGGATTGGGTGCGGCGACCGGCGCGATTATCGGTGCCGCGGTGGGCGCTCCCGGCGCGGGCGCGGCTATCGGCGGTGCGATCGGCGGCGTGGGTGGCTTCGCGGTAGGCAATTCGATGCAGAACAACGAAAACGCGCAAACGCAGACCCAGGGCCAGATCCAGCAGCAGCAACAACAGCTCGAGCAGCAGCGTCAACAGATCCAGCAGCTCAAGCAACAGCAACAGACTGAGTAATCGCAAGCGATTGGGTAATCGCACGAGCTGAGTAATCGTGAGAAAATGAGGATAAGTCGATGAAGTATAGCGGATATCCAAACAAAGGCATGTTGGCGACAGTAGCGTTCGTGTTGGCGGCGGCCTTTGCCCTTGCCGGGTGCAGCGGCCAACCATTATCGACCCGCGAGGAAGGAACGCTCGGTGGTGGCGTGCTGGGTGCCGGCACCGGAGCAATAATCGGCGCCGCGGTTGGCCATCCGGCTGCCGGCGCGGCCATCGGCGGCGCGCTTGGCCTGGGCACCGGCTACGTCGTGGGTAACTCGATGCAGAACAGCCAGGACGCGCAGGCGCAGACTCAGGGCCAGCTCCAGCAACAGCAGCAGCAACTCGAGCAGCAGCGTCAGCAGATCGAGCAGCTCAAGCAACAGCAGCAAACTGAATGAACCAAACCGAAATGAACGTGGACCGGCGAAGGCGGGCCGCGGGGACGAGGCAGGGGGAATATTGATATGAGCAAACGAGGTAAGTCTAATTTTCGCGGGGCGATGATTTCGATGGCCGCGCTGTCGATTGTCGTGGCGGTTGCGCTCGTCGGATGCGGCCCGCAGGGGATGTCGACGACTACGGAAGGGACACTGGGCGGTGGCGTGCTGGGCGGCGGCGCTGGCGCGCTGGTCGGTGCGGCAGTAGGACATCCGCTCGCCGGCGCGGCTATTGGCGGTGCGCTCGGCGCAGGCACCGGCTACGTCGTGGGCAGTTCGATGCAGAACCAGCAAGCCGCAACCCAGCAGCAGCAAGGACAGATTCAGAGCCAGCAGCAACAGCTCGAGAGTCAGCGCCTCCAGATCCAGCAGCTTCAGCAGCAACAGCAGACCGAATAGCGCTCGAACGCGAGCATAATGAAACGCGTGCGGCGCGGCGCCCGAAATGGGCTCCGCGCCGCACGCGTTTTTTGCTTCGCTCGATCTTGTCGCGCTAGGCCGGATGGCAGAGCTTGCAAGCGCGCAGTCCCGCGCTGCGCGCGCGGCCCGAATTGGCGAAGATGATCGATTTTGCGCGATCGGCTCGCATGGCCGCATGGCATTGCGGACGGCAGAAGATGTGCGTCACCAGATGCCCCATCACGCTGCCGGCCGGCAATCGATGATCGCGAGCCACGCTGAAGCCCTCGGCGCGCAGCAACTTGATCTTGCGCGCCACGCCCCCGCCATAGCTGCCGATCGTGCCGTCGGAGCGAATCACGCGATGGCACGGGACGTAGAGCGGCACCGGATTGGTGGCCATCGTGTTGCCGATCGCGCGCTGGCCCGCCGGCGCGCCGACCGCCGCCGCCAGCGCCTGGTAAGTGATGACGGAGCCGGGCGGTACCGCACGGCGGAGCCGCATCAACGCGCGCCGCTGAAAATCGGTCCGCACCAGGCTGAGGTCGACCGGACGGTCGAGCGCATGCATGTCGCCGCTCAAGTAGCGCTCGATCTCGCGCCCGATACGCGCGCCGACGTCCGCGTCTTCGACCAGGTCGAAACCCTCCCGCAGCGCCGCGAGCGCGTCAGGTGCCTCGGGCACGTCGAGGAACTGCACCGCGAGCAGACCGCGCGCGCTCTCGGCCACCAGCAAGCGGCCGACCGGCGAGTCGATCACACCTATACGTGCGAGCGGCCTCCGCGCACGGCCAAGCGTCCGTGCGAGCTTTGGACGCACCGCACGCAGAGCCGCATCGACCGCGGCGTCGTCGGGCGCGCTGTCCATCCCGAGCGGCCCGTCATCGTCGAGCATCTCGCGCATCAGTATTTCGTCCTTGAGCGTTTGATTCATGATGTTCACTGTCCTGGATCTCATCGCTTTGCCCGCTTATCGGGCCGCCTTAAGCTTCTTCAATGCCTGGTAGACGCTGGCCCGTGCGCTGTCCGCCGAGCACTCCAGCGCCGCGCCGATTTCCTCGTATTCGAGTCCCGCGAACTTGCGCATCACTAGCGCCTGGCCCTGTTTGTGGGGCAGTCCCGCGATCGCACGCCGGAGATGGATCACGCCCTCGTGTCTGCCGCCGCCTGCAACAGACGCGGACGCGAGATGATAATCGTCGCCGGTGGGATCGTCGCCGTTGCTTATCACGCGGGCCCGGCGCATATTGTCGCGCGCGCGGTTGCGGCAGAGATTGGTCGCGATTCGGAACAGCCACGGCCGCAGACCCTGCTCGGAGTCGAGTTGCGGATAAGCGCGGTAGGCGCGCAACCAGGTTTCCTGGAAGAGATCGAGCGCGTCGTTCTGATCGCGAGTCATACGCAAGAGGAAACGCATAATCTCGCGCTCGTGGCGGCTGAGCGCCTCCTCGAACGGCGGCGGCAACGTAAGTTTTTTTGCCGTGGCTTCCATGGCGTAGGTTATAACCCCGCTTTGGGTCTGGCGTGAATCGGCCGTCACTCACGCCCGGCAGCCGCACGTGCGGCATCCTCTACCTTGCCGGCCGGGCTGCGATTAGAGTTGACGGCGGTCGCTGTCGATTCGCGGTTGATTCGCGCCGCCGCCTCTTTTTACGGGGGAAAATTATGGGAGCCGTCGGGCTGATTGCGCTATGGGCCGTACTATTCCTGGCCGGCCATTTCATCCTGTCCTCGGATGCGGTGCGCGGAGCGATTGTCGGGGCGGTCGGAGAACAGCCTTTTCGCGGCATCTATTCGCTGGTCGCACTCGGAACGTTTATCCCGCTCATCTATGTGTTCGGCCATCACAAGCACGCGGGCGCGATGCTCTGGTACCTGCGCGACGTCGCGCCAATACGATGGTTGGTGTGGCTGATGATGCTCGTGGCCTTAATCATGTGGGTCGCGTCGCTGATAACTCCCAATCCGGTGGCGCTCGGCGCGCCGGATAATCTCACGCCGCGCGGCATTCTCAAGCTGACGCGTCATCCGGGTTTCGTCGCGTTCGCGATCTTCGGCTTCGCGCACATGCTGATGAACGGATGGGCCGGCGACCTGGTGTTCTTCGGCACGTTTCCGGCCCTGGGCATCTTCGGCGGCTTGCACCAGGACCATCGCAAGCTGCGCTCGATGGGCGAGCGCTATCGCCGTTTCGTCGAGGAGACCTCGTTCATGCCCGGCGCGGCGCTACTGAGCGGACGCCAGCACTTCGATCCCGCCGAGGATGTGCCGTGGCTCGGGATCCTGATTGGCACAGTGCTGACGATCGTGCTGGTCGCGATACATCCATGGGCCTTCGGTGGCCATCCGTTGGGTTAAGGCACGTCCCTTCGCCTCCGATTCTTTTCATGCCCTCGCCCGCGATTTGTTCGCGGGAGAGGGTAGGGTGAGGGTCCCTTAAAAATTCCTGATTCCAACAACAGAAAAGCGGAGCGGAAGGACCTTTCACGAACGGCCCCTACAAACAGAAGACCTCCGACTAGCGCGTGGGCAATCTGAACAGGCGGGCCGCGTTGTCGCAAATCCGCGCGGCGAGCGCCGACGCGTCGGCGCCGCGCAACGCGACCATCGCCTCGAAGGTGCGGCGCACGTACGCGGGCTCATTGGATCTCCCGCGATAGGGCTCGGGCGCGAGATACGGCGCGTCGGTTTCGATCAGCAGGCGATCCTCCGGCACGAGCCTCGCGGCCGCTCGCAATGCGTCGGCTCTTCTGAACGTGAGAATTCCCGAGAACGACACATAGAAGCCGAGTTCGACGAACTCTCGCGCCGCATCGGCGTCGCCGGTGAAGCAGTGGATCATGCCGCCGGCCGGCGGAAGGCCCGTTTCGCGGACGATCTCGCAAAGGTGCCGCTCGGCGTCGCGGCAATGAATCATCACCGGACGATCGAGCGCGCGGGCGAGTTCCAGATGCCTTCTAAGGGCGCGCTCCTGCGCGTCAGCCGGCGAGTGCATGTAGTGAAAGTCCAGCCCGGTCTCGCCGATCGCGACCACTTTCGGCGATCGCGCGAGCGCGGCGAGCGCCGCGATCCGCGGCTCGTCGCAATCTACGGCGTTATGCGGATGAACTCCGACGGCGGCGAAGACCCGCGGATGGCGCTCGGCAATTTCGACGGTCAGCCGGTCGGTCTCGATCGTGTCGATCGCGCCGACCGCGACGATCGTGCCCACTCCGGCGTCGGCCGCGCGCGCGAGCGCGCGGTCGAGATCCGGATAGAGCCGCGGGTCGGCCAGATGGCAATGCGCGTCGAGAATCGTATCCATATCAGTTTTCGACGAGCGCTCTGTCAATTTTCTACGAGGGCTCTTTTTAATTTTCTACCAGCACATGGTGGCCGTTCGCGGCGAGCGCCTCGCGGATGCGTTCGATATGATCGTGGCCGCGCGTTTCAAGCTCCAGCGTCACACGCGCGCCGCCGATTCGGACGTCGCGCCGCGTGCGGTCGTGCTGGATCGCATGCACATTGGCGCCCTGCTCGGCGATCACGGCGAGCAGCCGTCCAAGCTCTCCCGGCCGATCCCGCATCTCCACCACCAGCCTCATCAGCCGCCCTGCCTTAGCGAGTCCGTGCGCGATGATCCGGTCGAGCAGGTTGACGTCGATATTGCCGCCGCTTACCACGATCACTACGCGCCGCCCGGCGATCGCGGCTCCCAGCTTCAGCGCGCCCGCCAGCGCCGCCGCGCCCGCGCCCTCGGCGAGCAGCTTCATCCGTTCGAGCATCAGCAGCACTGCCTCGCCGATCTCGAAATCGTCGACCGTCACCACGCGGTCGAGGCGGTTGCGCACGATCTCGAACGCGAGGCACCCAACGCGTCCGGTGGCGAGGCCGTCGGCGATAGTGTCGACCGCGGTCGGCACGGTTGAGGGCACGCCCTGGCCGAGGCTGAGGCTCAGTTGCGCCGAGCCCGCCGCCTCGACGCCGATCACTTTCGCGCGCGGGGCGCGCGCGGCAAGCGCGAGCGCTATCCCGGCGATGAGGCCGCCGCCGCCGACCGGCACCAGCACGAAGTCGGGCGCAAGCTCGGCAGCTATTTCCAGGCCGACTGTGCCCTGGCCGGCGATCACGAACGGATCATCGTAAGCGTCGACGAACAGCGCGCCGGTGCGAGTGCAGATTTCCTCGGCCGCGCGATGCGCTTCGAGGTAGTCGATGCCCGCAAGCTCGACCGTCTGGCCGTAGCTGCGCGTCGCGTCGATCTTGGCGATCGCCGCCGTCGTCGGCATCACGATCGTCGCGCGCACGCCCGCGCGCGAAGCGGCCCACGCCAGCGCCTGGCCGTGATTGCCGGCCGACGCGGCGACCACGCCGCGCGCGGCCTCGGCGGGCGAAAGCGCCGCGACCCGGTTGTACGCCCCGCGAATTTTGAACGAGCCGGTCTTCTGCAGGTTCTCGGGCTTGAGGTAGATCTCCGCGCCGATCATCTGTGAAAGCGTCGCGCTATGGATGAGCGGGGTCGGCTTGACGATTCCCGCCAGGCGCTCGCGCGCAAGCTCGAGGTCTTCGATTGTGACGCTTTCGGAGATCGTCGCGCTCACTTTCTTCGCATCCGCATCGCCGGCGTGCGACTCAGTGCTGATGCTGATGCGGAGTGAACTGGCGCTCGCGAGACGCGCCGAAGGAATTGCCCTCGAATTCGACCTGGACGCATTCGCCGCTTCGCCAATCGAGATCGAGCAGCAGGTAGCGGACCGCGCGCTGCTTGACCGCGTTGACGAGTGAGGCGACCTGAGCCGGATCGGCCGGGTCGATCGCGGCGGTCTCGGCGGCGTCGAGATGGCTCGCGGCGACGAACTCGCGCGCGCGCTCCTCGCTCGAAAATCCCAGCACGCCGGCCCAATGCGTACCCTCTTCCTGGTAGACGATCAGTGCGCCCGCGGAGTCGAGCAGAAGATGCAGTTCCTTTGCGGCAAGCGCGTTCAAGCCGCCTCGATTCTGAGCCGGCCCGCGCGCAGCGCCTCGGCGCGCTCATGCACCAGCGCGGGGTAGGTGTAGTAGTGATCGCCGCTTAGGCGCAGGAACGACGCGACGTCGACGTCATCGAGGCGTATCTCGGCGATCCGCGCCTCGGCCGCTTCGCGGCCGGGGGCTTTCAGGATGATGTCGTAAATCTCGCGCGCCTGCGCGGAGAGAAAGTCCTCGCGCGGCGGCAGCACCGCGGGCGGAAGTTTGCCGGCGTGGAAGTTGTCGAGGATATAGCGCAGCGCCTTGAGTTCGTGGCGCAACACGTCGATTTGCTTCAAAGTCTTGTCGGGCATCATCAAGAAGCTTATCGCCGCCGAGCGGGTCAGTTCAAACGCGGAGTTTGAGACCGAGGGGTTGTACGGGAGAGGAGGTCAGAGCTAACTGCGAGTCAGAACTAACTGCGGGTCAGACGATGGACCATGCCGAGATGGCGCAACGCGTCGCGCTTGCGGCCCACCGATTCGTACAACTCGGCGAGGTTGCGATGCGCCGCGAGCGAGAGCGGATCGCATTCGGTCGCGCGCACAAAACTCCCGAGCGCATTTTGCAACTCGTCGCGGCGGCGGTAGAGCAGGCCCAGGCGGATGTAGACGTCGGCGTTGGTGGGAACGATCGCCGCGGCGCCGAGCAACGCGCGCAGCGAGCCGGCGAGATCGCCCTCACGTTCGAGCAGACCGGCGAGATCGATATGCGCCTCGAAATTGCCCGGCTCGCGCCCAAGCAGTTCGCTATACAGCGTGAGCGCGCGCAGCGGATCGCTCTCGGCCAGCCGACGCGCTTCCT
>WNFC01013175.1_pt1 | contig 12628 bp, 10 predicted proteins | sample 5400541 | NCBI WGS metagenome assembly WNFC01 (sample SAMN13153342, study PRJNA577476) | soil metagenome | isolation source: 120 cm saprolite under Douglas fir tree site 2 hole 2 replicate 1 | place: USA:California | collected 2015-04-18
TCGAGGACGCTCACCGCATCGAGACCGAGCTGGAAGAGATGATCCGGCGTGCGCTTCCGGAGGTGCACGAGGTGGTAGCGCGTACTACGGCATGAGGGGATCCCCGGTTATATGAGACCTGGCCGGGCGGCGGACATTCCGGCGCTCCTGGAGCTGTGGCGATCCGAAGTGCGCGCGGGGCGCCGCGACAGTGCGACTCGACCCCAGGCGCAGAGCATGCTCGCCCAGTTCGACTGGGAGGCGCGCTCTCGCGTGGTGGAGGACGGCGCGGGATTGGTGGCGGGGGCGGTCTTGGTGACCAGCCGCGAGTCATCGGAAGGGACGGTCGCCCGCATCGATCCCGCTGCGGCTGATCGCGGCGACGCGACACCCGCGATGCGCGATCTCATCCAGTGGGGGCTCCAGCTGTCTCGCGCGGCGGGCGCCGCGGCCGCACAGATCTGGGTCGGCCATTGGCAAAGCGCTGCGCTCGAGAGCCTCGGGCTTCACATGGTGCGGCCGTGGTGGCGGATGGATCGCGCCCTGGCCGGCGAACTGCCGGCGCCGGTCCCGGTCGACGGCTACGAGCTGCTCGACGGTTCACGCGTGCCCAAAGGATCCTGGGCTCAAATGCACAACCGCTCGTTTGCCGACCACTGGCGCTTTTCCCCAAGAAGCGAGGAAGAGCTGATGATCGGGAAGGTTCCGCGGCTGTGCCTGATGGCGGTCAAGGCCACCACAGGCGAGCCGGCGGCGGGGACGCTCTGCCAGCTGGAGACTTACGTCGAAGATCCTCGGCCTCAGCCCGTGGGGTTGGTGAGCTCCGTCGGGACCGTGCCGGAGCACAGACGCCACGGCCTCGCGAGCTGGCTCGTGGCCGAGGGCTTGCTCCGCCTCCAGAGGGCCGGTGCCAGCCACTGCTCTCTCTACGTGGACGGCCTCAGCGAGACGCGGGCCTCCGACGCGTATCGCAAGCTTGGCTTTGACTTGGCGTTCGAGACCGAGGTCTGGGAAGCTACCTTCCGGTGAGAACCGGTGCCGCCGCGGCTGTTGTGCTGGCCCTGGTGGCCTGTGGACCTTCCGTCGCCGGCTCGTCGTCCGCACAGCCCGTAAGCGTTTCCCGTCCGGCACACCCCTCGCCAACCCTGGTGGTCGCGATCCGGAACTCGGTTCACCTCGGACCCGCCGGCCAGGCGACCAACGTCTCGCTGAGCTTTGCCCTCAAGGTTCGCGACCCCGCACGCCTGGCCGGCTTGATCGCCTCAGGGAGGACCGTGACGCCGGCGGCTTACGGCGCGGAGTTCGGCCCGGATCCTGTCGCGACGAAGGCCGCGGTGGCGTGGCTGCAGCGCCGCGGGTTCAGCGCCTCGTGGCGACCCGGCTCCGGCTTGATCGCCGCAGATGGCCCAGCTCCACTCGCGTCAGCGCTGCTCCAGGTCGACATCGAGAGCTTCCGCCTTCCCGATGGCACCACGTTCTACGCGACGCTCGAGGAGCCTCACATCCCGCCGCAGCTGGCGGCCGCTTCGAGCAGCGTGAGCGGCCTCGACAACTATCGACGGGCGCACGTCCTGGCCGTTCGCCACGGAGGACTCACGCCGACGGACGTCCTCGCCTTCTACAACCTGAAGCCACTGCGAGATGCCGGGCTCGATGGAAGCGGCCAGACCATCTTGCTGCCCGAGATCGACGACCTGCCTAACCTCAACGACCTCAACAAGTTCGCGACCGAGTTCGGGCTCCCGCCCTTCGACTCCTACGTCACCGTCAAACGCGACCCCAACTGGGGGACGCCCGAGAAACCTCAGGGCGAGACGGTGCTCGACCTCGAGATCCTCCACGAGGTCGCTCCCCAGGCCAAGCTGGTGGTCTACCTCTCGGCGGCCGACTTTGGGCACGGCGATCGAGCCTTCGATCAGATGGTCAGCGAGCACCTCGGCACGATCATCTCGGAGAGCCTGGGTGCGTGCGAAGCAGACACGTCAGGCGGGCATCGCGACGCGTACGCGAGCATCCAGGACCGCGCGGTGGCGTTGGGGATGTCGCACTTCGTGGCCAGCGGCGACAGCGGCGCTTACACATGCGGCGAGGACCAGCCCCCAGCAGGAAGCTTCCCCGCGACCCTGCCGACGGTGACGGCCGTTGGAGGCACCACGGTGTTCGAGTCGCTGCAGGGCACCTATTACAAGGAGATGGCCTGGGGCGCCCCGATCGACGAGAGCGGCGGCGGCGGCGGCCCGAGCCAGTTCTACGCCGTGCCCGACTACCAGAAAGGCGTCCTCTCATCTCTGGGTCATGGTCTGCGGCAGGTCCCGGACGTTTCAGCCAACGCCGACCCCGCGACCGGGTTCCACATCGTGTTCGGCGGGCAGGAGGGCCAGGCCGGCGGGACATCGGCAGCCACCCCCCTCTGGGCGGCAACGATCGCCCTGATCAACCAGGACCTGATCAAGAAGGGGCTCCACGAAGCCGGGTTCGCCAACCCGGCTCTTTACTGGATGGGACAGAACTCCTCGACCCTGCCGGCTAAGCCGTTCCACGATGTCACGACGGGCAACAACCTGGCCTATGACGCCGGCAGCGGTTGGGATTTCGCAACTGGATGGGGCAGTATGGACGGGGCCGCGCTCGACGCCGCGTGGATCCTCTACGTCAAGGGCGGCGGCTCCTGATGAAAGAGAGAGGTCCGGATCGCCGCAAGGGTCCACGCCGGGCGGGCGGTGCCGGCGAGCGGCCTGTCGAGGGACCGCCCCTCGTGAACTGCCCGCACTGCGAATCGGTGGTGCCGGCCGGCGAATTCTGCGGCCATTGCGGCGCGCATCTGGTCACTGCCAGCCCATCGCGCACCCACGCTTTCGCCGCAGTGCCTTCGGAACGCGTAGCGCATCCCTCCATCGTCAGCACGCTCTTCCCCCACCTTCCGCATCGCCGCGGCGGCGCCTTCCGCTGGGCGCTGATTGCCGGCGCCGCGGCGGTGCTCGTGCTCGCCTCCCTACACCTATTCGCGCCCGCGACGGTCGCGGCGACGTTCATGCTGCCGGTGCTCTACCTGCTCTACCTGTACGAGGTCGAGGTCTACGAGGACGAGCCGTGGCTGTTGATCGCCGCCACGATGGTCACCGGAGCCGTGCTCGGTTACGTGTTCACCGTGAACGCCGGCGACGCGGTGTCGCGGCTGAACCTGACCGGCGACCGCGAGAATGCCTTCGTGCTGGCCGGCATTGCGATTCCGATCGCCGCCCAGGTTTTGATGCTCGCCGGCCCGTTGTTCATTTACCTGTTCAGGCCACGCTATCGCGAGCCGCTGGACGGCCTGACGTTTGGCGCGGCATCGGCGCTGGGGTTCACCCTGACCAGCTCGCTCGTCGCTTTCTGGCCTCTGATCGGCGGACCGCTCGTGGCCACCGGCGCTCCGCTGGATTGGTCGGTCCGGCTGCTCCGAGCGGGCATTCTCGTGTCGCTGGTCAATGCGAGCACGACAGGGCTGATCACCGCGGCCGTCTGGTTGCAGCGCTCCGACCGCCGTCGCGCAGGCATTCCCTGGACCACCAGCATCCTGGCGACCGCCATCGTCGCGATCGCCGCGCAGGTGGTGATCGGCGTACGAGCCTCGCTCTCCTTTTATATGTGAGGCTCGTCATCCACCAGGCCCTGCTGGTCGAGGGAGCCGAGCACGAGATCGGCCCGGACGCGCCGTGTCCTGAGTGCCATCGGGTCGTGCCGACGATGGCCTTCTGTCCAGCTTGCGGGGCTGCGCGCGCCGCGGGCACCAAGCAGGGCCGGACACGCGCGGGCGGCGCAGCGTAGTGGCCGCGCAGGTGCGCTATTGCGGACGCTGCGGTGCGCAGGTGCCGTTCGGCGCGCCATTCTGCGGGCGCTGTGGCGCGCCACAGGTGGCGCAGGTTGCGGCGGCCGCCCCGGTCTACAGCTACCCGATGGCGCCGCAGGCGAGATATCCGGCGGCACGCAGGTGGACCAGCTCGCAGGTGGCGGTGGCGGGCGGCCTCCTCGCCATCCTCGCCATCGTGACAGTGGCGATCAGCACCTTCGCGGTCTCGCATGCCCTGGGAGGGAACCACCCCACCTGCACGGTCAACTGCGCGCCGAAGATCGTCACACCGCTCCCGGAATCAGCCGTTTACCACAGCTCCGCGTTCAATTTCGAGGTCGACTACAACTCGACTTGGACGGTGCGCAGCCAGGACGCCAACGGGATCTCGCTGGGCACCAAACTTGGCCTGCTGTCGGTCGTCGGAACCAAGGGTGCCCTGCCGCTCACCCAGGTGCTCGACTCCACCGTGTCAGCCCTCCCCACCGCGCAATGGCAGGACGTGGCGCGGGTTTCGGACCTGAAAGGCGCGCACATCGGGGACCAGGACGGGCTCGGCGCGGTGTACTCGGCCAACCTGATCGGGACCAACTCCACCAGCGCGCAGGTCCGCCTCGCTGTCATCGCCGCGCAGCGCGGGGGAATCACCATCGTGATTCTCGTCGCCGACCCGGCAGACCCGAAGGACTCTCCGCACGGCATTCCTGAAGGGCAGTCTTTCGATTACGTGTGCTCGGAGTTTCGTTGGGGTTAGGCATGGACACGGGTCTGCTGGCGTTCATAGGCATTTCGCTGTTGCTCGCAATCACTCCCGGGCCCGACATGGCGGTCGTGACGAAAAACGCGCTGGCCCATGGGCGGCGAGGTGTGGTTCTGACGACAACAGGGATCGCGGTGGCGCTCGCGATCTGGATCACGGCGACCGCCGTCGGCCTGTCAGCGCTCCTGCGCGCATCCGGTGAGGCGTTCCTCGTGATCAAGCTGCTCGGCGCCGCCTATCTCGCTTACCTGGGGGTGCGCACCCTGATCGATTCGCGCCGCAGGCCGGATGATCTGTTCGCGTCCGCACCTGCCGCCGCACCGGCTCACGCGATCTTTCGCCAGGGATTTCTGTCAGCGATGTCGAACCCGAAGCTCGGGGTGTTCTTCGTGACATTCCTGCCTCAGTTTGTGGAACCTGGCCAGGCGGTCCTTCCGCGACTGTTTCTGCTCGGCGTGATCTTTGCGCTGATCGGTTGGACCTGGATGAACGTCTACGGGCTATTCGTGACGCGAATCCGCGACATCATCACAGCGCCGCGCGTTCGCCAGTGGATGGAGCGCGTCACCGGGGTTGTGCTGCTGGGCTTCGGGGCACGCCTGGCTTTCGAACGCCTTTAACTCGGTCTCAAATACTCAGCCCATCTCCGGAAGGTCGAAGGAGATGTCATAGACCCCACCGCTCAGCCGGGCGTGATGTATCCAGCCCATCTTTCTGAGCAGCCCAAGCATCTGCTGGTTCTCGGGAAGCACGATTAACGTGAAGGTCTTGATGCCGTGTTCGCGCGCGGCCCTCGCGAGGATCGCGAGCAGCGCTCCGCCCAGCCCGCGGCGCTGGAATTCGTCCACCACCGCTACCGCAACCTCGGCCACGTCGGTGTTGGGCACCCGGTCATAGCGCGCCACCCCGACGATGCGCTCCTTCCCGGTGGGTTTGTGCGTGGCCGCGACCAGTGCGAAACGATCTTTGTGATCCACCACCGCCAGCCGGTGCGCGAGCGCGTCGGGGAGCCTCTTCAGCGGCGAAAAGAACCTGAAATAGACGCTTCGCTCCGACATCGCGGCGACCGCCTCGTGCAGGAGCGGCTCGTCCTCGGGCGCGATGGGCCTGACATGAACCATGGTTCCGTCTTCCAGGTCGAGCACGCGTGGCTGGAAATGCGGGGACGGCACCGCTACAAGGTAACGGGCCTATAGCATCCGGGATGCATGACCGGCCCGGAGCCAGCCCTACAGCGGCGGTGGCGCAACCTTGCCATGGCCGGCGGCGCCGTGGCGGCAGCCCTGTTCGCAATCTTCGACCTTTATCAGTGGGCGTTGGCCTATGCGGGGGACAGGTTCCACAACGACTTCACCTTTTACTATGCGGCGGCTCGGATCGGTCTCGCGCATGGCTGGCCGTCCATCTACGACCTGCATCTCCAGCAGGCAGAGCTGGATGCCATTGGATCGGGCATCAAAATTGCTGAGCTGGCCCGGTACATCAGCCCGCCACCGGTGGCATGGGCCGCGCTTCCACTGACGGTGCTTCCGTATCCGGTCGCCTACTGGACCTGGAGCGCGCTTTTGCTGATCGCCCTCGTCCTGACGTGGCGCTTCGCCTCGCCGGGCACGGGAGCCTGGCGACTGGCATATCTCGCGGCAGCGGTCGGCTGGCTTCCCGTGATCTACGGCCTGCAGCTCGGCCAGCCGGGTATCTTAGTGGCGCTCGGGGTCGCGGCGTGCTACGCGTTGTTGAAGGCCGAGCGCCCCTTCTGGGCGGGTGTCGCGCTCGGCGCCCTCGCGCTCAAGCCTCAGCTCGCGTTCCTGGTGCCCGCCGCGCTGCTGGTGAGCGGACGTACGAGGGCTTTCTGGGGCAGCGTCGTAGCGCTTGGGGTGCTCGCCATCGCATCGGCGATCGCCCTCGGCCCGAGCGGCGTCGCCGCTTACGAGGCACGGCTGAGCTTCGCCGCCGGCGTGCCGGCGAACCGTGAGCTGACCCTCGCGCCGCTGATCGGCAGTCTCCTGGTCACGCGTGTGATCCAGGCGGCGATCGCCCTCTGGGCGCTCACTCTCAGCTACCGGCTGCGCCGCCGAGGTCCCGAATGGATCTTCATTTCGGCGCTCATCGGAGGACTGCTCGCGAGCCCCTACCTCCACCTCGACGACGTGGCGATGCTCGGGCTCGCCGCCTGGCTCTACCTGAGCACGTCACCTCGCGGCTGGACGCTGGGATTCATGCTCGCCGTCGCACTCGCTGTCGAGGGGCTTCCGTTCTGGGGACCTCTCCCCTTGATCGCAGGCGAGGTCGTTGCCCTCGTCCTACTTTCAGTCACTCCCCGTGACGTCCCTCCCCTTCCACAAACCGACGCGCTCCCTGGTTCGCTTCGCCCGACATCAGCACCTCGAGCCCGCCTCGATGTTCCGCAGCCGCCGCTTCATCGAGGCTGAGGGACCACTGGGTCAGCAGGCTGCGGCGGTCGGCTCGGAGGGCGCCCTGCGGTAGCTCCGCGAGCTCGCGCGCGAGCTGCTGGGCATCCTCGAGGGCGCTTCCCGGTTCGGCAAGCCGGTCGACCAGGCTGATCTGAAGTGCCTCCATCGCAGAAACGGGCCGGCCGGTCAGGATGAGGTCGAGCGCCCGGCCCTGGCCGATCATGCGCGGCAGCCGGATGGTGCCCATATCGATCAGAGGAACCCCAAAGCGCCTGTTGAACACGCCAAGCGTCGCGTTGTTGGCGGCGACCCGGAGATCGCACCAAAGGGCCAGCTCCAGCCCGCCCGCCACCGCGTAGCCCTCGATCGCCGCGATCACCGGTTTGGTCAGCAACATCCGGGTCGGACCCATCGGTCCGCCGCCCGTCTCCTGCGGCTGGTTCGAAGCGCCGGCGGCCAGAGCTTTCAGGTCGTAGCCCGCGCAGAAGTGCCCGCCCACACCGGTCAGCACCGCCACCGCAAGCGAATCCGTCTGATCGAATCTTTCGAATGCAGCCTTCAGGGCCGATGCGGTCTCCGGGTCGACCGCATTTCTGACCTCGGGCCGCGTGATGGTCACCGTCATCACCCGGCCGTCGGCCGTGATCTGGACTTTCGGCCCCGAGCGTTGAGCCGTTCGGCTACTCCGCGTCCATGTAGGGATAGCGGTGATCTGTCGGCGGCGCGTAGGTCTCTTTGATCGTGCGGGGGCTGACCCAGCGAATCAGGTTCAGGAAAGAGCCGGCCTTGTCATTCGTGCCGGACGCTCTCGCACCACCGAACGGCTGGAGCCCGACGACCGCCCCGGTCGGCTTGTCGTTGATGTAGAAGTTGCCCGCCGCGTTGACCAGCGTCTCGGACGCTTTCCGAATCGCGTGGCGATCCTGCGCGAAGATGGCGCCGGTCAGCCCATATGGGCTCGTCCGGTCGCAGAGCTCGAGCGTCTCCTCGAACTTGCCTTCGGCGTAGGGGTAAACCGTGAGAATCGGGCCGAACAGCTCCTCGCGCAGCAATTTGAAGTCGGGGTCGGTGGTCTCGATCACGGTCGGGCGGATGAACCAACCGACCTTGTCGTCGCCCTTGCCTCCGGCGATCACCTTCGTGCCCTCAGCTTGCTTGGCGAACTCGATCGCCTTCATGTGATTCGAGTAGGCCTTGCCGTCGATGACGGCTCCCATGAAGTTGCGGAAGTCCGCGACATCACCCTGCGGGATGGCCTCGACCTCATCCGCCATGCCGGTTCGGATCTCATTCCACATCGCCTGAGGCACGTATGCGCGGGAGGCGGCGGAGCATTTCTGGCCCTGGTACTCGAACGCACCGCGGATGAGAGCCGTGCGCAGTGCGTCCGGGTCGGCCGACTCGTGGGCGAACACGAAGTCCTTGCCTCCGGTCTCTCCGACGAGGCGGGGATACGTGCGGTAGTGATCCACGTTCTGGCCCACCGTGCGCCACATGCCCTGGAATACCTCCGTGGACCCGGTGAAATGGATCCCCGCCAGTTCCCTGTGCGCGAGCACCTGTTCCGAGATCTTGGCGGCGCTGCCGCTGACCATGTTGATCACGCCCGGGGGCAGGCCTGCCTCGTTCAGGATCTCCATCAGGAAATGGCTGGCCAACAGGGTCTGCGTGGCTGGTTTGAACACCACGGTGTTGCCCATCAGCGCCGCGGCTGTCGGCAGGTTGGCGCCGATGGACGTGAAGTTGAAAGGGCTGACGGCGAAAACGAAACCCTCCAGCGGCCTGTACTCGAGGCGGTTCCACGCGGTGCCGTCGTTGGTGGGCTGCTGGGATAGAAGCTGGTCGCCGAAGAACGCGTTGTAGCGCCAGAAGTCGATCGACTCGCAGGCGGCATCGATCTCAGCCTGGTGGACCGTCTTCGACTGCCCGAGCATGGTGGCGGCGTTGACCGTGTCGCGCCACGGGCCGGCCAGCAACGAGGCGGCGCGAAGGAGCACCGCGGCCCGCTCGTGGTACGAGGTCGCCGCCCACGCACGCCGGGCTTTGAGGGCCGCGTTGATCGCGTCGGTGAAATCCTTGTCCGATCCAACCGCGTATTCGGCGATGCTTAGCTCCTTGCGGTGCGGCGAGCGGATGTCGGCTCGAGAGGCGCCCCATCGCCTCTCTCCTCCGATCTGCATCGGGACCTCGGTGCGCGCGTCGGTCAACTCGGCCAGGCGGGCCTTGAGGGACTTTCGGTGTGGATCGCCCGGCGCATACTGGCGCACCGGTTCGTTGACTGGGTTCGGAACTCGGAAGTGTCCGTCGGCGGTCATCTCGACTCCTCGTTGTTGCTGCTTCTGATGCCTCAAATCGTAACCCGGCCTCGTATCCCAACAAGTTGGCCGTCACGACTGTTCGGAGGGGTTCTTTGGTCGGCCTGATCCCGTCTCGCGACGCTCGACCTGCCCCCGTGCAGGAGCGGATCTGGCGGACGGTCGCGCTGCTTGGGCGGCGCGGCTATGCATTGAGCCCCGAGCGTCTGGCCGCGCTGTGCATCGGCGGCGCGATCTCGCCGCGCGAGGTGCGCTGGACGGTGGCCGCGAGCCCGGACCTTGTGATCGCGGACGATCTCGTGCTCGATCGGGCAAAGCTCGCCCGGGTCGACCAGATCCGGTCTCGGGCGCAAGGCCATCGAGCTGACGCCGGGGCATATGTCGAGATGACCGCCCGATTCGTGCGCGCGCTGGTCGCCATGGCCCCCTTCATTCGCAGCGTATCGATCGCCGGCTCGCTCGCGAGCGGCGGCTTCCGAGCGTCCGACGACGTCGACCTCAACCTCATCGTCGACGACGGTCACCGTCACATCGCCTACGTGGCGGTGAACGTGCTGGGGTTGACCCATGCCCTCGCGCACCGGGCGAAACCGGTCGACGATCTCACGCGTCGCCCCCTTGCGCCCCGCCTGATGACGGCGAACCTCATCCTCGAGCGTTCGCAATGCCTTCCCCTGGAGCGCCAGGACGAGGACATGGCATTCGAGCTGCTCATGGCCGAGCCGCTGTTCGGCGTCGCTGAGATCCGTGAGCTGATCGACGCCAACCCGATTCTGCTGGACCATTTCCCGCAGTTGGCGGACAAGCCTGCCCATCTCCTCATCGATCCCCCCGCCCAGCGTCTGCCGGCCGCGTTGTTCCCCGGGTTTCTCGACGGCGCCGCCCGCGCGTTGGGCGAAAGCGCATGGAGATACATGCAGTGGACGCGGCGCCACCACCCTGACGCTCTCGAGCGCGTGAGGTACGTGCGCTCGACGATGCGCCCGTACGCGCTGTTCGACCGGTCCTCCACGTGATTGCGTCGATCGCGGTCGGGATCATCGGCCTCACCAGCCTCCTTCTCTTTGCCTTCGGCCTGAACCTGCTGTATCTCACCTGGCGCGCAAGGAAGCTGCGGCCGCGAAAACTGCGCTGGACGCTGGAAGGAGACGAGCCGTTCGTCTGCGTGCAGATCCCCGTCTACAACGAGCGCTACGTGGCGGAGCGAGTCCTCGACGCGGTGTGCACGATCGACTGGCCGGCGGACCGCCTCGAGATCCAGGTGCTCGACGACTCGGACGACGAGACGACCTCGATCGTCGCGCGCCGCGCTGCGGCCTGGCGGCTCAAGGGCTTGCGGGTAACGCAAGTCAGGCGCGGAACACGAACTGGTTACAAGGCCGGCGCGCTCGCCTATGGGCTGACCCTGACCGATGCCCCGCTCATCGCGATCTTCGACGCGGACTTCGTCCCGCCGGCTGATTTTCTGAGGCGCATCGCCGGCGCATTCGAGGATCCCAAGGTTGGATTCGCCCAGGCGAGATGGGGTCACCTCGACGAGGGTTATTCGTGGTTCACCAGGCTGCAGGCGCTCGCGATCGACTTCCACTTTCTGGTCGAGCAGGCTGTGCGCGCCGCCGACGGATACTTCACCAACTTCACCGGAACGGCCGGCATCTGGCGGCGTCGCGCGATCGAGGACTCGGGCGGCTGGAGCGCCGACACGCTGACCGAGGACCTCGACCTGAGCTATCGGGCACAGCTGCGCGGCTGGCGGGCGGCCTATGTCGAAGACCTCGTCGTGCCCGAGGAGCTGCCAGTGTCGATCGACGCCTACCGCCGCCAGCAATCGAGATGGGCCACGGGCAGCTTCCAGTCCGCGTTCAAGCTGCTCATCCCGGTGCTGAGAAGCCGCAACCGAGCCGGGGTGAAGCTGCAGGCGAGCGTCCACCTCCTGTCCTATGGAATCGGCCCTCTGATGCTGATGCAGCTGATTTGCTATCCGGCCCTGCTGATCACGCTCGGCCGGCACGGCCTTCCGTGGCCGCTGGCGGATGCCGCGGCGCTCGTCGTTCCCGTGGCCGTGGCTCCCTGGTTCGGCTTCATCGTCGCGCAGACAAGGCTCGGACGCCGGTGGTGGTCGGGGCTCCCGTCTCTTTTCTGCCAGGTCGTCGGTGCGGGGATGTCGCTGACCGCGATGCTCGCGCTCTTGCGCGCCACCAGGCGCGGAGGAAAGTTCATCCGGACGCCGAAGCACCGGATCGAGCAGCCCGGCCAGGAATGGCGGCACCAGGCGTATGTCCGGGTGGGCGATCCGCGCGCCTTGGGAGAAGCTCTGCTGGGATTCGGCGCTCTCGCGATCGTCCCGTCTGCCGCGCTGATGCAGCAGTGGCTGCTCGCTTTGTACGCGAGCATGTTCGCGCTCGGCTTCCTCACCGTGGCCTCCCTCAGCGCGATCGACGCGCTCGAGGTGCTCGCGTTGCGCAACCTGGGGCGCCGTGCCCTGGCCCGCCTCCAGGCGGCCGGCCCCAAGGTTGCCCTCTTCACGCTCTGCGCCCTGCTGCTGGTCTTCGCGGCCCAGATGGCGGAGCCGTTCGAGGACGGCTACGGACACTGGCTGATCGCGGCCAATCTCGCCTCGACCGGCCACCTCCACGACCCGCTTTTCGGCATGGAGGACACCTGGCTGCCGGGCTATCACCTGCTCGCTGCGGCCGTTTTGCGCACGTTCGGTTTGTGGCAGCTCGGGGCGCTGAAAGCACTCGGGGCACTGCTCGGCCTCGTCACGCTCTCGTGCGTCTACGCCCTCGCGCCCAACGCGCGCCAGGCACGCCTCGCGGTCGTCCTGCTGGCCCTGAATCCGGTCTTCCTGTTCACTTCAGGGTCGGCCGTCGTCGAACCCCTCCTGACCGCGCTGCTCACGGCCGCGGCGCTCGCCGCCGTCCGCGGCAGGCTGAAGGTTGCCGCTTTGCTGGCGGTGCTCGCCTGCGTGACCGCGACCAAGGCCTGGATCTGGATCGCGGCCGTGGCGGGCTTCGGCGCGTTCGAGCTGGTGCGCAGGCGAGCCCCTCTGACTCGGCGATGGCCGGCCGTCGCGTGGGCGGTGCCGGCGATCGCCGTGCTCGTGTTTCTGCAGCTCGGCTTTGCGCCCGCCAGCCACTCCGTCGCGCGTGGCTCGCTCGAGGTCGTGTCGGCCACGACCCGTGGCAGCATTCCAGGTGGAGCCCTGGCCCGGGTCGGCGAGCTCGCGGTGACGTATGGACGAGCCGCACTGCCGCTGTTCGCCTTCGGGGCGATCGGCCTGTGGCTGGCCATTCGGGGTAAACATGCCGGCGAGCAGGCGACGATCCGCTAC
>WNFC01026964.1_pt1 | contig 12627 bp, 14 predicted proteins | sample 5400541 | NCBI WGS metagenome assembly WNFC01 (sample SAMN13153342, study PRJNA577476) | soil metagenome | isolation source: 120 cm saprolite under Douglas fir tree site 2 hole 2 replicate 1 | place: USA:California | collected 2015-04-18
ACTATCTCGAATTGTTGCGGCGCGGCGGCGGCAGGGCGCAGGCGAGCTGGGGGGTATTGCTGGAAATGGCGGCGCTGAAGATGCCGCATACCGCGCAGGAGGTCATGCCGTTCGCGATCCTGTTCGGCACGATGTTGGCGTTCTGGCGGCTGACGCGTAGCAACGAATTGGTGGTGGCCCGCGCCTCGGGCGTCTCGGTCTGGCAATTCCTGACCCCGGCGATCCTGGTCGCGCTCCTCGCCGGGGTGCTGGCGGTGACCGTGTTCAACCCGGTCGCCTCGACGATGGAAGCGAGCTACGAAAAGCTCGACGCCCGCATCCTGCGCCAGTCGGGCGATCCGCTGACGCTGTCGAGCACCGGATTGTGGCTGCGCCAAAGCGATGCCGCCGACGGCCAGATCCTGATCCATGGCGAGCGGGTCGCCGGGCCCGAATTGCGGCTCGACAAGGTGACGATATTCTTCATCGACCACCAGATGAGGTTCACCTCGCGCATCGAGGCGCGCGCGGCCCGGCTCGAGGGCGGGTTTTGGCTGGTCGAGGACGGTCAGCGGTTCCATCCGAGCGAGGCGCCCGAGCCGTTCGGCGAATTGCGGCTGCCGACCAAGCTGACGACGGCCAAGATCGAGGAAAGCCTGGCCTCGCCCGATACGATGTCGTTCTGGGACCTGCCCGGCTTTATCACATTGCTCGAGCAGTCGGGGTTTTCCGCCGAGCGCCATCGCCTGCATTTCAATGTGCTGCTGGCGCGCCCATTCCTGTTCTGCGCGATGGTGCTGGTCGCCGCGACCTTCAGCCTGCGCATGGCGCGGCGCGGCGGCGCGACGATGATGATCGTCAGCGGCGTCGTCGCCGGCTTTCTGCTCTATTTCGTGTCCGACATCGTGTTCGCCCTCGGGCTTTCGGCTAAGATCCCCGTTCTGCTGGCCGCCTGGACCCCGACCGGTGTAAGCATGATTTTCGGCGCCTCGATGCTGCTTCACCTCGAGGATGGATGACAACGGGCTGTTCCGACCGACAAGGCTGGCGAAGGACTTTTCGCGACTGGACGACAAGACGCTTCCCCTAACCTGAACACGGCGGATGACAGGTTTCCCCCGACCTGGAAAGCGGCGGATGATCGGCAGGCGCGCGGGGCTTCTCCTCGTCGGCGCGGCGCTCCTCCTGTTGCTCGGGGCCTGGCCGGCGGCGGCGCAGTTCAACATCGGCGGCACCAAGCAGGACAAGAACGCGCCGGTCGTCTTCCAGGCCGACGAAGTCCAGTATGATGAGCAGTTGGGGCTGACCGTCGCCAAGGGCCATGTCGAGATCTCGCAAGCCGGCGAGATCCTGCTCGCCGATACGGTGAGCTACAACCAGCGCACCGACACCGTCACCGCCTCCGGCCATGTCAGCCTGCTGTTGCCGACCGGCGAAGTCATGTTCGCCGATTTCATGGAGCTCCGGGATTCGATGAACAACGCATTCGCGCAGAATGTACGGATGCTGCTCGCCGACCGCTCGCGGCTTGCCGGCAACACCGCGCGGCGCACCAACGGCAACCGGTTCGAATTGCGGCGCGGGGTCTATTCGCCCTGCGATCTGTGCAAGAACGACCCGACCGCCCCGCCGGCCTGGCAGATGCGGGCGCGCGAGATCAGCGACGACAAGGAATTGAAGCTGATCGAGTTTCGCGACGCGGTGATGGAGATCGACGGCTGGCCGGTGTTCTACACCCCCTATCTGTCCGAGCCGGAACCGTCGGTCAAACGCGCCAGCGGCTTTTTGATGCCCAGTTTCGGCAACTCGAACACGGTCGGGTTCCATGTCGCGGTGCCGTATTACTGGGTGCTCGACCCGGACAAGGATCTGACGCTGGCGCCGCGCTTCACCAGCCGCGCCGGGCCGCTTTTGGCGACCGAATACCGCGAGCGCTGGGGCAATGGCGCGCTCGACGCGATCGGCAGCATCAATTATAGCAATGTCGGCTCGGGCGGGGCGAGCAGCACCGGGTCGCAATGGCGCGGCCACGTCAACGCCAGCGGCGCATGGGATCTCGACGAGACCTATCGCACCGGGTTCCAGCTGCAGCGGGTCTCGGACCAGACCTATCTGCTGCGCTTCGGCTTTACGCTGCCCTTGCTCAACGCGATGATCAGCCGCGGCTATCTGCAAGGCTTCGACCGCAACGGCGCGACCGATATCGACAGCTATGTCTTTCAGCCCCTGACCCCGGGCCTCGGCGATTCGACTCAGCCGATCGTGCTGCCGGTCGCCAACCGCACCTGGATCAGCGACCCCGACGAGTGGGGCGGCCGGTGGAAGCTCAACGCCAACCTCTTAAACATCATCCGCGAGGTCGGGACGCAGACCCGGCGTCTCTCGCTCGGCAGCGAGTGGGACAGGACCTTTCGCGACGGGATCGGCGGGCAATACAAATTTTCCGCCAGCCTGCGCGGCGACGCCTATTCGATCGGCAATCTGAGCTCGAAGTCGAACCCCGACCTGCCGAGCGCCTATTTCTCGCAGAACGGCCTGCCGCCGACGCAACCCATCAGCCTTAACTTTCTGACCGGGCGGGCCTTCCCGCAGCTCGGCCTCACCTGGAACTATCCGCTGGTCCACCGCGGCGAGGACACCACCGCGATCGTCGAACCGATCGCCGGCACCTATGTCGGCCCGTCCGGCGGCAACCGCCACCGCATCCCCGACGAAGACAGCATCGGCTTCCAGTTCCGCGATTCGGATCTGTTCCGGCCCGACCGGCTGGCCGGCTACGACATCCTCGATACCGGCCAGCGGGTCGATTACGGCATGAAACTCGGTGTTTACAACAAGGATCTCGGCAATTACCGCATGCTGATCGGGCAAAGCTGGCGCGCCGAAAACAACCTGTTTCTGCCGCCCGGTTCGGGGGCGGCGCAGCGCCTGTCGGATGTCGTCGGGCGGGTGGTGCTGCAGCCCTCCTCCTATCTCGACCTGATCTACCGCTTCCGGCTCGACAAAAAGACCCTCGACAATCGCAGCCAGGAGATCGGCCTCAATGTCGGGCCGCAAAGCCTGCGCGTCGGCGCCAACTTTCTGTTGCTGCCGCCGCAGCAGCAAAGCGACCTCGTGACCAATCCCGCCACCGGTCAGAGCATTCTGTACGGCAAACGCGAGCAGCTGCTGCTGAACGTTACCGCGAAGGTGACGCGCTACTGGTCCGTGACCGGCAGCGAGACCGTCAACCTCACCAACGCGACCAACCTGGTCAACGGCGTCGCCAAGCCGCAATCGAGCAACAGCAGCATCTATGCCACGCTGGCGGGGGTCTATCAGGACGAATGCATGGCCTTTATCGCCGCGGTCACCCAATCGGGGATCCGCAGCGGCGACGTGACCCCGGGGATCTCGGTCATGTTCAGCGTCGTCTTCAAGAATCTGGGCGAGATCGGCGGCAACATCCTGTCGGTGTCGGGCAACTCGCTGTAGGCCGGCAGCGGGAAGCGCGGGCGCCGCGCGGCGGCGAGCCCGTGCCATGATGCAGCTTTTATGGTAAGATTTCCCCCGAGCGGGCGGCGTTCGCAACAAGCAATGTTCCAGGGAGCGAAACACATGTCGCGCAAAAATCGGGTGCGGGTATGGTGGTGCGCGGCGGCGAGCGGCGCGGTGCTGGCAGCCTCCGGCGCGGCAGCGCCCACGGCGCGGGCGCAGGATGCCGGGACGCAACCGCCGCTCACCGAGGTGCGGGTGGTCGATTATGCGAACCGCGCCGGAGATCCCGGCGGTGCCGCGGCCGGCCGGCCTCGTGACCAACCGCCCGACTATGCCGATGGCCGATTACATCGCCGCGAAGAACGCCGCCGCGGCCCGCCAGACGCCGGGGCAGACAAGGGACGGAGCGGCGGCGCCGCCCTCGGCCTCCGGCGTGACCCTGTTCACCCAGGTCGCCGCCACCAACGAGGCGCAGACCAGCGGGGGCAACCAGTTCCCGCCCGACGGCGACATCGCCACCAGCAAAGACTGGATGGTGCAGGTCGTCAATGACCTCGTCACGATGTACAACTGGAACACCAATGCCTTCAAGCAGGTGAACCTCAACACGTTCTTCGGTACCTCGTCTTTCTTCATCTTCGCTCCGCGGGTCATTCACGACCCATATTGGGACCGGTTCGTGGTCTTGGCCGTTGGGTGCAATCCCTGTTCGGGCTCGGGCACCGTGAGCGGGGTTCTTATCGCCGTCAGCCTGACCGGCGACCCGAGCGGCCCATGGCAGGCAACCAGTGCCGCTCAGAGCAATCCTTTCTTCGACTTCCCGCAGCTCGGCATGGACCTCGATGCGATTATCGCGACCTTCAACGTGTTCAAAAACAATGCGTTTAGCGAGTCCCAGCTATGGACGTTCGACAAGTCTCACCTGTACAACGGGCAGGGTGGTGGCGCCATCTTCCGCGGTGGCAGCTGCACGATGGCGCCGCCCTAGGTGCTGGACCGGAGCGGCATCGATTACGTGCTGCAGTTCTGTCCGGGGTCGACCAACGTCATTATCGGCTCCTTGACCAATTCGAGCCGCGACAACGCGCATCTAAATCTGTCCGACAACACGGTCAATGTCGACTTCCACGGAGTCCCGCCGGACGCGCGCCAGGCCGGGGTGACCTACCCGCTCGACACCGGCGACAACCGGTTCGAAAACCGCTCGTTGCAGGTCGGCAGCCGCATCATCAACACCGCTACGATAGACGGCGGGGGCTTTCCGCTCCCGGCCTATTACACCTTCAATATCGGCGTGAGCCCGCACGCCCTGGTCAGCGACGGCGTGTTTTTCGCCTCCGGCACCTCCTTTGACTGGCACCTGAGCATCGTCGCCAATACGGTGGCGGTGCCGTCCGGCACGCCGCTCGGCGAGGTTTTCGTGACCTGGATGAGCACCGATCCCAATCACAACGTCAATCTGCAGCTGCGCGCCGGCGGCTGGATCGGCGACGGCCCCGGCGGCACGGCGACGAACGGCATCCCGGTGTTCACCAGCCCGCTGCCATTGACCAACCAGACCGATGCCAGCGGCGTCCATCGCTCGGGCGACTATACCTACGTCACGACCTATCCGGCCGCGGCATTGGGATGCCATGCCGACGAGGTCGGGATCTTGACCGGCGAGACCGCCAGCGCGACGGCGGGCCTGTGGTCGACCCGCGTCGGCATCGTCAAGCACTGCTGAGCCGGCGACGCTCCGCGGATTTCGGGCTGGGGACGACACCGGGGCGCGATGGCCGATCCACCGCCCAAAAAACGATACTTGAGCGGTGGGCCGGTTTTATTTACAAACTCCGGTGCAGCCCTTGACCGGCCGGGTCGGCTGCGTGCCTCCGCAGTACATTGCAGAAGGACAAAGCGTTAATTCATCGCTGGCATTTATGCGGGACGGGCTCCATGAGCGCAGAGTTCTTCCGACGGATGGCGCAGCAATGCCGCGAGATGATCGGCCGCGCGAGAACCGAAGCGGCAAGGGCGCAACTCCGGCTATGGGCCGCGGAATTCGACAGTCGGGCCAAGGCCGCCGAGGAAGAGGAGAAGAGTCGGAACCCGCAGGGCGGCCCGCGCTGTTGATTAGGGACATGACGGATCCCGCAGAGTTCCTTTTGCAGAAGGCCGAGGAAATCCGCACCCTGGCCTCCATCGCGCCGGAGCTGGCGAGTGATTTGCGGCGAATGGCCGAAGAATGCCGGCAAGCGGCGACCCCGCTCAGCCAAGAGCGGCGACGTGACTCGCGCCTTGATCGGCGGGCCACTGTCGCTCGGTTTTAGCGCTGGTTATACGCATTGCGTCCTTCGAGACGCCCGCTGCACGGGCTCCTCAGGATGAGGTCTTTCTTAATTCCATCCATAACGCCCCTCATCCTGAGGAGCGCTCCCGGCGAACGCCGGGGCGCGTCTCGAAGGACGCAAAGCGCTGATCCGACCTCGAACCGAGAGCCGACCGGCGAGCGCAGCGGAGGCGACACTCGCGCGCCGAGGGTGTAGTCTGATGCCCGGTTGGCGGCATCAGGGTTGGTCGTTTCTATGGCGGGGTCTCGTTGCTTTCGCGTATTGATCGTTGCTCTTCTGCTCGGCTCGGCGGCTGCTTCGGCGGCGCAACCGGCGACTCAACCGACTGGGCGCCGCACCGCCGCGCTGCCGGGAGGGCATGAGGCAACACCGGGACAGCCAGCCGCGCCGACGGCGCCGGAAATGAAGATTGCCGCGATCGTCAACGACGAGGTGATCTCGGCCTTCGACCTGGTCTCGCGCATTCGCATGGTGCTGATCTCCTCGAGCATCCCCGACACCCCGGAAACGCGGCAACGCATCGCCGCGCAGGTGTTGCGCTCGTTGGTCGACGAAAAACTGGAGCTGCAGGAAGCCAAGCGGCAGAACGTGACCGCGACCGACGCGGAGATCAACAAGGCGCTCGAGCAGATCGAACGATCTCGGACGGCGAGATCGACGACGCGCTGAAGCGGGTCAAGGAGCATTCCGGCGAGCCGCAAAGCCGGGTCGCCGAGATCTTCCTCGCGGTCGACAACCCGGCGCAGGACGAGGAAGTGCGGCACCTCGCCGAGCGTCTGAGCCAGCAGATGAAGCAGGGCGCGCGGTTTTCCGCGGTCGCGACGCAATTCTCGCAATCGGCCACCGCGGCGGTCGGCGGCGATATCGGTTGGGTACGGCCCGATCAGCTGCCGGCCGAGCTGGCCAAGGCGGCGGCGCAGCTGAAGCCGGGCGAGCTGTCGCCGCCGGTCCGAACCGCCGGCGGCTATTACCTGCTGCTCGTCATCGACCGCCGTACCGGCGGGAGCGGCGGCGGCGATCAGGGCGAGGTGTTCGACATCGTGCAGGTGGTGTTTGCGTTGCCGGCGCAGGCCAGCGAGGCGGCGCGCCGAGCCGCCCTCGCGGAAGCCGAAGCGGTGCGCGGCGCGGCCAAGGACTGCCCGACCATCCTCAAGATCGGCAAGGAGAAGGCGCCGCAATTGTCGAGCCAGGGCAAGCTGCCGGCGAGCCAGATCGCGCCGGAGATGCGCAAGCTGGTCGAGGCGATGCAGGTCGGGCAGGTCTCGCAGCCGATCGTCCAGAAAAACGGCGTCGGCGTGATCATGCTGTGCGGCAAATCGAATTCGAGCGTCGCCGGGATGAGCCGCGACGATGTCGGCGAATCGATCCTGCGCCAGCGCTTCGACACGCTGGCGCGGCGCTATCTGCGCGACCTGCGGCGCAGCTCCTATGTCGATGTGAGGATGTGAGCGGCATGTCGCTCCCGCTCGCCCTGACGATGGGCGAGCCGGCCGGGATCGGCGGCGAGATCGCGCTCAAGGCCTGGCTGCGCCGCGGCGATGGCGTGCCGCCCTTCTATCTGATCGACGATCCCGATCGGCTCAGGGCGCTCGCGGCGCGGCGCGGCTGGAGCGTGAAGCTGCGGGTCATCGACGGGCCGGAGCGCGCTGTCGCGATTTTTCCCGAGGCGCTGCCGGTGGTGCCGGTCGACGGCAAGGTCCGCGCCATGCCCGGCCGTCCCGATCCCGCCGACGGAACGCTGGTGATCGGTGCGATCGATAGCGCGGTCGCCGCGGCGCGCGGCGGGCATGCGGCGGCGGTCGTCACCAACCCGATCAACAAGGAGGCGCTGTACCGCGCCGGCTTCCGCCACCCCGGACACACCGAATATCTCGCCGAACTGGCCGGCCCCGGCACAACGGCGGTGATGATGCTGGCCTGCCCCGAACTGCGCGTCGTGCCGGTGACGATCCACCTCGCGCTGCGCCAGGCGATCGAGGCCTTGTCGAGCGCGATGATCGTCGATGCCGGGCGGGTGACGCAGGCGGCGTTGAGGCGCGATTTCGCTATACCCGCGCCGGTCATCGCCGTCGCCGGGCTCAACCCGCATGCCGGCGAGGGCGGCAGCCTCGGTCATGAGGATCGCGACATCGTCATGCCGGCGATCGCCGAACTGCGCGCCCTCGGGATCGACGCGCGCGGCCCCTTGGCTCCCGATACGATGTTCCACGCCGCGGCGCGGCATGGTTACGACGCCGCCCTGTGCATGTATCACGACCAGGCGCTGATCCCGGTGAAGACAATCGATTTCGACGGCGGGGTCAATGTGACCCTGGGGCTGCCCTTCATCCGCACCTCGCCTGACCACGGCACCGCCTTCGACATCGCCGGGCAGGGCATTGCCCGGCCGGACAGCCTGATCGCGGCGTTGCGGCTCGCCGCCGAGATCGCGGCGCGGCACCGGGGCGGCTGAGCAGAAAATCGACTGCAATACTGCCGTGCGTCCTTCGAGACGGCCGCTTCGCGGCCTCCTCAGGATGAGGTAGGTTTTGTATGGCATTGAACAAGCAGCCTCATCCTGAGCGCGAGCGAAGCGAGCAGTCGAAGGACGCACCGGTACCGATCCAGTCCGGCAGAACGAGATTGGGATCCGCCGATCCGGCCATGTTGCCGCCATTGCGCGAGGTCATTGCCCGGCACGGCATCGCGGCGCGGCGCAGCCTCGGCCAGAACTTCATCCTCGATCTGAACCTGACGCGGCGCATCGCCCGCGCCGCCGGCGGGCTGGACCAGGGGTCGGTGATCGAGATCGGGCCCGGGCCGGGCGGCCTGACCCGCGCGCTGATTGCCGAGGGCGCCGCCCATGTCGTCGCGATCGAGCGCGACCCACGCTGCCTCGCCGCGCTTGGCGAGTTGGCCGCCGTGTTTCCCGGGCGGCTCGAGGTGATCGAGGGCGATGCGCTGGCGCTTGATCCGGCGGCATTGGTACCGCCGCCGCGCCAGATCGTCGCCAATTTGCCCTACAACATCGCCACTGCTCTTTTGCTGCGCTGGCTCGACCGGATCGGCGACTACGAGAGCCTCACGCTGATGTTCCAGCGCGAGGTGGCGGAACGCCTCGTCGCCCTGCCGCGCAGCCCGGCCTACGGACGGTTGTCGGTCATTGTGCAGTGGTTGACCCTGCCGAAGATCCTGTTCGACGTGCCGCCCGGCGCCTTCGTGCCATCGCCCAGGGTGACCTCGAGCATCGTATCGCTCATTCCGCGCGCGGCGCCATTGGCACCGGCCGCGAAGACGTCGCTCGAACGGGTCACCGAGGCGGCCTTCGGCCAGCGCCGCAAGATGCTGCGATCGAGCCTGAAGACACTTGGGGTTCCGGTCGCGCCGCTGCTCGCTGCGGTCGGCGTCGCGCCGACCGCGCGGGCCGAGGAATTGTCGGTGGCGGAATTCTGCGCCCTGGCGCGGGCCTTTGAGAAAGGCGTCTGAGGCCGCCGGCAGGATTGTCAGCGCGACGCCGCGTTTTGTTCTCTTTTAACATGAGATAATCGACTTGGCGGGTAGACAGGAACCTACCGTGTACGCTAGCGTACCCTTGAGCAAGAGTGGCGCTGCGCGCGAACACAAATCGCGCCCCGATGGATGCTTCGGATGGCGCCGTACTGCCATAGAATCTGGTGCCTGAGGGCGGTTGCGAAAGGCGAAACGCCATGTCGATCCCCCATGATTCAGAATATTACCGCAGGCGGGCAGATCAGCTCCGTGAGGCTGCAACAGCGCCTTTGTCGGCCGAAGACCGCGATACCTTGATGTTTTTCGCGGATCAATTCGAGACATTGGCGGAAGACGTCGAAGCAGAGGGCCGGACCGACGCGCCGGGCGAATAACCCCAGGACGTTGTAAGCCGATCCTGGCCTTCCCATCTTTAAGTCATCATCGCCGACGATCCCTCCTGGGCAGGTGGTGGCAGAGAGAGGCGTGCACTCCCGCTCTGACGGGAATGGGTGCGCCTCATGGACATCCTAGCTACCAGCAGATTCACCCAAAAAAACCGGCTCCTCGCTGCTCTGCCGCCCGCGGAGCTGGAGCGGTACTTTTCAGGGCTGCAACCGGTTTCTCTGTCGCTAAAAGAGGTGCTCCATGAGCAAGGCGCGCCGCTCGCGCATGTCCACTTCGTCGAAGAGGGCGTCGTCTCGGTCCTGACGAGAATGGCCGACGGCACGGCGATCGAGGTCGGCATGATCGGGTTCGAGGGCATCGTCGGAACCTCCGTCCTGCTCGGCGCGGCGGTGGCGAACCACCTGGCCCTCGTCCAGGTTCCCGGCAGCGCGTTGCGGATGAACGCCGCCGAGTGCAAGGCGGCCTTCGATCAGAGCGCGGCGGTCCGCACCGTCATGATGCGGTTTATCGACGCGTTGTGGGATCTCAGCGCACAAACCGCCGCATGCAATCGGCTGCACACGATCGAGCAGCGATGCGCCCGTTGGCTCTTGATGGCGCATGACCGGCTGCAACACGACATCATGCCGATGACCCACGAGTTTCTCGCCTCGATGCTGGGCGTGCGGCGCGCCGGAGTAACCGAGACCGCCGGCGAGCTGCAGCGCTCCGGGCTGATCCGCTACCACCACGGCCGCCTGACGATCGTCGATCGCGAAGGCCTCGAAGCCACCGCCTGCGAATGCTACCGGAACGACCACGACCTGTTCATGCGCCTGCTGTGATGCCGGAGGGCGCGGCGCGCCGAAAAAAAGAGATGATTTGTCCAGGAGCGTACAGATCCGAGTTGATGGATCGTGCTTTTCTACTGATTTCCGGTTTTAGGAGAACTTTGGAGGCTCCAATGGCAGGACCCGAGACGGCTCAGCCGCTCTTCCGGCGGGATCCCGAAAAAATCGCGCCGCCGCTTCAAGCGCATGATTGCGCCGAGTCGGTGTTGAGGGCCTATACCGCGGCGATCGGCCGAGCGCCGAACGGGCGCGATGCCTACGACGCCGCGGTGCGCACCTACCTCCTCTACCATCCGAACATGCCTGAACCGGGGGCGCGTCTGGCGGTGGCCAGGATCATCTCCTGGAAAGAATAGCGAGAGGCACGGCCCGCGACTGCGGCACGCCCGCGTCCGCTTAAGCTCACCGGCCGGGACGGATTTGCGCGCGGCTCTCGGCACGGGCGCGAAACACCTGGTCGGCCAGCTGCTTCTGCTCGGCGGGCATCGCGTTGTAGAGGGTCTCGAACGCGGCAGTCAGCTTTTGCAGGCGTTGCACATGCGCCTCCGCGAGCTGTTCATAAGACCGCAGATCCTGCACCGCAGTCATCGAGGACAGCTGCTGGGCGTGCTCGGCGGCGGCCTGGTTCATGTCGCGGGCGTTGTCGCGCATGATTTGGGCGAACTGATCCCATTGCGCCTGTTCGGCCGGGGTGATGTGCAATTTCGTGCGCAGGTCCTTGATATGGGCCTCGACCCGCGCTTCGACGCCGGTGGTGTCGTGCGGCGCCGCGGCAGCCGGCGCCGCCGCGGATTGCGCCCAGACCGCGGCCGGCGTCGAAACGAGCATGGCCGCAAGGGCGAGCGGGCAGGGTGACCAGATCAGCTTCATCGCAGGGGCTCCAATGCGGGGCGCGGCACCATGTCTTGCCCTGGGGGGTCTTGCCCTGGGGACCGGCCGATTTTCAATAGCCGTAATAGACGGCCGGCGGCGGTGAGTAATAGCCGTGCGGCGGCCCGTAATAGGCCGGCGGCGGCGCCGCGTAGCCGCCTTGGGAGGCGATCGCCGCCCCGAGGCCAAGCCCGATAATACCGCCGATGATGGCAGCCCCGGCGCCGCCGCCACGGTGGTGGCCATAATCGCGCCCGTAATCGCGTCCGTGGCCGCGCCACTCCCGCGCCTGCGCGACCGGCGCAACGGTCAAGGCGACCAGCACCGCGATGGTCAGCAAACGCCTTCGAACGGTCATCGGGCGATCTCCCACACTCCGCGACGGCCCTAAACACCGGCGAAAACCCGAGGTTCCCGGATCGGGCCGTCGCCTCCGGGCAGTGTCTTGATTGTGTCGCCGCCCTGCCCTTTGGTTGGGGTAACCTAAAATTAACAGTTTATTGGGCGCGCCAGCGTGTGCTGGCCGCCTATGGACTGGCTCACCCTCGCCGCGCTCGGCATCGCGCTAGCACTGATCGTGGTCGTGCTGGCGATTGCCGGCTGGATCGCCGCGCGCAAGCCGCCGCCCAATCATTGACGCCGTTGCCATTGACGCCGTTGCCGTCACTGCCGGTTCTTCCATGGGGATAAGAAACGGAACGGTTGCGTATTATAAAGGTGAACGCATTTTATGGAGGAAGCCATGCGTAAGACTGTCACAGCCCTCGCCGCCCTTGGCATCGTCGCCGCGCTTGCGGCCGCTGCTCCCGCTCAGGCCGAGGGGTACGGCTGGGGTTACCACCACCAGTGGGGCGAAGGGTGGCGCGGCCAGGAATGGCGTCAGCACGCCTGGCGCGGCTACGGGTGGCGCGCCCATCACTGGTATCCCCGGTATTACGGCTACTACAACAACTACGGCTACTAGACGCCGCCGCGACCCGCGCCGGTTGACGCGTGGACCAAGAGGAGAATGGTCATGCCAGCCACGAGCTTCATCAAACGCGCCGGCGCGGTCACCGCGATCGCCGTCGCGCTGACCGCCGCGGCCGCGCCGAACATGGCGTATGCCAGGCACGGTGACGGCGCCGGGATTGCCCTCGGCATCATCGGCACGATGCTTGCCGGAGCGGTGATCGCATCATCCCAACCGGCATACGCCGCCCCGCCGGCCTACTACTATCAGCCGCAGGGCTATGACACGGCGCCGGCCTATTACGGGCCGC
>WNFC01023833.1_pt1 | contig 12626 bp, 12 predicted proteins | sample 5400541 | NCBI WGS metagenome assembly WNFC01 (sample SAMN13153342, study PRJNA577476) | soil metagenome | isolation source: 120 cm saprolite under Douglas fir tree site 2 hole 2 replicate 1 | place: USA:California | collected 2015-04-18
CGCTTGGAAAGGTCGCCTTCGAGCGCCGCATCGGCGGATTGCGATGCCGCGCCGGCTCGGACGCCGAACGTCTCGCCTTCGAAGCGTTCAAAGACTTGCCGCAACTGCTCTTGATCGGGTTGCGGCAACACAACGCAGCGCTCTGCCGCCTCGCGCAAGGCAATCTCCCGCGGCTTGCAAAACTCTCTTACCCGCTCGATGTGACTGAAAAAATCGACGGTATAGGATTCGTTTCCCGCAAGAGCAGGGAAGACCGCGGACCAGATCTCCGCTGCATCCTTGCCGCGCACTGGCTCGCGGTTTTCCGTTTCGAGCAGTTCGAGTCCCACCGCCTTGACGCCGCTGCCCAGGTCCAATGCCTGCACGTCCAGCGAAAAGAGCGGCAGTTCCAGCGCACCGCTTCCTGGCGCGCCGATCCCCGGCGTGCTCATTCTTCAGACTCCGATTGCGGAAACTTCGCAAGATAGTCCGGCGCCTGCTTCCGAACTTCCAGCCAATCGAAGAAGGTATCCGGCGTTTCCAGCCAGATGCGGAACCAGCCGCCGATCTCCTCTTTTTCCGCGCGCTTTTGAGCCTCCACCTTGCGGTTGCGCGAAATCATTTCCGCGCGGCGTTTGCCCAGCCGGGCGATGTTCAAAACGCGCTCCACGGCCGCGTGCTCGCCGTGCACGCGAAACTTGCGCATCAATTCATCCAGTCGCATGATGCTGACCTCGGCATCTTCCAGCGTCTTGAAGTGCAGCAGATCCTCGAATTCCTCCTCGTACTGTTCCTCGGCTTCTTCCTGCTGGTTGAGCGTCACTTTCTGCCCCGCGTCTTTCAGCACGTCCGCAATGTAATCAGAGTCTGCCTTGCCGGCATCTCCATGCTCGGCCAGAAGCCGCCGCCGCAACTGGTCGATCTCCGCCGGCGTCCATTGTTGCACCTTGATCTCCCTGGCGGTCTCCAGGATCAGCGCCTTTTTTGTTTTCAAATGGTCGTTCATCGGGCTGCGCCTCGGTGCTGCTTTCCAGGTTTCTTTTTCGGGCTGGGCGGGGGCGGCGGCGGATCGGCCGGCAAACCTGCCAGCAGCCGGCGATACTTCACCACATTCTTGTTGTGTTCCGCCAGCGTCGCGCTGAAAAAATGTCCGCCCTGCGTGTTGGCCACGAAATAAAGGTAGTTCGTCTGCGCTGGTTGCAGTGCGGCGCGCATCGACGCTTCGCCCGGATTTCCAATCGGCCCGGGAGGCAGCCCGCCGTGCTCGTACGTGTTGTACGCAGTATCGAAGCTCAGATCCTTTCCCGTCAGCGTCCCGTTGTATTTTCCTAGCCGCTCCATCCCGTAAATCACGGTCGGATCGCATTGCAATCTCATGCCTACACGTAGACGGTTTTCAAACGCGCCTGCGACCAGCGGCCGCTCTTCCGGCCTCGGCGTCTCCCGTTCAACGAGCGACGCCAGCGTCACGATCCTGTTTACGGCCCGGTGGCCGCCTTGGTCCGTTGGTCCACCCGCTGCCGCAGTTGGAGCGATGCGTTTCCATTCTTCCTTGAACTTGTGCACCATTTCCGCTGTCAATTCACTAGCCGCCGGGTGTCTCGGAAGTTCATAGGTAGCCGGGAACAGGAAGCCTTCGAGAGTTTGCGCGCCAGGCGCAAGATCATGAATCAGCCCCGGGTCGCCTGCTGCATAAAGAAAATCGCCCGCGCGCATGAACTTTCCCGCTTCGAGTTCGCGGGCGATGTCAAACATCGTTTCGCCTTCGCGTACCGTGAAGGGCTGCTGGTACACCTGGCCGTTCGCGAGCTTCCAAAAGATCTCCCGGCCGGTCATGGCATGATCGAAAAAGTATTCGCCAGCCTGAAGGGTGCGCTTCGGATGCCGCCGCGCATAAACCCTGAGCGCCATCGCACTTCGCACCACGCCATTTTTCTGCAGGAGATATGCTACATACCGCTGCGAAGCCCCATGCGGCACGTCCACGAAAACACCTCCCGCCGCAAAATCCTGGTATGGCTTCGTGAAGCCGTACCACAGCCACCCCGCCGCGCCTCCGGCAGCCAGCATGATTAGAAGCAATAGAACGAGCAACTTCTTCAATTCAGCCTCACGAATCTGGTTTTATTACTCCGCTTGCGCCTTCTCAGCCGTCTGCCCCTGCCGATTCAGATATTCTTTCAAAATGACGGCAGCAGCCACTGCATCCACACTCATCTTGGCCTGCGTTTTCTTGGGTTTCCTGCCGCCGGCCAGCTTTTCATCATGGATAAATCTGCCTTGAACCTCTTCCAGCAAGCGCTCGGCTTCCCAGCTTGTCAACCTCTCGTCCACCATTTCCACTGGCACGCCAATTTGTTTTCGAACGCGCTCCGCGAAACGCTCCGCTTCCTCGGCCATCTCCCCGCGCGTGCCATCCAGCCGCAGCGGCAAGCCGACTACGATTTGTTTTACGCCATGCTCGCGCGCCAATTCACGCAGCCGCCGCATATCTTCGTTGCGGTTGATGCGCTCCAGGGTGCTCAGCGGCTGCGCCATCCGCGTCTCCGAATCCGCGAGAGCCAGCCCCATCCTTGCGCGTCCATAGTCGACGGCTAGAATCGCTTCGCGCACTTTAGCGCTCGGTTCGCTCAGGACCTTCGGCACACATCCAGTATACCGGGAAGGTCACCATGATAAATGCGATGCGTCCAAAGAGGTGTTCGTCGCAAGCAGTTGCGCCGAGAAGGTAATGCTGAGTCTATGGCTTTCGGCCACGCGCTCCGCTTTGCCAGGCGTCCCAGTAACCGAGCAATTTGAGTTGCTGGTCGAGGCCGGTCTCTTTGACGAGAACGTCGAGCTCGGCGCGCGAAAGGCGCTTGCCGAGCGGTTCGACGCGGTCGGCGATTCCCCAGGCCGTCAACGCAGCGAGCACGGTATGCAGCTTGAATTCACGCATGTCCACTTTGTCCAGGGTGTCCGAGGCGGCGTGATAATTCGGCAGGTAGTTGGCCTCTTCCTGATTTGCTACCAGCGTGGGCACGCCTTCAAGCATAAAATCGAAATTATCCGTGCCAAACGAAGCGTCAAACGTATGATTGTTCGCGCCCCAGGATTCCAGCGGCTTGAGGACTTCGCGCACGCCTGCTTCGATGTCGCGCCGGCCGCCCAGCGAATAGCCGGTGACGCGGCCGATCCCCGAATCATAGGTGATCATCGCGCGAGTTTTGTCGAGCTCCGGGCGGTGCGCCTTCACGTATTCGAACGAGCCGATGGTGCCTTGCTCCTCACCGCTGAAGAGCACGAAGCGGATCGTGCGCCGCGGCAAGAGCCCGGTGGCCTTGATGGCTCGTGCCGCTTCAATCACCAGCGCTGCGTTGCAGCCATTGTCGAGCGCGCCCGTTCCCAGTTCCCACGAATCCAGATGCGCGCCGAGAATCACGATTTCATCCGGCTTCTCGTAACCGCGAATTTCGCCCACAACGTTTTCCTGTTCGGTAGGTCCGCCAATTTTATTGGGCATATCCAAGCGTGCGCGCACTTTTCCGGGGTAAGCCGCGACGGTCCGCGCCAGCCTCATCGCGTCTTCGCGCGCAACGATCGCCTGTGGAATTTTGTCAATCTCACCGGCTAGCGAATTTGTGTGGCGATAGAGCAAAAGCCTTTCCCGCGCGCCTATCCACAGTATGGCCTTTGCGCCTTCCTTCACGGCATGATCGATAATCGTCGGCGGCCGGAGATACTCATTGAATAGATCGGCCCACGTTGACCCGATATCGGTATGAACCAGCAGAATCGCGCCCTTAATTGATGCGCGCGCTTTCGCAAAATCGTCATCGTTCCCGTAACCCACGTCGACGACTGTCGCTTCCACGCCGCCCGCTGGCGTGGCTGGAGACCACGCCTCTGCTTTCAGGCGCACAGGAAATTTCACTGAGCCAAGCAATTCCAGCCGGGTGTCCCCCTCGCTCCACGTCACCGGCAGTGTGTATTTCTCCGTGTGAACATCCACTCCCGCCGCGCGAAATGCCGCAACGCCCCACTCCACGGCCTTGGCCATCTCCGGCGACCCGGTCACACGCCCGCCAATTTCATCCGTCAGTCGCCGCAGATTCTCTTCCATCGGCGACGACCCCATCACGATCGGCAGGATTTTCGCCGCAGCCTCCGCGCATGATGACGCCTCCGTCGTTGAGCAACCCACCTTTCCCTGCGCGCTTTGCGCTGGGATAAGCGGATTTTGCTTTGCTGGCGGGATCTGCGCTTGCAGAGTGGGCATCGACCCGAAAAGGTAAAGCAGCGGATATAGATGAACAATTGTTCGCCGAGACATGAGTTGGCTCTCTTTTCCGCGAATTTCTGCACAAACCCAGGCTCCAATTGCCGAGCGGATTATACCGAAGTCGCTCGCTACCGGTGTACTTCCCGCAAAGTTCTCCTTGACTTTTCTCTATGCACTGGTATAATTGACCTTGTAGAAAACTCCAGCTGGAATGCAGGAGCTTGTTTACCCAGAGCGCGGTCGAAGGGCTCCAGCTTTTTTTCCCTCGGGGTACGTGTTCCGCTCTTGCTCGCCCCCAGCAATCAAAAACGGACCCTTTAGAATCAATCGATTACGAATTGCAATTTCTGTAAGTCTTTTCTTTTCATATTCATGCAAAATGATGGGGGTATGGGGGCGCAGCTTCGTGTGCGCGATCACGTGCTCCTAACCACTATCCCCTATTCCCTTTCTCTTCATATTCTTGCGCACTCTTTTGCATTTTATTGTATTTTCTTGCACCCACGAAAAACTTAATTCTTTTATTTTCAATCGCTTTCGCACTCTTTGACAAAAAACCGGGGGTGCAGCACCCCCTGCAGCTTCGGCAATGTCAACAGCTGCCATGCGTCGCCAACAGCTAGTTTTTCGGCCTCTGCTTCGGGTTAAGAAGGCAATCGGCGACGCGCGCCACCTGGACCATCTCGGCGACATCGTGAACGCGGACGATGTGTGCCCCGTTCAAAATGCTCGCAGTAACCGTCGCGGCGGTGCCCCATATGCGCTCTTCTGGAGGGGCCGGTTTCCCGTCCCGCCCCAAGGTTGCGCCCAGAAATCCCTTGCGCGAACTACCCACCAGGAGCGGATACCCGAGCTTTGTCAATTGCCGGAGTTTTTGCAGCACTTCGTAATTCTGCGCGAAGCTCTTGCCGAAGCCGATCCCCGGATCGACGATGATCTGCGTTTTCGCGACCCCAGCCTTGCGCGCCGTTGCCACGGATTTGCGCAGCCCTAGCACAACATCTTTCATGACGTCCCTCGCAAATCCTCCCTCCTGCATCGTCCGCGATTCTCCACGCCGGTGCATCAGGATGACCGGCACGCCGTGGCGCGCGGCAACTTCCGCAATCCGCGGATCGTTTTTCAATCCGGAAATGTCATTGATGATCTGCGCGCCGGCGTTGAGCGCAACTTCCGCGACCTCCGATTTTTGCGTGTCGATGGAAACAGGAATTTTTAGCCGCTCGCGCAGCGCTTGCAACACCGGCAACACACGGGCCAATTCTTCTTTGGCGGAAATGCCTGCAGCACCCGGCCGCGTGGATTCGCCGCCGATATCCAGCAAATCCGCACCCGCGCGTTCCATAGCCACCGCCTGCTCGATAGCGCGCTCCACGTCAACAAACTTTCCGCCATCCGAAAAGCTGTCCGGCGTAACGTTCAGCACTCCCATCACCAGCGTTCGGTCGCCCAGCACGAGAGTGCGGGAAGGCAGCTTCAGCCGGAACATTTTTCGTCCTAGGGCCATATGCGCAACAGGAGTGTAGCGCACGTACCCTATCAGTCGCTCAAAACGAAATTCGCTCAGAGAACAGCCAGCGATGATCGTAGGTATGGAATTTCGTCACCGCAATTTGCATGCCCGCCGCTGTAGAGAACCGAAATCCCTTCCGGAGGCGCACTCGTCCAAAGCCGAGCCCCGGTGTCAGGAAAACCTGTTTATCGCCGGCGTTCGATACTGAAAGGCCGTGTTCCATTGGAATTGTCGGCCCAGCTTTGCCGTGTGCCCTGTTGGCAGGTTAGCTCCGAACGTGGACTGAACGTCGAACCTCCCCCAACCCTTGCCAAACGCGAGTGTCGGCGTCAGCACAGCATCGGCCGCACCATAGCGACGCGACCCTGTGGGCGCCGTGGCGCCGAGGATAAACGTCAGGAGATAATTTCCTTCTCCACGTTCTTCGGAAACAATGCGGAATTTCAGCATCAACGGTAAGTCGCCAAATCCGCCAGGGGGACCATTGGGAGAATGCAGCGTGTAGGACGGTATCCCAGCCAATATCTGGGTTCGCGGACTCGTGATGAACTCCAGCCCCTTGCCGCCGCCAAACTGGTAAGTTCTATTTCCCTGGGATGAGGGTTGGTCCCAGATGTCGTAACGCAACTCCTGCTTCAGCCTGCCGGATGTGGTGGCCAAGGGCGAAAGCCAATCCGGTTGCTTGGCCTGTGTTTCCGCGGCCATATGAAGCCAGGAGCGAAACAGACCGCGTCTCTTATTTCCTGCCGTCTTTGCGGAGTCCTGCGCTGAGTCTGCTTGTCCAGCAGAGCAATTCCCCCCACTCTCTCTTTCTGTCGCAGGCGCGGCGGTGGATTCCTGTTTCTCCGGCGAACGGTTGTCCGGGCGCGCGTTTGCCGCCAGAAGCAGCCCGGCGCAAACCAAACTGATTATTCTTGGTGCCAGTTTCAAAGCGATTCTCCTGAATCGAATCTTTCGTGAAAACAAAAATGGCCACTGCCGGATGCAAATTTGGCCGTGGCCGTCTGAGAAGAACTTAGAAACCTTGTTCTATGCCATCAGCCTCCACGCGCCGATTCGCAAAAATGACAGCAACACGAAGTGTTGCGGGCGAGTTGCGAGCGGCGTTGGCGCATGTAGCTCAAAGAAATCCTCAAGTCAAATACCAAAACAGGATAAACAGAACCAGGTTTGGCGTCAAATCCAGTTTGTGAATTCCATGAAACGAAAAAATGCCCAACGCTTTCCGCTTTTAGAATCGGTTTCAAATCCTTTTCAGCCTGTTTGGAACCGGTGGCTTAGAACCGCGCGGACTGAGCTTTGAAATGCCTTCCTAATCGAGGTCAAAATCGCGGATGGGCTTGGTCGCGGGCGTATCCTTGGCCTTCTTCATCGCCTCTTCGAATTTCTTCGCCAGAATGTCTTCCTTGTTGGATTCCTGGAACCAGGAATCCGCGAATTTGTCTTCGCGCTTGCGGTTTTGCTCGGCAAGAATTCTCTGGGCGTCCGTCAGGTCCACATCGGGTCCGGGCTTCACGTGCGCTTCGTGCGAAAGCACCGCGCCGAACACTGCATCCACCACCAGCTTTGCCTGGCAGCACGGGCACGTTACATGGAGGTTCTCGCTGTTCTGCTTGCCCATGCCCGTATTCTACGCCAATTCCAACTCCGTACGCATCCGCCTAGACATGGGGCTTGCCGAGCAGATTGGCTTCCATGCCACCCCCGTAGTTTGGATGAATGCGGAAATTTCCATAGCACAGCTTTCTCAGAATCGGGATGGGACGTGAATACCAACTGGCCCAGGAGAGTGGCGAGTCTCCATTCATATCCTTGGCATCGATCACGGCGCCAGCATCGAGCAAGAGCTGGATAGCCTCCTCATCACCGAAGGCTGCGGCGCGGTGGAGAGGCATCTCGCCTTTTGTTCTGCAATCGCGCATGAAGTCGCCGGTTTCCACGCTTGGTTTGGTTGCGGAATTAGGATTTGCACCGTGGGCGAGCAATACCTTTAGCACCAGGTTGTGCGCCATCCGTTTAGCTGTGCAAAGCGCCGAGTGCAGCGGCGTTTCTCCAGTATCGGCTATTGGACGGTTCACGTCCGCGCCGCGCTCGATCAGGAATTTGCAAAGCCGCCAGTGCCCGTGGAAGCAGGCGGCGGTCAGGCCCAGATCGTCTCCAAGAGAGTCGAGAGTTGCTCCGCTGGCAAGAAGAAATTTGATGGCGCTGACATCGCCGTAATACGCGCACCACTGGAGTAAGGAAACTCCCTTGTTGTCGGTAGAGTTGGCGGAATTGCCCTCGGCAAGATACTCAAACACGAAGTCGGTGCGGCCATCTGCAATTTCTTCCAGAATTGGCATAATCGTGCACTCTAGCATACGAACGCCGATGGTTCGACATGCGCATAGAGGTTGGAATTTGGCGTCGCTGAAAAAATAAGGAGCGCAAAGTCGCTGCGCCCCTTATTTGAAATAAACTAAATTCGATTGCCCGCCAGACGTCAAGCTTTTGCCGGGTTTTCGCCGCGGGTGAAGCCCGGGGCCGGTCGCAATTCCGGACGTACCACCTTGGGGTCGGCGCTCGGAGCAGCTTGCGGCGGTGGTGTGGGAGGCGTGCGCGGTTTATCCGGCAGCGGCCTGCCTTCCATGAGCATCTTCACTTCGTTGGCGTCGATCACTTCCCGTTCGAGCAGTGCCTGAGCGATACGCTCCAGCGTATCCCGATTGTTCGACAGGAGGTTCTTAGCTTTCTCATAGCCGCCGTTGACGATGCGCTTCACTTCCTTGTCGATCTGGATGGCCGTGTCTTCCGAATAGTCGCGATGCTGAGCGATTTCACGGCCAAGGAAAATCGCCTCGTCTTTCTTGCCGTAGGCCAGCGGGCCCAGCTCGCTCATGCCCCATTCGCAAACCATGTTGCGCGCGATGTCCGTGGCGCGTTCGATGTCGTTGCCAGCGCCGGTAGTGATGTGGCCGAGGAAAATTTCTTCCGCGGAACGTCCGCCCATCAGCACCGCCAGCATCGCTTCCAGGTATCCGCGCGTGTAGGTGTGCTTATCGTCTTCCGGTAGTTGCATCGTCAGGCCGAGAGCCATGCCGCGTGGAATGATCGTGACTTTGTGAACCGGATCAGCGCCCGGCGTCATCGCCGCGACCAACGCGTGCCCCGCCTCGTGATAGGCCGTGTTCTTCTTCTCTTCGTCCGACAGGATCATCGATCGGCGCTCGACGCCCATCATCACTTTGTCTTTGGACATCTCGAAATCAACCATCATCACGAATTTGCGGTTCTGGCGCGCCGCCCACAACGCCGCTTCGTTCACCAGGTTTGCGAGGTCCGCGCCGGAGAATCCCGGAGTGCCGCGCGCGATGATGGACAAATCCACGTCGTCGCCGATCGGCACCTTGCGGGTGTGCACGCGCAGGATTTCTTCGCGGCCCTTCACGTCGGGACGCGCCACGACCACGCGGCGGTCGAAGCGGCCGGGCCGCAATAGCGCCGGATCCAGAACGTCGGGCCGGTTCGTCGCGGCAATCAAGATTACGCCCTCGTTCGATTCAAATCCGTCCATCTCCACGAGCAGCGCATTCAAGGTTTGTTCGCGCTCGTCGTGACCGCCTCCGAGACCCGCGCCGCGATGGCGTCCCACGGCATCAATTTCGTCGATGAAAATGATGCAAGGCGCATTCTTCTTACCCTGTTCAAAGAGATCGCGAACGCGGCTCGCGCCCACACCCACGAACATTTCCACGAAGTCCGAACCGGAAATCGAGAAGAAGGGAACGTTGGCTTCCCCGGCGATCGCGCGCGCCAGCAACGTCTTCCCCGTTCCCGGAGGCCCCACCAGCAGCACGCCCTTGGGAATCCGTCCGCCAAGCTTTTGAAATTTCTGCGGATCTTTCAGGAACTCAATAATTTCCTGCAGTTCTTCCTTGGCCTCGTCTGTTCCTGCGACGTCCTTGAAAGTAGCCTTCTTTTGCTGCGCGGAAAGCAAACGCGCGCGGGACTTGCCGAAACTCAGCGCCTTGTTCCCGCCCGATTGCATCTGCCGCATCAGGAATAGGCAGAAGCCCACCAGAAGAATCAGCGGGGCCGCGTTCAACAGAATCAGCAGCCAGTCGCCGCTGTGCACTTCCTTCACTTTCAGTTGGACAGCTTTATCCTTCAGAGCTTTGGTCACCTCCGGCGCTTCTTCTTTCGGAATGGTGACCTGGAATTTCATGTTCGGAGGCTTGTTGTACTCGCCTTGCAGGTCGTAGCTGTTCGGCGAGAGGTACATCGTTACTTCCTTCACGTCGCCTGCGTCGACCTTTGCCATCCACACGCTAAAGGTTGGCGTGTCTTCGCGCGCCTGCGCTCCGTTCGTGGAGACCAGTCTCCACAGCATCACGCCTAGAAGCACAATCGATAGCCAGAAAAGAATTGTTTTTAGTGTTGAACCAGAATTCACATTGTCCTCACAAATCTTGCAACCCGCCCGAGAAAAATCAAACCTTACTCACTTCTTCCGTTTTTTGCCGCTCTTTCCGGGCGCTCCCTGCGCAGTCGAAGAAAGCTGCCGAAGGTTTCTCCCAGTCCCGTTGGGCGCCGCCAGACCGTATCCGACCCATACCTGGTTAGATGCCGTTCGGAAGCCAAAGTAATCGGGCTCCAGAGCTACCCGTCGCCTCGCGGTCTTATCGAGCAGCACGGCCAGCCGGATCGAGCGCGGCCCGCTTTCGCCCAGCCGCCGCAACAAGAATTCCTGCGTCACGCCGCTTTCCAGAACGGCATCGACCACCAAAACGTCGCGGCCTTTCAATTCCGGCCCGGTGCCAAAAAAAACTTCGCGCCGCGCGCGCCCGCTATGTTCGACGTCCCGCACATCTTCGCGCACGAAGTGACAAACAACCGGCGCGTCGATTTGCCTCATCAGGTCCGCCGCAAATACAAAACCGCGATCCAGTGTTACCACCACATCCAGCCGCCGCCCCTTATATTCCCGCGAAACTTCCTTTCCCAGAGCTGCCACGCGGTTGGCGATGCGCGCCGCGGAATACGACGCTCCATTCCGGCTGCTCAAAATTTTTCCTCGGCGATCACAATTCCCGCTCGGGTCCTTTCATTGGCGGCGAATTCCGCGGCTACAGGAAATCCGCGAGCCCACACCAGAACTCCGCCGCTTGTCAGCACGGGCCAGCCAGCGCGCTCCCACCGGGTGACGCGCTTCTCGTTCAACAACCGCTTCAGCTTGTGCGTGCCCCGGTGTCCCTGCGGGCGCATTCGGTCACCGGGTCGCCAGTTGCGCAAAATCAGTGGGAAGCGCAGCCGCTCGCGATCCAGTACCGCCCCTTCTCTACTAGTTTCCCCTCTCTTGCGAGGCCAGTCAATCACCTTGAGGCGGAATACGCACCCCAGTTCAGCAACGCTTACTTCGGCGGCAGCGCCAGCCAAATTGATTTTGTACTCAAATTCGCAAGGCGTGCTGTGAGCAGCTCGCAATCCGGCATTTTCTACGGCTTGAAACACCAACGCATCCGGCTCTTTTCGCACTTCTACTCCGCCAGGCAGAGTGAGTGAACTGCCGCTTTGTCCGTTTCGCGCCAATTGCAGCACCGACGCAACATGCGCAGCCCCGAGTTGTCCCGCGCGCGGCTTGATGCTTTCCACCATCCGGCGCACGATGCGTTTGCTCAGTGCCATCGTAGCCTCGGCATTCTCTGCATCCTTTGTGCTCGGCTCGTGCCTGGATCCGCTCGTGGCGGTATTTCCAGTTTTCTCCCGCGGATTCAACAAAGTGTTGACGGCGATTCGCTTTCCTTCACCACTCTTCTGTACTAGCGCACTGACATGCTCTTCCGCGATAGCCACCAAAAACGCTTCGTCTTCCCGCGCGAGGTCCGCAAGCGTCGCTAAGTGTTCAACGATGGCCGGCTGAAATTGTTTCTCCAGCAGAGGAAGAAGTTTCTTCCGGATTCGCGCACGCATTCTCTTCGTGTCGCGGTTGGTGGCATCTTCGCGCCAGGTCTGTTTCTGCGCGCTCAGAAAACGCCGAAGCTCGCTCCGGCGAACGCTCAGCAAGGGACGAATCACCGGCCCCGCGACGGGGTGAATTCCTCCAAGGCCCGCGAGGCCCGTTCCCCGCAGAATGTGCGCGAGCACGGTCTCTGCTTGGTCGTCAGCCGTATGAGCCACCGCGATTCGCGTGCACGTTCCGGATTCTGCCAGCGAGCGGAAATAGTCGTAGCGCGCTCGGCGCGCCGCGTCTTCGAGGTTGGCGCGTTCGCTTTTGGCCTTTTTTGCAACGTAAACGGATGCCGCATGAAACTCCAGCCCCTGCTTCGCCGCCAGTTTCGCGACGAATTTTTCATCCGCGTCCGAAGCCTTCCCGCGCAACTTGTGATTGAAATGCACCACGCTGAGCACGATGCCCAGCTTCTCCCGCAACTCCAGCAGCAACAGCAACAGCGCCACCGAATCCGCCCCGCCAGACACCGCCACGCCAACGCGGTCCCCTGGCCGCAGCATTTCTTGCTTCTTCAGAGAGCCGAGGATCCGCTGCCCGAGGGCGGGGCGCTGATCCGCTCTAGTCGGCTTCTTGCTCTTTGCGCGAATCACCAGTCACCCGTCACGAGTCACGCTTTCGCCGCATCCTACCATGCCGCAAGCACTTAGCGCCCGGTTGAGGATAGCTGTGGAAATCATGAATCAGGTGTTGACATTGCCGCGGCCTATTGGCATACTCGTTGGGCTGTAGATGTGCCTTTCTGCTGGACAGGGGGGCTTCGCTCTTTGACAACCGATACGATGTGCCAGAATCTGTTCGAAACCATTGGAGCTTTTCGAGCGCCAATGGTCTGAGTAAATTCGAGCGATCAACAATTCGCTTGGCAGGCTGCCTGGGATGCAAAT
>WNFC01006773.1_pt1 | contig 12624 bp, 11 predicted proteins | sample 5400541 | NCBI WGS metagenome assembly WNFC01 (sample SAMN13153342, study PRJNA577476) | soil metagenome | isolation source: 120 cm saprolite under Douglas fir tree site 2 hole 2 replicate 1 | place: USA:California | collected 2015-04-18
CGCCCGTCAGTTAGACGCAACCGCTTGAACCGTATCCGCCGGCGCGTTCTGACGCCGCGAGAGCACGAGGGCCGGTAGGGCGATGGCTGAGATCGCTGCTCCGGCGACGTATGACGGCCCGTATCCCCACACGTCGGCAACGCGGCCGAGTACCGGCTGGGCCCAGACGCCGCCCGCCGAGCCCATCAGCGAATCGAACGAGAGGATCGTTGCCCGCTGTCGCGACGGGATCATGCCGTTTATGTAGGTCTGACGAATCGGCATCGAGGCAGCGAAGATGAGCGACCAGATGGCGACCAACCCGATGACCACCCAGAAGTTCTGCAGGATTCCCATCAGGCCGAGCACCACCACGCCAACGGTCGCCGCGGCGATCAGTAGCGACGTACGCCGGCGAAAGCGTCGACGAATCCGGGGGGCCGCTACCCCACCAACGATTTGTGCGCCCGCGACGATCGCCGCCGCCAGGCCGGCGATCACGTAGGCGCGTCGGTCACCGTACAGCTGGAGCAGGTACGGCTGCAGCGCGTAGAAAGCGTAGATCCCCACGCCGCCGGTGAACAGGGACTCGATCATGAGCCACCTGACGGCTGGGACGCGCAAGCCATACTCGATGGAGGCGGAAGCGATCTTTCGTACCTCGGTTCGCACCCCGCCCTTCTCAGGAGAGAACCCAACATCGTGCATCAGCCTGAAGGCCACCGCGAACATGGCGACGAAGATCACGCCGCGGAGGACGAAGGGCACTCCCAGATTGGTCTGTTGCGCGATCAACCCCCCAACCACCGAGCCGCCAAGCGTCGCCGCTCCGCTGACCACCTGGCCGCGACCGAACACCGCTTCTAGCTCGCCCGTGAAGCCCGTCGCCTTGAGTGCGTCGACCAGCCACGCCTCTACCGCACCGGAGAAGAACGTGAACCCCAGACCGATCAGAATCGAGACGACCGCCCACTGCCAGAACGGTGCGCGAATTCGCCACAACAGCACGTAGAGCAGTGTTGACGCAGCGAGTGTCACCGTCCCCAGCAGATACGAGATGCGGCGGCCGGCGGTGTCAGCGACAACCCCGGTCGGCACCTCGAAGAGCACCATACCGACGGTGAAGAAGGCATTGGCCGCGAACGCTTCCAGGTTCGAGAGTCCGGCATCGAGCAGGAAGATCGTGTTGATCCCCCAGATCAGTGACGCCGCTAGCGTGTTGCCCAGCAGGAGCACGAGATATGTTCGTTGGATCGAGCCGGGCGTCGGCAGTTAGTACCCCCTCTTTCTCTGGTGCGGATCCTGTTGGTGAGGCCGCTGATAGCGTAGTCTCCTTCGTCAGCTGTCGCGGCGCCTGGACCAGCTTCAAGATAATCTCGCCCAGGAAGCGCCAGCGTGAATCAGCAAGTGACGCGGGTCGCGACGTGGGTCCTCGGGCTCGGCTATGCGGCGGCCTGGGCCATCGTCGGCTATCTGTGGAGCGGTCCGCTGACCGACCTCGATTACTTCTTTTTGCCAGCTGTGCGGATCGCACTGAGTGGACACCCGTTGCTCGTTTACGCGGTGCGATTCCAGGCCGTCATCGCGAATGACAACGGACCGCTCGGCCTGCTGCCCCTCACGACCGTGGCCGGGATTGCGTCCTGGTTTGGTTGGGACGACAAGCGCCTGCTGCACGCGCTAGTTCTGGCAGCGTTTTCCCTATTTACGCTCTTGATGGCCCAGGAAGCGGTTGCCGCCATCGATCGATTGCGAGATACCAGCCTCACAGGGCTCCCGCGTGGACTGGCTTACACCATCTTCGCGGCGTCACCAACCCTGTTGATCGCTGTCCTCGGTTATGGACACGTTGAACAGCCGATGACGCTGTGGTTGGTCCTGTTTGCCGTGCGCAGTCTCGCCAGCGGGCGGCCCACGCGCGCGGGCATCATCTTCGGGTTGGCGTTGCTGACGCGAAGCCTGGCCGCGCTCCCGCTGATTCCATTGGCACTCTTGCTGATGGTCCGGGGCCGATGGCGAGCGGCTGCCTCGCTGGCCGGCGGTGCCGGTGTCATCGTCGCGCTGGGCGTATTACCGTTCCTTATTGCTGATCCGAAGGACACGATCTACTCACTCCTCACCCATCGCGGCAGCCTCCCGGTGAGCGGGGGATCGATCTGGCAGCTCATCGTCGGGACGCCGTTCGAGTGGGTGCCCCAGCACGCTGACGTCCTGTTCGTGTTCGGGTTGGCAGTCGTCATGAGCCTTGTCGTGATTGCCGCCCGTAAAGACCTGAAGCCGTCATCGCGGGATTTCTACGGCCTCCTGGCGTTGACCGCCCTGGCGCTGCCCTTGTTGGCGAAGAGCGTCTGGCCCTATTACTTCCTCGACGCCTATGTCTTCGGCGCCATTTGGTGGCTCGGGCAGGCCGCTCCGTTGGCCCTCGGGCGCCGCCTCGTCACAGCCGCGATTCCGGTCATCGCGACCATCGGCACGCTGCTGACGGAGTATGAGATGGGGGCGATTGGCGGCCACGTGCGCCTGATTGAAAGTGTGGCCATGGGCCTGGCCCTGGCTGTGCTGATGGTCGCCGTCGCCATCCGGCTTCGGCGGCAAGACGTGGCCCGGTCTTAGGTGGTGACCGGCAGTTCCTTCTTCAGGTGTTCCACGGCCGCGCGCTGCAGCCGCGACACGTGCATCTGGGAAATCCCAAGCCGCTTGGCCACCTCCGCCTGGGGCAGCTCGTCGACGAAGCGCAGGTACATGATCCGGCGCTCGCGCGGCGTCAGGTGGCGCATGGCCTGGTCGAGCAGATCCTGCAACTCCACTTTGTCGAGGTTCTCGTCCTCGCGGCCGAGACGCTCGGTCAACTGCAAACCGTCATCGTCGCGCGGTGCGGGACCGGTCGACTCGAAGGGAATCGTGCGCTGCGCCGGGCTTGCCTCCATCGCCTCCAGGACCTCCTCCGGCTGCAGACCGAGCTCCTGGGCGATCTCGTTGACCGAGGGCTGGCGGCCGAGCTTGCCCTGCAGACGCTGCTGGGCCACGTCGGCGCGCTGCATCGTCTCCTGGAGCCGGCGCGGTACCTTGACGGCCCAGCTCTTGTCTCGGAAGTAGCGTTTGATCTCGCCGACGATGGTCGGCGTCGCGAAGGTCGAGAACTCCAGCCCGCGTTGTGGCTCGAACCGCTCGATCGCCTGTAGCAGGCCGATATAGCCGACCTGCACGATATCCTCGAGCGGCTCGCCGCGGTTGCTGAATTTCTTGGCTAGGAAGATCACCAGGTTGTTGAACAGCTCCACGAGTTGCTGTCGGACCTGGGGATCCTTGGTTTTCTGATAGTTGAGAAAGAGGCGGCGAACGAGGTCGCGATTCGGTCGAACGGTCGTCCGGACAGGCGGTGGGCTGTCTACTCGATCAGGTATTTGACCATCCTCATCCGCATGCTGCCCGTCTGGCTGTCCACCTGGTAGCGGAGTTCATCGACGAACAGCCGGATCATGTTCAAGCCAATCGTTTCATAGTCGAGCTCCTCCTCGCGGCGGGCACGGCGCGCGTGCTGCTCGACCGAGCGTGGCGGCACGCTCCGAACCTCGACCTCCAGCCGCCGGGGCTGGCTCTTGAAGATCAGCTTTAGCTGGCCGTTTCCACTCCCCCACTGCTCGGCGGCGGCGGCGCAGGCGTTCTCGCAGGCCTGGCTGATGGCGATGTTCAGATCGTCGATCTCCTGGAGTGAAAACCCGACGACAGCGCCGAGGGAGGCCGCCGCCCGCTTGGCGACGACGATATAGTCACCGACGGCCGGGAGCTTCAGCTCCGTGACATAGGCGCCTGCGACAGGTGCCTCGTGGCCGGCAGTCGCGGGCTGGTGGCGAGCTCGGCTTACCGTCATGCTTCCTCCTGTTGTTGTCCGGCCGGTGATCTGCGGCGGCGGCCGAGGCCGCCCAGGGTGTCGCGCACGCGATCCCGCCAGCCGCCGATGGCGGCGCTGGTCGCGTTCATCGCTCGGTCGGCGGCGGTGAATTTATCGTTGACGCCGCTGACCATGTCGTCGATTTGCTGCAAGCTGTGGCGGAGCTCCGGGAGTGCCAGCCGGGCTTCGTCGAGCGTCAGGGTCAGGATCGACTCGATCGTGCGTAGGCTGCGTGTCATGTTCAGCAGGGTAAAAGAGGCGAAGACGCTGAACAAAAGGAACCCAACGCCCACGAGCAGGACTCCAACTTGCCAGACCATTACCCAATCCTCCAGACCGTATCGGTCATGGGATATTGACCAAGTTCTACCGCGCCAGGCCCCGGCTTAAACCGGCTGCTCACGTCGGATCCACCGGGTGCCTAACCATTGGAGCAGGGCGAGCACGGCCAGGTCGTTGATCGGGTGCAGCTCGCCGACCGCCAGCTTGGCTCCCACGCCTGCCAGCCCCAGGCCTTCGCCCAGGAGCACCGCCAGCGTGCTGAGCCCAAGGCGGACAAGGTAGCGCGGCGCCCCTGGGCCGACCAGGTAGGCGAGCTGTGTGCCGAGGAGGATAACGAGCATGGCCAGAACGAAGACCGGCGGGAGGGGCACAGGCAACGCCGCGAGTCTAGCGCATGCTGCCGGCCCGGCCGGGCCCGACAACGAAGAGAGGCCCGGCCGGTTGGCCGAGCCTCTCCTGAGAGTTGACTTGTCTACTGCGCCTTGTGGCCGCCGTTCGCCTTGTCGGTGTTCTTCGCGTGCGGGTTGGTGTTGATCGCGCCTGGCAGGACTGGCTGCCACTTCCACGCCTGGCTGTTGATCGCGGCCGGGGTGTTGCAGGAGTTGCCCGGGCGGATGCAGGTCGGCGTCAGCTGAACCTTCGGGTCAACCGTGAGGCCCGCCAGGTCGATGTGCAGCGCGCCCCAGCCGTTGGTGTTGCTCACAGCGATCGAGGTGATCGTCTGGGTGCCGGCAAGGCTGATGGTCAGCATGTCGATGACGGCGGCCGAGCCATCGATGGCGCTGCCGTTCCAGACGGTCGTCGTCGCCGGGTCGTTGATCCAGTTAACGGTGTTGCCGGCGCCCGTCCGCCATTCGCGAACGTTGCCGCCGACCGTCAGGTTCGTGACCTGCGTCGTGCCGTCGCTGAAGGTCAGGGTGACGGTTCCAACCTGGGTCTGGTCGTACCACAGGTAGGTGTTCATGGTGTTGAGCAGCAGCAGGACGCTCTGCGCGTTGCTCCATGAGCCGGTGTAGGTGACGGACTGGCCGTTGCCGAGCGAGACCAGGTTGCCGCCACTGAGGTCAAACGCGTGGCCACCGAGGCTCGCCGTACCCGATGGCGCCGATGCGTAGAGCGAGCTGAGCGGAATGGTGGCCGACGCACCGAGGGCCACGGTTACGTCCTGGGCATAGCCCACGACGCTCGAGGCAGCGATCAAACCGGACGCGAGAATGAGACCTTTGGCGGATTTGGCGAAGATGGCCGAGTTCATGTTGCATACAGTAAGTTGCGTACATTACGCGCCAGGTGGCGCCGAATTGGAGTTCGTAACGGGGCCGAAAAACTAGCGTGACGGGTTTCGGCTGGAACCCTTACCGGCCGCATTACAAGCAAAAGGCCCGGGAAACCCGGGCCTTTGCCAGCAGTCCGAACTTGGTTGTCCTCAGTCGCCGCTGCTCTTGGCCGCCGCGCGGTCGGCCTTCTCGACATCAGCCGTTTCGGCAGCGTCTTTACCCGTCGCGATGCAGTGCGGCACGTTCTGGGCCTTCGTCGCCGAGACCTTGCCAGCGTGGTCGTTCATAGTGCACGTCGGCGTCGGCGTCGGAGTCGGCGTCGGCGGCGGGGTCGGCGCGTTAATCTCGACCGTAAGGCCGCTCAGCTGAATCTTCAGCGCACCGAATGTGTTCGTGTCGTGGACGGTCACGCCGGTCAGCGTCTTGCCGCCCGCGGCGATCGTCAGCATATCGATCACGGCCGTTCCACCACCCATCGCCGGCTGGGCGGTCCCGGTCCAGGCGGGGGCGGACCCACTGGTCGGGAGCACGGCGTTGACGGTGATGCTCGAAGTCGGCCGCCACTCGCGGATGTTTCCGCCCGCGATCAGGGTGGTCGACAAAGTGGTTCCGTCGCTGAAGGTCAACACGACCGTCCCGACTTGAGCCTGGTCGTACCACGTGACGTAGGTGTTCGATGTATTGAGCAGTAGATCGACCGCCTTCGCATTCGCATAGGAACCGGTGAAGCTCACGCTCTGGTTGTTGCTGAACAAGATCAGATTGCCACCGGTGAGATCAAAGGTGTGTCCGAGCAGGAGCGCCTGGCCGGATGGCGGCGCGACGTACCAGCTGCCGAGGGCAACGGTTGCCGGCGTGCCCAACGGAATTGGCGCATCCTGAGCGGCGCCGAGCACGGTCGAGGCGGCGATCAAACCGGAGGCGAGAATAAGGGCTTTCGCAGATTTGGCGAGGGTCCTGGCGTCCATAGGACTACGGTAAGTTGCGTACCTTACGTAGACCGTGGCGCGTCGTTATGCAGTTCGTAACGGGGCGCTGCAACACCCGTGACGGTTCCCGAATGATCGTTACTGCGTCGGCGGGACCGGCGGTCGTAACAGTTGCAGCCCGAGCTCGCGCAACTGCTTGGGATCGGCGGGCGCCGGCGCGTCGGTCATCGGCTCCTCCGCCTGCTGGTTCTTGGGGAACGCGATCACCTCGCGGACCGTCTCCTCACCGGCGGCGAGCATGACGACGCGATCGAGGCCGTAGGCGAAGCCACCGTGCGGCGGTGCGCCGTAACGGAAGGCCGTGAGCAGAAATCCAAAGCGGCGCTCGGCGTCCTCGCGCGAAATGCCCAGGCCTTGAAAGACGCGCTGCTGCATCTCGGGGTCGTGGATCCGGATGCTCCCCGAGCCCAGCTCCGTCCCGTTGAGCACCAGGTCATAGGCCCGCGCCCGCACCTTGAGCGGCTCTTGGTCCAGGAGTCCGATGTCCTCGGACCTTGGCGATGTGAAGGGATGATGGGCCGCGGTGATCTCACCCGTTTCCTTGCTGCGTTCGAAGAGCGGAAACTCGGTGACCCAGACGAATTCGAAAACGCCTTCCTTGACCAGCTCCAGCATCCGCGCCGCGGCTTTGCGCACCGCCCCCAGCGCCGGCGCCGCCACCTCGACGCGGTCGGCAACCGCGACGACCACGTCACCCGGTTCCGCCTTGGTCGCCTGCTGCAGCTCGGTCAGCTCACGCTCGCTGAAGAACTTGGTGATCGGCGAGCGCCAGCCGTCGCCTTCGCGATGCCAGAAAGCCAGTCCCTTCGCCCCTTCCCCACGAGCGACCTCGGTGAGCGCCTCGATCTCTTTGCCGCCGAACGCGCGCGGGATCCGGATCCCCCGGACAACCCCACCCGCGTCGAGGACCTGACGGAAGATCTTGAACTCGGTCTTCGTAAAGATTGGTGAGAGCTCCTGGATCTCCAGGCCGTAACGCAGGTCGGGCTTGTCCACGCCGTAGCGGAGCATCGATTCGGCGTGCGTGATGCGTCGGATCGGCGTCACGATCGGCTTGCCAAGGACGTGCTGCCAGACGGACGCGAAGCACCGTTCGATAACGTCCAGCACGTCGTCCTCAGCCACGAAGGACATCTCCAGATCAAGCTGGGTGAACTCCGGCTGGCGGTCGGCGCGCAGATCCTCGTCGCGGTAGCAGCGAACGATCTGGAAGTAGCGGTCCATGCCGGCAACCATCAGCAACTGCTTATACAGCTGGGGAGACTGGGCGAGCGCATACATGTAACCGGGCTTCAGGCGGCTGGGTACCAGATAGTCGCGAGCCCCCTCGGGCGTGCTTCGGATCAGCACCGGGGTCTCGATTTCGAGAAAGCCCTCGCCGTCGAGGAAATCGCGGATCGCCTTCGCGATCCGGTGCCGCAGCTGGAGATTGCGCGCCATTCGGCCGCGGCGCAGATCGAGGTAACGGTACTTGAGTCGCAGCTGCTCCTCGACCGGATTGTCCTCATTGACGGCGAAGGGCGGCGGCTGGGCGCGGTTCAAGACGGTGACGGTGCGCGCATCCACCTCCACCGCACCGGTCGCCAGTTCCTTGTTCTCGGTCCCCGGTGGCCGCCGCTGTACGGGACCGTGGACATGAATGACCGATTCGGGACGGAGCTCGCCGCCCGTGGCGTGAGCCTGCGCGTTCACGGGATCGAACTTGACCTGGATGATCCCGCTGCGGTCCCGGAGATCGATGAAGATGAGACCGCCCAGGTCGCGCCGGCGATGCACCCAGCCATATAGGTCCACCTCGCGGCCGACCTGGTCCGGCCGGATTGCGCCGGCGGGCGTCCGCGGGGTCAGGCTCACCCGCCGCCCAGCATCTGGCCGACGGTCGAGAGCAGCTCGCGCTCCGCCACGCTGGTCTGGGTTTTCGAGCGGAGGTCGCGGATCACGACCTGGTTCTTCTCACGTTCTTCCGGGCCGACGATCAGCGCAATGCGGGCGCCGCGCTTTACCGCCTTGCGCAGCTTCGCATCGAGACGCGAGCGACTGGGATCGAAAACGACGCTGATCCGGCGCGCCCTCAAAGTCGATGCCAGCTGGAAAACGTGAAGCTCATCCGAAGCCTCCAGCGCGACCGCATAGACGTCCGGGGCGGGAGGCGTCAGCGGCTTGCTCTGCTTCAGTACGATGGCCGCGCGTTCCATCCCCATCGCAAACCCCACACCCGGCGTCGATCGGTATCCCAGCGCCGCGGCCAGTCCATCGTAACGGCCGCCGCCTCCCAGGGAGTTCTGCGCTCCGCCAAGACTCTCATGCTGGTACTCGAAGACGGTCCGCGTGTAATAGTCGAGACCGCGAACGAGATTGGGATCGAGCTCGAATGGAATCCCTTGCGCGGTCAGGCCCTCCTTGACGAGGCGGAACGCTTCGGCGCATGGGCCGCAGAGATGATCGACGATACGCGGCGCATTCCGCTTCAAGGGCTCGTCGTTCGGATCCTTCGAGTCGAAGAGGCGGAGCGGGTTCTTCTCGAAGCGGGCGCGGCTGGTCTCGCTCAGCGTCGGAAGGTATGGTCGGAAGTACTCGCGGAGGAGTTCCCGATAGGCCGGCCGGCAGACCTCATCGCCAATGCTGTTGAGGTGCAACGTCACGCCGTCGATGTCGAGCCCGGCAAACCAGTGCCACCCCAGCACAATGGCTTCCACGTCGAGGAGCGGGCTCGCGTCACCAATGGTCTCGATCCCAAACTGACGGAACTGGTGAAACCGGCCGGCCTGAGGGCGTTCGGCACGAAAAAAGGGACCGATGTAGAAGAGTCGCACCGGCTGCGGCTCGACCTGCATCCCGGCATCGAAGTACGCCCGCACGATGGGAGCCGTCCCCTCTGGCCGGAGCGTTAGCGAGCGCCCGCCGCGATCGGTGAAGCTGTACATCTCTTTGGTCACGATGTCGGTGCCTTCCCCCACGCCGCGAACAAAGAGGTCCGTCGTTTCGTAGATTGGCGTCTCGATCCGCTGGAACCCGAATCGCGCCGCCTGGTCCTTGGCAGCCGCCTCGATCGCTTCCCAGTACGGCTGGTCCGCGGGCAGGATGTCCTGCGTGCCGGGCGCGCGCTGCGCGATCGGAGCCATGGTGTCGAAGCTTAGCGAATGGGCTTTGCGCAGCCTCAACCGCGAGGCTAGCTGGCGAGCTGTATGTCGCTCGACCCGGCGTCGCTGCGGACGACCCGGTTACGTCCGGTCCGCTTGGCGACGTAAAGCGCCTGATCGGCCGCCTGGACCAGGGCCTCGCGGGTTTCGCCGTCCCGAGGGAAGACGGCGATTCCGAGGCTGAGCGAAAGGTTGGAAACGGCCTTGCCGTCCATCAGAACCGCCTGGCTGCTGACGGTCCGCCGAATCCGCTCGGCGATCGCGACCGCCGCCCGGCCGTCGGTGTCACGCAGAACCAGGACGAACTCGTCGCCACCGTAGCGGGCCACCAGGTCCTTCGGGCGGACCGAGGGAACGAGGATCTGACGGGTCAGATGCTGCAGAACCTTATCGCCCGCCGGGTGACCGACCGTATCGTTGATCACCTTGAAGTGGTCGACGTCGCACATGATGATGGCGAGTGGTTCTCTCGTCTTCTTCACACGGGCCAGCTCGTGGTCGAGGTAGGTCACCAGCTCGCGGTGGTTTGCGACCCCGGTCATCGCGTCGGTGGTCGCGAGTTGCTTGGTGCGCTCGTACGCGGCCGCGTTTTCGATCGCAATCACGGCCTGGTTCGCCAGGGTCTGCAGAACGCGGATTTCGCTGCGCTCCAGCGGCCGCGGCGCCTTCATGTGGACGGCGAGCACCCCGACGATCTCTCCTGCCAGGCACATCGGCACGGCGACGGTCCGCTGCAACCCGATCCGTCGGGCGACCGGCAGTGGGTTGCCGTGCTCGTCCACGAGGTCGAGCTCCAGCACCTGCTCCGGCCGCATCACCCGATGGGCGGCCGCATCCCCGCTCTGGCGCACGGCCGCCAGCTCCCGCCGGGTCGTGGCGCCGACGATGACGTCCGAGAATTGCTGCCGCCAGGCCGGCTTGCGCAGGTGCAATGAGGCGTAGGGGACGTCGAGGATCTCGGATGTTGCGTGCGCCACGGCCCGCAACAGGTTGTCCGTTCCCACGGTGACCGCGGTCAGGGCCTGCGAGATTTTCTCCAGGGCGATGATCGCCTGATCGAGGCGGTGGGACTGGAGCTCGGTCTTCTTGCGCAGATCCGCGTTTTCAATCATCAGCGCCATCTCGGTGGCAATCGTCTGGAGCAGTTCGACATCCTGCTTGGGCAGCGTGTACCCCGCGGCCAGACCGGTGACGAGGTATCCCGCGTTCCGCTCGCCGCGAATCAGAGGCACGACCAGGGCGCGTTGGACGCCGGCGAGCTCAGCGAAGAGACGCAGGCCGCGTCGGTCATCGGTCGCAAGGGTTTCTGCGATCTCCACATCGGCCGAGGCTTCGCTCGAAAATCCGTCCGCCAGCTTCAGCGGGCTCAGTCGGGCGAGCTGGCCGACCGCCTTGCCGACGGCGCCAACCATGGCGCGGACTTCGAGCCCGTTCGCCTCGTTGCGCGCGAGCAAGAGGGCGGTTTCGAGCCCGAGTGCCTTCAGGCTCACCCCGAGGATCGCCTCCGCCATGGCACCCGGCTCGCTGTCCTTGCCCAGGCCCTGGCTCGTCTGCGACAGCGCGGCGAGGCGGCGCATCTGCTCATTCAGCGACCGGGTTCGCTCTTGCAGGTCCGCTGTCATCACGTTGAACGCGCTCGCCAGCTCGCCCAGCTCGTCTCGGCGTCTGACGTCCAGCCGCTTGGTCAGGTCGCCACGAGCGATCGCCTGCGTCCCCGCCACCAGCGCCTCGATTGGGCGGGTCAGGCGCAACGCCAGCAGATAGCCGATCAACAGCAGGATCAGCACAACCCCGGCGAAGAGCGCCGTCATCTGGATCGCCGACTGCACGCCGGCCTGGATGATGCTCTTACGCGACACCGCGACCGCGAGGTAGCCCGCGGACGCCTGGCGTAGGTAGAAGTTGGTGAATTGAAACTCATAATCCTGACCACTCACAGAAATGCTTCGCGTGGCCGCTCGGCCAGGAGAGGCGAGGGCGAGGTAGGAGCGGAGAGGTTGGTCGATGAGGTCCCCCTTGGTGCCGGGGAGTGTGCTGCCCACCAGCCGACCGCCGGCATCGAGGAGCGCGACATCCGCCTGCGCCTTGGTTTGCATCTCGTTCAGCACACCGGCCAGTGGCGTTTGGACGAGCACGCCACCTACGACGCGGTCACCCAGTAAGACCGGGCCGGCTGCTGCCAGCGCCGCCGGTGGCGAGCCGACATAGCCAATGAACTTGTCTCCAAGTGTGTCGTACTCACCCCTGATAACCGGCTTCACCACGGGCTCGCTCGAGAGATCGGTCCCACTCCCGAAGACGAGGCCGCCGGGATTGGTCGCATCCGGCTGGCTGATTTCAAGAATGGTTTTTCCGCGGGGGTCGAAGATCATCACGGTGCCCAGCCGGTTGTTCACTTCGAGGGGCACGATCAAGCGGCGAAGGGCGGCGGCGTCGCCGGCCGCAACCGCCTGGTCGACGCCCTCGGTGTTGACGACAAGGCGGATGGCCGCGACCTGGCGCCCCTGGAGTTTGACCGCGGCGTCCAGTGCGGCGTCCTCCGAGTGGACGAGCTGGTCGGCGATCCGGTTTTCCAGCGAGGTCGCGACCAGGCTGGTGGTCAGGTAGGAGCCGATCACGCCCAGGATCAGCATCAGCAGCAAGAAGGGCAGGATGATCTGGGTACGGATTTTGAGCGTGGGCATCGTCAGACGGGTGCGAACGCGCGACCTAGCCAACACAGTTCCAACTCTGCCCCGGGACAGAGTAGGCGGGGCTGAGGAAGACGAGCTGTTCGGTGCCGCTGTGCGCGGGCGTAAAGGTGTCGCTCGCGACCGCATGGGTGCTCCGGTCGCCGGGGGCCACCTGGATCGGCGCCTCGGAGATCACGGTCCGAGCGCCCTGCGCGTCAACACCCACCCACTCGTAGGAAACTGACCCGCCGGCGCCATTGGTGGTGAAGCTGCCGCTGGCCGTGATCGTCACCTGCGAGCAGTGGCCCTCATTGTTTCCATTGCCGGCCTTCGATTTGCTCACCAGCTCGTTCGCCGAGGTGATCGCAAAGTTGGGCGGCGGTGTGGGGGTGG
>WNFC01009164.1_pt1 | contig 12622 bp, 9 predicted proteins | sample 5400541 | NCBI WGS metagenome assembly WNFC01 (sample SAMN13153342, study PRJNA577476) | soil metagenome | isolation source: 120 cm saprolite under Douglas fir tree site 2 hole 2 replicate 1 | place: USA:California | collected 2015-04-18
ACGCTTGTATGACAACGAGACCTACGAAGTGGACACTCCCAACCAGGCGTTCACGGTTCTGAAGCCCGGAGACTACCGTTTCGATGTTGATCCCAACGCTGACACGACCATCATCACCGTCTGGCGAGGAGAAGGCGAAGCCGGAGGCCAGGGCCCCGCAGTACGCATTCGCGAGAACGAGCAGGCGCGTTTCAGCAACGGCACCTCATTGCAAAATGACATTCACGCCGCGCCTTCGCCCGATGCGTTCGACGAGTGGGCGCAGGCACGCGATGGGCGCTACGACCACTCTCGTTCCGCCCGCTATGTTTCGCCGGATGTCGTTGGCTCTGAGGACCTGGACGAATACGGTACCTGGCGCGATTCTCCCGAGTACGGAAACATTTGGGTGCCGAGCAACGTTGATGCCGGATGGGCGCCTTACCGTTACGGTCACTGGATCTGGGTGGCGCCCTGGGGATGGACCTGGGTTGAAGACGAGCCCTGGGGATACGCTCCCTTCCACTACGGTCGCTGGGTGTATTACGACAACTATTGGGGATGGGCGCCTGGACCGATTTATGTTCGCCCGTATTATGCGCCAGCATTGGTCGCCTTCTTTGGCGGTCCGGGCTGGGGTGTGGACTTCGGTTTCGGTTTCGGCGGCGGATACGGCTGGTGCCCGCTGGGGTTTGGCGAACCGTTTATCCCTTGGTATGGCGCGAGCCGCGGTTATTTCAACCAGGTGAACATCACCAACACGCACATCACCAACATCACGAACATTACGAATATCTATAACAACAATTTCATTAACAACCACCCACGGTCAGGCGACCCCGGCAGAGTGGGCCTGCACGGTGGCGAACCGCTCCACTACGCCAACCTGAGCGCGCGCAACGGATTCACCGCAGTGTCTCGCGACACCATGGTGAATTCCCGCCCGGTCGCGCGCAATAATGTAAGGATTTCGCAAAATGAATTGACCCGGGTAGCTCCGGCGCGACCGCTGGATGTGAAGCCGACGCGTACCAGCATGTTGGGCGCGAACGCAGGCAGATCAACAGCCATGCCGCCTCCGCGTAGCTTTGCTCGCCCGGTGGTAAGCCGCACCAACGCGGCTTCGTTCCACGGCGGACCAGCGACGATAGGTAGGGGCGGTGAGCAATCCGCTATGGGCAATGCCCGCGGTGTTCAGCGGCCAGCGGAAAACCAGCCGAACCGCGCCGCCAGTCCGAACAGCAATGTGCGAATGCCAGATCGGGGCGCTCCCGCGTCTCGCTCGGTTCCACGCCCACCAAGCGCGGGCGGAATAACAACCGGAAGCCCGATCAATCAGGGCAGCATCAACCGAGGAAACACTAGGCCAGCGCCGGGTTACAGCGGAAATAACCCGCGTTCGGATGTTTATCGTCAGCCGGGAACCCCCGCCTGGCCGCAGAATAATTCGCGGTCTGCATCGGTACCACGTCCGTCTCCTGGGTTCACCCCGCACAACGAGGGATCGAACTCTCGCGGAAACGTCCCTGCTCCGCTTTCCAACGACCGATCATCCGGCCCACGTAGCGAACTCAGCGTCCCCCGCCCGACGGGGAACGTGTCTCCGGGCGGATATTCATCAGCGGCAAACCGGGGAAGCTACTCCAGCCCCAGCAACGACCGCTCTTCCTATGGTGGCGCCTACGGTGGTGCAAGACCGTCGCCTTCCTACAATGGCTCGTACAGCAGACCGTCGCCGAGTTACAGCGGCGGATCGTACGGCCGGCCGGCGCCTTCCCCAGCACCGTCGCATGACCGCGGCTCCTACGGACGCTCTACTCCGTCGTATGGCGGAGGTTCCTATGGCGGCGGATCCTATGGGCGCAGCGCTGCATCACCTTCGCCAGCACCATCGTACGACCGCGGTTCCTACGGACGTAGCGCTCCTGCGTATGGCGGAGGCTCATCCGGACGTAGCGCTCCTGCGTACGGTGGCGGCGGTGGTTACAGCGGCGGAGGCAGGTCGTCCGGTGGTGGCTCTTACGGCGGCGGCAGATCCTCCGGCGGATACTCCGGAGGCGGCGGACACGCCTCAGCCCCCAGCCACAGCTCCGGCGGCGGTGGAGGCAGTTCGCATAGCAACAGTGGCGGCAACTCCCACGGCGGACATCACTAAATCGAATTTCATGCCGGCAAGACGCGCCGCCTTCGAGCGACGTTTTTTCTTGGCCCTCAGTGGCTCTCCTCCCCCGCAGGCGCGAGGTCGGACGTGTCCACCTTCGTCGCCTCGGCTCGCGGCGGGAGAACCGGCGGTGACTGGAATTGGCCGGGATCTTTTCCCGCCAGCGCAGCGCTCATGAATTCCATCCAGATCGGCAACGCCGCCCGCGCCCCGGTTTCCTTCGCGCCTAGGGATTTCTTTTCGTCGTATCCCACCCACACGCCCGCGGTCAACGACGGCGAGAAGCCGACGAACCAGGCGTCAGTAAAGTCGTTGGTGGTGCCCGTCTTTCCCGCCAGCGGAAGTTTGAGCTTTGTCGCGGCTATTCCGGTTCCGTGCTGTACTACTTCCTCGAGCATAGAAGTCATTAGGCGCGCAGTGCGCGCGCTGATTACATCTTTCACGTCAGGATAGTTTTCTTCCAGAACTCGTCCGTCGTAATCCGCAACTTTGGTGATAAGCCGCGGAACTAGGCGCACTCCATCGTCCGGGAAAACGCTGAACGCGGAAGTCTGCTCGAACAAAGTGACCTCCGCAGCGCCAAGTGCGACCGGCAAGTACGGCGGTAGCGGTGACGTGATCCCAAACTTACGGGCATAATCCTCAACGGTGCGAATTCCCGTTCTATCCGCCAGCTTTAGCGCGGGAATATTTCGCGATTGCGCCAGTGCGCGGCGTAGAGTAATAACGCCTTCGAACTTATCGTCAAAATTGTGCGGGGAATACGGGCCTGACCCAGTCTGAAAAGTAACCGGCGCGTCGAGGACTGTATCGTCGGGACGCGCGCCCTGATCAATGGCCGCCGTGTACACATAAGGCTTGAACGATGACCCGACTTGGCGCAGGGCCTGGGTTGCGCGATTAAACTTCGAAAGAATGAAATCGCGTCCTCCGACCATGGCGCGAACGTCGCCGCTGGCATTATCAATTGCCAGCAACGCGCCTTGCGCTCCGGAATCCTGCTCCAGACTGACCCTCGCTTTGCCGTCTGCGCCCAGCGCGAGCAGCTTTACGTAAGCCACATCTCCAGGTGTCAGAATTTTTGTTATCTTCTGCTGCGTCCAGGCCGCGTCAGCTTGCGTCAAAGTCGCGACGTACTGTCCAATTTTGAGCGTTGCGGTTCCCGGCGGCGAAGCCGCAGTGGAGACGACCAGCGCGTACGCGTAATTTCCGGGATCCAACTGCGCGTCCCAGTCAGGATGTTGATAGCCCGCCAGGGTCTGGCCTTCGAGAAGAATATTCGCCAAACGTCCTTGCCAGCCGTGCCGGCGCTCATAAACCGCCAGACCATCGAGCACCGCCTGGTTTGCTGCGCGCTGCCAATCTATGTCGAGCGTGGTATAGACCCGCAATCCCCCTTCATGCACTTGGTCGGTGCCGTATTTGTTCTCCAGATAACGTCGCACTTCCTCTACAAAATAAGGCGCCAGCGAATTGAGATCATGCGCCAGATTCAACTCCAGTGGCGCGTTGCGCGCTTCGGTGGCTTGACTGGCAGTGATCTTGCCATCCTCGAGCATCGAATTGATGACAAGATTGCGGCGGCGCAACCCGCGCTCGGGATGAATAACCGGCGAATAATAGACCGGAGACTTGGGCAGTCCCGCGATCAGGGCCGCCTGTTCCAGCGTGAGTTGTTTGGCCGGCTTGCTGAAATAAAACTCAGACGCCGCCTCGAATCCGTAAACTCCGTGGCCAAGATAGATCTGGTTTGCGTACAGGGTGAAGATCTGGTCCTTGGTAAATCGCCGCTCGATCTGGATGGCCAACAGCGCTTCCTCAATCTTGCGATGAAACGATCGATCGGGCGAAAGAAAAAGATTGCGCGCCAGTTGCATGGTGAGCGTGGAGGCGCCTTGTACCTTGCCGCCGGATTCGATGTCGCGGTAAGCCGCTCCCGCGATGCGCCACACATTGACCCCCAGGTGACGATAGAAGTCTTTGTCCTCGGTGGAAATCAGGGCATCGCGGAGAACTTGAGGGAAATCCTGGTACGAAGCCACCACCCGCCGCTGCAACGCAAATGAGCCAATGGTCCGTCCGTGAATATCGGAAAGTTCGGTGGTAGAAATGGGGCGGTAGTTTTCCAGTTCCTCAACTTGCGGAAGGTCAGTTGAATAAACCAGCAGAAGCCCGATCAGGGCGCCGACCAGGGCGGAGAGCAGCACTAGCAGCCCGAACACAAACCGCCGCACCATCTTCTGGCGGGCAGGCGGACTAACCCCCGCTTCCTCTAAAGCTGCTTCCATTGGATTTGTACTTAGGATATCAGTCAGCGATTAAGAAGCGCTTTCATCACAAAAGACACAGAGCCGCAGAGAAGTCAAGATCAAGAAGATATTCTCTTGTTCTGGTTTTCTCTGCGGCTCTGAGCACGGCGGTGAAGATTATCCTTGCCGGCTCTTCAAAACCGCAATCGCCTTCTGCAGTTGTTCATCGTGTTCAGGAGAGGATTTCTCTCTCTTTTCCGTGTCAGGAGGCGCCGCATTCTCATCTTCGTCGGGTACCGCAGCATCCTCGGTAGTGTCGGCAACCAGGACGTTCGGAGTTACTGCCGCATCCTGAATGGCCTTGCCTTGCGGCGTATAATATTTCGCGATCGAAAGAATCAGTGCGCCGCCGTCCGGCAACTCAATCAGCTTTTGCACCGATCCGTCGCCGAATGTTTTGTCGCCCACAACATCACCGCGCGCGTTTTCGAGCACCGCGGCGGCCACTACCTCGGAGGCGCCGGAGGTTCCCTTATTCACCAGAACCACCAGCGGCAACGTAGTAATCGCTTTCGCCGGATCGGCGTTGAAGGCCTCACGAGGATACTTCTGCCCTTGCAGATAAGTAATGGTGCCGTGGTTCAGGAACAGATTTGCGGTCGCGATTCCTTCGGATTCTTCGCCCTCGGCGCAATCGCGCAGATCGAGGATCAGTTTTTTCGCGCCCGACTTTTGCAAGGTCTTGATCTTGGCGGCAATCTCCTGAGATTTGCCCTTAGGGAGTGCGTCCACGCGGATTTCGCCGATACCGTCTTCCAGCATCCTGTCCTCGGCCGCCGGAATGGTCACTACATCGCGTGTGACCACGACCTTCTGCGGCTCCGCGCGGCGGGCTCTGACCACAGACAGATTCACATTCGAGCCAGGCTCGCCGGAAAGCAGACCATGGATCTGCGCCAACGACATCTCGCGCGTGCTCTTGCCTTCGATAGCTTCAAGAATGTCGGTATCCTGCAGTCCCGCTTTGTCCGCTGGCCCACCCGGAATCACCGAGACAATCGACGCGTAACCGAAGCGCTTTGAAATCGCCGCGCCCACATCGCCACGGGCATTAGTCTTGCTGGCTTTGTAATCCTTATACTGCTGGGCATTCAAATAGCTGGAGTTCGAGTCGAGCGACTCGAGCAGCCCGTGCAATGCTCCGTCAGTCACCAGCGGAAGGTTCGGATCCTCCACGTACTCGCTGCGCACTCGTGAAAGCACTTCGCTGTAAACTTCCATCTGGCGATAAGCGCCATCGTTGGACGCGCGGACACCGCCGATGCCGATTCCGCCTGCCAGTGAAAACAGCAGAACGCCTGCGGATACAACAAGTATGGCTGTCTTGATTTTGGTGGACATCAGACTCCGAATTTCGAGGGCGACCTTGTTTAGCTTCAGGACTTGTACGGCCACCCGATTTTGCCAATTATAGCTGGTTTGATGCCAATTTCATGAACTTCGGTGCACCTCCGGTAACCCCGATTACCTGTCTTTACCATCTGGTGTAACATGGCGGGCTTCGAGGTATTTATTATGCACCGCTGGATTCTCCTGTTGACCCTCCTTCTACTCCCCGCTCTCGCTCCCGCGCAAACTCAAACCGAAGAATGGAAGCAACTCTTTGATGGTAAAGACCTGACCGGCTGGAAGCACGTCGGGCCCGGCTCCATGACCGTCGAGGATGGCCTGATTCGCACCCATGGCGGCATGGGCCTTCTCTATTGGACGGGCGGCAAATTGGGCGATTGCGTCATTCGGGTGGTCTTTAAGATGCGCGACCACAACGATAACTCCGGCGTTTTTATCCGCATCCCGATCGAGCCGCGCGAGGAATGGATGCCGGTCCATTACGGTTACGAAGTCCAAATTGACAACGAAGCCCCCGGCGAGGACGAGTACCACATCACCGGAATGCTCTACTCGCTCACCAAGCCGCTGGCGCGCACCGGCAAACCCGGCCCCGAGTGGAACACCATGGAAATCGCCCTCGACGGCCCGCGCACCATCGTGATGCTAAACGGCGTGAAAGTTTCGGACTATACCGAAGGCGACCCGGTTCCGGAGCGCAAATTCAGCTTCGAGCCGCAACGCGGGACCCGGCCCAACGACGGCTATATCGGTTTGCAGAACCACAGCGACAACGACGTAGTGTTCTTCAAAGAAGTTGCAGTCAAAATGCTGAAGAAATGAATTCCAGCACCTGCTCGCTTCGGTGAACCTCTGGGCCCGCTGTGGTGAAAAAAACGTTCCCCGCAGAAGACTGAGAGGTCACGGAATAGAATCGGAGGCCTGTTATGCAAACTTCTCGCCGAAGCTTTCTCGGATTGACCGCCACTGCCGCCGGTGCAACTCTCGCGGCCAAGGCAATCTTTCTGGATCCCGATCCGCTCTGGGCGTTACCGCAGGCTGTGGCTCCCAGCGATCGCGTCCGCTTCGGTATGGTCGGGATTGGAATGCAGGGGTCTAATTTGCTGCCATCCTCAATCCAGTTGCCGGGAGTGGAATGTGCCGCCGCTTGCGATCTCTACGACGGCCGCCACACCCTCTCGCGCGAACTTACGAATTCGCCCACGCTGCCCGTCACCCGGCGCTACCAGGATCTCCTCGCCAACAAAGAGATTGACTGCATTGTCGCCGCCGTCCCCGACCACTGGCACAAGCAGATCGTGGTGGACGCCGTCAGCGCCGGCAAGGATATCTACTGCGAGAAGCCGATGTCGCACAGTCCCGCCGACGGCTTAGAAATGGTCGCCGCCCAAAAGAAGACCGGGCGCATCGTTCAGATCGGATCGCAGCGCGTGAGTTCTGTGCTCCTGGCCAAAGCTCGCGAACTGGTGCAGCAGGGATCGCTTGGCGATCTTATGATGGTCGAAGGCACGCTCGGCCGCAATGACCCCAATGGCGCCTGGGAATATCCGCCGCCTCCAGACCTTTCACCGCAGAATCTTGACTGGGACACTTGGCAGGGAACCGTCCCCAAGGTGCCTTTCAATCCCAACATTTTTGCCCGCTGGCGCTGTTGGAAGGAATACGGTACCGGCGTGGCCGGCGACCTGCTGGTTCACCTGATGAGCGGAATGATGTATGTGCTCAGCATCAACGAGCCCCCCAAGCGGGCGATGGCGATGGGAGGAATCCTGCGCTGGAACGATGGGCGCAACATGCCTGACGTACACGCCACTCTCTTCCAATACGGCCAGAACCCGGTTTATATGCGCCTGAACCTCGGGACCGACACACCTGAGACTTATCGCTTCATGGGCTCAAAAGGCATTCTCGATATCGGTGGCGACCAGGTCACTTTCACTCCGCAATCAGGGAAAGATGAGTCGCCAAGTTGGTATGCCAGCAGCTTCCCGCGCGCCCTGCGCGACCCCTACGTCAAGCAGTGGCACGACGAACACGACGCACCCCCCGGCCACGAACCCGTGCCTGAGAGTGTCGTTTTCCGAAGCGTTCAGTACGATGAACTAAAGCCGCACCTTTGGAACTTCTTCCAGGCCGTCAAGACGCGTAAGCCGGTGACCGAAGATGCCGTCTTCGGATATCACGCCGCCTTGGCTTGCCACATGGCGAACGAGTCGTACTTCCGCAAGGCTGCAGTGTGGTGGGACGAATCTTCGAAGACCATCAAGAGCTAAATGTGCAGCCCCGGGCGCCCTCGTCCGGGGTGCGGGGTGAAGCACCCGTCCCACTTGGTGCTTTACAGCGGAGAAAGCTCATCCTCCCTCTCCTTACTGTGGTCCTCGGGAAACTGCTCTCCAAACCTTTTTTCAAGATATTTCCGCGCCAGCTCCTTTCCGCCCAAGCCGAAAGCCAGGGCCAACCCCAGCATCAGCGAACCGAACGTAAGCGTGAATGCCACAATGACCGTGCGGGATCCGACGCCGATCTCCTCAAATGCCATAGAGACAACGAAGAGAATGATCATCGTCCGGACTGCCCAGCTGATGAGGCGCGGTGAAGGCAGTTGGGCGTTCACTCCGCTGAGTAAAGCGGCGCGGGAAAAGAAGCTTGCCGCCAGCAGTCCGAAAAACAAAATGAACAGCGCCACAAAAAGCCGGGGCAGGAAACCGAAGAAACTGGTGACGTGCTGCTCGATTCCCACCACTCCCAGCACGCTGATGCCAAGCAAGATGAAACCGAACCAGGCCAGCCAGAACACGAAACGGCTTACCAGTTCGCTCAGCGACGGTAGAGCCGCGCCGCGCAGCAGGTTGGCAGCGCCCGTGTGCTCTGACAGTTTGTCGATGCGCGTGATCCGCAACAGGCTGCGCAGCAGATATTTCAAAACCAGCGCGATCACCAGGCCCGCCACCACAATGGCCAGCATCTCCAGGAATCGCGGCAAGAACCGGGCCACGCTCCGTAGAATCTCGTCCATGGTTCTGCCTAACTCAGCAATAAAATCTCGCCACATAACCAACCTCACTTCCCGCCGTCCCACAACTTAAGCAGGTACGGCTTCTCACTCTCGAACGTCTGGCACAATGCTTCGATGTTGCTTTCGAATTCTTCCGTAGAGGCGTCCTGGTTCTCAGTCAAGAATGTGAATGCCCGGCCACGGAACAACGGCACCAGCGCCTGCACAATGTGATCGCGGTCAATGACCGCCTTGTGGTATGCCGCCGCAAATTCATAAACGGTTCGTGCCCAAAGCTCGGCAGAGTAGACAAAGTTATCCTCTGTCGTTGATGCCAACTGCCGGATTCCACCATGGGTCTCGGGCGAAAGAATGGAGAGAAACACCGGCTCGAGTTCTGACGCACCCAACCTGAACGCCTCATACAGCCGTTTACGATTCAGCCGCAGCGGCTCCAGATCCCCGCTCGGCTCGCAGCCCTGGCACGGAGCCTCCAATGGCTCTCGCCCTGAGATCCAGGCCGAAGCGAACGTGTCCATCGAAGAAAACAAAGTCCCCGCAGTGTCGCGCATCGCGCTCACCAGATCCAACCGTGGATTCTCCAGCCGCGCTTTGGTGCCGAGAAACGATTGCACCACTTTGAATCTCTCCGCTAGCGCCAGCAGCGTAAGCCACAACTCGGTGCCTTTTCGTCCTTGTGCCTGTTGCCAGATGTCCTGAGCCAGAAAGTGGCTGCCTAGGGCGCCGGAAAACCCGAAATCGGCGGGGTACGGTTCACGTGCCGGGCACCGATAAACCGTCCGAGTCATTGGGTATGCGAGGTTCTGAATCAGTAATCCGTCGAATTTATGGCGCCGGTAAACCGGCAACACCATGTCCTTGCCGTCGCTCAGCACCGGACGCAACAGCCGTTCGATCCACTGCGGCTCCAGGGTGGCGGATTCCGGCGATACCACCGCGCAGGCCCGAGCTTGCAGCAAGTCCGCAGCCGCCAAAATCGCGTGCAGCGCGATCCCGTTCGCTGGGCCGCCTTCATATTGCGTACTGATGCTGTGCAACGTGCGCAGCGCGCGCACATCGGACGAAACATTCGCGTCATTGATCGAGGCGGCGCGTACCAGGTCTTGAGTACCATCAGTCGATCCGCCATCGGCATTGATAATCGCCGTGCGCGCTCGCGGGAAGTATTGCAGCAGACCGGCGCGCACCGCCTGCACCACCGGCCCCACCGTCTGACCGTGGTTGTAGGTGGGCACGGCAACCAGGATGTCCACCTGGCCAACGTTGATCAGCTCACGGATAAAGTTATCCGAAAGTATGCTTGCTTCGGGCAGAGTAACTCCTAGCTTCTAGCTTCTAGCGAAACCAGATTGCTAGAAGCTAGTAGCTAGTAGCTAGTAGCTACACCTTCCTTAATCGAAACCAATAAAACTGATACGGCCCCATCGTCAGCAAATACGGCAAATCTCCAATGCGCGGAAAAATGTTTCTGCCAAACATCTCTACCAGAATATTTCCGCGGTAGGCCTTCAAATCCAGTTCCACCGCTTGCGCTGCACTGGAAAGATTGTTCACCACTAGGATCGTCTCATTTCCCAGCTTTCGTACGTAAGCCAGCACCCGATGATTTGCTGGATACAGAAACTCAATTGATCCACGCCCAAACGCCGCGCAGGACTTCCTGACCCGGATCAGCCGTTTCATCCACGAAAGCAGCGAGTGATCGAAACGCCTTTGCGAGTGCACGTTGATGACCTGGTAGCCATACACCGGATTCAGCAGCGGTGGTGAATATAGGGCTTCGGGATCAGCCGCCGAAAAGCCGCCATTCCAGCCTCCATCCCACTGCATTGGAGTGCGCACCCCGTTGCGGTCGCCCAGGTTCACATTGTCGCCCATGCCGATTTCATCGCCGTAATAGATGATCGGAGTGCCCGGCAGCGACATCAGCATCCCGTTCATCAGCTCGATCCGCTGGCGGTCATTATCGAGCAAAGGAGCCAGTCGCCGCCGGATCCCCAGATTCAGCCGCATCGCTTTGTCACGCGCATATTCGTCATACATGTAATCGCGTTCCATGTCGGTGACCATTTCCAGCGTCAGTTCGTCATGGTTGCGCAGGAACAGGCACCATTGGCAGGCTTCAGGGATTTCCGGCGTTCGCCATTCGCAAAATACGAGCGCAGATCGGCAGGCCACTGATTGGCTTCCGCCAACAGCATCCGTCCGGGGAACTCTTTGTCCAGCCGCGCTCGCAGGTCTTTCAGCACACCGTGGGTTTCAGGAAGGTTCTCGCAATTCGTGCCTTCACGCTCCACCAGATAGGGCACCGCGTCCAGACGGAACGCGTCAACTCCCATCTCCAGCCAGAACCGCATCACGTCCCACATCTCTTCGCGGACTGTGGGATTGTCATAATTCAAGTCAGGCTGGTGACTGAAAAACCGGTGCCAGTAGTATTGCTTCGAAACCGGGTCCCAGGCCCAGTTTGAAAGCTCGGTGTCCAGAAAAATAATCCGTGTTCCCTTATATTTCGTGTCCGAGTCACTCCACACATACCAATCGCGCCGCGGATTTTCCCGTGCGCTGCGCGACTCCTGAAACCACGGGTGCTGGTCAGAGGTGTGATTGAGCACCATTTCGATGATCACCCGGATCCCGCGCTGGTGCGCGGCATCAAGAAACAGCTTGAAATCGTCCAGCGTGCCGTAAGTGGGATGGACCGACCGGTAATCAGAAATGTCGTACCCGTCATCGCGCAAAGGCGAAGGGAAGAACGGCATTAGCCAGATGGCATTGATGCCCAGATCTTGCAGGTAGTCGAGCTTCTGCGCGAGCCCGCGGAAATCTCCATTTCCGTCGCCCGTGCTGTCGTAAAACGCGCGGACGTGGACCTGATAAATGACCGCGTCCTTGTACCAAAGCCCGTCTTTGGTTGGCAATTCTCTTTCCCCGAATCTCTGATGGTTGAGTTCCCGCGGAGCAAAGCCCTTTTGGATGCAAAACCTGACTCTACTCTAACCTCTCAGCCTTGAGGAAATCGTATGGCGCGGACCTGGCCCGAGCGCAGTCGCAAAGGCCATCGTCCTAGATCCCCTCTACCCCATCCTGACACATTGTGTTTTTCCGAACACATAATCCAGCAGAGGCGCTCCTCTAAGCCTAGTCCCATCAATAACATGTACTTGGACGGCGGATTGCCACTCCATTCCCAGCACGAAGGGACAACTCACTTGCAACTCATCATTTCTTTCATGGCAGTGGTCGCTGGCCTCGTCTTCTCGGTAGCAGTAGCGCTCTTAGTTGAAGAGATGATCTTCGGCCAGGTTTTCCGGATTTTCTTTACCCCTCAGCCGGTAAGGGTCAAAGCCGGACATCAACGCTAAATAAGCTTTGGAGTCATCGCTAAGTTTTAAGGAGAAACGTTATGGTTTTCCTCAGATACCTTCTGTTGTGGGGCGGAGCCGGGATGATCGCGGCAGCCGTCGCAATCCTGGCTCGCGATTTCTACCTTGCTGCAAGGCACAAGCAAGCACTCGCGACCGCCGCTACGGCCCCGGTTCCGAACGCGCCCGAAATTGATTGGCGCCGGGACTGGCGCAACGCGATCGCATTGGCGCTGCTCGCCTGGGTCCCGATTCTTCTGTCTTACGGCATCGTCGTCGTCCCCAGCGGAACGGCGGGTGTACTCGTGAGCCAAACCAGCGGCACCCTCCCCGGAACGCTCTACCCCGGCGCGCACCTTGTAACCCCGCTCGCGGATAATGTCGTCCTGTTTGACACCCGCGACCAGCTCTTCACTACCGGCGAACTTGAGAACAGTGACAA
>WNFC01018492.1_pt1 | contig 12622 bp, 10 predicted proteins | sample 5400541 | NCBI WGS metagenome assembly WNFC01 (sample SAMN13153342, study PRJNA577476) | soil metagenome | isolation source: 120 cm saprolite under Douglas fir tree site 2 hole 2 replicate 1 | place: USA:California | collected 2015-04-18
CTTTTCAATGGCTTTTTTCAGAACGATCGTGAAAGGATAGCACCTGTACGCAGCTGCCTGACCCGAAGAGAGCAAGATTCGTGCTCTGCCGGGATGCACCGGGTTCAATGGTCGTTTCTCGGTGTCTACAACGAGAACTTTGCTCACAATGAGCCTCCTATTGCTAGGGTAATGGTGGCCTCGACAATGTTAGCGAGAGGTTTGGCGTGAATAGCACTGAGTTAACCCATTACCTCTGTTTAACTATTCACCGTAGCGGTCAAGACTGGCCTCGCATCCCGACGTACCTATTTCTCTCCTAACGTAGCCCCGTAGGGCTGAGTCTGGTCAGGTTCAAGCTTGCCTGAGCAAGCTCATCCCGTTAATGGGATTGGGTCCCTGACTCCAACTGATGGCATATGTGTTAGAATCGCTATCCGACATTTACCCCTAGATGGACACGCCATCCACGGTAGACGGTTCCTGCTTTCCTTTTCTCTCACCCCCATGAAAAAACGGAAGCAGGGTACTTGTCAAGAAGAGGGATAATACGTACGGGGGTGATGTTTTTCGTTTCATCCTCTCCTATTGTAATTCTCGAATAGCTCGCTCGATACCCGGAATATCAGCGTATTCTTCATCGAGCAATTTGTATGCTCGTTCTAAGTACAGTTCAGCAAGCCTGGCTCCGCGCTCGCGAGGATCAAAGGCCGCTTCAGTGAGTTCGGAGCTACGGTATTTCTCCGCTAGAGTCTGGGCAACCCGCTGCATGCGTTGTTTGGTTTCCTGCAACTGGTGTTCGTCGTGTCCTTCAAGCGCGTACCGTGCTACGCCCACAAGCTTACCCAACTCAGACAGTCGTTGCCGGTCTGTCATCGTTTGTATCAGCAGTTCATCGGCGTCCATATCGTCCAGAGCAATAGGCGCTTCATCCTCGATTGCCGCAAGAGACGCAACCTGTGCAAAGCTTGAAGCATAGTTCACATAGAATTGACCATATTCCTGGCATCCCTGAGCGACTAATTGCATGCGTGCCCCTTCGTCTTTTGGATTGACAGTCCCAATGTCGCATAAATCATCATCGCGTCGCTCAGCTAACATCTGGAGACGCTCAAGTGCATTTCCCTCTTCCAACATTGGAGGGATCGGCATGACGGGAACATTTGTCGCTTCCTGCAAGTCTTCTGGGGATAGCTGAGAAGCTAGAAATGAAGGTAGATACTTCGCAAGGGAAAGAGGCATAGGAGGTACAACGCAGTAGGTAGCTAAAACTGCGCGACTATCAGTGGCGCTACGTGCAATAAAAATGGCATGCCCCTTTGGTGCCTGTGAATCACCACGCAAAAAACGTATGGTCATAGCGAAGAATCCTCTCTGCTATAGTAATGATTTTATTGTTAATCAGTAACATTCTTTTTCTAGCCTTATCATATGCTGTTTGGCTTCATATAGCAAGCATTACATCACTTATAGGCTCTTGCGTAATGCTCTCAAACGTTTTACCAACAATGAGTTGGCTTGTGCCTCATTCTCGCTCATCTCGTCACTCGTAGTAAGAATAGAGTCTTCATAAGCCTTGATATACTGGATGATTGGATCTTTACCCGTAATGCGTATAAACGAAGAGAGGATCGAGCGTGCCTGAGTATCTTGATTTCGTCTCACTTCAGTAATGGCAGCGTGAGCATATAGTTCCGTGTATTGATGCAGGAATGTGCTCCATTGATCCGGTGAGCTCAACGTATTCAAAACTTGCTCAACTAACGCTATGGCCTGGTTTAAGTCGTTCATCGCAAGATCAAACTGTTCACCTGCAAGCATGATACCAGCTCGCTCGTAACGTGCGTCTGATTCTCCTAACGGGAGGTAGTGCTGTTGGTACAAAGTCACTGCTTGCTCAAAATTTCTTGCTGCATCTTGCAGATTATCTTTACCCCGATATGCTAATCCTAAAGCAAATGTAGTATCAGCTTCTCCGATAAGATTGCCGCTCTGATTAAATCGAGTGGATGCTCCTTCACAATGTTCAATCGCTTCGTCCCACTGACCTCTCCCTATAAGCGTTTGAGCTATGCCAAGCATAGCCTCGCCATCTCCGTCAGTATACTCCAATAATTGAAACTGTCGTCCTGCCTGGAGAAAACTCGCTGATGCAGCGTCTAGTTCCTTACGAGACAAACGTGTTTGAGCCAGGCCGAGTAGTGCCTCAGCGGCAAGCAAAGGCTCTTGCAGAACCTCAGCCTGACTATATGCTCCACTAAAACCGGTCTCGGACTGCGAAAAATCACCTCGTGTTAAGAGGAGTTGTCCTTCTGCAAGTAATAGCGCAGGTTCCACCTGTGGAGCAAATGTATGCTCGGCCATGATTGAATGCGCACTGGTCAGGCAAGATGTCGCTTCGTCCAGCCGACCCGTAATCACCGCTAATCGTGCTCTGCGAATCAGTGTTTCTGCCGTGATGATGCTATAGACAGGATCGGGAAGTTGCTCCTCCAACCGTTTTTGGGCATCATCGTAGTAGTTTCTTGCTTGAGGAATCTGGCCTTTTTTGCTATAGATATCGCCAAGGCCAAGTAATGCCTTACTTTCAACTAACTCATTGCTCAGTAAATGTGCAAGCTTACTAGCTTCTTCAAAAGTTTGCAGTGCACGATCGAGAAAACCTCGCAAAAGTTGAAGTTCTCCTAAGCCTAGCGTCGCCTCAGCCTGTCCTATGCGATAAGCAATAGCTTTATAGGTACGTAGAGCGCGTTCCATCAGACCATTGGCGTAAGAAAGCTGGCCACGGCGCGTATGAATTTCGCCGAGTAAGCGACTGGCGTTGGCAGTACCGAGCGGATTGCGCATATCCGAATACATTTGTAGCGCAAACTGTGCGCTCGTCAAAGCCTGTTCAACTTGATTATCCAGTAATGAGATTTCCGACAATCCCAGGTTGCTATCAGCTTCACCCAGTTCGTATTCAATTGAGCGTGCCAGCGTACCGCCTTCTGCGAATGCATCTGCTGCTTTATCGAATTGCCGCTGATCCAGGTAGATACGTCCCAGACAAGTTCAGTTTTGCCACGCTGCATCTCTATATGCCCCAAAGCCAGGGCCACATTCCCCTGCCCCTGTACATTCCCCTGGTTTACGTAGAGATTCCAGGCGTTCTGGTAAGCCTCCTGCGCGCGATCAAGGTGCGCCAGTTGCCGTTCTACATGTCCCAATGATAACGAACTCCCTGCTTCATTTAACGGGAGGTTTGCATCTTTGTAGAGTCGCATCGCTTTCTGATAGCTGTTAGCTGCCTGTTCAAGCTGATTTTTCTGACGTTGTATATCGGCAAGCATGGTGCGGCTGTCTCCAGATCGCTTAAAATCACCAAGTAACCTGAAGCGAATTTCCGCATCTGAAAAGGCTTCTGCCGCCGCGTCCAATTTGCCGTCATAAAAAGCGTCAATACCTGCTTGTAAACGTTTTTCCGCTGCTTTCTCGTCCTGTGTCGTCATGTACACATGATCCTAAATTCTCCATCTGATTTAATAACTCTTCAAGTATTCGAATCGTGCCGCCTCCGGCGGCGGGTGAGAGGGGAGAGTGATGTGGGAGCCCGCTATTGCATCCCCCGGATGCGCGGCCCCACGCCCCGGCAAAGGGCTTCGCCCTCTGCACTCCCTTCTGAATAGTTATCTGATTTTCTATGTGTATATGTATCATGGTTAAGAACCTTCGATGTTATTTCATTGTAGTTCCTGACTGAAAGAAAGTCAAAAATCCCGCTAGGCATGAAACGACAGTTGTGGTAAGATAAGCTCTGTGGACGGAATAGCGTGGCGGTTCGATCCAGTACACAATTTAGTACAAAGGAGTTAGCCTCATGCACGAAGATATCCTAGCACGTGTAGATCTTTTTGCCGGTTTAGAAAAGAAAGATTTACAACTACTCGCGGGCGCTTGCCGGGAACGCAAATATAGCGCAGGGTCGAAATTAATCAAACAAGGTGATACAGGTGTTGGACTGTATGTAATTACTGATGGCACAGTACATATCACTAAGGAGAATGATCCTGACAAAGCAGAAATTGATCTGGGTACTGTGGGCCCAGGAAATGTACTCGGTGAAATGTCGTTACTGGATGATTTGCCCCGTTCGGCTAACGTCACTGCTGTGAGCGATGTTACAGCCCTTCTTCTGCCCGTCTGGGAATTTCGAACAACCTTACGTAATCATCCCGATATTGCTCTAAGGCTTTTATCTACTCTCAGTCGCCGCTTGCGCAAAGCTGAAAGTAACAGTCGCGATTAGCAGATTCCTATTTGTATCTCATTCAGCAAACAGACAACAAAGCCTACGGAAGCACAGCTTCACTTTCCTAATGCTTCGTTGTCTGTTTCGTATGTTAGTCCTTGTGCATGTCCTGATGGCTCAGCCTTCTTTCGATACAAGAGATCCTGTAACTCCTCGAGCATAGTTTCAACATCGTTAAAGGAGCGATATACACTGGCAAAGCGAATGTAGGCTATTTTATCCATTTGTCTCAGTCGTTCCATGACAAGTTCCCCAATGACACTGCTCTGGACTTCTTGTTTGCCCTGCCGGTACAATTCCTGCTCAATCTCCTCAACTGCATTCTCAATCTCATCTACAGACAATGGGCGTTTCTCACAGGCCTTGCTGATACCCACAAAAAGTTTCTGCCTATCGAAAGCTTCCCGTCGTTGATCTCGCTTGATGACCATCAGGACAGATTTCTCGACCCGCTCATAAGTGCTGAAGCGTCCTTTGCATTGCTCACATTCGCGTCGTCGATGAATGGCGTCACCAACATCTCGCGAATCTTTCACTCGTGATTCCGTGCCTCCGCAAAACGGACATTTCATGCTGCCCTCCCCGATAGGAATGAAGGAGTAGATGTCTATCAATACAGTTATTGTAACATCAGCGCTATGAAAGTAAAGTGCGGGTCTTGAAGGTCTTTGCCCTTCGCGGCAAGTTCTGCACGTTGGTTTCCCACATTTGCGATATTGTAATTGATACGTTATATGCTGATCACCTGGTAACTGTGTCATGTGCCATGAACCCTCCCACTCATCAAAATAATTATTGTTTATGGACATGCCAATCACGACATCATACCATTAACATATGAACATAGAATGAATATTCATTGGCAGAAAAGTGAATGTATATTCATCTTTAAACGCGATCTGGTGCTCAATTGGATAACAGGATTTTCATACAAAAAACTGATGCGTAAAGATCGTGTCTTGCCATCTTCACGTGATCGTATTGTGATATAGGAACATTGGCGCATTGCTCAGTCTTTTATCGAAGAATGGTATAATACAGTATGTGACTTTCCTATTCCTGTCGTGGAATTTCCTGCTCCGTATGTTTTGTCATATTGTTGGATCGGAAAGAGAAGGCAAACTATGCAAATCATCATCAAAGGCAAACAGACTGAAATCCAACCTCGTTTGCGTGAACACATCGAACGGAAAGTACAAAAACTCTCTCGTCTTGTTGGTTCAAATGCGCGTATTGAGGTGACCGTCTCCGAAGAAAAAACGCGTAGCTCTCATGATCGCTATATAGTACAACTAGCAATCTCTAGCAACTCCCATCCTATTCATAGCGAAGTAAGTGCAGCCAATGCCAATATGGCTCTTGATCTAGTATTGGATAAAGCTACCACACAATTGGGTCGTTATAAAGATCGCCAGACAAGTTCACGGCGGCATCGTACACCGCCTGTGAAAGTCCTCTCATTGTCGCGCTCCGGCAGTCTTTCTTCCATTGAGGAGGAAGATGTTGAAGAATATGAGCAAATAACCACACCTATTACCGAAGAGCGGAATGAGGAGATATGGTCTAAAATCATGGAGATTCGCCGGATTCAGACCAAACCAATGAGTGATCAAGAAGTCATTGCAGAAATGGAGATGAATGGTCTCTCCTTTTACCCGTTCTTTAACGAGGAAACCAGGAGCGTTAATGTCATGTACCGGTTAGATAAAGGTGGCTATGGGCTGCTTGTACCTGCATTAGAATATGTTGCTGAATAATAGTTACAGGGTGACCCTCGCAGTCGCCCTGGACTTTCACCTCACAATGTAATCTCAAATTGCCAGGGTTGTAATGAGGTATCTTCGAATTGACCCAAGGGGTCGGCAGCGCGTATCGTCAAAACACGTGTAGCAGCAGAAAGTGGTGGACTGAAACGCGCATTTCCCTGATAAACTGCTTGATACGGATTACTAGCAAGCTCAGGGCGAGCAAGGAGCAGACCTCCACGATCTCCTGCCCATTGAACTCCAGTATTATCTTCTATCAGAAAAATGATGCGAGGAACAAAAGCAAATCCTGTCTGGAATGGCGGACGTATCCATATATAATGAAGCTCAAAGTGCTGCTGAAAGAGTTGCAACTGTTGCAGCATCAATGTCATGCTGTACTGCTTTTGCTCCAATTCAATTGTTATACTGCGCAAAGGCACAGTTGCCGGTGATTCTGGTGTAGCCTGTCGCCCAGGTTCTTGTGGAGCAGCTATCACTACCGGAGGGCGTGCCGCGAGTTCCAAGGCTTTAGCAGAAAAAGGTGTGGGATCGGTTAAAATATCATTACACAATTGCAGGCAAGACTCACAAATGTAGGCAGCGCCAGGGCCTGCTACCATACGCTTTGCTTCTGGTGGGCGTTTCCCGCAGAAAGAACATCGTGCCTGTGACCGATCAATATTCATATACTACTTCCTAAAGAGTCTAATTTACTATCGAACCGAGGTGGTTTTGGGCAAGTGAAGAACTGTCCCTGCATCTTTATACGTACGCAAAGCATCAGCCGCCGCATGGTATAATCCCATGCGTTCTAGAATAAAGGCATGGGCCTCCCACTCTAAGGTGTCATCCAAAGGGGTAAGAAACGTAAAAGGATCATCTTTGACATTGCGATGGATGCGATTACGACTTCTAGAGGTCCATTTTCTCGTCTTTGTGCCGTTATTAGACGAAGTAGACCCATTAATTGAGCCTACTGAATGAAACAGGCTTTCTGGAGTGCTATTGCTCCTTCCATACGTCCGTTCTAATGCTAATGCAATTAAATGATCCGCAAGGTGAGGATTCTTTGGTAGGAGCGAACCATGCATGTATGTGCCAAAGGTGTTACGATACACTGCTCCCTCGGTATGATCTTCTGCATTGTTCCCATGACCCTTGAGCACTTTTCCAAATGGTTTTGCTGTGCCCAGATAAGTACGACCTCCATGATTTTCGAAGCCGACTAAGGTGTCGCCATTCCAACTGATCGCTATATCGCCAATGCAGCGAGGTACCTGGGCACCCTTATGGATAGTCCACGCATCGAATACTCCGAGCCCTCGCATATCCGGCCCCTCGGCTGGTCGATAGAAGTGTGCCAATAACTGGTAACCACCACAAACTGCCAGAACTGGCATATCATCTTCGATAGCAGCCCATAGACCGATACTTTTGATCTCAAGTAAATCTTGAGCTACTGGGGCTTGCTCTTTATCCTGTCCGCCGCCAATGAACAACATATCGTACTCATCTGGCGCCAGGGCATCACCAATACCTAGCTCGACAACTCGTAGTTCAATACCGCGGAGTTGACAACGCCTGCGCAGGGTCAATATATTGCCCCTATCTCCATACAAATTTAATTGATCAGGATATAAATGCCCTAAAGTCAGTGTGACGTGTGGTGACAAATCGTCGTTCAAGGTCCTCTTTCCTCCCAATATCGAGGCGTTAAACCACGACGTTCCAGTTCGCGATGGATTTCTAATAAACCAGTATACGTTGGAACCACGAACAAGGTCTCCCCAGTCGGAGTTTGACGAATTGCCGTATCTAATGCCTGGCTAATTCCAAAGGGCTTGTTCGATCTGTGATGAATGATGCTTTCATCTGGTGCAGTCATTTGAGCCTTTCGCATCGTTTCTGGCTTCAGTGCTCGCCTGTGTTGACGTGTGTTGCGCGCCTTTGACTGATTAGCGACTTTAACGGCCCGTAATGGGGCCGAAGTCACAACCGTCATTGCTGTCTGCTCTATTCCAGCGTACTTCAAGCGTAGCGCAAGATCGAATGCGCGAGTCCCTGCTACCGTTAATGTCGCTAGATGCTGAGTAGTTCGTTCAAAATCTACATCCCAGATCCACGAAATATCTCGTCCATCGGCAATGTTGTCATTCAGAACAAATAATACATGCCTGGGTATTCCATCGCTGAAAAGAGTGCGCAGCACTTCATTGAAACCGGTAGGATTCTTGGCTAGAAGCAGACGCAATGTGCGTCCTTGCACGTGAACACGCTCCCCGCGTCCGAAGACCGGCTTAAATTGTTCGATACCTGAGACAATCGGTTCCCAGTTGATGTCCAGCGCCTGAGAGGTTGCGATTGCTGCCAGGGCATTATAGACATTATAAAATCCAGCCAGGGGGATCACAATCTCTCCCTGCTGTGTTCGCGTTTCAATCTGTATGCGAAGGCGATCAATACCATCAGCAACTACTTTCAGCGCTCGAACGTCTGCTTCGGGTCGTACACGCTTGCACTGTGAGCACCTATAGTGCCCTAAATGACTGTAGTATTGTATTGAGTAAATATATTCCCCGCCACAATGGGGGCAGGTGCGTGTATCAATCGCCTGATGTCGTTCAACAGCTAAACCCTCGTTAGCTAGATCAAGCGAAGGATCATCGATACCGAAGAATACCACCTGCCCTGGGAAAAACTCACCAAGATGAGCTGTAGTAGGATCATCGGCATTAAGGACCAGGGTCGCACTTTTTGGCAGCAGATCAATCGCCTGCTGCCAACGTGTGGAAATCGTGTCAACCTCACCAAAGCGGTCAAGTTGGTCGCGGAAAAGATTGGTGAAAACGGCAACGCGAGGGGGTAAAATCTCTACAGCTTGTGGCATGACTGCTTCATCGACTTCAAAAATTGAAATGGCCTGCCCTGCGCGGCGTAAGTTTCCATCAGGCTGGGCGCGAATGACCAGGGCACCAGCAACCCCTTGCATCAAATTTGAGCCTTCCCTGTTACGCCAGACTCGCAGACCTGCATCACTCAAGATAGCTGCGATAAAACCGCTGGTGGTTGTTTTGCCATTTGTCCCTGTTACCAATACACTTCCATGGGCTAGTTGCGTGGACAGATGGCCGACGATGTCTGGGTAGAGACGTTGTGCTACTATTCCTGCAATACTCGTTCCACCGCCAAGATGTAAACGGCGACTGAGCGCTCCTGCGGCTCTTCCTCCCATCACTGCCAGTCCGGCACGAAGTGAACTACGACGCCGGCGTTTCATAACACGCTGGCTCCTGGTGGCCTTGCTAGAGCGTTTAGCTTGCATCTGATCTTCTGTGCCGTCGCTCTCCGGCCTTTTGCGCGCCTCTCTTTTGATGGAGCGAGGTGGCTTTTGTTCGCTCATGCTTTTCCATTTCCTCCGACATACGGTATTTACATAAGTGTTGCAGTTGCAGCATAGCATGCAAGTGTATAAGGGTCAAGAGTAACCGGGAATACCGTATAGACACAATGTGTTATCCTAGCATAGGATTTTTGTTGGCAAAGTACATATACCTATCCCTCTTGCAAGTATGTGCTATTCTATGCCATGAGATGAAATGCTTAAGTTCATTTGATTGTAGAGGGTCAGATATATCGAGCGTGCCCACTGTAAAAGCCAGGTATATCGCAACGAAGGAAATGGAGTTGGAGTAGGGTCGATGGCAAAAAAACTTGTAATTGTAGAATCACCTGCAAAAGCTAAAACAATCGAGAAATTTCTTGGGCGTGACTTCGAAGTGCGTGCGTCCATGGGACATATTATTGATCTGCCCAAAAAGGGCCTTGGGGTCAACACGCGTAAAGATTTCGCCCCACAATATGAAATCATAGAGAAAAAAGATAAATTAATTGATGATCTGAAAGCCGCTTCCAGGCGTGCTGACGAGGTATACCTGGCTCCAGACCCAGACCGTGAAGGTGAGTTTATCGCCTGGTCCTTGAAAGAAACGCTTGGATTGCAGAATCCCAGGCGTGCCGTCTTCAATGAAATCACTAAAGGGGCTGTTCAGCAAGCTATTAAAAAGCCTCGAGATATTAATGAAGATCTCTTCAATGCTCAACAGGCTCGCCGTGTTTTAGATCGACTTGTCGGCTATAAAATTAGTCCCTTACTCTGGCGGCGTATTCAATCAGGCACAAGCGCCGGGCGGGTGCAATCAGTCGCCCTTCGTCTCATTTGTGATCGAGAGGCCGAGATTCGCGCTTTTGTCACTGAAGAGTACTGGAGTATTACCGCATTGCTCAGTAAACAAGGGCAGATAGAGCGCTTTGAAGCAAACCTGATCGCTCGCCTCAAAGACATCGCCGATTTGAGCAGTGCGGAGAGCACAACTGAAGGCGAGGAGCAAATAGCAGCTCCGCCTGACGGACAAAATGGCACGAAGAAATTAACAACGGAAAAAGGCCGCATAAAAATCTCTTCTCAGGAACAGGCAAATACCATTCTGGCTGAGTTACAGGGTGCTGCCTATACAGTATTGAGAGTAGAAGAGAAAGAACAGCGGCGCCAACCCAATCCACCATACACAACCAGTACTATGCAGCAGGAAGCCTCAACGCGTCTCTCCTTTAAGCCGAAGAGAACGATGAGTCTTGCCCAGCAACTCTATGAGGGGATCGAGCTGGGCACACAGGGGCATCAGGGATTGATTACGTATATGCGTACGGACTCCACCCGCGTTTCTGATGAAGCGCAGGCGAAAGTAAAAGAGTATATCGCAAAGGAATATAGTCGGCTCTATGTTGGACAGGGACGGACAGGGAAGGCCAAAGCGACCACTCAGGATGCTCACGAAGCGATTCGCCCGACTGATGTTACACTGACGCCTCAGATAGTCAAGCCTCATCTGACACCCGAACAGTTTAAGCTTTATAACTTGATCTGGCGGCGTTTTGTCGCTAGCTTTATGACCCCTGCCGTCTTTGATACGGTTCGGGTGGACATCGTGGCTGGCCAGTATGTTTTTCGGGCAACAGGTTCCCATCTCAAGTTCCCTGGCTTTTATGCAGTGTGGCAGCGGGATGACGAGGAGAAAACGCTTCCTGCTCTCAGTATGCAAGAAGTGTTGGACCTGCATCGATTAACGCCTGAGCAACATTTCACCCAGCCCCCTCCACGTTTTAGCGAAGCGAGCTTGATAAAAGAGCTTGAGGAGCAAGGTATCGGCCGTCCCAGTACCTATGTGCCTATTATTAGTACCATTCAGGACCGTGGTTATGTTGATCAAGAGCAGCGGCGCTTTGTGCCAACCTGGTTAGGCGAAACGGTTAACGAAGTAATGAATAAGCACTTCCCGGAGATTGTGGATACTGGTTTCACGGCTGAGATGGAGCGAAAGCTCGACGAGGTCGAAGAAGGGCGGCAATCGTGGACGGAGTTCCTGCACAGCTTCTATAGCGATTTCAAGGTGACGATGGACAAGGCCGAAGCGGAGATGGATCGTGTGCAAAAGCCAGTCGAAGAGATAGATGAAGTATGTCCCGAATGTGGGCGCAACCTGGTTATTCGCACAGGCCGATTTGGGCGCTTTATCTCCTGCTCAGGCTTTCCCGAATGTCGCTATCGTCGCTCTGTTGTGAATAAAACTGGCGCGTTGTGTCCGGTATGTCAAGGTGACCTTGTAGAACGCAAGACAAAGCTGAAGAAACGAATCTTTTATGGATGTAACAACTACCCAACTTGCAATTTTGCTATCTGGGAGAAGCCGGTGCCTGAACTCTGCCCTGATTGTGGTGGTTTGATGGTTGTACCACGTGTTGGACAGAGTCCTGTGTGCTATCAAGAATATGTTGCACAACAGCGAAACGCTGGGGAGAGGCCTGAACAGAATGGCGCAGCTACACGACGGGGTACGCGTAAGAAAGTTACAACCACAGAAGATCCTTCATTGCTCTCCCAAACACCCTCTGCGAATGGACGATCATCGACAACAGCGAAGAAAACCACGACCCGTACAACGCGAGGACGGACCAGGAAGGCCACGGTTGCTACTCGAGCGAAAAATAGTACAAGGGGAAAAAAGACTGCCTCCGGAACTAAAAAATCTACAAAGAATAAGACCCCTACTGGCTGATCTAGCGGCACGCAATCTTCATACGTACCAGGGCGGATGAGTGTGCTATAATCAGTTGTGGATTATGTACCCATTATCAAAGCACACTCTCTTATGGAGTAGCCATGAATCGCTCGCACGTCATCAGACTGAGTACTACGCCGGAGCAAGAGGTGTACTTTCGCAAGGCTTGCGGTGTTGCCCGCCACGCATACAATTGGGCACTTGCTCGCTGGAAAGAAGCACGAGCGGAGGGAAAACGGGTCAAGATGAACGACCTCAAGGCGCAGTACAACCAGATCAAAGGCGAGCAATTTCCCTGGTGCTACGAAGTAACCAAATGTGCGCCAGAACAAGCGTTTAGCGATTTGGGTCAAGCCTTTGCCAATTATTGGCGCATGAAAGAGCAGGGGACACAACCCAGGCTCAAACATCCACGCAAGGATGGGGAGGAAGCGGGTTTCCCGCATTTCAAGAGCAAGAAACGTGATCGCTTAAGCTTCTACCTTGCC
>WNFC01018599.1_pt1 | contig 12619 bp, 11 predicted proteins | sample 5400541 | NCBI WGS metagenome assembly WNFC01 (sample SAMN13153342, study PRJNA577476) | soil metagenome | isolation source: 120 cm saprolite under Douglas fir tree site 2 hole 2 replicate 1 | place: USA:California | collected 2015-04-18
CGCGATGCGGTGCATCACGCCCTGGATCTGCGGATTATCGTTGACGTGTTCGTGGTGGTGGTGATCGGCGGTCTCGGCAGCATCATCGGCGCCTTTGTCGCGGCGGTGCTGGTGTCGGAGCTCAACGCGTTCGGCATCCTGATTTTTCCGAAGATTTCCATCATCCTGGTGTTTCTGGTGATGGCGGCAGTGCTGATCGTGCGGCCCTGGGGCCTGTTCGGAAAGCCGGAGGCTGCCGCGCGCCGCACGCCGGGACTGACGGTAAATCCCTGGCGCCCGCTGACGTCGAATGAGCGCCTTGCGGCGATTGCCGCGCTGGCGCTGGCGGCGGCGCTGCCGCTGATCGGCGGCAACTATGCGCTCACGGTTGGTTCGGAGATTGCGATCTTTGCGATCTTTGCCGCGAGCCTGCATTTTCTGATGTCGGTCGGCGGCCTCGCCTCGTTCGGTCATGCGGCGTATTTCGGGCTCGGCGCCTATGGCGTCGCGTTCCTTGCCAAGCTCGCCGGCCTGCCGATGATTGTCTCGCTTCTGCTCGGCCCGGTGTTGGGGATGCTCGGTGCTGCGGTGTTCGGGTTCTTCGCGGTTCAACTGTCAGGCGTGTATTTCGCGATGCTGACGCTGGCATTCGCGCAGATCGTCTGGTCGATTGCGTTCCAATGGGTCGCGGTGACCGGCGGCGACAACGGCATCCTCGGCGTCTGGCCCGAGAAGTGGGCGGCGGCGCCGGCGCATTTCTACTGGCTTTCGATCGGCGTCGCCGCGTTTGCAGTTGCGGCACTTCGGATCATCGTGTTCTCGCCCTTTGGCTTCGCGCTGCGGGCGACGCGCGACTCGCCCTTGCGCGGCGAGGCCATCGGTATCGACGGCAAGCGTATCCAGTGGACCGCGTTTGTGATTGCCGGCACCGTCGCAGGCGTCGCCGGTGCGCTGTTCGCTTATCTCAAGGGCAGCGTGTTCCCCGACAGCCTCGGCATCTCGCTCTCGGTCGATGCGCTGGTCATGGTGCTGCTCGGTGGTGTCGAAACGGTCTCCGGCGCGGTTATCGGCGCCATCGTCTACAAGGCGCTCTCGATCTGGCTGGTAAGCCAGACCGATCTGTCCAAGCTGGTGCTTGGCGGCGTCATCGTTCTGATCGTGGTCGCCTTCCCGAAGGGCATCGTCGGGATGCTGGAGACGATCCGGAATCGCCGTCGAACTGAATCGTCGAAATCCGCACTCGTTACCAAGATCGAGAGCGCCGAATGAGCATCGCGCCCACGCTGCTGTCAGTCGAAGGCCTGAGCAAATCCTATGGCGGCGTCCATGCGGTGCGCGGCGTGTCGTTCGCGCTGAAAGCTGGCGAGATCCTGGCGTTGATCGGTCCTAACGGCGCCGGCAAGAGCACGTGCTTCGATATGCTCAACGGGCAAACGATTCCCGGCTCCGGCCGGATCAATCTGCTCGGCCAGGATACCGCCGGCAAGAAACCGCGCGCGATCTGGCGGCTGGGCGTCGGACGTACCTTCCAGATCACCGCGACGTTCCCGACCATGACCGTGCGCGAGAACGTTCAGGTGGCGCTGGTGTCGTATGGCCGGCAGCTGTTCAACCTTTGCGCCTCGACGCCACGGTTTGCAAGGGAGGAGGCCGGTCGTCTGCTGGAACTCGTCGGTATGGGCGGTTATGCAGAACGTCCTTGCGGTGAGCTCGCCTATGGCGATCTCAAACGGCTGGAACTTGCCATCGCGCTCGCCAACCAGCCGAAGCTGCTGCTGATGGATGAACCGACCGCCGGCATGGCGCCGCGCGAGCGCATCGAACTGATGCGGCTCACCGCGGGAATTGCGCGGCAGCATTCGATTGGCGTTCTCTTCACCGAGCACGACATGGATGTGGTGTTCGAGCACGCCGATCGCATCCTCGTGCTCAATCGCGGCACATTGATCGCCGAGGGGTCACCTGAAGAAGTCCGGCGCAATCCGCAGGTTCGCGCCATCTATCTCGGCGAGGGCCTCGTCTATGACGCGCGCCACCGCGAGGGAGCGTCGACATGAAGCTCTCCGTTCAGGATCTCAACAGTCACTACGGGCCGGCTCACATCCTGTTCGACATCGCCCTCGAGGTCGGCGATGGCGAGGTCGTCGCGCTGCTCGGGCGCAATGGCGCCGGCAAGTCCACGACCTTTCGTTCCATCGTCGGTCTGGTCGAGCAACGCACCGGCCGCATCGTGTTCGAGGGCAAGGATGTTTCGGATCAGCCGACCCATGCGATCGTGCGCGGCGGGCTCGGCTATGTGCCGGAGGAGCGGCGCATCTTCACGGACCTCACGGTCGATGAGAATCTTGAGGTAGGCCGTCAGCCGATCAGGCCGAACGCGCCGCACTGGACGCGGGAAAAATTATTCACGCTGTTTCCAAATCTCGGCGAGATGCGCGGCCGCCAGGGTGGGCGCATGAGCGGCGGCGAACAGCAGATGCTGACGATCGCGCGGACCTTGATGGGAAACCCGTCGCTGGTGCTGCTCGACGAACCCTCCGAAGGATTGTCACCGAAGATCGTGGAGCAGATGGTCGACGCGATCCTGACCATGAAAAAGGAAGGCGTCAGCATCGTGGTCTCCGAGCAAAACCTGCATTTCGCCAGATTGATCTCCGACCGCGCTTACATCATCGAGCGCGGCCGCATCTGCTTCAGCGGTACCATGAGCGAGCTTGACACCCGACCGGACGTTCGCGACGCGCATCTGGCGCTGTGACGACGCCGGCATGAGAGAGGGACGCGGGGAATACGCATGACCAGAAGTGTTTCGCCGAAACGGAGCATGAAACCTTCGCGGCCAGCTTACGTCCTTGAGGAGCAGGTCGGTTTCATCCTGCGCCAGGTGTGGCAGCGCCACGCTGCGATCTTCGCTCGCGAGATCGGCATCAATCTGACACCGACGCAATGGGCGGCGCTTGCCAAGCTCACCGAGACCGGACCGTGCTCGCAGAATCAACTCGGACGGCTGACGGCGATGGATGTCGCCACCATCAAGGGCGTGATCGACCGGCTCACCGCCCGTGGCCTGACTGAGACCAGCGCCGATCCCGAAGACGGTCGACGTCTCTTGGTCAGTCTCACGCGTGCCGGCCAGCAGATGGCCGAAAAGGCGGCGCCGAACGCACTCGCGATCACGAAGGAGACGCTGGCGCCGCTTGATCCGAAGGAGCGCGAGACCCTGGTCGCGCTGCTGAGCAAGCTGCGCTGAATAACCTATCAAGGGTTCTCTCACGACGGCAGAACTAACGTTCCGGGATGACCGAGGTTGCCCAAGTGCTTGCTGCCGATGGCATGGGGCTGTCCAAAGATTACCGGTTCGACCGGTGTGCCATCGTTGAGCCACGCGTGTTCGCGAAACGTGCGGAAACCGGCGGGAATGACCGTGCCATTTAGCGCGGAGTCGAGGAAAATGTGTCTCGACACCTGTGGTGTGCGCTCAAACCAGTTCGGGTCGTCGAATGTTCCGCCATAGACGCCAACTGTTTCTGGAAATCGTTCAAGATCGAGAAATAGCTTTGTGCCGCAGGTCGAGCAGAAATTAATGGTGACCCGCTTTCCGCTTCCTTCCGAGGCTTGAGCATAAGTCGCCGGCTTTCCGGAGATGATCGCAAAATGCGTCTTCTGAAAGATGGGTTCGACCAGGTACGCCGATCCGGTTGCTCGTTGACAGAATTTGCAATGGCAATATGTCACGCGTACAGGCGTTGAGCTGGCCGCGTACCGGACTGCGCCGCAAAGACATCCACCTTGATTCAAAGACATTCTCCTACAGTTTGCCGATCCTCCATTGGGCTCTGACGGGTAGTCCACCACGAAACCAGATTTGGAGTTTCGGCATCTCACCCCCCACCAATAATGCAGCAACAAGCGCCGAGTCTGGCTTGGATCAAAAGTCGACCTTCAGGAATGTTCGATTTTGGCGCAAAGCGGATATTTTTACGGACATCGACCTAACTAAGCCCGATGGGCGACATCGGATTTTGCGGAATTGCCTTGGCACGGCGAAAAAGGCCTGCCGCGAATATCGCCTTGTGCGCTGAGGCAGATATGCCTCTCAATCAAATGCATTAGCGACGCTGCCTGCAAAAAAGAAGAGCCGCCGAGTTCTCACCCTGACGGCTCCGAGGGGTCCTTGGCGGGAGGAGCCAAGTGGTGTACCGCCGTTACCTTGTTTGCGGCCATACCACGCCAAGATGAGTCCGATTCGAACGAACGTATGTGATCTAGCTAACACAGCCTGGATTTTTCAACTGTGAACTTCGAGATCGCCGACGCCTGGAAGTCTCTAAAGGTTTGGTGATGCCGGGTGCACTGTGCGTGCTCAACGCCTTCAACACATCTGTCGGTCGCTGCAACTTTCTTCCTTTGCGCGGCCCCCCGACCTCAATCTTTCTTTTCGATATAAGTTTTTTGTTAATTGCATTGTCCTATGCAACTCACCGGTAAGAAAAAGTCGCGCGAGCAAATGTGCTTTGAATAAGGCGGCTCCATCCGTCACGTTCGCTGACCAAACTCAAATTAGTTCTGATATATAATCGTAATGACTCTGACGCGATGAGAGGGGTAATAAGCTCGTGAACATGAGGTCCAGGGAGGTCGCAATGAAAAACGTGCAAACCTACCGCGCCATGGGTTCCATCTGCCGTCAACGCGCGGTGTTTGACCCGGAAAATAGCTGGAGACATTTAGGGGACGCGGAGCGGTGGGATCATCTCGCTCACGTTGAAATCGCTTCCCACTTCAGGGAATGCAATACCACTGGCTCAACTGACACGGCGACGTCCGGCGCAAGTTCCAACCCTGGTGACACCCGGTGGGAGACAATTGCCGCGGCGTAAAGACGCCTATGCGAGCAGCCTGAAGCAGCGCAGCAGGAGTGCTGCGAGCCGGGGTTCACTCTACTTTGCATGGGGTTGTTTTCGCGATTTTTTGTCCAGGCCCTGCCGTGCACCGCCGAAGGGACGGTATGCCGGGTCCGGGACACGAGATCGTTAGTGCCTCCGGCCAGCGGTACCACGACCGGCTCGTCGACGAATGGAACCACGACGGGGAGTACGGCTGGGTCGACGACCACCGGTCCGGCTATTGGTCCGACTTACACCCAGAGTCCGTCAGGTAATACGCTCGGTCCGAATGCTTCGCCAAGCGGATCGACGCTAACTCCCACTGGGCCAGGCTCCGGCATGGGCAGGTAAATAAAAAAAGCCCCGCGAAATGCGGGGCTTTTTTTATGCTGCCTGCCTGGGAAAGGTGGAGACGTTCGGAGGGTGGAAGTCCTTCGGGAGCGGCTGCTCGACGTTCAGGCTACTTGCCCTTGGTGTCGACTTTCTGTTTTCCGTCTTCGTTCTTTTTTTTGACAGTCGCATCCTGGTTGGTCACGCCGGTCGTCTCAGTCGTTGTGGCCGGCGGGCTGGCGTTAAGAACCGAAGTTTGCGCCGGCGACGTCGTCGCCGGCCGCGTTGCCGTTGCGGGTGGCGGATTTGTCTGGGCGGCCACCTCCTGAACGTTCCAAAGCAGGACGCTCGAAACCGAGCGTCGTCACTTTTGTGTTCATCATGCACTCCTTTCGGAGAGCTGAAACGTTCGAACTCGTCTTAGGTTTCAAGTTGCTTGCCGATCGGCAGCGCCCGAATGCGCTTCCCGGTCGCTGCGAAGATGGCGTTGATCAAGGCCGGAGCGAAGGGAGGCACGCCCGGCTCCCCTGCGCCGCTTGGCGGCGTATTGGCATCGGCAGGGACGATGTGCACGTTGGTTACCAGGGGCGCCTCGTCCATCCGGATCACCGGGAAGTCGTCGTAGTTGCCCTGTTGCACCTTGCCGCCCTTGAAGGTGATCTCGCCGTATTTGGCGAGGCTCAGGCCCATGATCGCCGCGCCCTCGATTTGCGACTCGATCCTTTCGGGATTGACGAACACGCCGCAGTCGATGGCAGTGTCGACCTGGTGAACGGTCAGTTTGCCTTTTTCGCCGACCGACACCTCGACGATGGTCGCGATATAGCTGACGAAACTGCGATGCACGGCAATCCCGAGCCCGTGTCCCTTCGGGACGGTCCGTCCCCAGCCGCCCTTGTCGGCAACGACCTCGACCACTCGGCGCAGACGCGCGGTATCGATCGGATAGCTGTCATAGGGCTCGCCATAGTTCCACAGATCTTTCACGGAATCGAGCTTGACGATCCGCGGAGAGCCGATGAGCTCCAGCAGCATATCCTTTTGATCGCGGTTGGTGGCATGGGCGAGTTCGCCCACCATCGACTGCACCGCAAAGGCACGAGGGATATTCGACACCGAGCGGAACCAGCCGATGCGGGTATGCGCGGCGGCTTCCGGATTCTCGCATTGAATATTGGCGATCTCGAACGGCATGTCGACCAGCCCCATGCCGAGTTCGAAGGGCGCCGCATGCAGCGCGTTGGCCGCGAAGGTCGAGGCGATGGTTGGCGCGACGCTGCGGTGACGCCAGGCAATCACCTTGCCACTCTTGTCGAGCCCCGCTTCGATACGTTCCGCCGAGACGGTGTGAAGGAAGCCGTTGCGAACGTCGTCTTCCCGCGTCCACTGCACCTTTACCGGCGAACCGATCGCCTTCGACAGCAACGCCGCCTCAAGCGCAAAATCGCACTTCGATTTGCGCCCGAATCCGCCGCCGAGCAGCGTGACGTTGACGGTTACATTCTCTTCCGGGATTCCGAGGGTCTTTGCGACGTCTTCCCGCGTCCCGCCGGGACTTTGCACGGGTCCCCAAATCTCGGCCTTGCCGTCTTTGACGTTAGCGACCGCGACCGGCGGTTCCATGGGCACATGCGCCAGGTGAGGCAGGTAGTATTCGCCGACGATCACTTTGTCGGCGGTTTTCAGGGCGGCGTCCACGTCGCCCTCCTTGCGCACCACGAGACCCGGCTTGCGCGCGGCTTCCTCGAGTTCGGTCCGATAAGCTGATGACTCGTACTTGGCGTTGGCCCCGTCGTCCCAGACGATCTTGAGCGCGTCACGTCCCTTGATGGCGGCGCCGGTGTTACGTGCGATCACCGCGACGCCGCCGAGCGGCTGGAACTTGGACGGCCACGGCCAACCCTGCACCTCCATCACCTTCTCGACGCCTGAGACCTTCATCGCGGCGGCTCCGTCGAACGACACCAGTTTGCCGCCGGTCACCGGCGGCCGCGCGATCACGGCATACTTCATGCCGGGCAGGCGCGTATCGCTGCCGTAATGCGCGGTGCCGACTGTGATATCACGAAGGTCGACGATGCTGACTTGACCTTTGCCGAGATAGCGGAAGTCCTTTGGGTCTTTCAGTTTCAGGCCTTCAACACTGGGCACCGACTCCTTCGCCGCATCGGCGGCCAGGTCGCCGAAGCCGAGACGGCGACCACTGGCGGAATGAACCACCTCATGGTTGACCGCCTTGACCTCGGTTGCCGGGACGCCCCAACGTTTGGCGGCTGCGCCTTCAAGCATGCTGCGCGCCGACGCGCCGATCTGGCGCATCGGAATCAGATGGTGCCGTGTGCTGCGCGATCCGTCGGTATCCTGATTGCCGAATTTGACCTCGTCTCCGTGCGCCTGCGCCACCTTTACCCGCGACCAATCGGCCTCCATTTCCTCGGCGACGATCAACGGCAGGCTGGTCCGGACACCGGTTCCCATTTCGGAGCGATGCGCCACGATCGTAACCGTTCCATCGGAGGCGATGGCAACGAAGACGCGTGGGTTGACCACCGTACCGTGCGGCATCTCTCCGGCACCAGTTTTATAAGCCGCAAACGCCTGACGCGACATTATCGGCGCGGCCAGCACCAGGCCGCCCACGATGCCGAGGCCCTTGAGAATGCTGCGACGCGAAACGTTCTCGACCTTGATGCGGCTCTCGATGCCGCGAAGCTTGTTGGGATTTGTGACGATGTTCATGATCAGACCCCCGTAGAAGCGAGATGGACCGCGTTTTCGATGCGTTGGTAACAACCGCAGCGGCAGATGTTGCCCGACATCGCTTCGCGTATCTGGTCGTGCGTGGGTTTGGGATTTTCCATCAGGAGTGCCGCGGCCTGCATGATCTGGCCGGCCTGGCAATAGCCGCATTGCGGGACATTTCCCTGGCGCCAGGCCTTTTGAACCGCGTGATCGCCCGTCGGATGAAGGCCTTCGATGGTCGTGACCTCTCGGTCGACCACGTCGGAAACCGAGGTGATGCACGCGCGTACGGCCTGCTTGTTGACGATAACCGTGCATGCACCGCAGAGAGCCTGGCCGCAGCCGAATTTCGTGCCCGTCAATCCGATTTCGTCACGGATAAACCAGAGTAACGAAAGATCCGGGTCACCGTCCCAGTTTCGTTCCTGACCGTTAATCCTTACCTTGATCATGATCGTTTCCTCGCTCTTCATAAGCTGTTGATGTCTGTTCGACGTGAGCGAGAACATGTTTCCTTACCGCTCAACACCGTTGCTATGAGGTTTGCCGTATCGTCTCTGCACCATAAGAACCGATTGAATTGCCGTGTCGCGGGCCCGTCCTCCTATTTTATTTTTGCTTTGTTCACGAGAGCTGTTTGGCGAGATCGACGTTCCAGCACGCTACCAGAAGGCGGGATGGATCGACTTCACACCGCGTTGTCTCGCATTTGTATTTGGCGAAAGCGGGGCTTGCTCGGAGGTTTCGCATTTGGTCAGCAGTCCTTACGTATGACCCGAGCCCGACGAAATGCTGGTGGAGCTGGACCGCGGCCATAGCGATCGACGCGAACGCACCGCACAAATTTGAAGTCCGAGCTGTTCTGCGAAATCCGCATGATGTGGTTCTCGGCGCGAAGCTCTCACCCGCGAATACGAGCGGGAGGCGCATCGCTCCGTACAAAAACTCAAAACAAAAATCTGTCGCCTTCATTTTGGCTGAGTTGCACGTTCAGTTTACGCCATGTCCGAATCCGACCGTAGCGCGACAACGTCGCTCGAAAGCATCAGTGCGGACCTCGAGACGGCAACGCCGTCTTGTCCGGATCCGACACGGCGTGCGCTCATCTTGACGACTCTCGCCGCAGGAGCATGCATAGCGGCGTCCAAAGCTGCTGCTGCCGGTGAGGACCAGCCCGGCAGCGACGAGCGGCCCCAAAAAGCTGATGTTCTGGTCTTCTCGGAAGGGGAGCATGCGGGCGAAGTCATCAAGCCGCAGGATCTAAAACTCGGCGGACCGCCGGTGCACGCCTGGCCGAGGGATTCAAAAACCTCGGTGGTCCGCAAGGGCTCGCGGTTGAACGAGTTACTGGTCGTAAGACTTGACCCAGCCGAGCTGGATGATGAGACGCGCTCGCGCGCTGCCGATGGCATCGTTGCCTATTCGGCGATTTGCTCGCACGCGGGGTGTCCCGTTACTGGCTGGTTGAAAGGGGCAGCGGGCGACAACGACGTGCTTAAATGCTTTTGCCATAATTCCGAATTTGATCCTCGGCACAGCGCAGAAGTCGTGTTTGGACCGGCGACCCGGCGTCTGGCGGCGCTTCCACTGGAGATGGCCGACGGTTCGCTCACGGTAGCTGCAAAATTTATTGGAAAGGTAGGTCAGCAAGCAGGGTGACAGCGGTCGCCACCGCATCGGATTCCGCACAAATATCAAAAAAATAGAAATGGATGAGAAAACAAACGGGAGGCAGCGTTATGACTACAAAGCAATGGCTATTATCGAGTTTGGTCGCGTCCACATGCCTTGTTCCGATCACCGCCGGCGCCGGCCCGATCGAGAACTACAGCCCGGTGACCGCCGATCGCCTGAAGAATCCCGAACCCGGTAACTGGATGCACTATCGTCGAACCTATGACGGTCAGGGATACAGCCCGCTCGACCAGATCAACACCTCGAACGTGAAAAACCTGACGCCGGCGTGGACCTTCTCGACCGGTGTGATCGAGGGCCATGAAGCTCCCCCCATCATCAACAATGGTGTGATGTTCGTCGCGACCCCGATGGGGCAGGTGATCGCCCTCAACGCCAAGACCGGCGATCAGTACTGGCGATACAAACGCCAGCTCCCTGACGACCTCTTTCAATTGCACCCGACCAGCCGCGGGGTCGGACTGTGGCAGGACAAATTATATCTGGCCACGACGGACGACCATGTGGTGGCGCTAGATGCCAAGACAGGAAAGGTGGTCTGGGATACCAAGGTTCAGGATTACAAGAAGGGGCAGTACCTTACTCTGATGCCGCTGGTCGTCGATGGAAAGGTGATCGTCGGTGGTTCCGGTGGTGAGTTCGGCGTACGCGGTTACGTCGTTGCGTACGATGCCGACACGGGCAAGGAACTGTGGCGGACTTTCACCATTCCGGGCGAGGGTGAGCCAGGCCATGACACGTGGAGCGGCGACGACTGGAAGACGGGTGGCGGGTCTGCGTGGATGACAGGCAACTACGATCCCGACACCAAGACGATCTACTGGGGTGTCGGCAACGCCGCACCTTGGCCGGGCTCAACACATCCTGGCGACAACCTCTACACCAGCTCGGTGCTCGGGCTCGATCCAGATAATGGCAAGATCAAAGCCTACCACCAATATCATCAAAACGATTCCTGGGATTGGGACGAGGTGGAAGCACCGATGCTGGTCGACCTGCAGAGGGACGGCCGCACCTTCAAAAGTCTCATCCATCCGGGACGCGACGCGATCTTCTGGGTGCTCGAGCGCAAGCCGGACAAGATCAACTACGTCGCCGGCTGGCCTTTCGTTCATACCGACGTCTGGAAGGGAATTGAGCCTGAGACTGGCAGGCCGATTGTCGACCCGGCTCACAAGCCGGTTGCCGGCAAGCGGGTTGAGTTCTGTCCGTCGCTGTGGGGCGGCAAGGATTGGCCGTCGGCGGCGTATAGTCCGAAGACCCGCTACGTCTACGTCCCGGCCAACGAGAATTTCTGCGGAGGCTTTACCGGCGAGAAGGTGCCGTTGGTTGATGGTCAACTCTGGCTGGGGACGAAACCCGAAGATATCGGTTTGAAGGTTCGTCCCGGCGCCGATCATTTGGGTGAACTGCAAGCGTGGGATCCGGCCACGGGAAAGAAGGTCTGGTCGAATAATTTCCCGAAATCGCAACTGTTTGGTTCGGTGACTGCTACCGGCGGCGATCTCGTCCTGGTCGGAGGTACCAATGACCGGATGTTCCGCGCCTATCATGCCAAGACAGGTGAATTGCTTTGGGAGCAAAAGACCAACTCCGGCATCATGGGCATGCCGATCGCGTATGAAGTCGATGGGACGGAATATATCGCCGTCCAGTCGGGCTGGGGCGTAGACGCGCAACGCATCCAGGACGCATTGGCGACCCAGAACAATGTCGGTGTGGAGGATAACGTGCCGCAAGGCGGCGTCGTGTGGGTGTTCGCCGTCAAGAAGTAATTGCCAAAAAATATCCAACTTCCGGTCAGATCCTGGCCGCTTCAGGCAGCGGCCAGGTCACTTCCGGAAGTTCAAGGTCTCTTCAAGGGGTTCAGCCGTTTTGAATTCCTTCTGCCTTCAGCTTGAACGGCCGGTAGGTGCCCGCTACGCTCGCCCGGCAATGCTGGGGGAAGAAGAATGAGGCAGGTCCGGATCGGCGACATCACCATCGACGCCGTGATTGAACGCGAGGGCCCGTGGCGGCGCCCACAGGACTTCTTCCCGGCCTATGACGAGGCCGTATTCAAGCATCACTTGCCCTCGATGGAGCTGGAGGTATTCGACCAGGCGTTGGGAATGATGGTCGTAACCTACCAGACCTTCGTGGTCCGAACGCCGCGCTATACGATTCTGGTGGACACGTGCACCGGAGAGGACAAGGGCCACCCGCCGCCATTCGATTTTCCCGGCAAGGAGCGCTGGCGGAACGAGCTGTTCGCGCTGGGAGTTGCTTACGACAAAGTGGACTACGTGTTCTGCACGCATCTTCATATCGACCATACCGGCTGGAACACCACACTGCGCGACGGGCGCTGGGTGCCGACGTTCCCGAATGCGAAATACGTATTTCACAAAAAGGAGTATGCGGTTTGGGAAGCGGAGTACGCGCGAGGGGCCAATCCGCCCGGCACGGTATTTCGGGACAACTGCTTACCCGTCGTGGAAGCCGGGCAGGCGCTTTTGGTTGATGACGATTACGCGCTGGATGACACCATTACGTTGACGCCGACGCCGGGGCACTCGCCGTGCCATTGCTGCGTCAACATTTTCTCTCGCGGGCAGCGCGCGGTGGTGACCGGCGACATGATGCACCACGTGATCCAGTGCCGGGAGCCCGACTGGTCGCCGAGGGTCGACTGGGATGCAAAGCAGGCCGCGGTGTCGCGCCGAAAGTTTCTATCCTCCGTCGCCGATACCGATACGCTCATTCTGCCGATCCATTTCCCGACACCGACGGCAGGTTTGGTCAGGGCGGATGGGGATCGATTCAACTACCGCTTCAAGCGCGATTGAGCCGCCGGCTCACGTTTTAATATCGAGCGTCGATAACCTTGCCGCTTCCTGCTCGATCCGTTCGGCGGTTTGGACGCTCTGTTGGTCTAGCTTGATCGTCGATGCGTCGGCATTGGCGGTTTGGTCCGCAACGAGCCGGACTTCTGCCTGACTAACCGC
>WNFC01022720.1_pt1 | contig 12616 bp, 12 predicted proteins | sample 5400541 | NCBI WGS metagenome assembly WNFC01 (sample SAMN13153342, study PRJNA577476) | soil metagenome | isolation source: 120 cm saprolite under Douglas fir tree site 2 hole 2 replicate 1 | place: USA:California | collected 2015-04-18
TGGTTTCAGCGGCAGATAAGTTGCACAATGTGTGTTCGATCCTCACCGACTACTGGGATGTCTGGGAATCTATCTGGGCAAGGTTTAATGGTGGGCGCGATGGCACTCTTTGGTACTATCGGGTTTTGCTGGACGAATTTCTCCGGCGCAAATCGAATCGGATCACGCGCGAATTGGAGCTTGCGGTGAACGATCTCGAATTGGCGGCGAAAGGGAACAAGCCTTCCCGGCGCGCGGGAATTGCTTCAGGGGTCTGAGCTGATGGGGCGCACGATTGATCAAATCCGTGCTTCCAAGTTGCCTTCCAACATGATGCAGTTTGCTGCCCGGGGTGCCTTGTCTGTTCCGCCGGCGGAAAACATCGAGATACTGGTTTATCTTGCCCGGCACAACAAGGTATTTGGCGATCTTGCCCGCTTGACGCTCGCGGGCTGGGATGAGGAGGCGTCGCTGGCTGCCGCGTCCGATCCACAGACGCCCCGAGAAGTGCTGGACTACTTGATCTCCCCCGACAACCTGCGCCCCAAATTGCTTCCGGCGCTGCTGGAAAATCCTTCCGTGCATGAAGATGAGTTGGTTAAATTCGCGATCTCCGCTTCGAGGGAGTCAATTGAGGTCATGCTCCAAAGCCCGCGGATCAAAGCCTCGCCGGGAGTCCTGGATACTCTCCGATCGAACCCGTATCTGAGTGCGAATGAAGCAGACGAAATCAAAAAGCTCTTGAAGATCAACGCAGCGGAGGCGCCTGATGCTTCGACTAACGCATCCGTTGGCGACGATGTTGCCGCAGCGACGTCGGAAAATTCGCCCGAGGAGAGCTTGACGGACGAAACTTCGACCGACGAAGCTGGAGATGTACCGGACGAAGCTGTGTCTGCTTACCTTGCAGAGCACGCCGGCGAAATTGCCGAGGAGGAGGGCAAACCGTTTCAGCCGATCGGTGGCATCATCGAACTGCTTGGAGCCGATTACTTTCCTGTCTCGCATGTGGGGGACGTTCCGGAGAGCGCCCCAGCGGCCTCCGCTGGCGCTTCCTCAGGCACTGCCCTCAAGGCAGCTGCCACGCCCAAAGCTGCCGCGAAGAAACCTCAAGGTCATGTCGATCCGAAGCGCGAGAACACGATGCAGAAGATAAACAACCTCGACGTGAAAGGCCGCATCCAGTTGGCCTTGAAAGGCAGCAAAGAAGAGCGCTCGATTCTCATTCGCGACGGCACAAAGGTGGTGGCGCTGGCCGTGCTGGAAGGTCCTAAGTTGAGCGACGGCGAAGTCGAAAAATTTGCCAGCCAAAAAAACGTGCTGCAAGCAGTACTGCGCCAGATTCCCTTGAAGCGCCGCTTCATGAAGAATTACATCGTGGTGCGGAATCTAGTGGCCAACCCGCGCACGCCGCTTGATCTCGGACTAGGCCTGATGAAAAATCTGCTGGCCCAGGACCTGAAGAACCTCTCTGCGAACAAGGACGTTCCCGACACCATCCGGAAGCTGGCTCTAAAGATGTTTAAGCAGAAGATGGAGACGGCGAACAAAAAATAGGCAAGAGAGCGCATGATTTCGTTACCGCAATCCGATCCCATTGGCGAACTGTTGAAACGTTCCAAGACCATCGCCGTGGTTGGGCTTTCCTCCAACCCGCTGCGCCCGAGTCACGGCGTTTCAGCCTACATGCAGAGTCAGGGGTATCGCATCGTTCCGGTGAACCCGGAAATCGATTTCTGCCTGGGAGAGAAAGCCTATGCCTCACTACTCGACGTGCCGGAGAAAATTGACATCGTCAATATTTTTCGACGGCCGGAGTACGTGGAAGAAGTAGTGGATCAGGCGATCCAGCTGAAACTCCCGGCGGTCTGGATGCAGGAAGAAGTAATTCACGAGAAAGCCGCGGAAAAAGCGCGCAATGCCGGAATCTTCGTGGTCATGGACCGCTGCATTCTGCAGGAGCACAGGGCGCGGTTCCGCTGATCAGCGCTTCACACCAACAAACACAACGCTGGCATCGTCGCGCACTCCAGCGCCGTTGGCGAAGGAACGGACATCGTCAACGATGCTTACCGCAGACGCCTCGGGACTGACGGCATGTGTTGCCAGCCGTTCCAGGCCATACTCCTCTTCACTCGCATTCACCGCTTCGGTGATGCCGTCGCTGTAGAAAACCAGGCGCGAACCCGGCGATAGATTTATCTGACACTCCGAATAATCTCCGCATCCCAATCCGAGCGGCAGACCGCGTTCCACATCGAGGAAACGTGCGCCGCTGTCATCGATCAGAAGCGGACGCAAATGCCCGGCATTCGCGAAGGCCACGGTACGCGCAGAGGGGTCGAGAACGGCGTAGACCATGGTAACGAATTTTCCGGCGGGAAAATCGTCCACCAACATTCCGTTGAGCTTCGTCAACACCTCGTCAGGACTGCAGCAGGCTTCGGCCAGCGATCGCAACATGCCACGGGTTGCCGACATCAGTAGCGCAGCCGCCGTACCTTTCCCCGAGACATCTGCCAGCACCAGTCCCCACCTGCCGTCGGGAAACGGAATGAAGTCAAACCAGTCCCCGCCCACGGCTCGCGCGGGAACACTCAGGCCAGAAATCACGAAGCCGGGGATGTACGGCGAACTCTTCGGAAGGAGCGCTTGTTGGATGATGCGAGCTTCCTGGGCCTCGCGGGTCATCACTTCCCGCTCTGCGCGTTCCAACTGAAAGCGGCGCGCGTTGTGCACGGCCACGGCAACGTGTTCGCACAATGCCTGAAGAATTCTTAGTTGCTGGCGGGGGAACGCATCGAGTTCTGGATGGGACGCGGTGAACACTCCCACAAGGCGTTCGCCAACATGCAGCGGAATCGCCACTTCTGAGAGTGTGTGCTGTTCGCAAGCGGTGTAGTACTCGTCCTTGCGCACGTCCGGTGCATAGCGCATCTGGCCGGTGGAGGCCACATACCCCACCATGCCTTCCTTCCCAATCTTCAGACGGTGGCCCTTGCTATGGGCGCTGCATCCGTGCACGCCCGCCATTACCATCTCTGTGCCGCTTTCATCGTGCAGGTAAATGCTTGCTTCCAGGCATCCAAACGAACGCGCAACGTCGTTCACAATCTTGTCAATGAGTTGGTCGAGGTCGAGGATTGAACTGATCTTTTGTGCAGCCTTCTGCAGCCGCTGCAGATCTTCTACCTGGTCGCCAAGCAGGGGGCGAACCGGAACAAAATCGTCCATGACTACTCTGGAAGTGGTGCCCATAAACGACCCTTCCTCTCGCACGGAAGCGAGTCCGAAGTGAAACCTTCCCGATAGCCATGAGATGGGGTGACGGGGCACCAGGATTCTCTTTTTGAGGGAATTGGGGGCAATTTTCTATGCTAAAATACCACCCACCATCGGATTGGAGTTGTTATGGCACTTCGAGCAGTTCCCATTCCAGATGAAAGCTCTCTGACCGTCAACGTCTACGATGGAACCCGGCAGCTTTTTCGAGCCGGGATTAACGTTCTCTACCGGATCTTCGACGGCAATCAGAAACAAGTTGCATCGCCGGAGAAGCCTGTGCCTTCGATCGACTTCAAGGTCCCTTTCTACGACAACTTCGGGGACGACTATCGGGTGATCGTCTTCTCCGACGGTTATCACCAAGCCGGCTATACTCCGGTGAAGCTTTCACCCGAGGCGCCGACGACGCTGGATCTGATGCTGATTCCCAAGGACGCGGGCTTGAATTTTGCCCCGGCGCAGTGGGACAGCATCAAGATGCAATTGCCTTTCCTTGCTAGTGATGTGCCTGACGCGGCGGGGCGAGATCGCTATACGAACGTGATGGAAAACAAACCCAAATCCCTCGCGTCGCTGCTGAACATCACCACGTCGATGGCGCAGATTCCGCTGCCTGACGGAAGCACGCCGCTGGACTACCTTAAGGTCGTCAAGTGGGACGACAGCTTTGCGCAAGACCGCTTCTTCGCCTACTGTGACGTGAGGTTGATCGATCAGGTGCGCACGGCTGCAGCGCAAGGGAAGTTCAAGTCGGAAAACGATCCGGGCGCTTTCCATCCCGGCGCCACCGCGAGCTGGAAGCAAGTGCAGTTCGACGAGGCTAACGTGCAGTTGACCTTCCACGAAGGGGATAAAGAGATCATCGACGGCGTGAATTGCGTGGTGGTCGAACCGGACATTGACTATTACAAGGATCTGGTCTCTCACGCGCTGCTGGAGGTGATTCCGAATTTCTTCACCGGAGGGTTAACCAACCCGGAGGTTGTGTATGTGCTCCGTTGGATCGTGGGGCGCAGAGCGGGCGTGGAGTTTAATCCGCCGTACACAATTGTTAGCTGAGCAGAGACCAGGGGACTAGATCCTTTACTTGGGCGGGCTGGTTTTTTCTGCGTTATCCCGCGCGCGTTGACCCTTGATCTCTTCCAGGCGCTCGCGGATACGCTTCTCAACGCCCTCGCTCGTCGGCCGGTAATAGACGCGACTGCGCAGATTGTCGGGCAGACACTGCATGTTGGCGACTTTGCCCTCAACATCGTGAGCGTACTGATATCCCTGGCCATAGCCGAGCCCTTTCATCAGTCCCGTGGGCGCGTTCCGCAGGTGCAGGGGGACGGCGTCAGCCGCGGTCTGTTCGACGTCCTGCTGGACATCGCCGTAAGCGGTGTAAAGTGCATTCGATTTGGGAGCAACCGAAAGATAGACAACGGCCTGAGCAAGAGCCAGATTGCCTTCCGGCATGCCAATGAAATCCACGGCATCGCGGGCAGCCATGCACAGCGAGAGCGCATTAGGGTCGGCCAGTCCGATGTCTTCTACCGCCATGCGCACGACCCGGCGGGCCACGTAGAGCGGATCTTCGCCTGCCTCGAGCATTCGTCCCAACCAGTACAGCGCGGCGTCGGGATCGCTGTTGCGTACCGACTTGTGAAGCGCCGAAATCAAGTTGTAGTGCTCTTCGCCGGTCTTGTCATAAAGCAGGATGCGCTTCTGAAGGGCGTCGCGGACGATTTCGTCAGTAATTTCGCCCGATGTTCCGGCGTTCCCTCGCGCTAGACCGGCGGCGACTTCGAGCACGTTGTAGGCACTGCGGGCGTCGCCGCTGGTGTAGCTGGCAATTTTTTTCAGCACGTCGTCCGAAGCGTCCACATGCATTTCCCCAAGGCCACGCTCAGAGTCCGTGAGCGCACGCTTTAAGAGATCCACGATCTGGTCTTCCGTGAGCGGCTTGAGCACATAGACACGGCAGCGCGAGAGCAAAGCCGAATTGATCTCGAATGACGGATTCTCTGTAGTAGCTCCAATCAGGCGAATATTGCCCTTTTCCACGTGTGGCAGGAAGGCGTCCTGCTGGGCTTTGTTGAAGCGGTGAATCTCGTCGATGAAGACGATGGTGCGCGTCCCGTACTGACGCGCGCGTTCGGCATCGGCCATCACCTGCTTGATCTCTTTGATTCCAGCCAGCACGGCGGAAAACTCGATGAAATCCGCCTTGGTCATCCGGGCGATGATCTTTGCCAGCGTAGTCTTGCCCGTGCCCGGAGGTCCCCAGAAGATCAGCGAACCCGTATCGTCGCGCTCAATCTGCGTGCACGAAGGCACAGAGACACAGAGAAAACCAGACAAATTCTAAAGAACTCCGGGACTCGTCCGCACGTCTCTGTCGTCTTGTTTTCTCCGTGCCTCTGTGCCTCCATGGCGAGTTCATCTCCGCTGCCTCGCAGCTTCGTACAATACGATGCTTCCTGCCACGCCGGCGTTCAGGGATTCCACTTGCGGGGTATGCGGGATCGCTATGGTCTCATCCAATTTGGTCATCAGATCGCGGGGGACGCCAGAGCCCTCGTTCCCGATGAAAATCGCTAGAGCACCCGTTAGTTTCGCCTGATCGAGGGACGTACCCTTATGCGAAGAGGTCGCAACCAGCCGTACGCCATGCGCCTTGAAGCGGGCAAAAACTTCCTCCAGACCACCCGCAGATTTGGCGACCACGAGGGGAAGCCGAAACACCGATCCCGCCGAAGCTCGAATCACCTTTGAGTTAAACGCGCTGACCGTGCCTTCTCCGGTCACGACCCCCGCACTTCCGAATGCTTCCGCCGATCGCAGGATAGTGCCCAGGTTGCCGGGATCCTGCAGCCCGGCGAGCACCATGATGGGGCCGAGGTGCAACCGCTCGAGCAGATCCTCGATAGAGAATTCCTTCAAGCGCACCAGGGCAGCCACCCCCTGCGGGGTGTCGCTGGGCACGGCTCCGTCGAAAAGCTTGTCGGGAAGCAGCAGGGTTTCAACATGAGCGCCGATTTGTGGCAACAGACGATCTGCGCGGTCCTGCGCCGACTCACGAAAGAATACGGCACGAAATCGTAGGCCGCTTCGAGTCGCTTCTTCTACAATGCGCACGCCTTCGATGGCGCAGTCGCCGTCCTCGGTGCGCTCAGCGCGCGAAAAGGCCTGCCGAAGTTGCTTGACCAGAGCATTGTGCCGGCCTTCAACGCGACGCAATCGCTGTTGGGCGCCGGGCGCGGATTCCGAGCTTTTTCTCATGCATTCGCCGCAATCGTTATGCCCGTCATCGTGCCTGCATGATACGCTGCTGCTTCCCCTTGCAGCCCTTTGCCCTATTATGTTAGGTTTCGCGGTCTAAATAAAATTGAGAACTGGTACAAACAGGAAGGGAGCGCCGTGCGCGCCGAGATTGTAAAAATCAGTAGTGAGACTCCGGAAATGTCCCTGGTGAAGTACGCCGCCGATCAGATCCGTGCCGGCGAAGTACTGGGTATGCCCACAGACACCTTTTACGGTCTGGCTGCCGACCCCTTCAACTTGCGCGCGGTCGACAAGGTGTATGACATCAAAACCCGGTCGCGGCACAAGCCGTTGTCGCTGCTCATCGAAAGCGTAGATCAAGCGGAGGAACTGGCCAAAGCGCTGCCCGAGGAGTTTTATGCCCTGGCACGCAAGTTCTGGCCCGGGCCTCTAACCATGATCGTGAAGGCGGGCTCTCGCTTGCCCTTGAAGGTCACGGCGAACACTGGCAATGTGGCCTTGCGCGTGCCCAATGCCAGGATCCCGCTCGCAGTAGTGACTGCGGCGGCCATTCCTATCACGGCCACCTCAGCAAACCTGAGCGGCGCTTCCGAGTGCACCAGCGCTGAGCAGGTGCGCGATCAACTGCGCGAACGCATTAACATTATCGTGGATGGCGGCGCGTCACCCCGCGACGTCGCCTCCACCATTGTCGATCTCAGCGATGAGGTGTCACGTTGGCGCATCATCCGCGAAGGGGCAATCCCGGCGGTGGAGATCTCGGGTTTCTTCGCCAAAGGATGACGGGCAACACTGCCAACCGGCATCCGCGACGCTGCTTGCTCCTGCGGCTTTTGGCGCTGCTAGCTGTAAGCGTTGTTGTTTTTCTGGCCGCCGCCAGCATTCGGATCGTCGGTACAGCATCGCTGCAGGAAACGCGGCCGGCTGACGCCATTGTTGTCTTTGGCGCGGCTGAATATTCCGGGCATCCATCTCCGGTGCTGCGGGCCCGGCTCGACCAGGGTTTTGATCTGTTTCGGCGTGGAGTGGCGCCGGTCGTCATTACGACTGGTGGCGCCGCCGCCGATCCTCATTTCAGCGAAGGCGGAGTCGGTCGCGACTACTTGATGCATCGCGGAATCCCGGAGCGCAACCTGATTGCTGAAACCCAGGGCCGGGACACGGCTGAGTCAGCCGTGCGAGTTGCAGTGATCATGCGCGCCAATGGCCTGCACAGTTGCGTGGCCGTCAGCGATGCCTACCATGTGTTCCGCATCCGCAAGCTGCTGGAGCACGAAGGCCTGGGGCCGGTGTATGTAGCCCCCCGCCCGGATTCGCGTCCTCACGGCGTGTTACAGCGTACGGTAGCGGTGTTGCGGGAGGCGACCAGCTACTTGCTTTGGAAGCTGGGCATGACCTAGATAGTTTCCAATTTCCGGTTTCTAGTTTTCCAGTGTTGAGGGACACGGAAGAGAGTACGCCCCTACCAGCCGCTTCGCTCCCGTAGTGACGTGATATGAGCCACGTGATGCCGCCCGTGCCAAGCGTAGAGAGCGAGCGTCTTCTCGAGGTTCATCACGCCTAGGTCCGGATGACGAAACGTACGCTTCCAGTCCGCCGCCGCGAGTGACCCGAGCAGGCGCATCCATCGCGTATGCAGGGACTCCAACAACATGAGGGAAACCTCGATCGGCGTAGTCCGTGTGTCGGCGAGCACCGCCCAGCGATCTTCTGCGTAAGGCTTGATCGTGGGTTCTTCTTCGGTAAGCGCCAGCTTGAAGCGAACATAGGCATTCATATGGCTATCGGGCACGTGATGCACGACCTGCCGCACACTCCATCCTGCAGGACGGTACGGCGTGTCGAGTTGGTCTTCCGAAAGACCTGAAACCGCGGCACGTAGATTGGCTGGGGCATGGGAAATATCGTCCAGACATTTCTGCCTGTCGTCCTCGGTGAGCGGAGCCTGAAAGCTGAATTTGCCAATCGGGTATTGCAGGTCGGTCATTGTGTCTCCCAGACAAGAGTTTAAATCGAGAGATGATGCGATGTAAGCGCAGAGTTCAAGAAAGCCGGTAGGATACCTCCTGCATCGTCAACCGCTCGGCCCCGGGGTGCAAAACACGTAAGAGAGCCGCGTGGTGACGTCGGCTCGACATGGGAATCTGGATGCCGGGAAGCCGCTCAGTTAACTACAACCCGTGGTAGGCATACGCGACAGACTACACTCTCTCCGGCTTCGATTTTCGATTCCCCTTGCCCTTGGTTTTGTGCATCCAAGCCTTGTTCTAGGCTAAACTCTTACTGCTGTGGGCGTTAGCCTGTATTCTGACGCCAATTGCGGTTTCTGGCCAAAGAGCCATTCGAGGGAATTATGCCATCTTCGGTTTGGTCCGGTCACTTAACCTTTGGACTTATCTCCATGCCGGTCCGCCTGTTCTCAGGCGCGCGCAGTTCCGGTATTTCCTTCAATATGCTGCACCGTCCCGATAAGCAAAGGGTGAAGCAGCAGTACATTTGCCCGCTTGAAAACGTGGTGGTCGAGCGCAGCGAGATTGTTAAGGGCTACGAATTCCGCAAGGACGAATATATCGTCATCGAGCCGGAAGAGATCAAGAAAATCGAGCCGCAGACTGCCAAGACCATGGAGATCCTCGAGTTTGTGAAGGCTGGCGAGGTTGATCCCGTGTACTTCGAGTCGTCGTACTACATGATGCCCGAGGAGGCTGGGCGGCGTCCGTATGCCTTGCTGACCAAGGCTTTGGAAGAGAGTGAATACGTCGCCATCGCCAAGATCACTATGCACAACCGCGAGTACACCGTGTTTCTGCGTCCGCACGAGGGCGGGTTGATGCTCCACACCATGTACTACGCCGAGGAAGTGCGCAAGGTGGAAGGCTTCGGCCCGCCCGACGTCGAGTTGAAGGAAGCCGAAGTGAAGGTCGCGCATCAGTTAATCGAGGCCTTGGCTGACAAGTGGGATCCCGAGAAGTACAAGGACTCCTTCCAGGAAAACCTGAAAAAGCTCATCGAGGCCAAACTCGAAGGCGGAGAGGTGGCCGCGGTCGAGAGGCCCAAGAAACTCGCTCCGGTGGTAGATCTGATGGCGGCGCTGAAACAGAGTCTGGCGCAAATGGAAGGCAAGAAGAAGCCTGCCGCCGCCGCCGGGTCTGAAGCTCCGGTCGCCGCGGCAGCAGGAAAATCCCGGCGCGGGCGGTAGCTGGATTCGGACCTCAGACCTCAGACCTCAGACCTCGGCAAAGCTGTCGGCGCGTCTGTATTTGCTCCGTCGCAGAAGCAGCGCGTCCAACTTCACCATGGTTTGGTGCATCCTAGAAATATCGTGTCTGGAGTTGCGCTCAGAGACTGACCGTTAAGTGCGGTAGTGTCCTAAACTCATCAAGAGGACACGAGGTCAAAAAAAAGGTATGAATCCTCCGAGGATTTCTTTTGTGCCCCTTTCGTGTCCTTCGTGGTTGATTAGGACACCACTTTAAATGCTGGTCGCTAGCGCAGATTGGCCTCAATCGTTACAATAATCGCTTCTTCAGAAATCACTCGAAATAGAATTTCTCCTTCGGGGTGCCGATGAGTTTGCGACGTTCGGGCCGGCTGGCGGCCATGCTGGTATCAACCCTGCTGTGCATTTCCTGCGGCCAGGTCTACCGTCCGGTCGTAATTCCTACGACAACCGTTCCCCCGAATCCGGCAAACTTCCATGCCGTTTTTGCCGTCAACTCCAACGGTTCATACGCTCCGGCCGCCCAGCCGCCCACTTTCTCATACAGTTCGGGGACGGCCATGCAGATCGACGTTTCCGGCGACACCAAAAATGGCGTAGCGAATCTGGGCATCAATCCCACACACGCCGCGATCCTTGCAAACAATAGCCGCGTTTTTGTGGCCAGTGCAGGCAGTATCGAACCCGGCGGCGTGGACGTAATTACCGCCTTCACGCCCGCTTTCTCATCTTCCATCACGAACGGGCTCAGCAGTCTGACCACGTTTTCCTTGCCGACAGCACCACCGGGCAGCCCGGCCGGAGTCTATCCCTACCTGCCGGCTTTCGTTGCCGTGGGCCAGAGCTCAGTATTTGCGGCAAATTATGGGACGGAGACGCAGGTTGGTGGGGTGACAGTGACAACCGATTCCATCGCCGTCCTCAGCCCGTCGCTGAATACGGTGACCAATATCGTGTACCTGCCTCTCGGGTCGCATCCTGTCGCCCTTGCGGTCGCCCAGAATACGAATGTCAACAAGCTATACTCGGCAAATCAGGGCACGAATACGGTGAGCAGCTTCAATATCGTTGACATGTCGCAGAATACGGTCAACTTCTCTGGGGTCACTCCGGTGTGGATGGTGACGCGCGGAGATGGACAGAAAGTTTACGTGCTTACCCAAGGGGATGGACAACTTGTCACGATTGATACTGCGACCGACACGGTCACTAGCAGCCTTTCGGTGGGCGCGGGTGCCAATTTCATTCTTTACGACTCGCATCTGCAGCGTCTCTACGTTACCAATCCGGGCAATAGCTCGCTTTCTGTTTTCTCGGCCACGGGCGGCCCCGGGGATACGCCGCAGCTTTTGAGCGCTATCAATCTGGTGGGGCCTGCTGTGACTGGAAACTATCCCACTTGCGCCAATCTATGCCCGGTCTCGGTAACCGCGTTGCCCGACGGCAGCCGCGTCTACGTCGCGAGCTACCAGCTGTCATCGTGCAGCGATCCTGTTTTTTCCACTTCCTGCAACGTGGTTCCGCAAGTGACTGTGATTGATGCATCGTCGAACACGGTGAAGACGACCGTGCTTCCACTACCCGCGGGCCAAGGTGGCACGACCCCGCCCTCCGTTTCGGAATCAATCGACTGCATCCCGAGTGTTCCATACAGTCCTGCGGGCGTTACCATCCCGGGCACGAGTACGCCTGGTTTTTCCACACGCTTCCGACTCTCAACCGCGGCCGCCGCAGATAGCAGCCGCGTCTATGTGGGGGTCTGCGACGCGGGATCGGTCGCCATTATCAATACGACCACGAATACCATTGCAGTTGGCGGGAACGTTCCCGATACCCTGATCACGAATCTTCCCGCTCCCTTTGGCGCTGGAATTCCCCCAGCCAACAGCGAGCCGCCAGCGCAAAATCCAATCTTCCTGCTGACCGGCCAGTAGAGAACGCTGGCCGAACAAATCGGAGGGAAAAGCGCCACGTGGGCTGTGTAGCGCAGGTACTCTCTTCGGCGGGCTCTGTCCGCGGGTTCGAGAACGCAAAAGGCTAGTTCCGGGCCGCGACTTCTTCTTGCGGAACTTCTCTCGCCGCGTAGTGCGAGGCCACGTACTCGTCGAGGATCCCGATAAACTCGGCGACGATGCGATCGCCCTTCAACGTGGTGAACAGGCGCCCATCCACGTAGACCGGGGCCTTCGGTTCCTCGAACGTTCCCGGCAGGGAAATGCCGATGTTGGCATGCTTCGACTCACCAGGGCCATTGACCACGCAGCCCATGACGGCCAGCTTCATCTCCTCGACTCCAACGTAGCGCCCTTTCCACGACGGCATCTGCTCGCGCAGGTAGGATTGAATCTGCTCCGCCATCTCCTGAAAGAAAGTGCTGGTGGTGCGTCCACAGCCGGGACAGGCCGTAACCTGCGGCGTAAAGCTGCGAATGCCCATCGACTGCAGAATCTGCTGCCCCACGCGGACTTCCTCGGTTCGATCGCCGCCAGGCGCAGGCGTAAGCGAAACCCGAATGGTGTCGCCAATGCCTTCCTGCAACACCACACCCATCGCGGCACTCGAGGCCACGACGCCCTTGGCCCAAGATGCAGGGGATAGTTACACCGTGCCGCCAAAGCGCGATACACGTCAATCAAATCCTGCACGCCGCTGACCTTCGCGCTCAGAATGATCTGGTCAGCGCGCAAGCCAAATTTCTGCGCCAGGCCGGCGGAGTTGAGCGCGCTCACCACCATCGCTTCCATGGTCACTTCGCGCGCATCCTTAGGCTCGTCGAGCCGCGAATTCTCGTCCATCATTCGGGTGAGCAGAGCCTGGTCGAGCGATCCCCAGTTCACTCCGATGCGCACCGGTTTCTGATATTTG
>WNFC01006782.1_pt1 | contig 12615 bp, 9 predicted proteins | sample 5400541 | NCBI WGS metagenome assembly WNFC01 (sample SAMN13153342, study PRJNA577476) | soil metagenome | isolation source: 120 cm saprolite under Douglas fir tree site 2 hole 2 replicate 1 | place: USA:California | collected 2015-04-18
AGGGGAGTAGAGCATACCGGACAGAGAAAAACTCTTGGATCTTGCTCTCTTGTCACAGCATTCCAGATGGGTAGCTGAGGCATCTTCCGTTTTTCGTGAGTGCAGGCAAGCGAGCCTCACCAAAAGTGTGTAAGAACCAATGATTGGCCGCTTTGTGCCAAAAGGTTGGCCGCGATTCGACAGATGTATTGAAATGTGTTACTCTTCAATATGAAGAAACTCATCATTTTTATCGCTTTTGGCTCTCTCTGAGAGAGGTAAGCAACACCCCTGATATCCTGAGCCTCTCCTTTGGTTCGGTGAATTGGCAAAGATAATGAGCCGTTTTCGGCGGTCGGTCAGGAGATATGAGCATTTATGGCTGACTCACAAAAGAACACAGCTGCAAAAAATCCCGCGTCCAATGGCACTGATGTGAAGAAGGATTTGATTGTGGCTGAATACAATAATTTACATGCCGAACTGCTCAAGCGGTTAGATATTCGATATCAGACAATTCAATTTGCGCTGACGGCTCTCGGCGTGTTTTTGACCATAGGGTTTTCGGTCAAGATCGCAACACTCATCTATACGTATCCAGCGCTCGTTTTAGTGTTGTCGATTACATACGTTACTAACACCGTCGATTTACGCAGGATAAGGAGGTATATTGAGAGGTGTATTGAGCCAAGAGTTCCGAATGAAAGTAATGAGGAGCCATTTGGATGGAGGCGTCATCGAACAAAAGGGAAGCATCTATCTATTGGCTCGTTTCAGCTCGGCTCTTTAGGAGATCTAGGAGCCAAGCTCCTTCTTCTTCTCAGCGCAGTGATTGCGGTAGTGACCGGGAAACTGGCAGCGCAGATTTACGGAGGAGATAGTGCCATCTTCTTCTGGCTTGCTTGTATCGTGACCGTCTTGGAAGGGATTTTGCTTTTTGTTGTTGAAAATCGACTATCCTCTTTTTTGGGGCTATCCAGAAAAATGAACGATGACAATTAATTCGCACATAATGCCTCAAGCGATGAAAGTGATAGATCATGGTAAAACCGCTCGATGGCATCAATCTCCTGGCATACTGCCGCAGGCAAGGTTTCTCACGGGAGACCCAAGAGCTGCTAGCTCGTATCCGATCTTCCCCACCAAGCCGCACTCCAGGAGCACGACGAGGCAATATGCCTGTCTGGTATCCGTCGAAAAAGATGCAATGCATCATCAAAGCAGAAAGCCACAAAGTCGAATTTGCGTTTTTACTCCAAGCCGAACACGACGATGCTATCCTTGAGATGTGGGATCAACCTCCAGCCATTCAGCTTGAATACCGAGATAGGCGTAATCGTGTTCAGCGACCGCTTCACACCGCTGACTACTTTGTCTTTGGCACTCAGGAGTGTGGATGGATCGAGTGCAAACCCACGCAAGAGTTAGTGAAACAGGCCGAAAAGCGTCCGAACCGATATGTCCTTGATGAAAGCGGTAGCTGGCGATGTCCTCCAGGCGAAACATATGCCGCAAAGTACGGACTCTTCTATCGGGTTTGGGCCTCGGATCAGATCAACTGGGCTGCTCAGGAGAACTGGCTGTACCTGGAGGACTACTATGCGGATCTGGAGCAGCTCGTGATACCGGAGGCGGCGAAAGCAACACTCTTCCAGCTTGTTGATCAACATCCCGGAATCTTGTTGTCTACCCTTCGTACTGCTGCATCCGACGTTCCGGCTGATCTCATCAATACTGCCATTGCCAGACATGATCTCTACGTTGATCTGGCGACCTATCGACTTTCAGAGCCGTGGCGCACTCCAGTGTTCCGTAATCGGCAGTTAGCGCGGGCCTATGTGAAGCCCATGAACGATGCGAGAGACGAAACGATTGCGCATGTAACCACAACAGAGCCTGCATCCAGTATTACCCTAGAAGGGCGGGTCCTGCTTGACCAGGCGCGGGACGTGGATCTGGCAACAGCCGTTTTTCGCAATCGAGTCATCAACCCGGATCAGTATGATGATGAGCAGACGCAGGTCAACACCTGTGTCTCAACCATCCCAGCGCGAACCAAACGTCGCTGGCGTCGGTGGTATCGAGACGCAGAGCTGAGGTTTGGGAGTGGCTTTATCGGCTTGTTGCCTCAGTTTGCTCGCTCTGGTAGAAAACGGGAGGCGGGGTCCGAGTCTCTGCAACTCATCCACCAGGTCCTTGAGACCCACTACGATACCGTAACGCGCAAACCGAAACGTGGTGCTCATGGGGAGTATCTCAAACTCGCCGAAGAACAGCACTTGATGCCACTTTCGCCTCGCACATTTTACCGTGAGATTGAGCGTCACAAGTCGGCATATGATCAGGCTGTGGTGCGAGAAGGAACCCGCGCCGCCTATCCGTTTAAAGATTACCTGCATTCACAGGAGAAAACGGTCAGTCGGCATGGCAGCTATGCCTGGGCGATGGGGCATCTTGATCATACCGAGCTGGATCTCATTCTCTGCGACTCCAGGACAGGTCAACCGCTGGGAAAATGCTGGTTGACGCTGCTCATTCTGTCCCATCCTCGACGCATTGCCGCTTTTTACTTGACCTTCGATCCACCCAGTTACCGTTCTTGTCTGGCAGTCCTTCGTTTGTGTGTCAAACGCTATGGACGCCTGCCAACGGCAATCACCGTCGATGGCGGCCCAGAGTTTGCCAGCGTGTATTTTGAGCAACTGCTCGCGCTTTACCATGTGCGTAAACACCAGCGTCCCGCTTCTGAGCCGCGATTCGGTTCGCCCCAGGAACGCTTGTTTGGTTCACTGGAAACCGAGTTTCTCTATCATTTGCTCGGCAATACCCAAGCAACACGAGAACCACGGCAGATGACGAAAGCAACTGATCCTCGGAATCTTGCCGTGTGGACCCTCCCAGATCTTGCAGAACGGGTGCAGCAATGGGCTGACGAGGAATATGAAACGATCCGCCACCCAGCGCTCGGAATGACGCCCCGCGAAGCCTATGAACTGAGTATCAAGCGTGATGGGCAGCGTTCTCACAAAGAAATCCCTTACGACGAAGCCTTCCGCATGGCAACGTTTCCTACAACGAAAAAAGGAACCGCAGTCGTCCACCCCGGCGTCGGAGTCCGCATCAACTATCTGGAATATTGGTGTGAAGCGATGCGCGATGCAACGGTCGAGGGCACCCAGATTAAGGTAAGGTACGATCCTTTTGATGTGAGTGTTGGCTTTGCCTACATTGATGGCGTCTGGCGGCAGTGCTTTACGCCCTACGATGAGTTCGCAGGGTGCTCAGAACGAGAACTGCAACTCCTGGCCTCCGAACTGCGCCAAAACAATCGTCTCCAATATGGCCGGGAGCAAGTCGAAATCACCCAGAAGCAGCTTGCCGACTTCCGGCGAGAGAATGCAGCGAAAGAGGCTATTCTGCGCCAGCAGCGCAACGATCGAGAAACCAGGGCAGCCCTGAAGGTCCTTGAAGGAGGAAAGCATACAGCGACCGCTTCTGACGCATCTCCTTCTGCGGATGCGCTCACCCGCCCAATGGTTTCGCCAGCTCCACCAGAAAAAAAGCCAGACAAATTACTGGTGTTCAAAAGGATTCGCACATGAACGAAGGACAGCCGTCAACTCCCCCGGATGAGGAGGGACCCCAAGGCGAGGAGCCAGAATTCTTTGACCGAGCATTGCTGTTGCAGCCACCAGAAGTACGCCAGGAGTATTTTGAACAGCGCTGCCTCATTGAGCATCCTCGGCTCCTGGAAGCGCTCGATACCATTCTCGAAGCCATTTGTGCGCCAGGAGAAGAGATCCTGACCCGCCGACCGGGCACGATGGTGCTCGTGATTGGTCCGGCTCGTGTGGGAAAAACGACACTCATCCATTTGCTGGGAGAACGATTGCTGGCCTACGCAGCGGCTCGCATGCGAACTGATCCGCACTTCATCCCCTTTGCCAGTATTACGGCTCCAGAGTCAGGATCAGGGCGCTTTGACTGGATCGATTTCTACCGACCGGTGCTTCGTCAGCTTGGCAATCCCTTTGTAGACAGCCCAACTCATCCCATTCGCGCGCGCTAGATGCGGGAGGCAACAGAGGCTGCTTACCTGGAACGCAAACCCCTGGCAATCATCGTGGACGAGGCCCATCATCTGGCAGAAGCGGCCAGAGGGAGCCGCCTCCAGAGCCAGTTAAATCATCTCAAAAACTTTGAGAATACCACCGGAGTCAGCCATATCCTGGTCGGGACATATGAAATGAGGCCCTTTCGCAAGGTCAATCCGCAATTGGCCTGCCGGAGCATCGATGTTCACTTTCCGCGTTACGATATGACGAAGGAACAAGATTGCCTGGTATTCAAAAGTATCCTGTGGGCCTTGCAGCGGCAACTGCCGGTCGAGGAAGAGCCACTCCTGGCCCAGAAGCGCTGGGAGTTCCTGTACGCACGCAGCATCGGATGCATCGGCCTTCTCAAGCTTCACCTTAACCGCGCTCTCAATCGAGCGCTCAAAGAAGGAGCACGCACTGTTACCCTCGACCATTTACGCCAAACCGCCGCGTCTGATGTGCGTGTGAAACTTGCACTGCGCAATGCTCTGGAGAGTGAGGCGGAATTTGTCGAAGCTGAAGACGCCAACGAGCAACTGCTCGCCTTACTGAGAAAGCCTGCTTTGTTTCCCTCTTCGCCTGCCAAACAACGATCACTTCAGGGAGAGCAAGAGCAAACGTCTGTCCCACGAATACCAAAGAATCCGAAACCGGTGTACTTTGCCAAATAACCTTGCCACTTTGCCATAAAAAATGAGATACGATGAGGTTATTGGAATCTAACAACGATTACTGTAGTGATGACCCATGTTCGCACGCACTGCTCTTTTTGCTTGAAATTGCCCTGAGAGAGAAAATGCTAGGGTTGTAGTGATGATGGATGTGACTGAGCACTGGCAGGCGTTCCTGTCCCAAGGGATGCAAAATGCTCCTGGAAAAGCGGGTGAATGAAACGATAGCCGCCTCCAACATGTTGCAGGAGAACGCGCTCGGTTGCCTCGTTCAGAAAGCGAACGTAGTTCCATGGCATAGCTCCAGCATGCCATAGACGTACTTTCAGGGCCATGTACTTCATATATTCATTTCCACCAATAAGTATTCCAAAGTCTATCCCCCAAAATAATCCGAAGATCAGTCCAAAGCGTATCCCAAAGCTTAGATCGATGGCAAGCGTAGCAATTAGTCCGCCCAGTACTCCAAAGACTAACCAGCAAGTCAATCCGACGAGTAAAAAATTATACACTGTGTATCGAATTCCTTGATTAGGTGAGACAAATTTATGTTCATCCAAGGCTTTATGGGATAACGCGTCTGACAATACATCAATTAATGAAAACAGCAACCCACTGACCAATCCTCCAATCAATCCGCTAATCAATCCAATACCAAGCCCATTCATTAATCCTTTGAAGCTTCCTAAGGCAAGGCCACAGAATAATCCAGCACCCAGAAATGTTTTTAAATATGATCGAAAGTTTATCTCCAACCAGATGATAGTTTCGGCTGGATAGAGTTCTGCGCTTATTCCGCCATCTAAACGCAGCCAATACGTGTAGAAGAGCCCAAAGATGAACGCACTAACCAACGTACCAATCAGTCCGAAAACTAGACCACCAACCAGTCCACCAACCAAGCCGAGGCTTAGCCCGATAACAGGCTCGAGAATGACTCTATAGAGCCATTTTGATCGACTCATGGCCAGCCAATCCAATTGCATACGCTCGATGTAGAACTCTGTTTGGTTGTGCTGTTTCATCTGTTGAGCCAGCCAGATTAACCACTTCTTCGTTTGGCTGGATGCATAATGCCACTTCCTCGTTTGCTGCTCCAGCATGCGAGTAACGTAATGGTCGAAGACTTGGCGCTGCTGGTCCTCTGCTGAGCCGAGTTGTGGCAGCTCTTTGACCGTTTTATCACGATAAGCTAGCATGACGACGCTCAGCATCAACGGTGTCATGACCAATCCACGCAGGGTTGCATTACTCCTCAAAACAGCACGTACAGCTGCTAGAGGTTTGCCTGCGCCTTTGAGATAGCCATCAATCTGCTCAGAAGTGAGCGGTCGTATCTCGACAGCGGCGGGCAGCCTTAGTCGTTCCCCTTGCTCTAAATACTCACGGCTTCGGGAGCAGACAACAACAGGAATGAAGCGTTCAGTTCGGTACGCATTGATCGCCTTGACACAATCTGTTCGTGCTGATAGCTCCTCCACTTCATCCAACCCATCAAGTAACATCAGCAGTTGGTCTTGCTCGATCAAGGCCTGACTCAAACGAGGTGAGATGTGGTACGTTTCCCATAACTGATCCACCATCCAAGCCGTTAAAGGAGGTTTCTTGGTGGCCCAGGAGGAGAGGTTCACGATCACCGGGATAGCTTGTGTTGCGTCCTGCTCAGATCGTATGATGAGCTCGCTTGCCAACTCACGTAAAAGTGTGCTTTTCCCAGCCCCGGGAGCTCCTAGAATAAGTAGGCCAGCACCAGCATCATCATATGCTTGCACAATCGAGGCAGGAACCGAGGAAGAGTGATTATCAGGTACATCCATGCGCCAGGATACAAGCGAAACCGAGGAGAGCACCACATCTGTTCGTTGCCGAAGCGCCAATGCCATCATTGCAGCTCCCTGCAACGACTCAGCCATTTGTCGACGATACTCATTGCGTAATAGATGGATCAAGGCACTGCGATTCTGCTGTGCTGGAAGTGTTGATGGAGAATGAACAGCGGGGGCTTCGCCTTGCCTACCAAGTACACCAGTAACAATTGTCAGGACGATTAAGACGCCACTACATGCAATGGCTACAATGAGATGCTGGATGATCCATTCCAGCGGTGTGCCTTTGATATTAAAGCCCTTCGTTGTGAGCCAAGTTGCTCCGACATTTACGGAAAGCCCAAGCACAACAGTGACCCAGATGAACAGAAGTCCTCGAAACAGCCACTGGCAGAGACGGACCCAGGCATTTCGTTGTGATGCGATCGGTTGTCGCAACAGGTCTGTCATCTTCAACTCCTGAGCAATTTACACTCGTTCTACTCGCCTCTTTTGTAGAGCGTCCATCCTACCTCTTGTTTGATCCAACGTGAGATATCTTGCGTCATCCTGGTGGTGCGTGGCGGGTGTGAAGGAAAAAACACCGTGTCTCCTCGAATGCGAGCAGCCCAGGTGGCACCGCATGCTGGACATTGGAGTTTTGCAATGCCTGCTTGTTGGAGCTGTGCCAGGGAAAGCTTCACTTCCCCTGCAAAAGAGCATTTCTTCGATTTTTCGACCTGTACTGTCGTTTCCACCGCATCGCGTTCTGGAGCCCGTTGGCCTACACGCACTGCTGGCAGCTGAGGATTCGACGAGGGCATTTGTGCTCCTGGATGTGATCCGGGAGTTGCGTTCCTTTGATCCTGTGTGGAGAGGCCTCCCTGGCGAGCTTCCAGCACACTCATCCCAAGTAGGCTCCAGAGGTGTTCGCGGCTACTTTCTGTGTAGTGCAGTCGGTGTTCAGCCGCCGCCGCATCGGTGGCCATTCGCTCACACTGGGCGTTTGAGAGTGCATGCGCCTGCAAGCGATCCAACATGAATGTGTCAGCACCACTGTGAAGCGCATCCGAGAGCGTGCGGACCAGCCAGTCTTTGAGCACCCCGATGCATCCAATACTGCGTTCATAGAAATAATACCAGTGATTCATGAGATCCTGGAGATCCATTTGAAGCGGGACGTGTTCCAGCAAGCCGCGCAGGGTGCGCTGGAAGGCGATCTGATCCGCCTCCTGTTGAAACTGGTAGCGCGGGAAATGGATATCATGCCCACGGCGTGCCGCCTGACTGGAGAGATTACGCAAATCCAGGAGATCATAGGTCCCAACGAGTACATGGACTACGCCCATCGTATTGCTCATGCTTTTCAGCCACTCAAGCTGGTCCAGGAGCTTCACGCCACTCGCTACTTTCATCAGATGTTGGGCTTCATCGATAATGATGGCTCGGACGCCGCGCCGCGCGACGGCGTCTTCCAGGGCATGGCGCAGCTGCTCAGAGTCACTGAACTGGGCCGCACGACCCCTGGCGCGTGTCTTCGTTTCCCAGGTCTGCCCCTCATTGATGTCCATGACGCGATACTCGCCGTAGAAGGATTCCCCCAGCTTGACCAGCGCGGTGCGGTAATAGTCTGCTCGGTTGAACGTTCCCCCATCAGGGATTCTTGCTTCCAGGAGTAACAGGGGAGAGGGCGAGCGCGCTTCCGGCTGATACAGAGCGCGAACACCGAGAAAGGGCGCAGACCCTTGTGCGAGTGTTCTTTGGGACAGAAAGAAGGAGGAGAGACGCGCTGTCGCGTGCGTCAGCACCGTGGTTTTTCCGGCGCCCGTGGGCCCGTAGAGCAGCACATGGGCAAAGCCTGCTGGCTCACGAAGCGCCTGGATGAGTGCGGTTTCCGTTTTTTCGAGCAGGGGATGCGTGACAGTGTAAGATTTGAACGCAGAGAGCTTGGCCTGGGCTTCGGGTAACAGTGCGTGATCTGCTGTGGGCGTCTCTCGACGGGAACCTTTCATAAGCGGTACTCCTCAAAGGCAGGAACCTTTTCCAAATCCACGGGTGGGAAGCCATGTGTGGAGTCTTCCACCGGAGGCGCGAGCGCTTCCACCTTTCCCTCCACGTCGGCATCCAGCGCATGCACGACCGCGCCTTGCTCCAGGTCGCGCACCCGTTGGAGTAACACTCCTTGGTGAGCTTGCACATCCACCAGGAACTCTGCCAGGTGCAGCGGTGTGATGGACGCCGCTCGGTGATTTCGGCTGGCCTGTTCGCGCAGTTCCTCGGTGGCCAGCGAGAGCTCTTTTTCTGAGTGTCCATGCAGCTGCTGGTAATACTGAGAAAGGCACTGCACCCATTGGCCCCGGCAATAGGCATAGGCAGTGCCGATATCAAACGGATCGTAGCGAATAGGGACTTGCGTCCGTTCCACCTCCGGGTGGCGCAAGGCATCGTTCCAATAATACAGGTAATGGAGCTTCACCCCCTTGCCTGGGACGACCAGGGCGGTTTGTTTGCGAGGACTGGGAAGCGTTTCCATCACGAAATCCTCATTGTAGCGGACATGCCGATGGGAGCGCTCCCCAAAGCGCTCCAGACCGAGAAGATAGGCGTCGCGTGGACTCTGCCCAAGGGCCTCATGCACTTTTTGGTCGTACACCTGGTAGGCATAGGTGCAGAGGTACTCATAGAGGTCTGGAAGTGGCCAGATCGCCAGACGTTTCGGGTCCACCGCCTTGGTCATCGTACGCAACTGCTTAGTGGCCTGCGTGTTTCCGCGCAGGTTGTGAATGAACTCGGTATTGGTCGTCCCAAACAGCCGCTCAATGACCGAGCCGAACCGGGGTTCGCTCCCTGGCCGTGTCTTTTTCGTGCAGGAGTAGCGAGCCAGCAACCGCTCAAAGTACACGCTGTGGAACTCTGGCCCGCCATCTACCATAATCAACTGCGGGAAGCGCTCATAGCGGCGCACACAGGCGCGCAGAGCCATCATGCACGAACGGTAGGAAGGGGGATCAAATGACAGGGAGAGGCCCAAAATACGTCGCGAGTAGGCATCGGTAGCAAAGGTGACCCAGGGGCGTCCGAGCGGAGTGCCAAGCTGGGAGACGAGTTCCAGGTCGAGCTTCGTGTGATCGAGATGCACCATCTCCCAGGGGCGATCTCCATGGCGAGGAGTGGTCTGGGTCAGGACCCCATACCACGGCGTCTGGGAGTAGGCAGCGCGCGTCCCTTTGCGCTTCGTCGTCTGCACGGTGCCTTGTCTGCTTTTAAGCTGCCGGTAAAACGTTCGTTCAGAGAGAACTGGCAGGCCACGCGCCACGCATTCCCGATGATACGCCCGGTAGACCGCGCGTGCATGTGGCTGCGTTGGCGTCTCGTACTGCTCGGCGAGAAAGGTATCGAGCAGCTCACGCGACTCTTGCGACGTGCGTTTCGTTCTGTTGCCTCGCCTGACCGTCTTCGGCAACAGACCAACGTAGCCGCACTGGTACTTGATCTCTGCTTCTCGCAAGTGTGCCGCCCAGGCTCGCAGGGTGCGCGGCGAGTATCCCTTTACCTCCTCATGGCGCTGCTCAAGGTAGGCGGAAACCAGGTACCAGCGCTGGTTTGCGGTCGCTAACGCATCAGGGGAGGCTTCGCGCAGGAGCTGCTGGGCTTCCGGGTGTAAACGGGACACCTCGTCTGTGGTAGATGGACGAGGAACCGTGATCATTCCCCGGTCGATCTGATGCAGGAAGTAATCCTGAGCGAGATCGGTGAGCGCTCCCTCTTCCGAGCGGAGCGTGATCATGGTGTGTCCCATATTCACAATCTGCCAGAGCTTCCCATCCCATAACACATGGGTACCGGTGGTCGTTGGAGGAAGACGCGATGACCATCGTGCGCTCTCGGCACGATCGGCAGCACCGAGGCGTGCTGCTCGCAGCAGTGCTTGTGCTTCCGCTGTCGGTTGGTCTGGATAGACCAATACATGCTGTGGCTCAACCAGGGGCGCAGCTTTGAGGTCCACATACAGGTGATTTCGAGCGATGAGAGCATACACACTATCCACCGAAGCAAGTGCCCCATCTTGCAACAACTGCACCAGCGTGATCCCTGGAGAAGCAGTGACGCCGCCGAGCAGTGCCGTGAAGTGAGTGGCGGGAACAACACACGCAAAAAAGTAATCCTCCAGAAAAATCAAGTTGCGGATGTAGGTTGGGGAAAGTTCCGCCGATGATCGCACGCGATACTGGAGCCCAAGGCAGGAAGCTGCTTCCTCACCAGGAGGACAACGCCATCGTCCCTGGTCATCGCGCTGATACCGATGGGGTTGGCTAATCGAGAGTTCTCGCAAGCGGTCTTCTGGCTTCCACTCTTCCAGCACCGCCCCATCTGTATGCAGCACCAGGAAGTCAGGGGTGTGCTGAACTTTCACAGGCCGTCCCGATGGGGATGTATAGCGCAATTCGAGCACCATGGGCTGGTCATAGTATTCCAATACCGCCCGATCGTACTCCATATCATAGATGGCCCACAGTTCGACCTTGTGACTCTCAAACTGGATGGTGCAGCCCATCTTGCGAGAGGCATAGGCTCCGCTGACATTGTGAGCACGGGAGCCCACGCGGCGAGCTGGGGGAGCAGTACGAAGACGAGCAATGAGGTCACGTGTCTCAGCTGAGAGACCAAGATGGAGGTACCACTGCTGGAACTGTGTGTCAGTCAGCATAGATTCCCTCGTTCAATGAAGCGGAGCCGCTGCTCTGTGTGTTTCTTTTCATCTACAGGAGGCCAGTCGCAAGACGATGAAATACTCTTCTCCACGAAGAGCATACCTCATTTTGCACTGAAAAGCAATGACTTGCCACAATAACTTGCCGCATTGTCAGATAAAGATGGCTGCAAGAACCAATTTTACAGGCAAAAACGGCTAGCCTCTTTCCGAAAAAACGAAAAAATCTTTTGGCAATCTGTTAATGACAAACCGCACTTTCGGCAAAGAATGCTAGCAATGTCCATTTTTTAACCTCTGCTATCCAAGCTCAAAAAGTGGCAGGTTTATATGGCGAAGCGGGAATCATTATTCGACAAAGCACATTATGTGAGAAGGGCTAGCTGCAAATGCAGAGCTTTTCTCAATTTCCACGAGTGTGACCACTGGGGTAGATGTAAGATCCTTCTGGTAAATGTCCTACGAAGTGAGCGGATTTTGCCCTCTGAGCGGGCAGTTTGCCCCCAATCATGAGCAGCACAGCTATTGGCAGCAGATCAAGCCGCTCCACAAGCGAACATTTGCACACCATTTTTGTAAATTCGGCACGGGAGAAGACAGGCAAATTGAAGACGCCGTTAGCTCCTGCAATCCTTGCGAGAGAGGCTATTTTGTATTAGTATAGACTTATGACTATGACCAAAAATGAAATCTCCGGTGGTGTTGTCCACGAATTGCCAGAGGACTTACGGAAAACCCTCGCTTCTGACGCGGAGGCGCTAGCGGCATGGGAGGATCTTACGCCTCTTGCGCGCAATGAATGGATATGCTGGGCGATCTCCGTTAAAAAACCAGAAACCAGAAGGCAGCACGTTGAAAGGGTGCGCACGGAACTCAAAGAGGGCATGCGCCGACCTTGCTGTTGGTATGGCTGTATTCACCGCACAGATAAGGCAGTAAGCCCTTCGGTACAAAAAGTAGTACTCGATAAACAATCTAAAAAGTCATCATAAATGATGGCTTTCATATAATGAGGGCTAATTTGCTTTTGACTTGTTCAGCCCAACAGCTTCCAGAATGAGTGCTTTTAACGCGGCTTCATTGATGGTATCACCTTCGTGAAAGTCGATAGCACAAGCCGTCTTGCTATCTAGGCGCGTGTTAAAGAGCTTGTGCGGATCTTTCATCTGAGCACCCTTGGGGAATGTCAACCTTACGGCGTTCTTGAGGGTATCGCAAAAGCAGAGTATTCCATCATGAGACCACACGGGGACTCCCTCGGGCCTTGAGGGCTTTTTCCACTTCACTTCTTCAACTAAGGCAGGGTCAGCTTGCTTGATCAAAGCGCGCAGCCGTGACAACATCTCACCCCG
>WNFC01006784.1_pt1 | contig 12615 bp, 10 predicted proteins | sample 5400541 | NCBI WGS metagenome assembly WNFC01 (sample SAMN13153342, study PRJNA577476) | soil metagenome | isolation source: 120 cm saprolite under Douglas fir tree site 2 hole 2 replicate 1 | place: USA:California | collected 2015-04-18
ACGAGCAGATACTTCATGGTTCCCTCCTTCTTCCGGGCTGCTTACGCGATCGCCGATCAGCCTAGCGGATGCTCGCGCAGGTTTCCAATCAGGGTCAGAGCGTCTTCGAGGCGCTTGCGATTTGCCGGGTCGTTGAGCCATCGACTCTGGCCGGAGGGATGGGGCAGCGGGACCATCACCGGTGTCTTGCCGAAGGCCTTGCCGATCCTCGCCTCCAGTGAGCCGGGCCCGAGGAAACGCGTGATCGCCATCTGGCCGACGAGGATGACGACACCCGGCTTGAGCATCGCGAGCTCGGCGTCGAGCCAGTGCGCGCAGTTGGCGACCGCGGCCGGCGGTGGCCGGAGGTCGCCGGTGCTGGTCCGGTTGCGACCTGGGAAGCAGCGCATCAGCGCCGCGATGTAGGTGAGTCGGCGAAATTCTTCCGCGCTGGAGAAGCCCGCCCGCAGCATCCAGCGGTCGAGCTCTTTGCCCGCGCGGCCCGAGAAAGGACGGCGCGATTCGCGCTCGGCGGGCCCTGGTGCCTGGCCGACCAGGAAGAACTTCGCTCCCCATTCGCCGGAGAAGGTGGGGTTGGCCTCGGGGATGAGGCCGGCGTCGACGCAGACATGGCAGGCGCGGCAGGCGGCCTGGTGAGAGTGCAAAGCGGCGGGTCCGCCACGAAGCGCCATGAAGCGAACCTACATCGTCTTGACAGGCAGGGTTGTGGGGGCGGAATGATCCACCTCTGGTTCGATCCCCGAGCCCGGTAACATCGCAGACAAATGGCCCCCACCTCGCAGCAGGTGCTCGACGTTCTCGCCACCATCCAGGACCCTGACCTGGGACGCGACGTGGTGAGCCTCGGCATGATCAAGGAGCTCGAGGTGAGCCCGCAGGGCAAGGTCAGCTTCACCTTCGAGCTCACGACGCCCGCGTGCCCTGTCCGCGACCGCTTCAAGACCCAGGCCCAGGACCTTGTCGGCGAGATTCCAGGAGTCGAGGAGGTCCTTGTGCGCATGACCGCCAACGTGCGCCAGGCCTTCATGCGGCCCAAGCCCTCCGAGGTCCTCCCCGGCGTCAAGCAGACCATCGCGGTCGCGTCCGGAAAGGGCGGGGTCGGCAAGTCGACGGTGGCCGTCAACCTCGCCGCGGCTCTGCGCAAGGCCGGCGCCGACGTCGGCCTCCTCGACGCCGACATCCTCGGACCTTCGGTCCCGACCATGACCGGGTCGCGAAGCGTCCCCGAGCAGGTCAACGGCCGGCTGCAGCCCATCGAGGCGCACGGCCTCAAGGTGATGTCTTTCGGCCATATCTACCCCGGCGGCCAGCCCACCGTCTACCGCGGCCCGATGGTCGGCAAGGCGATCGAGGCGTTGATGACGCAGGTCGATTGGGGCCGGCTCGACTACCTGGTCATCGACCTTCCGCCCGGCACGGGCGACGCCTCCCTCACGCTGGCACAGGCGATTCCCATCACGGGCGTCGCCATCGTGTGCACGCCGCAGGACGTCGCCACCGACATCGCGATCAAGGCCCTGCAGATGTTTCGCAAGCTCAACGTCACCCCGCTCGGGCTGATCGAGAACATGAGCTGGTACATCTGCCCGAGCTGCGGGCATCGACACGAGATATTCAGCCACGGTGGCGCCGAAGCCGCGGCGCAGCGATTGGGCGTGCCGTTTCTCGGCGCCATCCCGCTCGAGGAGTCGATTCGCGAAGATGCGGACAAAGGCACGCCGGTTGTCATCTCGCGTCCCGACTCGGCGGGAGCGCTGGCCTTCATCGAAATCGCGTCGCAGGTCGCCGCGCGCACATCGATTCAGTCGTTCCGGCAGCTTCCCGTCATCAACGTCCGGTAAGGGCGACCCTGAAAGACCCCGACCCATTTCCGCTCACTGTCGATGTCGACCGCGAACGCCAGGTCATGGTCATCGCCTGGGAGGACGGCCATCGCAGCAGCTATTCCGCCGAGCGATTGCGCTGGGCATGCCCGTGCGCTGAGTGCCGCGGCGAGGCGGGCTTGCCTGGACGTCTTGCTCGCGTCAAGCACCTCGACCCCAATGAGCTGCGCGTGCAAGACGTGACGCTGGTCGGCCAGTACGCACTCCAGGTTGCATTCGAAAGCGGTCACGCCACCGGTCTTTACACATTCGTCCTGCTTCGGGCTCTTTGCGACTGCGCCGAGTGTCAGGCGCGGCGGGCGTCGAAATAGTCGGCGCGAAGGCCTTCGTGGGATAATCCCCGCGCTCCGTTGTCCTTCCCCACGTCCATGCAAGAAACCGAGCCCTGGGCCGTCGCGGCCGCCGCCCGAAGGCGCAACCGGCGCAGACGCCGGATCGCAATCCGAGGCTGGGTCGCGCTCGGCGCGCTGGTCGCAGTCGTGCTGACCGCCGGCGGCGGCGTCCTCGCTTACGAGAACACGCTCCCGACATCGGTCGGCCTGAATCTCAAGAATGGCGCGAAGGACGTCCCTGTTTACTCGCACCTGGTATTCACATTCAGCCGGCCGGTGGCCATCAGCGTGCTCGGGCCTGCGTTTTCGATCGAGCCCGCCACGGATGGGACGCTGACTGCCGCGTCGGGGCAGACGCAGTACGAATGGGCGCCGTCGAAACCGCTGAACGATCTCACCACCTACACGGTGACGTTGAGCCCGATCACGGACCTCAGTCACCACCATGTCCCGGGCGGGCTCTGGACCTTCACCACCAACATCGTGCCGCGGATTACATCGGTGACCGGTGCGGGCAGCGTGGCCTTGGTCGACGGCTCCGAGATCGATCCCGGCACCCCGCTCACGATCAACTTCAACGACGCGATGGAGCCGATGACCGTCAAGTTCACGATCGGCACCAAGTTGGCCGATCTCAAATGGGCCGCCGACAATCGCAGCGCCACGATTTCCACGCAGGGCATGCCATCGGGACCGCTCGTCCTGTCGATGGCCCCGGGAGGAAGCGACCAGTCAGGGCATCACGTGCCCGGAACTTTCACGCTGAAGACCGGCATCTACTATCACGATCGCGAGCACACGACAGCGCTCAAGTACCCGGCTCTGATCCAGGTGCCGAACGATTACTACGCCCGCGACCAGAACGGGCTCCAGGCGGCCGACATCGTCTTCGAATACCTGGCCGAGGGCGGCATCACACGCTGCACCGCGATCTTTCAGAACGCGCCCGACCTGATCGGCCCGATGCGCTCCAGCCGGTTCATCTCACTGAAGATCGCTCGACACTATGACGGCCTGCTGTTCCAGTCGGGCGAGTCACAGGCCACCGCATCGGCCGCCGCCGCCGACCCGGTGCCGCAGTTCTTCGACACGATCGGCTACACGTACCGCACCAATGCGCGTTACGCGCCGGACAACCTGATGATCAGCGGCGGCAAGGTGCTCGCGGCGGAGCAGAACTACTTTTCCGGAATCCCGGCCTTTGCCTTGCCCAAGGCGAGGCCGGGCCTCAGCGGCGGCACGCCCGCGACAACGATCCCAGTCGACGAGCATTACTCGGTCTACAACTACGACCCCGTAACGGGCACCTACCAGAAGACCGAGGAGGACCATGCGTATCAGGACGCCAGCCTCCGCCAGCCCCTGCGCATCGAGATGCTGATCGTCCTCCATACCGCCGAACGGCTCGTCAACGTCGGCGACGGACACGGCGCCCATATCCACGACTTCGACCTCGATTCCGGCGGCGCGGTTGGGATCTTCTACAAAGGGCTCTGGTACAACGGCTCGTGGAGCGCACCCAACGGCCATGGGCCGCTGACATTCAAGCTCGACAGCGGTCAGGTCGTGACCCTGCCTCCCGGCCTGGTCTGGATCGACGTCGTCGCCTAGCCTCCCCACCACGTGGGGAGGCTCCCTCCCGCGCCTGCGGCGCGGGGACCCCAGCGGACGCCGCGGTCGGAGGGGGAGTTAGGCTCGCGCGGCGTCTTTGAGCGCAGACACGTAAGCAGCCGCCGCGACAGCCGCTGTGGTGCCATCCCCCACCGCGGTCGCGATCTGCTTGGTCAGCTGGGCCCGCACGTCGCCCACGGCCCAGATCCCTGGCTCCGAGGTCTGCAGGTTGCGGTCCGTGAGGATATACCCGGCCTCGTCGTGGTCGACGTGGAACTTGAACAGACCTGAGTTGGGAACGAACCCGATGAAGATGAAAACGCCGCCGACGGGCAGCTCCTTGGTCGAGCCGTACTGGTCGTACTTGACCGACTGCACCTTTCCGTTGCCCACGATTTCCTTCACCCCCGCCTCGAGGATGAACTCGATCTTCGGGTTGGCGCGCGCCCGGTCGATGAGAATCGGCTGGGCCCGCAGGCTGTCCCGGCGGTGCAGGATGTAGACCTTCTTTGCATAGCGCGTGAGGAAGTCGCCCTCCTCGACGGCTGCGTCACCGCCGCCGACGACGGCCAGCTCTTCGCCCTTGAAAAAGGCGCCATCGCACACCGCGCAGTAGCTGACCCCGCGGCCCTGGAATTCCTTCTCTCCGGCGACGCCGAGGTAGCGTGGGAGACCGCCGGCGGCCATGATCAGCGCGGGCGTTCGGATCTCTTCGCCAGAGTCCAGGCGGACGACCTTCGTGGTTCCGTCCTTGTCGATCTCCTTCACCGGCTCGAACTCATGCACCTCGAGGCCGAACTTGCGGGCGTGGTCGCCCATCTTGGTGGCCAGCTCGGTGCCCAGGACCGATTCGAAGCCGGGGTAGTCCTCGACGAGCTCGGTATTCAGGAGCTGGCCGCCAAGGGGCCCGCGGTCGAGCAGCAGGGTTTTCAGGTTCATCCGGGCCGTATACAGGCCAGCCGCGAGCCCCGCGGGCCCGCCGCCGACGATGACCACGTCGTAATCGCTCATTGCATCAGTTCCAATGGGGGTAGGACCGGTCGATATTCCGCAGCCAGGTGTCCTGCGCCGGAGGTCCGACGCATATTCGCGGCACTGGCGGCCGGAGCCAAGGAGGGGGTGGCGCGCCGAGGAGTGCATCTCTCGATGCGTGACGAGGCAGCGCCGGGCCCCCTGACGCCGGCTTCAGCGCCTCTCTCGGGGTCCCCGCGGAATCGTCAGATTTCGTGGGGTGAGACGGCGCCCGGCCGCCCGGGCCGATGAAGATGCGAGGACCTTCCGGCCGCGGGACACCCGCCCTAGCCAAACTTGAACTGGGCGCCATAGCCCCCCCGGGGGCTGTGACAGGCGATGTTGTCGAACGGGCAGCCGATGGAGCAGGCGCCACACTCGATGCAGTTGCCGGAGCTGACCAGCGTCTTCTTCTGCTCCTCGTTCCACTCATAGACGCCGGCCGGGCAGAAGTGGGTGCAGTACTTGCCCTTGCAGTCGTTGGCGCAGACCGCCTGGTCGACGATCTCGATGTGAGGATGCCCGGTGTCCTCCTTGTACTTGACGGTGAAGAGCTTCTCCGTGAGCTTCTGCATCTGGTCCCAGTTTAAGTGTCCAGTTCCGGAAGTTCCTTGCACCTCCGGACCCGGCCACTCAGCCCGCGCCGAAGCGCTCCCAGACCCGGCACATGAGCCGGATCGCGTTGAGGTAGTCGGCGGCGTGGATGTTCTCGTTGGGTGCATGAATGCGGTTGTCCGGACGGCCGACGCCGACGGGCAGCACGGTCGGCACCCCCAGGTCGGCCACCACCGGGTGCATCGGGCCGGTGGCCTGCATGAACGGCCACAGGATGGGCTCGCCGTGAAGATCTTTGACGCACTCGATCACACTCCGGGCCAACGCGGAGTTGGGGTCGGACCGCGCCGGTCTCTCACCGTCGTGCCAGACGATCTCGACTTTCTCGAAACCGTGGGCGTCGAAATGTTTGCGCAGGCGCACGAGGATCTCGTCGGGATCCTGGTCCGGGATGAGCCGGAAGTCGAGCTTGGCGGTCGCTTCCGCGGGGAGCACTGTCTTCGAGCCCGGTCCCTGGTAGCCGGTCGTGATCCCAGCGATGTTGCACGTGGGTGTGAAAAGCAGCTGCTCGATGACGTGCTCGGGCATGGGGTCGCGGATCAGGCGATCGAAACCGACTAACTTTCTGCGCTGCTCGATCTCCGGGTCGATCTTGGCCATCATCTGCCGGTCGGCATCGGTGGGCTCGACCACGCGCTCGTAGAAACCGTCGATGCGGATGTTCATGTCCTGGTCTCGCAGGCTGGCCAGCGCCTCGACGAGGTACATGTCCGCCGACGGATAGATGGACGCGAGGCCTGAGTGCTGGTCGTAGTTGAGCAGCTTCACTCGCAGCTGGACGTAGAGAAGGCCGCGACACCCGAACTGCAGCGTGGGCCGCCCCGCCTCGTCGAAGGAAGCCCCTGACTCCCACAGGCAGCCGTCGGCGCGCAACTGGTCCGCGTGCTTGTGGGCGATTTTCTCGAACGTCTTGGAGCCGATCTCTTCTTCGCCTTCGACGAGAAATCGCAAGGTCACCGGCGTTTCGCCCAGCCCTTTGAGCGTCTCCAGCGCGTGGATCCTGGCCATCACGTCCGCTTTGTCGTCCGCCACGCCACGGGCGATGATGCGCCCCTCCTTCTCGACCGGCTTGAACGGGTCCGAGTCCCAGAGCTCGATGGGATCGACCGGCTGGACGTCGTAGTGCTGGTACAGCAGGAGCTTGCGGCGGCCGGCGCCGGGCACCTCCGCGTACAGCGCGGGCATGCCGCCTTCGTCGAATGTCTCCACGCGGTCCGTGAAGCGGCCCAGCCGCTCCGCGATCCAGTTTCGAGCCGGCTTCACCGCTTCGAGCCCATGGTTCGAGATGCTCGGAAAGGCGCAGAGCTCTTCGAGCTCGTCCAGGAACCGTCGGGAGTTCTTCTCGATGTATGTGTCGACGGCGCTGGTTGAGATCACGCGTCCATTGTTGCGTAACCTAGGAGCCGATGGGCGCAGGCGAATTCCACTTCTCCCCGCGGCCCAACCGTGCTGACGAGATCAAGTGGCGCGGTTGGTCCGAGGAGGCTTTCGCGGAGGCTCGCAAGCTTGACCGCCCCATCCTGCTTTCAATATCCGCGGTGTGGTGCCACTGGTGCCACGTCATGGATGAGACGACCTACTCGAACTCCGGCGTCATCGACCTCATCAATCGCGAGTACGTGCCGATCCGCGTCGACAATGATCTCAGGCCCGACATCAACCAGCGCTACAACATGGGCGGCTGGCCGACCACGGCGTTCCTCACCTCGTCAGGCGACATCCTCACCGGCGCGACGTACCTGCCCGCAGACCAGATGGCCGACGCGCTCGCGCGGGTGGCCGCCTATTACCAGGCGAACCGCCCGGAAATCGCGAACCGGGTGCTCGAGGGGCGTAAGCGCGCCGGCTCAGGCGTGACCCGCAGCGCGGGCACGCTGGCGGACGGGATCGTCGATGAGGTCGTCGAGGCGGTGACGAATGCCTACGACCCCGAATATGGAGGCTTCGGATCTGCCCCCAAATTTCCGCAGACGGATGCCATCGTCCTGCTCCTCGAGCAGGCACAGCTCAACGCAGTCCCCGAGCTGCGCGCGATGGCGACCCACACACTCGAGATGATGGCCGCCGGCGGCACGTACGACCCCGTCGAGGGCGGTTTCTTCCGATACTCGACCACGCAGGACTGGAGCGTGCCTCATTTCGAAAAGATGCTCGAGGACCACGCGGGCCTCGTCAACGCGTTGGCGCTCGCCGGCTTGTATGACGCGCTCGATACGACGACCGGCTACCTGGACAGAGTCCTCCGCGACTCGGTGACCGGCCTGTACGCCGGCAGCCAGGACGCGGACGAGCACTACTACTCGCTGGACGCCTCCGGGCGGGCGCGGGCCACCGCCCCGTACGTCGACCGCCGCATCTATACGTCCTGGAACGCGGCCCTGGCGATTGCTTACCTCGACGCCTCTGTCCGATGCGAGCGGCCCGCCCTGCGCGAGCGTGCCGCCACGCTGCTCGAGCGTCTGTTCAAAGATCGGTACCAACCGGGAGCAGGACTGACGCATTCCGAAGGTGTTGCCGGCCAGTTGCCCGACCAGGTTTGGGGGCTCTTGGCGGCGGTGCGCGCGCATCAAGCCGGCCTGGGCGGCGATTGGATCGCGGACGCCCGCGACATCGCCGAGCACATCGAGGATCGCTACGCCGATCCCGAACTGGGCGGCTATTTCGACCACGCCGGGACCGACCAGCTGGGCCGGCTGAGCGACCACATCAAGCCGCTGGTCGAGAACTCGATCGCCGCCATGGCGCTGGTGGAGCTCGACGAGCTCGTCGGAGATCCTGATGGACCGTACGCGGCTCGTGCCCGCCGAGCGCTCGAGTCGGTCGCGGCGTTGCCGCGCCAGTACGGATTGATGGCGGCAGTGTTCGCGCGGGCCCTCGACCGATTGCAACACCCGCTCAAGGTGAGCACCGGCAATGCGACGCTGGCCCGGGCGGCGATGCTCGCGCACCCGTACGCCGTGATCGAGCCCAACGACGATGATCGCGCGGTGGTGTGCGTCGGGACCATATGCTTGGCCCCGGTGTCGACACCGGCTGCGGTCGAAGAGGCGATCCGCGAAGCACGCCAAGCGCGTGCCTGAGTCCAGGCGCCACTTCTCCAGGCGCGTCAACAAGGCTCTCGACGACCCCAAGCTGCAGGGCGCCCTCGTCCAGGCGATGACCGGCCTGCGCGGCCGGCGCAACGAAGCTTTTGCGAACTTCGATTTCGCCGCCGGACGCACGGACCTCAAGCAACGCCGTCGGGCCAACCTCGAACGGTTGCCGGAGCTGGTGGAACGTTTCACGGAACGGCTCGAAGCGGTGGGCGGCAAGGTCCATTTCGCCAAAGACGCGGCCGAGGCCCGAGCGATCATCGGGCAGATCTGCTGGAACGCCGCCGGAGGCCAGCACCGTCCGGTGGTGACCAAGGTCAAATCGATGGCCTCCGAGGAGATCGAGCTCAACCCCTATCTCGAGTCGCTCGGCATGGAGGTCGTCGAGACCGACCTCGGTGAGCGGATGGTCCAGCTCACGCACACGCATCCCTCCCACCTCATCGCGCCCGCGATCCACCTCACCAAGGAAGATGCGGCGGGGGTGTTCGGAACGGAGCCCACGGTCGAGGCGATCCAGGCTCACGCTCGCGCCTCGCTCCGAGAGAAGTTCATCAGCGCCGCGGTCGGCATCAGTGGAGCCAACCTGGCGATCGCCGAGACGGGCACCATCATGCTGGTCACCAATGAGGGCAACGCAGACCTGACCGTCACGCTGCCTCCGGTGCATATCGCCCTGTTCGGAATCGACAAGATCGTGGCCTCGCTCGACGACGCGGTCGCAGTGCTGCGCATGCTTCCGCGCAGCGGCACCGGTCAGATCATGACCAGCTACGTCAACTGGATCACCGGCCCTTCTCGTTCGGGCGACATCGAGCAGTCACTGACCATCGGAGTCCACGGGCCCCGCGAGATGCACTGCGTGATCCTGGACAACGGCCGCGAGAAGATGCGCGCCGATCCCATTTTTCAAGACGCCCTCACGTGTATCAGGTGCGGCGCGTGCTCGAATGCATGCCCGCCCTTCATGGCTGTGAGCGGCCATCAGTTCGGGCATATCTACAACGGTCCGATCGGACTTGTGCTCACGCCCTTTCATCACGGTCTCGACGAAGCCGATCTACCCAACACCCTGTGCACGCAATGCAATGCATGCCAGGAGATTTGCCCGGTCGACATCCCGCTGCCGCGCCAGATCCTCGAGCACCGGCGCCAAGGGCGCAAGTCACTGCGGAAGCGGGCGTTGCTCGGGGTCTGGGAGCGGCCGGAGCTGGCCGACCGCCTGCTTCGCGCCGGCGCACCGTTCAGCGGGCTCGTGCCGGGGACACCCCGGCTGGCCCGGGTCCCATACCGGGACGTGGCGCCCGCCGAGGGCGGGGGAACAGGCGAACCACTCACGATCTTTGCCTCTTGCATGGTCGATCGCGTGGCGCCGGAATCGGCGGTCGCACTTCAGCGCATCGCGGAGGCGGCCGGGTACAGGGTTGAGTTTCCCAAGGGTCAGTGGTGCTGCGGGCTCATTGCCGCCAACGCCGGCGACTTCAAGGGCGCCAGCGAATTGACTACAAGCCTTGCCGAAAGCCTTCGAGATTCCAAGGGTTTGATCGTCACACCATCAGCTTCGTGCTTTGGCGCGTTCACGATCGACGCTCCGGATTGGGGCTCACCCGCCCACGAGCCGCTGCGTGCGCGGTTCCGCGACTCGACGCGATTCGCCCTCGAGCTTCTCGCAGCCCGTCCGGAACTCGTGCGGACCGATCAGATGAGCCTCAAGATCGCCTACCACGACTCCTGCCAGACGCTCCGCCAGCTCGGGCTGAAGAGGGAGCCTCGACAGCTCCTGGAGATCGCGGGCTACGAGGTCGTGGACATACCCGACATCGCCAACTGTTGCGGGTTCGGCGGCACTTTCAGCCTCGAATGGCCGCGCGTGGCCGATCGCCTTGCGGAATGGAAGCTCGGTGCGATCGCCAGGACCGGCTGCACCGTCGTCGCCTCGGACAACCCGGGCTGCCTGATGCACATCGCCACCGCCGCCCGGCGGCGTGGCATGAAGCTTCGAGTGGCGCATGTGCTGGAGCTGGTGGCCGAACACCTGGCCTAGCTGAGTCGGCCTGAGAGGATGGTGCGCTGGCCTACTCTATGAGGAACTCATGACAGGACCGGAGCGTTAACACCGGGTATGGCCATCCTCGACACCATCAACTCACCCGAAGACCTCCGGCGCCTGGATCAACCGCAGCTGGCGCAGCTCGCCCAGGAGGTGCGCGCGTTCCTGGTCGAACAGACGTCCAGGAGCGGCGGCCACCTCTCCCCCAACCTCGGGGTCGTCGAGCTGACCTTTGCGCTTCACCGCGTGTTCGACAGCCCCAAGGACGCGATCGTGTGGGACACCGGCCACCAGGCCTACGTGCACAAGATCGTCACTGGCAGGGCCCGCGATTTCGCGCGGCTGCGCCAGGCGGGCGGATTGTCCGGCTACCCGTCGCGGTCAGAGTCCGAGCACGACATGGTGGAGAACAGCCATGCCTCCACGTCATTGAGCTACGCGCTCGGCATCGCCGAGGCGCGGCTGCGCAAGAAAAAGCCCGGCTACGTCGTGGCCGTGATCGGCGATGGAGCACTGACCGGAGGCATGGCTTACGAGGCGCTCAACCAGATCGCGCACCTGCAGCCGCCCAACCTGATCATCGTCATCACTGACAACGGCCGCTCGTACGCGCCCACCGTGGGCGGTCTGGCCCGGCACCTGTCGCAACTGCGCATCGATCCCCGCTACGAGCGCATCAAGGTCGAGATCTCCCGCCTCTTGAGCGGTCTGCCGTTGGTCGGCTCGACCGCAGACCAGGCCGCTTATCGGGTGAAGGAGAGCCTCAAGCAGCTTCTCCAGCCATCGACCGTGTTCGAGAGCCTGGGCATCAAGTACGCGGGCGTGGTCGACGGCCACGATGAGGCCGAGCTCGAGGCAGTCTTCACCCGCGCGAAGAAGCTCCGAGAACCGGTGGTCGTGCACGTGGTGACCGAGAAGGGGCACGGCTACGGCCCGGCCGTCGAGGACGAGATCGACAAGCTCCACGGAGTCGGCGCCTTCGATCCCTTGACCGGACGCCCACGCTCAACGGACCTCACCTACACCGACGTGTTTGGTGAGGCGCTGATGGACGCGGCGACGCGGCGGCCCGAGGTGTGCGCGATCACCGCGGCGATGGCGTCGTCGACCGGGTTGCTCAATTTCGCCAAAGAGTTCCCTGACCGCTTCTTCGATGTTGGCATCTGCGAGCAGCACGCGGTCACTTTCGCGGCCGGCCTCGCCATGGCTGGCATGCGGCCGGTCGTATGCATTTACTCCACATTCCTGGCGCGCGCGTTCGACCAGACGATCATGGACGTGGCCCTGCACAAGCTTCCGGTCGTGTTTGTCATCGACCGCGCCGGGGTGACCGGGCCCGACGGCTCATCTCATCACGGCGTGTTCGACCTTTCATATCTCCGGCTCATCCCGAACCTGAAAGTGGCCGCACCCGCCGACGCCACGGAGCTGTGCGCTCTGCTGGAGACAGCGCTTGACTCGGATGGCCCAATCGCCATCCGCTATCCGAAAGGGCCCGTGCCTTCGACTCCGGATCTGCCAGTGGAGCCGCTGCCGGTCGGTCGTTGGGAGGAGCGTCGCAAGGGTTCGGAGGCGGCGATATTCGCGGTCGGCCGCATGGTCGAGATCGCAACGGAAGCGGCCGAGCGCCTGGCGCTTCAAGGCATCGAGTGCACGGTCGTCAATGCGCGCTGGATCAAGCCGGTCGATCCTCGAATCGTCGATTGGGCCAAGCGCCATCCAATCGTGATGACCGTCGAGGACAACGTGGGCGCTGGAGGTTTTGGAGGCGCGGTGCTCGAAGCGCTCGCCCCGTACGGGTTGGCCGGGCGGGTGCGCACGCTCGCACTGCCGGACCGCTTCCTGCCTCAGGGCAAAGCCGCCGACATCCTCAAGGAGAATGGTCTCGACGCGGCCGGGATCGCGCAGGCGACTTACGACGCCATCAAGGGCACGGTCCGCAGCGAGAGCGGGGCCTCCTAGAGTCTTTTGCGGCCGGCGAAACCCTCGCCGACCCGGTGCCAGTGCTCGACCCGCTCCTC
>WNFC01024760.1_pt1 | contig 12615 bp, 12 predicted proteins | sample 5400541 | NCBI WGS metagenome assembly WNFC01 (sample SAMN13153342, study PRJNA577476) | soil metagenome | isolation source: 120 cm saprolite under Douglas fir tree site 2 hole 2 replicate 1 | place: USA:California | collected 2015-04-18
GGAGCGCATCCGTGTCGAGGTGTCGGCGGCGCGGAAAGCGCACGCTCGGAGTCTAGGCGGCGGCGGTCGCTCTGACGCTTGCAAGGGTGCGCGGCACGAGGCGCGGCTGGAGCGGTGGGGCCAGGTGGCCCGCGTTCGACATCCGGAACGTGGGGCAGATCGTCTCGCCGGGAAGAGCGCAGAGGCCGGCGCGGCGGAAGTAGCAATCACTGCAGGTCGATGTGGTCCGTTTGCTCATATTGTCCAATGCTCTGTGGGCGAGGCGGGGACTACGAGAGGCGATGATAGGGGCGAAACCCCAGGAATCAAGCGTTGTCGAGGACGAAAACTGACGAATTTCCGGCAGTTTCGAACGTGCCGAAAGATCCTGTTTCCTACCCCTTTGGGGGCAGCGTTGCCAGTGCGCGCAACGCCTGTGGAAAACTCCTCACAGCGATGATCCGGACGCCGTGGGCGTAGCGGCGCGCCTCGCGCGCGTTATCCCCCGCGGGCACCAGGAAGACGTCCGCTTTCGCCGCGCGAACCCCGAATGTCTTCTGCTTCACGCCGCCGATGGGCGCGATTGCGCCGTCGAGCTCGATCTGCCCGGTGGCGGCGACCTTGTAGCCGCGGTCGACGTTGCGCCCGAGCTCCTCCATCACCTGGAGCGCGAATGCGAGGCCCGCCGAAGGCCCGCCGACGTTGCCGGCATCGATCTGCACCTTCAGCGGCAGTCGGATATCCGCAGCCTGCCCGGGCGTGAAGCCGATGAGCGCGCGTGTCTGCTGGAGCGGGTCGGGAACCGTCTTGATCGTCACCGTTTGGCGCCTTCCACCCCGGACGATCGTGAGCGTCACCGACGCGCCGGGGTGCACGCGGGCGAGCTGAGCCCGCAGGTCGGAGATGGTCGGCGTTTTCGTGCCGTTCACCTCGACGATGACGTCCGCCGGCTCGAGCTTCCCGATTGCGTGGCTGCCGAGCGCGACGGCGGTCACGATCACGCCCGTGGGTCGCGTGACCACGTGGTAGCCGAGTCGTTTGAGGGCGACCGCCGCGGCCACGCGCTCCGAGATCGACATTTCCCGCAGGTCGGCCCGGTGCTGCGCGTTGTCGCTCACGCCCGGCGGGACGATCAGGTTCGCCGGCACGAGCGTCGAGCCCGAGCGGATGAACGGGAAGAGCGACTCGAGCATGCTCGCGCGACGCTCGAAGACGTCGACGAAGTAGATCCCGCCGGGACCCTTCGGCTCCTTGCCGCCCTGCACGTGCACGAGCGGCGCGACCGGGTGCGCCCGGTCTGGGAGCAGCAGGAAGTCGCTCGACGGCGCGAGGTAGAGGACGACGACGGCCACGGCGACCAGTCCGACCGCGATGCCCGCGAGCCGGGCGGGTGAGAGGAGCCGCCGCACTAAAAGAGGAATCGCTGAAGGCCGCCGTCGACGACGACCGTCTGGCCGCTGACGTAGCGCGCCCGCTCCGAGGCGAGGAAGCAGACGACGTCGCCGAACTCACGCGGGTCGCCCCAGCGGCGCAGCGGGATCTCGGCGAGATCCGCTTCGGTCGGGCCTCCGGGATACAGGTGGTCGAGTCGCGCGGTCGCGATCCGGCCCGGCGCGACGCAGTTGACGGTGATCCCCTGTGGGCCGAGCTCGCGGGCGAGCGTTCGCATCCAGCCGGTGAGCCCGGGGCGGAGCGCGTTCGAGAGCGCGAGATGGTCGGTTGGCTCTTTCGCGGCGAGCGAGGTGATCGCGACGATCCGGCCGCCGCTGCTCGCCTCGAGGTACGGCAGGCAGAGTTGAACGAGGCGGACGGCGGGGAGAAAGAGCAGCTCGAGCGCGGCCTCGAGCGTCTCGGGCGTCACGTCCGTGCCCGCGCCGGGGGGCGGCCCGCCCGAGTTCCACACGAGCACGTCGATGCCGCCGAACGCCTTCACCGTGGTCTCGACCGCGCGTTCGAGGTCCTTGGGGATCGTCACGTCGCCGCGTGTGGCGAGCGCGCCGATGCGGTCAGCCTCGCGCTCGAGCAGGTCACGGCGGCGGGCGAACATCGAGACGTTCGCGCCCTCGGCTGCCAGCGCCTCGGCGGTGGCGAGACCGAGTCCGGACGACGCGCCGGTGACGAGGGCGGTGCGCCCTTTCAGTCCGAGATCCACGAGTGCGGAGGGTACTTGCGCCGGGCTACCCCGAGCGGCGGAAACCGCCCTCGGAGTCGATCACCTGGCCGGTGATCCAGCGGGCATCGTCGCTGCACAGCCAGGCGACGAGGCGTGCGGCGTCGTCCGGCTCGCCCCAGCGGCCGAAGGGCATCTGCGGTGCGGGGTCGATCTCCGCCAGGCCCCAGCCGGTGTCGGTCGGGCCCGGATTGATGCAGTTGACCGTGATGCGGCGGCCGGCGAGCTCTTCGGCAAGCGTCCGTGTGGCGATCGCGAGTGCGCCCTTCGAGACGGCGTACGCGACCTCGCGCGCCATCGGGCCGAGGTGAGCGCCCGACGTCAGCAGGATGACTCGCCCGTGGTCACCCTCGAGCTGCGCCGCGAACTCCTGCACGAGGAGCAGCGGGGCTCGCACGTTCTCGTGCAGGAACGCGTCGAGGTGCTCGGCGGTGAGCTCACCGAGACGCCCGTGCCCGCTGCGTGCATGGTTGACGACGAGCACGTCGAGCGGCCCGAGCGCCGTGCGTGCCGCGGCGACGACCCGTGCGGGCGCATCCGCCTCCGCGAAGTCCGCCTCGATCCAGCCGGCGCCGAGCTCGCCCGCGACGCCCGCGAGTCCGTCCGGTTCGGCGCCCCAGTCCTGGCGCGCATCGTGCGCCGTCCAGCCCTGGACCAAGACGGTTGCGCCGCGCTCCTGGAGCCGGCGCACGATCGCAAAGCCAATGCCCGCCCGCCGGCTGACGCCCGTGACGAGCGCGTTCATGGGAAAAGCCTACGTCGTGAGGACGGAGACGACCTCGCGCACGGCCTCCGACGACGCCTGGAGCGCCTGCTGCTCCTCGTCGCTCAGGTCGAGCTCGATGATCTCTTCGATCCCGCCGGGGCCGAGCTTCACGGGCACGCCCATGTAGAGGCCGTCGATGCCGTACTCGCCCTCGAGGTACGCGGTGCACGGGAGCACACGCTTCTCGTCGAGCATGATCGAGTCGACGATCTGCGCGGCCGCCGCGCCGGGTGCGTACCAGGCGGAGGTGCCCATCAGGTTCACGAGCTCCCCGCCTCCCTTGGCGGTGCGCTCGACCATCTTCTGGATCTCGTCCTCGGAGACGAGCTTGCGGAGCGGGACGCCGCCGACGGTCGTCGCGGAGACGACGGGAACCATCTGGTCGCCGTGACCTCCGAGGACCGTCGCCTGCACGTCCTTCACCGACGACCCGGTCGCCCAGGAGATGAACGTCGAGAAGCGTGCGGTGTCGAGGATGCCGGCCATCCCGAAGACGCGCTGCTTCGGCCACGCCGAGACGTTCTTCGCGACGTGGCACATGGCGTCGAGCGGATTGGAGACGACGATCAGGATCGCGTCGGGGCTCTGCGCGATCACCTTCTCGGTGACGTCCTTGACGATCTTCTCGTTCGTCGCCACGAGGTCGTCGCGTGACATGCCGGGTGAGCGGGGCAGACCGGCCGTGATCACGACGACGGACGAGCCGGCACTCTCCTCGTAGCCGTTCCAGCCGCTCACGTTCGGCTCATAGCCGAGCACTGCGCCCATCTGGTTGATGTCGAGCGCCTTGCCCTGCGGCAGGCCTTCCTTGATGTCGACGAGCACGACGTCGGCGTAGTCGCGCGTCGCGAGCACCTGCGCACAGGTCGCGCCGACGTTCCCTGCACCGACCACGGTGACCTTCCGCCTCTGGCTCATGCGCCGATCCCGTCACCGGGGATGAGTAGGACTCGGTGCGCCACGGTCGGCAACTGTACGTAAAGTGCGCTCGGTGACGTTGCAGGAAGCTGCGGCAGCTGCCGACGCACTCGCCCTCGAAGGCTCGGAGCGCGAGCTCGCCGATCTCCGTGCGCAATGGGGCGACGACCTCGAGGCAGCGGCGCGGAGCGCAGACTTCCGCGAGCGCGCGGTCGCGTTCCGGGCGATCGGCCAGTTCCGCTGGCGTCAGAAGGAGGAGTTGCTGCGGCGCGGGCTCGACGACGAAAGCCCCGCGGCGCGCGGATCAGCGCTGCTCTCGCTCGAGCTGCTGTCGCGCGACCATCCGAGCACGGTCAACGGGGTGCGGCCGCTCCTACACAACCTCGCCTCAGCAGATGGGAACGCGGCGGTGCGGCGGCTCGCGATCGTGTGCCTCCGGAACGGGTCGCCGCAGCGGGAGACGATCGTGCTGCTCGAGAGCCTCGCGGAAAACGACGAGGCCGAGCCCGAGCTCCGCCAGGCCGCGGCGAAGGTCGCCCAGACCCTGAAGCGCAAGCCGAAGCCGCAGGCGAAGCGGTAGCGCTAGGCCTTCTTCCGAGCGTGGGGGTGCGCTTGGAAGTACGAATCGCGACGGCGTCGATCGGAGACGTGCGTGTAGAGCTCGGTCGTGGCGAGATCCGCGTGCCCGAGCATCTCCTGCACGGAGCGGAGATCCGCGCCCCCCTCGAGCAAGTGGGTCGCGAACGAGTGGCGGAGGAGGTGCGGGTGGACGCGTCCCGGCTCCAGGCCGGCTGCGTCGGCGACGCGTCGCAGGATGAGGAAGGCGCCCGATCGCGTCAGCGCACCGCCCTGCGCGTTGAGGAAGAGCTCGGGGCGGTGGCGCTTGTCGAGGTAGGGGCGGCCGCGGGAGAGGTAGCGCCGCAACGCCTCGACGGCCTCACGGCCGACCGGGACGACGCGCTCCTTCGAGCCCTTGCCGATGCAGCGGACGATCCGCTGCTCGAGGTCGACGCCCGCCTTGTCCAGCCCGACCGCCTCGCTGACCCGCAGGCCGGCGCCGTAGAGGAGCTCGACGAGCGCCCGGTCGCGCAGCGAGCGCGGCGTCGTCCCGGCCGCGGCGTCGATCAGCCGCTCGGCCTCGCCGGGTGAGAGCGTCCGCGGCAGAGTGCGCCGCCGCCGCGGCAGATCGAGCTCGGCCGCAGGGTTGTCCGCGCGGGCGCCGAGGAGCACCTGGTGCCGGTAGAAGGAGCGAATCGCGGCGATGCGGCGCGCGATCGTCGTGGCGGCGAGACCCGCGGCGCGCATCGACGCGACGTAGGCCGCGAGCTGCTCGGTCGTCGCGACCCCGGGCGGAGCCTTGAGCCAGCGGCAGAAGTCCGTCAGGTCGCGGCGGTACGCCTCCACCGTCTTCGGCGCGAGCCGGGTCGTGGCCAGCGCGAGGAAGCCCTCGACCTCGTCCGGTGTGCTCGTTTCGGCCGCCCGCGTCATGATCTGGGGTGAGCCGAGTCGTACACGCGGCGCAGCCGCTTCGCGTCGACGTGCGAGTAGATCTGCGTCGTCGAGAGCGAGCTGTGGCCGAGCAGCTCCTGGATCGTGCGGAGGTCGGCGCCGCCCTCGACCAGATGGGTCGCGAACGCGTGGCGCAGACGGTGCGGGTGGGGTGCGACGCGCCGCAGCGTGCTCGTGTCGAGGCGGCGACCGTGGGTTGAGAGGAAGAGCGCGTCGTTCGCGCCTCGCGCGAGCGCCGGGCGCGCCTCATGCAGGTAGCGGCCGGTCCAGTACGCGGCCTCCTCGCCGAGCGGCACGACGCGGTCCTTGCCGCCCTTGCCGTTGCGTACGTGGACGAGCTCCTGCTCGAAGTCGACGTCTGCGAGGTCGAGCCCGACGGCCTCGGCGCTCCGCAGGCCCGCGGAGTAGACGAGCTCGACGAGGGCGCGGTTCCGGAGCGGAATCGGGCCGTCGCCTTCGAGGGCCGTTAGCTCCCGCTCGAGGTCGGCGCCCCGCGTCGCTTCGGGCAGGCGGCGTCCGCGGCGCGGCGCGACGCGGGCATCCGGCACGCGCGCCGCGCCGAGCGCGTGACGAAGGAACGCGCGCACCGCGGCGAGCTTGCGTGAGATGGTCGCTGGCGCGAGCCGGCTCGGCCGCCGCCCAGGGCGTGACGCGCCGAGATGCGACGCGTATTCGACGAACGCGCGCACGTCGACGTCGTCGAGCGCGGTGCCGCGCGCGTCGAGCCAGCGGCAGAACTCGCCCACGTCGACGCGATAGGCGCGCCGGGTGCCCTCCGAAAGAGCAGGCGATTCGAGAAACCGTGCGGCGGCCGCGTGCGTGTCCACGTGGACACGTTCGACACATGTGCGCCACAGCCTGCGCGCAAACATGCAGTGTGGCGTGGTGAGCCACCGCGCGCGCGTCTGGGTCGCCCTCGGGACGATCTACACCATCTGGGGCTCGACCTATCTCGGAATCGAGCTCGCGGGGGAGACGATCCCGCCGCTCTTCGCGGCCGGCACGCGCTTCGTCGCGGCAGCGCTCCTGATGCTCGCCTTCACTGCGTGGCGCCGCGGTGGGCACGTGCTCCGCGTCGCTCCGCGTGAGCTCGCGTCGTGCGTCCTGATCGGGGCGCTTCTCCCGGGTGCGAACGCAATGCTCTTCATCGCCGAGCGCCATGTGCCGACGGGCCTCTCGTCGCTGATCATCGGCTCCGTGCCCTTGTGGGTCGTGCTCCTGCGGACGCTGACGGGCGACCGACCGCCGCTCGCGTCACTCGCAGGCGTGCTCGTCGGCTTCGGCGGGCTCGTGCTGCTCGTGCGCCCGAACGGCGGCGCGCCGCTGTGGTCGTTGCTGCTCGTCGTCTGCTCGGCGGTCACCTGGGCGACCGGCTCGTTCATCTCGCGCCGCCTCGGCTACACCGCGTACGTCTGGCTGCTCGACAACGTGCCGATCGGCAAGGTTGCGACGTACGCGTACGTGAATCCTGTCGTGGCGATCGCCCTCGGCGTGATCGTCCTGCACGAGTCGCTGACGTGGACGATCGGGCTCGGCGCCGTGCTCGTTCTCGCCTGCGTCGCCGTCGTGGTGCGGCGCGAGTCGATCCCGCCCGCGGCCGAGGCGATCGGCGCGGGCGCCGCCGAGACCGGCTAGACGCTAGACGACCCAGGTCGCGCGCAGCACGCGCAGCCAGTTTCCGTGCGCGAGCCGAGTGAGCTCGTCGTCGCTCCAGCCGAGTACGTCGAGCAGCGCCTGCATCTTCGACGCGTCGTCGAGCGCCGACGGCGGGAAGCAGCCGTCGAAGTCGGAGCCGAGCGCCACGTGGTCGAGGCCGATCCGCTCGGAGATGTACTCGATGTGTTCGGCGATCACGTCGAGCCCGGTGTCGAACACGAGCTCGCCGTCTGAGCGCGTCATCACCGTGTCGAAAACCACACCGACGAGCCCGCCGGAGTCGCCGATCGCGTCGAGCTCCGCATCCGTGAGGCTCCGCGGCATCGGAGCGAGGGCGTGCGCGGCCGAATGCGAGACCACGAGCGGCGCGTCCGACAGCGCGGCGACGTCGAAGAAGCCGCGCTCGTTCAGATGCGCGAGGTCGAGCATCACTCCGCGCTCGTTGCAGGCGCGCACGAGGTCCCGCCCCGCGTCCGTCAGGCCCGGTCCCACGTCGGGCGTGCCGGGATAGTGGAAGGGAACACCGCAGCCGAAGGCGTTCGGCCGGCTCCACACGATTCCGAGCGAACGCAGCCCGCGCTCGATCCAGCCGTCGAGGTTGCCGAGGCCGGGCTCGATCGGCTCCGCGCCTTCGAGGTGGAGGATCGCGCCGGGCTCGCCTCCATCGAGGCAGCGCTCGAGGTCGGCGACCGTCCGGACGAGCGTGAGGTCGCGCTCGGCGATCGCTGCGAGCTCGTGGGCGACCGACGACGCGCGCTCGAAGGCCAGCGGCTCGTCGAACGGCACGTCCCACCCGTCGTCGGTCGGGACGACCTTCGAACGCGGATCGTCCTCGAGGTCGTCCTCCGGCACGAAGATCGCGAAGAAGCCGGCCGCGATGCCGCCCTCGCGCATCCGCGGCAGGTCGAGATGTCCCCCGCCGTGCTCGCGCAACGACTCGCCGCTGCGCCAGACGCGCAGGAGCGCGTCGTTGTGGCCGTCGACGACCGGGATCACGGGAGGTCGCCCGGCAGGAGCGAGTAGATGGCCCAGTCCTGGCGGCGGCCGAGCCGCGGGTTGAAGTACGCGTTCCGGAGCACGCCTTCGCGCCGGAACCCAGCCTTCTCGGCGACGCGGCAGGACGGGTCGTTCTCGACGTCCGCGCGCAGCTGCACGCGCGCCACGTCGTCGCGGGTGAGCACCCAACGCGAGAGGAGCACGAGCGCGCGGGTCATCACCCCGTCGCCCCGCGCGTCGGCGCGGAGCCAGTAGCCGATCTCACCCGTCTCGTTCACGATCGGGCCGAAGCCGATCGATCCGAGCGGCCGGCCGGAGGAGGCGTCGGTGACCGCGAAGGCGGTCTCGCCGGGCACGGTCTCCCCCGCGATGTAGGCCCGCGCCTCCTCGATCGAGTACGGCTGTGGGATCCGGTCGAGCCAGCGCGAGATCTCCGGGTCGCCGTTGATGCACTCGACGATCGCCTCGGCGTCGGCGGGCTCCCAGGGCCGCAGCGTCACGGTCATGTCCGTCAGCGAGCTCACGGTCATGCGGCATACGATATGGAGCCGTGACAGCCATGGACGTACGCGGGCGCGTGGATCTCTCCGCGCACGGCATCAAGACGACAGGGCGCGTGATCTGGGATCCCACAACGTCGTTGCTCTACGAGCACGCGGTCGTCCGCGGCGAGGCGCGGATCGCCGAAGGCGGCCCGCTGGCAGTCGACACCGGCACCCACACCGGCCGCTCGCCCCAGGACAAGTTCATCGTGCGCGAGCCGAGCTCCGAAGACCGGATCTGGTGGGGCGGGAACAAGGAGCTCGCCGAGGACGCGTACGACCGTCTGCGGGACAAGGTCACGGCCTTCCTCGGCGCCGAGGCGTCGCTCTACGTCGTCGACGCGTTCGCCGGCGCCGATCCCGCGCACCGAATCGCCGTGCGCGTGATCACGACGCATCCGTACCACGCGCTGTTTGCGAAGACGATGTTCATCGATCCGACGCCGAAGGAGCTGCGGCGCTTCGTATCGCAGGCGCTCGTGCTGCACGCACCGGGGCTCGAGGCGGATCCGGAGGAGGACGGGACGCGTACGGGCACGTTCATCGTGCTGCATCCCGGCCGTACAGAGGTCGTGATCGGCGGCACGTTCTACGCGGGCGAGATCAAGAAGTCGATCTTCACCGTGATGAACGACCGGCTTCCGCTCGAGGGCGTGCTGCCGATGCATTGCTCCGCCAACGTCGGCGGCGACGGACGGCCTGCGATCTTCTTCGGCCTGTCGGGCACCGGCAAGACCACGCTCTCGGCCGATCCGGAACGCGCACTGATCGGCGACGACGAGCATGGCTGGGGCGACAGCGGCGTCTTCAACTTCGAGGGCGGGTGCTACGCGAAGGTGATCCGGCTTTCGGCCGAGGCCGAGCCCGAGATCTTCAAGACGACGCATACGTTCGGGACGATTCTCGAGAACGTCGTTCTCGACGAGCGCGGCAATCTCGATCTCGACGACGGGTCGAAGACCGAGAACACGCGCGCGGCGTACAAGCTCGAGCAGATCGCGAACGCGCACCCTGAGAAGCGAGCCGGCCACCCGACGTCGGTGATCATGCTCACGGCCGACGCCTTCGGGATCCTGCCGCCGATTGCGCGCCTCACGCGCGAGCAGGCCCTCTACTACTTCCTCTCCGGTTTCACGTCGAAGCTGGCCGGCACGGAGATCGGTGTCACCGAGCCGCAGCCGACGTTCTCGACCTGCTTCGGCGCACCGTTCCTGCCGCAGCCGCCGGCGGTCTACGCCGAGATGCTCGGCCGCAAGCTCGACGAGCACGGCGCCGCGGTCTGGCTCGTGAACACGGGCTGGACCGGAGGGCCGTTCGGAGAGGGCGAGCGAATGCCGATTGCGGCGACGAGAGCCCTGCTGCACGCCGCGCTCGCGGGCGAGCTCGACACCGTCGAGTACCGCACCGACGCGCTGTTCGGCTTCGAGGTTCCTGTCGAGGTGCCGGGCGTGGAGTCGAAGCTGCTCGACCCGCGCTCGACCTGGGGCGACCCCGAGGCCTACGACGCGAAGGCGTCGCGCCTCGCGGAGATGTTTCGCGAAAACTTCGAGAAGTTCGACGACCCCGGCCTCGCTGCGGCCGGTCCCCGCTTCTGACCGCATGTTGCGGCGCGGTTGAGGTAGCGTCAGTCAGCGGTGATAGGAGAGCACGACGTACTCGTGGTCGGCGCCGGGTGCGCCGGCATGCGCGCCGCCATCGAAGCCCACGACGCGGGCGCGGACGTCGCGATGATCTCAAAGCTTCATCCGACGCGCTCGCACTCGGGCGCGGCGGAGGGCGGGATCAACGCAGCGCTCGGCAATGCCTCCGAGGACAACCCGGAGAGCCATGCGTTCGACACCGTGAAGGGCTCGGATTACCTCGGCGATCAGGATGCGATTCAGATCCTCTGCGACGAGGCGCCGAGCGACGTCTACCAGCTCGAGAACTGGGGCGCGGTCTTCTCGCGAACCGAGGATGGGCGGATCGCCCAGCGACCGTTCGGCGCGGCGGGCGCCCCGAGGACGGCCTACGCAGCCGACATCACCGGCCACGTGTTGATCCAGGTGCTCTACGAGCAGGTCTGCCGGCGTGACATCAAGGTCTACGACGAGTTCTTCGCCTGGCAGCTCGTCGTCAACGACGCCCGCTGCCAGGGCGTCATCTGCTGGGACTTGCTCCACGGTGGGCTGAAGGCCATTGGCGGCAAGAGCGTCATCCTCGCGACCGGCGGCGCCGGCCGGCTCTACGTCGGTACGACGAACGCCTATTCGTGCACCGGCGACGGGATGGCGATGGCGCTGCGCATCGGTGTCCCGCTCGAGGACATGGAGATGATGCAGTTCCACCCCACCACACTGGCGCCGACGGGCGTGCTGATCACCGAGGGCTGCCGCGGGGAGGGCGCTTTCCTGGTCAATAAGGACGGCGAGCGCTTCCTGAAGCGCTACGCGCCGAACGCGATGGAGCTCGCCTCCCGCGATGTCATCTCCCGCTCGGAGCAGACGGAGATCGACGAGGGACGCGGCATCGACGGCAACGTCCTGCTCGATCTGCGCCACCTCGGAGCAGAGCGGATCATCGAACGGCTTCCCGGGACGCGCGAGCTCTCGATGACCTTCAAGGGCATCGATCCGATCTTCGAGCCGATCCCCGTTCGACCGGGCGCGCACTACCACATGGGTGGCGTCGACACCGACGTGTGGGGCCAGACCGAGCTCGCGGGCTTGTATGCGGCGGGCGAGGTGGCGTGCGTCTCCGTGCACGGTGCGAACCGTCTCGGGGGGAACGCGCTCATGGAGACGATCACCTTCGGCAAGCGTGCGGGCCGTCACGCGGCCGAATGGGCGCTCGCGCATACGACTGTCGAGGTGCCGGAGTCGGCCGAGCGAGACGCGGAGCGCCAGGTGCGCGAGCTCCTCGACCGCCGCGAGGGCGAGCGTCCCTGGAAGATCCGTGACGAACTGGCGACGACGATGCATGCGAACTTCGGTGTCTTTCGCCGCGAAGAGCAGATGCAGCGGCAGGGCGAGATCATCGCCGGCCTGCGCGAGCGCTACGAGCGCGTCGTCGTCGACGACAAGGGAGAGCTCTTCAACAGCGACCTCACCCAGGCGCTCGAGCTCGGCTATCTGCTCGAGCTCGCCGAGTGCATGGTGGTCGCGGGCCTCGCACGCAAGGAGAGCCGCGGCGCGCATGCGCGCCCGTACGACTATCCGGAGCGCGACGACGAGAGCTTTCTCAGGCATACGCTCGTCCGCTGGCGCGACGGCCGGCCTGAGCTCGACTGGAAGCCCGTGACGATGACCAAGTGGCAGCCAAAGGAGCGGACGTACTGATGGGCGCGATTCCTGGACTGGGAGGCTAAGCAGTGCAAGTTGCCCTGAAGATCTGGCGCTACAACTCGTCCACCGGTGACCGCGCGTTGAAGGAGTACGAGTTCGACGCGCCGGAAGAAGCGACGCTCCTCGACTGCCTCGACATCGTCAAAGACCGGATCGACGGGACGCTTGCTTTCCGCAAGAGCTGCCGGATGATGATCTGCGGTTCCTGCGGGATGCGTATGGACGGCGCCGCCGTGCTCGCGTGCAAGACGCGCATGTACGACATCGCGCAAGCCGGACAGGTGCCGACGATCTCGGCGATGGGCAACCTCCCGATCGTCAAGGACCTCGTCGTCGACATGGATCCCTTCTGGGAGAAGTTCAAGGCGATGAAGCCATATCTCCAGCCCGGCTATGACCGACCCGAGGACGGCAAGGAGTACCGCATCTCGCAGGAGCGCATGAACGCGGTCCACAAGGAGTCGCTCTGCATCAACTGCGGCTGCTGCGTCTCCGAGTGCAACGCGATGGAGTCCGACCCCGAGTTCCTGGGCCCACAGGCGCTCGCGAAGGGAATGCGCTTCGTGGGGGATCCGCGCGACGGCGCGACGGTCGAACGGCTCGAGGAGTACAGCGGCCAGCACGGCATCTGGGAATGCACGCGCTGCTACTTCTGCACGGAGCGCTGCCCCAAGGGCGTCGACCCGCGCGAGGCGATTGCGAAGCTCGGCGCCGAGGCGATCAAGGAATCAGTCGACCGTGACATGGGCGCGAAGC
>WNFC01006786.1_pt1 | contig 12613 bp, 9 predicted proteins | sample 5400541 | NCBI WGS metagenome assembly WNFC01 (sample SAMN13153342, study PRJNA577476) | soil metagenome | isolation source: 120 cm saprolite under Douglas fir tree site 2 hole 2 replicate 1 | place: USA:California | collected 2015-04-18
ACGAGAACGGGCTTACCGTTGCCAATGGCGACTACGTGCTCCTCCACGGCCGGTTTAGCGGCTTAGGCCGGCCGGCGAACTGGATCGTGGTGGATATCGTGCGCCTCGAGAACGGCCAACTGGCCGAGCACTGGGACGTGATCCAGGACGAGGCCGCGCGCGAGCAGTCGCGGAGCGGCCTGCCGATGCTCGGCGACAAGTTCCCGGGGTGATCTTGCCGCGCGCCGGAGAATAGAACCCGCTTTAAGGAATATCCTCATGTCCAATGCTACGCATGAAACGGCTCCCACCGAATTCGTTCAGGTCGGAGGCGTCCGGTTCGCCTACCGTCCGCCTTCGCGCGGATAAATTGCACGGCCGCTTAGGGGGGCATGAAGACCAGTTCCCGCCGCGCCGGCCGAATGCCCACTATGTGATTGGAAAGGAGACCTTGGGGAAGCGCGGCAACGGGTGAGACGCGCCGGTAGCAGCCATCGGACAGCCGGTAGCAGCCATCGGACAGCCGGTAGCAGCCATCGGACAGCCGGTAGCAGCCATCTGACACACGTCGTTAGCTCGGCTGCCCACGACCCTACTGGCCATGAGCAACACGTTCAAGTAATCCCAGAAGCGGCATCTCACGGAGGCCCGTCGCCGGCGGCTTGGAGCCTAAAGCGATCATCCGGTCGTCAAAATTACGGCACCGATGTCGTCGTCCGCTGCCCGCCGCCTGTTCCTGTCCTCCTAGAAAAAGACAAAGGACCGCACCACGACGTTCCTGCGGCATCGGGCGTCGGCGGGCGCGGTCGGGTCGACACAAGCAGTATGGAAAGACCAGCGCGAGACGGAGCCGTCGGTGACAGAGTCATAGCACTTGAGCATCGAGACCTCGGTGGGCTTCTGCCGGGGAAACCAGTACCACTCGTGGTCGGGACGGTAGGTGAAGCGGGTGGTCTCCCCAACACGGTCGTCGTAGATCCGATAGTTGTTGATGTACGGCTGGTCGGCGAAGGAGGGCCAGGCGCAAAGCACGAAGGGGAACTGCTCGACCGTCTCCATTGGCTTGGCGAGATTGATCGACATGAACCGCCGAGACATCTTCTTGTCGGCTTCTTCCTCCGTGTAGTGCTGCGTGCGCCCGAAGTTCCGCAGGTTCCTGGTGAGCAGCTCGCGACAGCGCACACGGCCGCTGTTGTCGTTCAGGTCGTTGTGCACAAGGTTGGCGTAATTGGCGTTCACACCCGGGTTGTTGCTGTCCTGGTCTTCCGTGCGGTCGCCCGCGTAGTCCTTGTCGAAGACGTCGTGGTTGTAGACCAGTGCATCGGTCGCGTCCGGGAAGAACTCGAGGAGGAGCTTCTCGATCTCAGGGTAGAACACGCGCTCCACCTCCGCCGCATCGTAGAAGTTCGAGCACGCGGACTCGAGGTGCGCCAGCGAAACACCGAGCCGGTCCATGCATTCGGGGCTGTTGGGCGAGAGGCCCGGGTAGTACTCGCCGATGCGCCGTGCGTCGCGCATCACCTGCGGGAAATAGAGGTCCCGCCGCCGGTTGCCTTCCTCGTTCTTGCGCAGGATCTCCGCTGTGTCGGCGCGCGCCGGGTCCCGCCAGAGAGCGTTGGACCGCACCACGGAGTAGGTCGGCCGCTCGTAGACGGTATAGGGCAGCGGCAGCGCCAGGCCGCCTGCCGGGGCTTTGATGCTGTTCGACTGGCGGATGTACTTCACACACTCGTCGTAGTCGCGGAACCCGAGGCCCCATTTGGTCTTGATCGGGCCCGGTGGTGCCTTGGCGATCATGTCGATAACGCGCTGGGCCTCGCCGTCGGCGATCTCCGCGAGCGCGTCCTGGATCGCCGCGGCGGTTCCCGCATCGCCGTCCCGGTCAAACGACATGTAGGACAGGCCGCCGTGCGCCGCGATGGGCGGCGGCTGTCCGTCCGTGCGCTGGAGCGGCGGTACATAGGCCGGCGCAGCTCTCTCCGTGTCGGCCGCGGCGTTGTTATCAGCGACATCGAGCGGGCTCATGGCACACCTCCGATTATTCCAGCCTCAACGTGGCACACAGAGCCTGGGTTTTCCAGACCATGATTTTCCGGTATGCGAAATTGCGCTGCGCCTGCCGCGCAAACGCCGAGCTCTTTCCAACTGGAAAATATCATCGAGACCGCCGAATGTCCGTGTTTGGCCCATTTCGGCCATTTGCTACGGGACCGAGCAACAGCGAGGTCGGGTGGAAACCAGCTAAGTCGCCGGTTGTCGAGGCTCTGCGGGTTGGTCCATCACGGCTCTCCCGGCGGATACGCCGACCACGGGCTCAAATCGTCTTCGAGACCGATTAGCGCAAGACCAAAGGCGACCGATTGGAAGTTTTCGCCGTCGGTCAACCGTTGTGCGCCGAACCGTGTCTCGAACACACGGCGAACTGCGGGAATGAATGAGCTGCCACCGATTAGGAACACGCTGTCGATCTCGTCGAACGGCACGCCTTCGGACTGCAGCAGCTGGTCGACAGCCTTCTCGATGCTCGCAATGTCGCCGGCGATCCAGCGTTCAAAATCCCGACGCGAAATCTCCTGTTCAATATTGAGCTCTCCGAGTCTGAGCGCGAACGTGGCGGTGGCCGCGGAGGACAGCCGCACCTTGGTGTCGGAAACCGCGCGATAAATGTTGAAGCCCCAATCGTTGCAGATGATGTCGAGAAACATCGAGATCTTATGGGGGGATAGAGACGTCCGCCTCAGGTACTCCAGTTCGCGGAGGTGTTCGGGGGTCTTGAGCATCGCGAGCTGATGCCATCGCGCAAAACTCGCGTGGTAATGCTGAGCGATCGGCAGAATCTTATCGATCGATTTGAACTGGGTTCCTTTGCCGAGCAGCGGCGAGACCACCGCGTCAATGATCTGATAATCGAAATTGTCGCCCGCTACGGCCACTCCGGCGTGGCCGATTGGGGTCGCACCGACTCCGCTGCCGCGCCGCTCGAAGCGGATGAGGGAGAAATCACTCGTGCCGCCGCCGAAATCGCAAAACCAGTACCAGCGCGTCAGACTTGAGGCGCTGCGCATGGTAAAAGGCGGCGCCGATCGGTTCATAGACGTAGATAGGGTCGTGGATACCGATCCTCCGGTACGCCTCTCAATAGCGACGAACGGCGAGCTTCTCGTCCGGCGCGGCACCGACAAAAGCGACCGGCCGCCCAGAGACGACGCGGCCGCCGAGATCGGCGAGCTGGTCGTCGGCATCGCGGATGGAGCGGCGAAAAAACGTCGACAGCAGATCCTCGAACTTGTACCCCCCGGCTGAAGATGCGGGTTTCATCGAAAATGGCGCTGGCGACGTGGCTCTTGAACGACTGGATGAAACGCGTCTCGTGCGCCGAGGCCAGATAGGCCCTAATCGCCTTCATACCCGCGTAAGCTACGACATCGAATCGGTTTGCGGCTATTTGTTCGAAGCACAGCACGGATCGGTAGATATCCGATTGTTCGCGGTCATCATGGAACGTGACCGCGCGCACCACCTCGCCAGGCCTAGCAATGGCAATGACCGTGTTTGTCGTGCCGAAGTCGACGCCGATCGAAGTCTGGTTGCGCGTCGTTGGTCTTGTCACAGTGCTGCCGGCCCCCGGCCTGCGCGCAGACATTACCGCCCCGCCCTCCGCAGCCGATAGTCTTCGATCACGAAATGGCAGCCCTAGGGCCCGGCCCGGTTTGCGCGCTACTCGGTAACGGCCGCTGTCGGCCCGATTGAGCCATTCCGCCCTGATCAGACGAACGCGTACTGTTGCCCTGCAGCCGACCTTCGCCTCGCGCAACCGCAAGGTCGGCGCCGGTTGGATGCCCGTCTTTCGCCAGGCCGCGCCCAGACGGCGAGGATGCGCCGATTTCGTTGAAGAAGTCGAGAGCAGGAGGGTAGCCGCAGCGTCTTCGGGTGGGTGAGACGGCGGGGATATTGTCCAGCTACGGAGCCGGCTTCCACCAGCGACGGGTCCGATCTGCCTTCGCGGGTTCCTCCTAACCAATGTTTCCGGTTATCGACGCTGGCTGCGGTTCGACGAGCTTGGCTAGCTTGCGCAGGTTCTGTCCGATCGCGGCGAGCAGGAACTCGTCCTTGGCGCCTGACGGCCCGCGCAATCGGAGGCGGTTGAACTTGAGGATGCGCTTGAGATGGGCGAACAGCATTTCGACCTTTTTCCGCTCGCGGCGTAGCGGCGTCGCGGCAAGGCGCCTGGCTGCGTCGCGTGCGGCTTCATGCACACTCCTAGGCACCTTGCGGTGCGGTTGTCCCGGACAGCATCTGGCCTTCAAGGCGCACGCCGCGCAGTCGGATCGGCTGGCGCGGTAGAGCGTCATGTTCTGTTTTGTGACGCTGCTACGCGGATTGGTGAACGGCCGGCGGTACTGCTGCAGGATTTTGCCGCCCGGGCAGGTAATAGGTGTTGGAGGGCGAATCGAAGGCGAAGTCGGAGCGGCGTAAGGTCCCATCGTCGCGCTGGCCCTTGTCCCATACGGGCACATGCGGAGGCGCTGATTTGCCCCCGACTGACCGCCGAAGGCCCGCTGCGATCTCTGGTCCGTATATGAGTCTTATACGAAAGTCCTCTTCGATCGCCCTCGATTTTATATCTGATCGCCACGAACTTACCGCCCGATAAAGCCTAGCCCGCGGGATGTCGGCTTCGGGATTGATCCCTGATCTCGCCGGGATGCGGCGAATAGCAACCATCTTCGCGCGCGCCTCGATTTGGGTGGAGTGCAAGCATGCTCGACGCGATCTTTCTAGCCATCGGTCTCGGCTTCTTTGCCGCCGGCTGCCTCTACCTCTACGCCTGCGACCGGTTGTGAGGCCGCCATGTCGTTCGAATTGATCCTCGGCGGGGTGATCGCCGTCGGCATGCTGGTCTACCTCGTCTTCGCGCTGTTGCGCCCCGAAAAGTTCTGAGATTGTCATGACTGCAAATGGCTGGATCCAGATCGCGATCTTCACCGCGATCCTGATTGCTCTCGCCCGCCCATTGGGCGGATACATGACCGCCGTCTTCGAGGGCCGCGTCACATTCCTGCGCCCCGTCGAGCGCGTGTTCTATGCACTCTGCGGCACGGCGGAGCGAGAGGAGCAGCACTGGCTGACCTACGGCTTCGGCATGTTGCTGTTCCATGCCGTCGGCTTCGCTTCACTGTACGGGTTGATGCGGCTGCAGAACTATCTGCCATTCAACCCGGCCGGCCAGGACGCGGTCGGCACTGATCTTGCCTTCAACACCGCGGTCAGTTTCGATACGAATACGAACTGGCAGTCCTACACGCCCGAAACGACGATGAGCTATCTGAGCCAGATGGCCGGGCTCACCGTACACAATTTCGTCTCGGCGGCGGCTGGGATCGTGCTGGCGGTCGCGCTGATCCGCGGCTTCGCCCGCCGTTCGGCGCAGACGATCGGCAATTTCTGGGTCGATATGACCCGGTGCGTTCTCTACATCCTCTTACCGATCTCGATCATCGGCGCGCTTCTGTTGTGCTGGCAGGGGGTGCCGCAAAACCTCGGGGCCTACACCGAGGCGACGACGCTCGAAGGGGCAAAGCAGGTGATCGGGCAGGGTCCGGTGGCCTCGCAGGAGATCATCAAGGAGCTCGGTACCAACGGCGGCGGCTTCTTCAACGCCAATTCGGCGCATCCGTTCGAGAACCCCAACCCGGTCACCAACCTTATAGAGATGGTCGCGATCTTCGCGATCGGTGTCGGGCTGACCAACGTGTTCGGGCGGATGGTCGGTGACGAGCGGCAGGGCTGGGCGATCCTTGCAGTGATGGGAATCCTGTTCCTTGCCGGCGTCGCCACCGCATACTGGGCGGAAGCCGGCGGCAACCCGCAGATCGCCGCGCTCGGCGTCGATACCGCGGCATCACCAATGCAGGCCGGCGGCAACATGGAGGGCAAGGAGGTCCGCTTTGGGATCGCCAACTCGACGCTGTGGGCAACGATCACGACCGACACCTCGTGCGGTGCGGTCAATTCGATGCATGACAGCTACATGCCATTGGGCGGCATGGTGCCGCTGATCAACATGCTTCTGGGCGAGGTCATCGTCGGCGGCGTCGGCTCCGGGCTCTACGGCATCCTCCTATTCGCGATTGTTGCCCTGTTCGTCGCCGGCCTGATGGTCGGGCGAACGCCCGAATATCTCGGCAAGAAGCTTGAGGCCAAGGAAGTCAAGATGACGATGCTCGCCATCTTGTGCCTGCCGTTGTCGATCCTGGTTTTCACCGCGATTGCGGTAGTGGTCGAGCCGGGCCTCGCCGGCATGTCGAATGCCGGGCCGCACGGCTACACCGAGGTGCTGTACGCCTATACCGAGGGTACCGGCAACAACGGCAGCGCGTTTGCCGGTCTCTCGGCCAACACACCGTTCTACAACACGACGATCGGCCTAGCGATGTTGGTTGGCCGCTTCTTCGTGATCATACCGACGCTGGCGATTGCCGGGGCATTGGCGGCGAAGAACATCGCGCCGCCTTCGGCCGGCACGTTCCCGACCGACAGCGGTCTCTTTGTCGGCCTATTGGTCGGCGTCATCGCGATCGTCGGCGGTCTGACCTATTTCCCGGCCGTCGCGCTCGGACCGCTTGCCGAGCAGTTCGCGATGAAGGCCGGAACCCTGTTCTAACGGAGCCCAGTCATGGCGACGCAAGCCAGATCCCTGTCGCTGTTCGACCCATCGATCCTTGGGTCGGCGGTTGGCGATGCCTTCAGGAAGCTCAACCCGGCGACGCTGTGGCGCAACCCGGTCATGTTCGTTGTCGAGGTCGTCTCGGCGGCGACGACGATCCTGTTCATCCGCGACCTGATTGTCGGTTCGGGTGCGGGATTCTCCGGCCAGATCAGCCTGTGGCTGTGGTTCACCGTATTGTTCGCCAATTTCGCCGAGGCCGTTGCCGAAGGGCGCGGCAAGGCGCAGGCGGCGAGCCTCCGGCGGACCCAGTCCCAGGCCGTCGCGAAGCGGCTGCCGGCGGCCAACAGCAAAGATTGGCAAGACGTGCCCGCCTCCCAGCTCAAGGTCGGCGACATCGTCGTGGTAGAGGCGGGCGACCTGGTCCCGAGCGACGGCGAGATCATCGAAGGCATCGCCTCGGTCGACGAGTCGGCGATCACCGGCGAGTCCGCGCCGGTCATCCGCGAGAGCGGCGGCGACCGCTCGGCCGTGACCGGCGGCACTCGGGTTCTGTCCGACCAGATCAAGGTGCGGATCACGGCCAGCCAGGGTTCGACCTTTCTCGATCGCATGATTCGCCTGGTTGAGGGCGCCGAGCGGCAGAAGACGCCGAACGAGATCGCACTCAACATCCTGCTCGCAGGGCTGACGATCATCTTCCTGCTGGCGACCGTCACGATCCCGAGCTTCGCCCACTACGCTGGCGGGCAGGTCGGTGTCGTCGCGCTGATCGCGCTCTTTGTGACACTGATCCCGACGACGATCGGCGCGTTGCTGTCGGCAATCGGCATTGCCGGCATGGACCGGCTCGTCAAGTTCAACGTCCTGGCGATGTCGGGTCGTGCGGTCGAGGCGGCGGGCGATGTCGACACGCTGCTGCTCGACAAGACCGGAACCATCACTCTGGGAAACCGGGTCGCCACGGAGCTGCTCCCGATCGCCGGGGTCGACGAGGCAGAGCTGGCCGATGCGGCGCAACTCGCCTCGCTCTCCGACGAGACGCCGGAAGGCCGCTCGATTGTGGTCCTGGTCAAGGACAAATACGGGCTGCGCGGGCGCGAGATGGCACCGCTGAATGCGCAATTCGTGCCGTTCACTGCACAGACACGGATGAGCGGCATCGACATCGATGGATCGTCGATCCGCAAGGGTGCGGTCGACGCGATCCTCGCTCATGTCGGGGGTGGCAGCACCGGACCGGTCCGCATCGGCGCCGGTGGTGGGGCCGCGACGACGACGGCACCCGTTGTCGCGGTCTCGCGTGCCGCACAGCAGGTGACTCAGATTTCCGACCGTATCGCGCAACAGGGCGGCACTCCGCTGGCGGTGGCAAAAAATACTCGCCTGCTCGGGGTCCTTCACTTGAAGGACATCGTCAAGGGCGGGATTCGCGAGCGCTTCACCGAGTTGCGCCAGGCCGGCATCCGCACAGTGATGATCACCGGCGACAACCCGCTGACCGCGGCCGCGATTGCTGCCGAGGCGGGCGTCGACGACTTCCTCGCTCAGGCGACGCCGGAGGACAAGTTGAAGCTGATCCGCAGCGAACAGACCGGCGGCAAGCTGGTCGCAATGTGCGGCGACGGCACCAACGACGCGCCGGCGCTCGCTCAGGCCGATGTCGGCGTGGCGATGCAGACCGGGACGATGGCGGCGCGAGAGGCCGGCAATATGGTGGACCTCGACAGTGATCCCACAAAGCTTCTGGAGATCGTCGCGATCGGCAAGCAGTTGCTGATGACCCGCGGCGCGCTGACCACGTTTTCGATCGCTAACGACGTGGCGAAGTACTTCGCCATCATCCCGGCGATGTTCCTCGCTTTCTACCCCCAACTGGCGGCGCTCAACATCATGTACCTCGGAACGCCGCAGAGCGCGATCCTGTCGGCGATCATCTTCAACGCACTGATCATCATCGCGCTGATCCCGCTTTCCCTGAAGGGGGTGCGATATCGCCCGATGAGCGCCGCGAGCGTGCTGCGCCGCAACCTGCTGATCTATGGCATTGGTGGGATCATCGTGCCGTTCCCCGGCATCAAGCTGATCGACATCATCGTCAACGCGACAGGTCTGGTCTGAAAGGCACAAGCCATGCTTCGCCAAATCCGCCCCGCATTCGTCCTTATCGTGCTGATGACCGTGCTGACCGGGCTCGCCTATCCGCTATTCATCACCGGCATTGCCCAGGTGCTGTTCCCGCGTCAGGCCGCCGGCAGCCTGATCGAAAAGGACGGCAAGGTGATCGGTTCCGAGTTGATCGGCCAGAATTTCGCCGATGCGAAATACTTCCACGGCCGGCCCTCGGCAACGTCCGATACCGATCCCAACGATGCAACCAAGACCGTGCAGGCACCCTATAATGCCGGCAATTCAGGCGGTTCCAATGCCGGACCGACCTCGAAGGCGCTGATCGAGCGCGTGCAGGGTGATGTCGAGAAGTTGAAGGAGGAAAACAAGGCGCCGATCCCGGTCGATCTCGTCTCCACTTCGGCAAGCGGCCTCGACCCGCACATCACCCCCGCCGCCGCCGAGTTTCAGGTCCCGCGCGTGGCCGCCGCCCGCAAGCTGTCGCCAGATCAGGTGCGGGCACTGGTTGGACAATATACCGACGCGCGGTGGCTCGGCCTGTTTGGCGAGCCGCGGGTCAATGTACTGAAGCTCAATCTGGCGCTAGATGGCGCCAAATAGCGGCCGGAACGGTGCAAGCCGCGGGTGCAAACTGAGATCAACCCAATGACCAGGGGTCCCAGCGTACTCGTCATCGATGACGACCCGGGAGTGCGGCGACTGGCCATGCAGGACCGTGCTGGGCAGCGTATGGTGGGCGACGACCTACGCACATCCGCACCCACATGAGTAACAGAACCGAGCAAGACCACCGACCCTCGCCAGAGGCTTTGCTTCGCGAAGCGACGCAGGAGGGCCGCGGCCGACTGAAAATCTTCGTCGGTGCCGCTCCAGGCGTCGGCAAAACCTACGAGATGTTGCAGGCGGCACAAACGAAGCGGCGCGAGGGGATTGACGTCGTCGTCGGCATTGTCGAGACGCACGGCCGCAAGGAAACCGAAGCCTTGCTCGACGGCTTGGAAATCGTCCCGCGACGCAAGATCGAATACAAGGGCCACTGGCTTGAGGAGATGGATCTCGACGCGATCCTCGCCCGCCGGCCTAGGCTCGTCTTGGTCGACGAGCTGGCCCACACCAATGCGCCGGGCAGTCGGCATCCCAAGCGCTATCTCGACGTAGAGGAGCTGATTGCCGCCGGCATTGACGTATACACGACACTCAACATTCAGCACCTGGAGAGCCTCAACGATGTCGTCGCAAGGATCACGCGGATCCGCATTCGCGAGACTGTGCCCGACTCGATTATTGACCGGGCCGACGACATCGAGGTCGTCGACCTGACGCCCGAAGACCTGATCCAGCGACTGAAGGAGGGGAAGGTTTACGTACCGCAGCAGGCGGAGCGGGCCGTTCGGCATTATTTCCAGCCCGGCAATCTGACGGCATTGCGCGAGCTCGCTTTGCGCTGTACCGCGCAACGGGTTGACGAGCAGATGGTCACCTACATGCAGGCGCACGCGATCGCCGGCCCCTGGGCGGCCGGTGAACGAGTGCTCGTCGGCGTCAACGAAGACCCGAGCTGCCCGGCTGTTGTCCGCTATGCGCGCCGCCTCGCGGACCGGCTTCGTGCGCCGTGGACCGCGGTCAATATCGAAACATCGCGGACGTATCGCTTGAGTGATGCCGGACGCAATCGGATAAGCGAGTGCCTGCGGCTTGCGCAACGCCTGGGCGGAGACGCCGTCACAATGCCGGCGTCCGATGTGACGCAGGGCCTTGTCGAATACGCCCGGGAAAACAATTTCACGCATCTCGTTATCGCGAAATCGCGGCGTTCGCGCTGGTCGGAATTATGGCGCGGCTCGGTGACCCACAAGCTCATCCGCCGGGCGGGCGACATCAGTGTTCATGTCATCGCGGAGCAACAGCGCGAGGCCGAAACGCCGGCCAACGCCCTGGAAGAAAGGGTGCAAACGGTTTCGCCCCGGCGCGAGGGCTTCGATCCAAAAGCCTACTTCGTCGGTTTAGGACTTGTCGCAGCAGCGGTCGTCGTCGGCTTCGGTTTGCAGCAATCATTGTCTGTTTCCAACATCTCGCTGGTGTTCCTGACGGCGGTGCTCATCAGCGCCATCGCCTATGGCCTGTGGCCGGCGCTGGTTGTTTGTCTCGCCAGTGTTCTCGCCTACAATTTTTTCTTTCTGCCGCCAATTTACACCTTCACGATCGCAGATCCGGAAAACGTTGTTGCGCTGTTCTTTTTCGCTGTCGTTGCGGTCATCGCCAGCAATCTCGCGGCACGGGTTCGCGATCAGGCCGTCACCGCCCGTCAACGCGCGAAAACAACCGAGGACCTCTACCAGTTCAGCCGCAAGCTTGCCGGCGCGGTTACCTTCGACGAGCTGTTATGGGCTACGGCCTACCAAATCGCTTGGATGCTGAAGGTCCATGTCGTGCTGCTGCTGCCGGAGGGCGAGAGTGTCGCCGTCCGCGCCGGCTATCCGCCGGAAGACTTGCTCGGCGATGCCGACCTGGCGGCCGCGAGATGGTGCTGGCAGAACAATCAGCCGGCCGGCCGCGGCGCCGATACTCTCCCCGGGGCGCGGCGCCTGTTTCTGCCGATGCGCACGGCACGAGGGCCGATCGGTGTTGTCGGGCTGGACAGCGAGCTTCCCGGCCCGCTGTTGACGCCGGACCAGCGCCGGCTGCTCGATGCGTTGAGCGACCAGGCAGCACTGGCGGTCGAGCGGATCAGCCTGGCCGAGGATCTCGACCGGGCAAAGCTCGCGGCGGAGACCGACCGGCTGCGTTCTGCTCTATTGACGTCGCTATCGCACGATTTGCGAACGCCATTGGCGTCCATTCTTGGCTCGGCGATGAGCCTCGAAAACTATGGATCGGTGTTGGACGAGGCATCACGCAGCGAGCTCACTCGCACGATCCGCGAGGAGGCCGAGCGCCTCAATCGGTTTATCGCCAATCTGCTCGATATGACCCGTTTAGAGGCGGGAGCGATCGAGCCCCGGATGGGCTCGGTCGATCTGACGGAACTGGTCGGCAGCGCCTTGGAGCGCGCCAGCCGGATCCTGGGTGGCCATCATATAAAGCTCAATCTCGCGCCCGATCTCCCGCTGCTCCACCTTGACCCGGTTCTGTTCGAGCAGGTCCTGTTTAACCTGCTCGATAATGCGGCGAAATATGCTCCCGCCGGTTCGGAAATCTGCATCAAGGCGTGGCGCGGTGATGGCCGTGTTCGCCTTTCGATATCTGATCAGGGAGCGGGAATAGTGCCCGCCGACCTCGAACGGATCTTCGACAAATTCTATCGGGTACACGCTCAAGACCGCCAGCGCGCTGGGACAGGCCTCGGCCTGGCCGTGTGCCGCGGTTTCGTCGAAGCGATGGGTGGGGCCATCACCGCCGGGAATCGCAAGGACCGTTCCGGTGCCGTGTTCACAATCACCTTGCCGGCCGCGGCCGAAGAAGAAGCGGTAATGGGAGAAAGGCAAAGAGCCGCGTCATGAACTCGAATACGACCCCGGTGCGCGTTCTCGTCGTGGACGATGAGCCGGCGATCCGGCGGTTTCTCCGCATGAGCCTCAAGGCCGAGGGCCATGACATCATCGAGATAGAAACCGGCGAAGCGGCCCTCGCCGAGATCGGCCGCCGCCCGCCCGATCTTGTCGTGCTCGACCTTGGCCTGCCCGGTGTGGACGGTCTAACAGGCTGCGGAAAAACCTAGCGGACCGCGTGATAGCGTGATTCGCTGTCGATGGTCGAGGGGGACGGCTGGGGGATTGGGATGCGCGGTCCAGACGAACGGTCGGAGGGTCTTTTCAGCTATGTGAGTTGCGAGGCGCG
>WNFC01006787.1_pt1 | contig 12612 bp, 10 predicted proteins | sample 5400541 | NCBI WGS metagenome assembly WNFC01 (sample SAMN13153342, study PRJNA577476) | soil metagenome | isolation source: 120 cm saprolite under Douglas fir tree site 2 hole 2 replicate 1 | place: USA:California | collected 2015-04-18
TAGAGCTCGGTATGGCCCTTCTGCCGGCCAAAGCCCTTGGCCTCGGTGACGGTGATGCCCTTGATCCCGACCTCGTGAAGCGCCTCCTTCACCTCGTCGAGCTTGAACGGCTTGATGATCGCCTCGACCTTCTTCATCGGAATCCACTCTCTCTGCGGGCAGCGCCGCTCTGATGCGAGCTAGAGCATAACCCATGCCAGGACTGCGCAGCGATGGCGAAGAAGGTCAGGATAAATCTTTGCCCATTAATTAGGCATAAATGCCAACGCGAATGCCTGATTCTTAGGCCCCGGGTGCCGCACCACGCGGCCGGTTGCCGAGAAAACGCCGAATCCGCTCGATCGCCTCGGTGATCGCCTCGAGGCTGTTGGCATAGGAAAACCGGATATAATCCTCGCCGAACGCGCCAAAGCTGGTGCCGGCGATCGTCGCCACCCCTTCTTCGTCGAGGAGCCGGCTCTGGAAGGCGCGGGCGTCGTAGCCGGTCCCGGAGATGTTGGGGAAGGTATAGAAGGCGCCGCCCGGCTGGGCGCAACGGATCCCGGGCAGACCGTTGAGCGCGGCGGTGATCGCCGAGCGGCGCTCGGCGAACGCCTTGACCATGCGGTGGACCGGCTCCCGCGGGCCTTCGAGCGCGGCGATCCCGGCATATTGCGCCGACGCGTTGACGCAGGAATGGCAGTTGATCGCGAGCCGCTCGGCGTCGGCGAAGACCGCCTTTGGCCATACCCCGTACCCCATCCGCCAGCCGGTCATCGCATAGGTCTTGCTCCAGCCGTCGAGGAGGATCAGGCGGTCGCGCAATTCGGGATAGCCCAAGAGGCTGACATGCTCGGCGCCGTCATAAAGGATCTCGCCGTAGATCTCGTCGCTCATCACGGCCACGTGCGGATGGCGCTCGAGCCCGGCGACGAGCCGGTCGAGCTCGGCCTTCGGCACCACCCCGCCCGTGGGGTTGGCTGGGCTGTTGATGATCAGGAGGCGGGTCTTCGGCGTGATCTTTTCCAGCACCTCCTCGGCGCTGAACGAAAACCCGGCGCTCTCGTAGAGCGGCACCGGGACCGGCGTCGCCCCCGAAAAACGGATGACGCTCTCGTAGATCGGGAAGCCGGGGTTCGGATAGAGGATCTCGGCCCCAGGCTCGCCGAACATCATGATCGCGAAGAACATCGTCACCTTGCCGCCGGGCACGACCAGCACCTGGTCGGGCGACACCTCGACCCGGTGGCGCCGCCACAGATCGGCGGCGACCGCGGCGCGTAGGGGCGGGATGCCGTTGGCCGGGGTATAGCCGTGATGGCCGTCGGCGAGCGCCTTCCTGCCCGCCTCGACGATATGATCGGGGGTCGGGAAGTCGGGCTGGCCGATCCCCAGATTGATGATCGAGCGGCCCTGCGCCGCCAGCGCATTGGCCCGCGCCAGGACCTCGAAGGCGGTTTCGGTGCCGAGCACCGCCATGCGGCCGGCCATCTGCAACATGCGCACCCTCCCTCAAGCCAACGCCCACGGCTTGGACATTCCGTGCCCTAAAACTAATCGGCATTGCGCTTCGCTCGCAATGACCGCCTTGCGGCCGCGGCATGACGATGCGGTGCAGCTGCGCGGCTCCACAACCCCCGCGGCTCGCGCTGCCCGGACCGTGATCGCAACCGGTTTACCGGCTCGTTGTTACCTTGTTTCGCCCCTCCGACGGGGAGCGATTCGCGCATCGGGGCCGTTTTCTGACTGGGAATTGTGACGAACGAGATGACCGAGCCGGAAAAAACCATTCTTGTCGTGGACGACGATCGCGAGGTGCGCGAGGTCGCGCTGACCGTTCTCGAATCGGCAGGTTACCGTGTCATCGAGGCGGTGAGCGGCGATGATGCGCATCGCTTCCTGCTGGCGCACCCGGATCTGCGAATCGATCTCTTGTTCACCGATGTCGTGATGCCCGGGCGGCTCGATGGCATTGATCTCGCTCATGCGGCGCGCTTGCTGCGCCCCGGGCTGCAAGTGCTGTTCACCTCCGGGTTCCCCAATCTGGTCCGCGAGCACGCGGACGAGGAATTCCGCGACCATGTGCTTCGCAAGCCCTATCGCACAGCCGATTTGTGCCGCGCGATTTTGGGGTTGCTCACCGTCGACTGAGTTGCGGCGCGTTCGCGCGTTGTTCCATAGAGGACCGGCAGAGCGTAAGATTCGGGCCGAATGACGCCGGGGGACGCCATGCCTGATATCGATGATTCCACGATCGCACGTAGGGGGAAACACAGCCGCGGTCGGGGGCGGATTGGGGCGGGGTGGTCGGCGGCGATCATCGTCGCGATCCCGCTGTGGCTTCTCGCGTGTTCGCCGATCGAGCATCCAACACCGCTTGCCACCGCCGACATCAGCGGGTCGACGATCGACGAGCCGCCGCCCGGCCCGATTGCGTTGGCGCCCGCCTTCACCGGCACGCCGGCGCCACGCCCGACGCCCGCTCCCGCCGTGGCGACGCCCGCGCCGCCGCCGGCCGTGCCGGTGGAAGCTGTCGCGCTCGCCGCGCCGCCCCCGGCGCCGATTCCTGCCGTGGCGATCACCGCGCCACCTCCGACGCTCGCGGTCGCCGCCGAGAGCGCCCCCGCCGCACCGTCCCCCTGCCCGCCGGGCGCAACCGCGGCGATGAGCAAACCCGACATGGCCGGGATCCCCGTCCTGCTCTGCCGCCGGCCGCGGTGATCGGACCTCCCGGGATCTTCGATCAGGAGTGAAATCCGGGCAGGAACTTGACGAGCGCGACGATCGCCGCACCTTGCGCCACCATCAGGCCGGCGACCGATTTGATCGTATCGGCCTGCGCATCGGCGATTTTCACATCGAGGCCGGCAATCCTCAATTCTAGATCCCCACGGACGCGTGCGATCTCAATGCTGAGATCTGCGCGGACCTTCTCGATGTCGTACTTGAGTTCGGCCTTGAGCTCGGCGATATCCGTCTTGGTCGCCATTTGCGAATCGAAGAACTCGGCGAGAGCCGTCACCTGGGCTTCGGTAAAGCCACTCTCGGCCAGCTTCAAAATGGCGGTCGATGACCTTGGCGGTGCAGACCATTTAGCGTCTGGCTCAGACTAGGGCGGAGACGCCTGCGGTGCAACGGATCACCCCGCGCGCAGGTACTGCACCGCCTCGTCGCGGCGGAACAGGTAGAGCAGCGTGCGCAGCGCGGCGCCGCGCGGGCTTGCCAGTTGTGGGTCGCGCTCGAGGACGAGGCGGGCATCGTCATGGGCGATTGCGATCAGCTCCGCGTGCTGGGCGAGATCGGCGAGGCGGAGCACCGGGAGCCCGCTCTGCCTTGTGCCGAGCACCTCGCCGCCGCCGCGCAGCCGGAGATCCTCCTCGGCGATGCGGAAGCCGTCCTCGGTTTCGCGCAGGATGGCGAGGCGCTTCCGGGCGACCTCGCCGAGCGGCGGCTGATAGAGCAAAAGGCAGGTCGACGCGTCGCCGCCGCGGCCGATCCGGCCGCGCAGCTGGTGCAGTTGCGCCAAGCCGAAGCGCTCGGCATGCTCGACCACCATGACCGTCGCGGCCGGCACGTCGATACCGACCTCGATCACCGTCGTGGCGACGAGCAGATCGATTGGCCCGTCGGCGAAGGCGGCCATCGCGCGGTCCTTCTCGGCGCCCTTCATCCTTCCGTGCACGAGGCCGACCCGGTCCGGCAACAGCGCGGCGAGCGCGCGGTAGCGCTCCTCGGCGGCTGCGATGTCGGCGGTCTCGGAGTCTTCGACCATCGGGCAGACCCAGAACACCTTGGCGCCGCGGGCGAGTGCCCGCGCGATCGCCCCGGTCACCTCCTCGGCGCGGTCGAGCGGCACGGTCCTGGTATCGACCGGACGGCGCCCCGGCGGTTTCTCGACGAGGCGCGAGACATCGAGATCGCCATAGGCGGTCATCATCAGCGTGCGCGGGATCGGCGTCGCGCTCATCAAGAGCGTGTCGCTGTCCTGCCCCTTGGCGCTCAAGGCGAGGCGCTGCTCGACGCCGAAGCGGTGCTGCTCGTCGATGACGGCAAGCGCGAGGTCGCGAAAGACGACGTCGGGCTGCACCAGCGCATGCGTGCCGACGACGATGGGAGTCAGGCCCGACGCGAGGCTCGCCAGCATGGATTCGCGCGCCCTTCCCTTTTCGCGCCCGGTCAGGAGGCCGATCTCGACCCCGGCCGGGGCGGCGAAGCGCTGGAGCACCTGATGGTGCTGGCGCGCCAGCACCTCGGTCGGCGCCATCAGCGCCGCCTGGCCGCCGCCCTCGACCGCGATCAGCATCGCGATGAGGGCGACGACGGTCTTGCCGCTGCCGACGTCGCCCTGCAACAGCCGCATCATGCGGTGCGGTGCTTTCATGTCGCCGGCGATCTCGGCCAACGCCTGGCGCTGCGCCCCGGTCAGGGCGAAGCCGAAGCCGGCCTCGGCGGGCGCCTGTAATTTGCCGGTGCCGGCGAGCACCCTTCCGGGGCGGCGGCGCCGGCGGGCGCGGACCAGTGCCACCGCGAGCTGCGATGCGAGGATCTCGTCATAGGCGAGACGCTCGCGCATCGCGGTCGTCGGGGCGAGATCCGGGTCGCTCTGCGGCGCGTGCACCGCGGCGATCGCCTCCTTCCAGCCGGGCCAGCCGCGCCGCGCCTGCAACGCCGGATCGAGCCATTCCGGCAGCTCCGGCGCGCGCTCCAGCGCGGCGTTCGCGGCCCGCGACGCGATCCGCGACGAGAGGCCGGCGGTCAGCGGGTAGACCGGCTCGATCGCCTTGACCTGCCCGGCCTGGTCCGTTGCGACAACGTAGTCCGGATGGGCGATCTGCGGGATGCTGCCGTAATATTCGACGTGGCCGCTGATGACCCGCTCGGCGCCGACCGGCAGCAGGCGCTCGAGGTAGTCGCCCTTCACGCTGAAATAGACCAGCGTCAAGATCCCGCTGCCGTCGCTCACCAGCACCCGATAGGGCCGGCGGCCAAAGCCCGGCTGGTGGCGCTCGACCCGCGCCGTGACGGTGACGATCGCATCGGGCCAGTCGCGCGGGTTGAGGGCGCCGATCGGCGGCGCGGCGCGGCGGTCGACGACCCCCACCGGGAGGTGCCACAACAGATCGACGACGAGCGGGCCGGCGGCGCGCTCGAACAGGCGGCCGAGCTGCGGCCCGATGCCAGGCAGCACCGTCACCGGCGCGAAGAGCCTGTCGAGAAGGGCGGGGCGCATGGCCAAGGGCTCACGTGATGCAATAACTGCGAATGGCGGCTGACGCGCGCTGCCAGCATGTCTATATCGGTGCGGTCATGCCAGCCCCCGATATCGACACCCGCCGCAAGCGGCTCCGGTTCCGCTCGTGGCACCGCGGCACGCGCGAGGCCGATCTGATCCTCGGCTCATTCGCCGAGGCGAATCTGCTCGGCTTCGATGAGACCCGGCTCGACGATTACGAGGCCCTGCTCGACTGCCCCGACGCCGATCTGTTCGACTGGATCACCGCCCGCGCCGCGCCGCCGCCTGAATACGACACCGACGTGACCCGCCTGCTGCTTGCCTTCCGCTTCGACCCGCGGGCGAGATGATGTTTGGCCCGATGTCGCTAACGTTCCGGTGCACTCCCTCTCTGCCCCCCGGGGGCGGAGAGGGTTGGGGTGAGGTGGGGGATTCCAGAGCGCTCGCCGAGACCCACCTCACCCTCCCAGCGCTTTGCGCTGGGCCCCTCCCTCTCCCCCCTGAAGGGCGGAGAGGGAAACATCGGTGTGCCGCGTGAGTCTACCCTCAACCCTCGCCCGCTCGCTCGCCGAGCGTCCCCGCGCCGTCACCCTGTTCGGTGCGCCCGAGGGGCATGACGCGGCGACGATCGGCGGCCTCGTTGGCGCCGGCGCGGCCGAGACGTGGCTGCATGTCTGCCGCGATGATGGAAGGATGGCGCGGTTTGCCGCGGCGCTCGGGTTTTTTCACCCCGGGCTTACCCAGCTGACCTTTCCGGCGTGGGATTGCCTGCCCTACGACCGGGTGTCGCCCAACGGCGAGATCACCAGCCGGCGCATCGACACGCTGACCCGCCTCGCGGGTCGCCCCCTCCCTAACCCTCCCCCGCATGCGGGGGAGGGAAGGGTGGGGGCTGGCGGCGAGGAGAAGCGCCCGCTCGTCGTCTTGACGACGGTCAACGCGCTCATTCAGCGCGTGCCGCCGCGCCGGCTGTTCGACGGGCGCATTTTGACGCTCGGGCAGGGCGGGCGTATCCCGCTCGACCGGCTGCAGGGCTTCTTCCGCAACAACGGCTATTTCCGCACCGATACGGTGCGCGAGCCCGGCGAATTCGCGGTGCGCGGCGGCATCGTCGACCTCTACGCGGCCGGGGCGGTCCAGCCGATCCGCCTCGATTTTTTCGGCGACACGCTCGAAAGCCTGCGCAGCTTCGATCCGCTGAGCCAGCGTTCGACCGGCGCCCTCGACCGCTTCGTGCTGCGCCCGGTCAGCGAGATCCTGCTCGACGACGACGCGGTCAGCCGGTTCCGCTCGCGCTATCGCGCGGCCTTCGGTGCGGTCGGCAGCGACGACCCGCTTTATGAATCAGTGAGCGCCGGGCGGCGCCAGGCCGGGATGGAGCATTGGCTGCCGTTCTATTACGAGACGCTGGAAACGCTGTTCGATTATCTGCCGGATGCCGCGGTGTCGTTCGATTACCAGGCCGCCGAAGCGCGCGCCCACCGGCTCGATTCGATCGCCGATTTCTATGCGGCGCGGCAGAGCATGAGCGGCCGGGTGCGCGGCACCGCGCCGCTCTACCGTCCGGTGCCGCCAACGCAGATGTTTCTCGACGAGGCGGAATGGCAGAAGGCGCTCTCCGGGCGGGCCGTCGTTCAGCTTTCGCCGTTTTCTATGCCGGAGGAAAGCCCCCACCCCAACCCTCCCCCGCTTGCGGGGGAGGGGGCCGCTGTTGCGGGGCTGGACGCCTTCGATGCTGGGGCACGGCCGGCGAAGAATTTTGTTGCCGAGCGCGCCGACCCCAGGGTGCAGCTGTTCGAGGCGGTGCGCGATTACCTGACGGCCGAACAGAAGGCCGGGCGGCGCGGCGCGATCGCGGCCTATAGCGAGGGGTCGGCCGACCGGCTCGCCACGGTGTTGCGCGAGCGCGGGCTCGGCGCGCTGCGCCGGGTGGCCGACGGCGCCGCCCTCTCCAAGCTGCCCAAGGGGACCGTCGGGCTCGTCATCCTGCCGCTCGAAGAGGGCTTTGCCACCGATACGCTGGTGCTGCTCGGCGAGCAGGACATCCTCGGCGACCGGCTGGCGCGCGTGCCGCGCCGGCGGCGCAGCCTCGACGAGTTCATCACCGAGGCGGCGAGCCTTGCGGCCGGCGACCTCGTCGTCCATGCCGAGCACGGCATCGGCCGCTATGAGGCGCTGGAGACGATCAGCGTCGCCGGCGCGCCGCACGATTGCCTCAAGGTGCTTTATGCCGGGGACGACCGCCTCTTTGTGCCGGTCGAGAATATCGAGGTCCTGTCGCGCTATGGCTCGGAGGATGCGGGGGCCCAGCTCGACCGGCTCGGCGGGGCCGCCTGGCAGTCGAGGAAGGCGCGGGTCAAGCGGCGCATCCGCGAGATCGCCGGCGAACTGATCCGCATCGCCGCCGAACGCCAATTGCGGCCGGGCGAAACGCTGGCGCCGCCCGAGGGTCTCTACGAGGAGTTCGCCGCGCGCTTTCCGTACCCCGAAACCGAGGACCAGCTGCGCGCGATCGAGGATACGCTCGCCGACATGGTGTCGGGGAAGCCGATGGACCGGCTGATTTGCGGCGATGTCGGGTTCGGCAAGACCGAGGTCGCGTTGCGCGCCGCCTTCATCACCGCCTTTGCCGGCGGGCAGGTCGCGGTCATCGTGCCGACGACATTGCTGGCCCGCCAGCACTACCGCACCTTCAGCGAACGCTTCGCCGGGCTGCCGGTCCGGGTCGCGCAACTGTCGCGGCTGGTCGCGCCCAAGGATGCCAAGCAGATCAAGGCGGACGTCGCGGAGGGGCGCATCGAGATCGTCATCGGCACCCACGCGCTCCTCGCCAAGGACGTGCGGTTCGCCCATCTCGCCCTCGTCGTCGTCGACGAGGAGCAGCATTTCGGGGTCGCGCAGAAAGAGCGGCTGAAGCAATTGAAGGCCGACGTACATGTGCTGACGCTGACCGCGACGCCGATCCCGCGCACCTTGCAGCTCGCGCTTTCCGGTGTGCGCGAGATGAGCATCATCGCGACCCCGCCGGTCGACCGCCTCGCGGTGCGCACCTTTGTCATGGCGTTTGACCCGATGGTCGTGCGCGAGGCGATCCTGCGCGAGCGCGACCGCGGCGGGCAGATCTTCTATGTCGCGCCGCGCATCGCCGATCTCGACGAGGTGCGCGAGGAATTGCGCAAAATGGTGCCCGAGATCCGCGTCGCGGTCGCGCATGGCAGGATGCCGGCGGTCGAGCTCGAGACGGTGATGACCGCCTTCGACGAGCGCGCCTACGATTTGCTCCTGTCGACCAACATCATCGAATCGGGGCTCGACATCCCGACCGCCAACACGCTGATCATGCATCGCGCCGACATGTTCGGCCTGGCCCAGCTCTACCAGTTGCGCGGCCGGATCGGCCGCAGCAAATTGCGCGCCTATTGCTATTTGACGCTGCCCGAGAAGAAGCAGCTGGCGCCGACCGCGCTGCGCCGGCTCGAAGTGATGCAGACATTGGATACGCTCGGGGCGGGCTTCCAACTCGCGAGTCACGATCTCGACATCCGCGGCGCCGGGAACCTGCTGGGCGACGAGCAATCCGGCCATATCCGCGAGGTTGGCCTCGAACTCTACCAGCACATGCTGGAAGAGGCGGTGGCCGCGGCGAAAACCGCCGGCGCCGACGGCGAGGGTGCCGCGGCCGAGGAGTGGAGCCCGCAGATCACGGTCGGGACGCCGGTCCTGATCCCGGAAGCCTACGTCGCCGATCTCGGGGTGCGGCTCGGGCTCTACCGGCGGATCGCCCAGCTCGCCGACCGGCGCGAGCGCGACGCCTTCGCCGCCGAGCTGATCGACCGCTTCGGCCCGTTGCCGGCGGAGGTCGAGAACCTCCTGCAGATCATCGCGATCAAGCGCTGGTGCCGCGAGGCCGGGATCGAGCGGGTCGAGGCCGGGCCCAAGGGCGCGGTCATCACGCTGCGCGGCAACCGCTTCGCCAACCCGGCCGGGCTCGTCGAGCTGATCCAGAAACACGCCGGGACGTTGCGCTTGCGCCCCGACCAGAAGCTCGTCTACCTGCGCAACTGGGACGACGAAGAGACCCGCCTCAAGGGCGTCGCCGGGCTGATGCAAGCGCTCGTCAAGCTCGCCCGCGCCGGGGAACCGGGGACACCGATGCCGGCACCGACGCCCGAGTTGGTCAAGCGACAGGCGGCGGGGCGGGGATGAGAGGACGCACCGCGCGACGGTTCAGGGTGCGTCGCGCAGCGGATTGACGAATTCGACGGCGCCCTGGAAATGCCGTTCATTGGCGGTGACCACGACGCAATCGTTCGCCGCGGCGGTCGCGGCGACCACCATGTCGAGCGGGCTTCGGGGCCGACCCGAGTTTCTCCCCTCCGCGATGATCCGCCCCCACTCGATTGCCGCTCGCTCGTCGAAGGAGAGAACACGATCGCGAAAGAGCGCCTGCGGCCCTTGTGGGCCGGCGAACCACGTCTGGAGCTCTCGTCGCCGTCGCCCTACCGGCATCGAGAGAACACCGCGCCAGATTTCCGCGATGGTAAGCGTTGCTATGAAGAGATCGTCGTCATCCTGCCTCACAACCCATTCCGCGATCGTTGCCGAAGGACGCGGCTTGAGAGCATCGCTAACGATGTTCGTATCAAGGAGATAGCGAGTCACAGGTCGACGTCGCGTTCAGGAACGACGTCACGCGTCAGGTCCAAATCGGCTCCGACCGCCGGCGACCGGCGGAGCGCTTCCCAAATTTCCTTGCCGCTCAAGGGCCGATTGAAAACCTGCCGCGCGACCTCTTTCCGCAACCGCACGGAGTCCGCGTCTTGGGCGGCAAGGCGCTTTGCCAATTCGCGCACGAGTTCCTTGTCCTGTGCCAGTCCGCGGACCTCGTACCTAGCCAGGCCGCGTTCGTTGAGCCGGTGCCGATGGCTTGCGATCGCGCGCTTTTGTGAGGCGTTCATGATGGCAGCTCCATACCCATAGCCGGCTATATAGCCGGCTATGGGTATGGATTCAATCGCTGCCCTGCCTCACCCGGTCGGCGGGGCGATCTCGTCGAGGGCGAGGCCCTTGGCTTCGGGGCCGACCTGGGTCACCGCGAAGGCGGCGATCGCCACCATTGCCGCGATCGCAATGAATACGGCGTTGAGGCCCCAGCCGTCCTTGATCCAGAGGATCGACGGGATTGCGACAAAGGCGCCGACCCGGCCGGCCGCCGCGCACATTCCGAAGCCCGACGCGCGGGCGTTGGTCGGGAACACTTCGGAGATGAAGATCTGCGCCGAATTGCCGGCCAGCTGGGTGAAGAAGATCATGCAGAACCCGATCGCCAGCACGGTCCATTCGCTCGAGGCATTGGCCCAAAGCAGCCCGAACACGCCGGTCAGGACAAAGGCGATCGAAGCTGTCGGTTTCCGGCCAAAGCGCTCCAGCGAATACATCATGAAGGCGCTGGCGATCGGAAAGGCGAGGGTGATCCAGAAGATCGAGTTCAGCGATTTGGCGATCGTGAAACCGCGCTCGACCAGGATGTTCGGGAGCCAGGCGCCGAGCCCGAGCGCGATACTGAAGAAGGCGTAGAAGCACGCCATCCCGGCGATGACGCGCCCGGGGTATTGGCGCAGCACGACGCCGAACGGATCGCCGCGTGCGTTGCTCGCCGCGTCGCTGCGCAACGAGGCGAGCGGCACGGTGCGCAGCCCCATGCGCTGCAACAGGTCGAGCGCACGCTGGCCCTCGCCATGGGTCGCCAGCCAGCGCGGCGATTCCGGCAACGAGAAGCGCAGGACAAAGATAACCAGCGCGCCGATGCCAATCACGATCCAGATGCCGCGCCAGCCGATCGAGTCGCGGAACGCAAGGGTGAATAATAGACCGACCGGCCACGGCCAGGCACCGCCGAGGAACTGCATGAACGCGGTCAGGCGCCCGCGAATGTCCCGCGGCGAGTATTCGGCGATGTAGGAGAAGCACAGCGGCTGCTCGGCGCCCAGCCCGATCCCGGCGATGAAGCGAAAGACCAGAAGCCAGCTGTAGCCCGGGTCGAAGCCGATGCTCGGGATCGGCGGCAGCGCCGCGACGATCGTCGCCAGCCCGAACAGCAGCAGGTTGAACTGGTAGACGGCCTTACGGCCGAACCGGTCGGTGAACTCGCCCTGGCCGAGCGTGCCGACGAAGAGGCCGGCAACCGTGACGCTGCCGATCCAGGGAACCTGGGCCGGCGTGACGAAGTGGCTTCCGATCAGGTCGGGGACCAGCGCGCCGAAGATCGTGAAATCCATCACGTCGAAGAACAGCCCCGACGCCACGAGCGCCAGCACCCGCCAATGGAGCGGCCCCATCCGGGCCTCGTCCATCGTCCGGCCGACAAAGGCTTCGATGGTCTGTATCCCGGCCGACCCGGCCTCCGCCACTTGCGCCACCATGCTTGTCTCCCCCCATGGCCGGACGCCGGCTGCGCCGGTGCACGGACATTCGCCATTTTTGTCCGATCGAGCCTAGCACGAGCGGTCGGAGGCAAGTCCAGCCCGGCATGCGCGACGGACATGTTCGGTATTCTGAACGACATTCGGCGTCGCGTTGCCGGGGCGGCTGCGCTAGCATCGCGCAGCCCCGGATTTCACGCCGGTTTACCTGACGGAGGAACCAAGATGAGCCGCGTCTATAACGTCATCGATGCCGACGGGCACATCCTGGAACCGCTCGATCTGTGGGCCAAATACATGGACCCGAAATTCCGCGACCGCGCCCCGCGGCTCGTCACCGACAATGAGACCGGCAAGGAAAAGCTGCTGGTCGAACAGCAGATGCTCGGCAGCGAGCAGGGCATGGGCGGGATCGGCGGGGTCGGGGCGCGGCAGGGCGAGATCAAGGCCGCCGAGATGAAATACGAAGACGGCCGCCCCGGCGGGTTCGACCCGCACAAGCGCATCCCCGACATGGATCTCGACGGGATCGACGCGGCGTTCCTCTATCCGAGCATGGGGCTTTTTGCCGGGGCGGTGCACGACCCGGCGCTCGCCGGCGCGCTGTGCCGCGCCTACAACCGCTGGCTCGCCGACTATTGCAAGCCCTACCCCGATCGCCTGTTCGGCGTCGCGATGCTGCCGATGCAATCGGTGCCGCACGCCATCGAGGAGATGCGGTTTGCCAAGAAAGAGCTCGGCTTCAAGGGCGGCTTCATCCGGCCCAACCCCTATAACGACAAGATGATCAGCCACCCCGATTACGAGCCGTTCTGGGCGGCCGCGGAGGACCTCGATTTTTCGATCGGGTTCCACGAGGGCGGTTCGAGCGGCATGCCGACGGTCGGCATCGACCGCTTCGAGGGGCGCGCCGCCAAGCACATCATCTCGCACACGATGGAGATGATGTTGGCCTGCCTCGCGGTGATCTGGGGCGGG
>WNFC01017862.1_pt1 | contig 12611 bp, 16 predicted proteins | sample 5400541 | NCBI WGS metagenome assembly WNFC01 (sample SAMN13153342, study PRJNA577476) | soil metagenome | isolation source: 120 cm saprolite under Douglas fir tree site 2 hole 2 replicate 1 | place: USA:California | collected 2015-04-18
GGGCGTCCCGGTTTGGAAGTGCCACCGCCATCTTTTCTTGGAAGCAACCAAGAACCTCTGGATCGACCTGGTCAGGGTTGTTCGTTGCACCAAGGAGAAAGACGTGGCCGTCGCTGTACTGCGTTCGCTCACATTCCTGAGTCAACTGTCCGATGATCTCGTTGCTGAGAGCATCGGTCGCGTTGGCCATATTTCGACTCGGAGCGATCATATCCAGGCGATCGACAAATACGATCGCAGGGGAGCTGGCACGGGCCCGCTCGAAAAAGAGCTTCACGCGGTTGCCGCTCTGGCCGGAATAATTCGCTTTGAAGTCCGAGAGAGTGGGTGCGAGGAACGTGAGCCCGCTCTCGTTGGAGAGTGTCTGCGCAAGCTGCCTCTTGATGCCCCCATCGGAGCCGGTCAAGAGCAGGCTATTCGGGACGCCAACTCCCTGAGCGCGCCATTTCTCGGCGTCCCGGAGCAGGGCGGAGACGAGCTTGAGCCGTTCGAGGGCGGAAGGTTCGAGCGCTAAGCTATCCCACGTTTCGGCCCGGCCGACCTGCGCATTTCCTCGCTTCCTGGCATTACCGGCTGCTTCTGACAGATGAACAGAGGTCGGCGCATTCGGATAGGCCAGCGATTTGGTAGCCGCCGCCAGGTTCCGGATGTCCCGCCCGCTCATCCCCTGGGTCAACGATGCCGCGGCGTCCGGCAGCTCCATTTCGATACGGTTAGCTCTTAGCTCTTGCTCAAGGATCTTCCGCCGTTCGGCCGCACCCGGAAGCGGTACTTCCATCTCCCACCCGAAGCGGGAGATGATCGCATCGTCAAGCATGCTCCGTTTGTTGGTTGCGCCGATCACCATGATCCCTGAGATTTGCTCGATGCCGTCCCACTCGGGAAGAAAGGAACCGACGACGTCTGCAGCGATGACATCGGTCTCGGCCGCGCCACGGCGCCCGAATACACCATCGCACTCGTCAATGAAGATGATTGAAGGCCGATGAGTCCTGGCATGCTCCCAGATCTCCCGGACACGCCTTCCACTGGCTCCCAGGTGCTCCTGCTTTATGTTGGCAAGCGATAGGTTCTGGAAGTCGCAGCTCAGCGTTTCGGCGAGAGTTCTTGCTATAAGCGACTTTCCCGTGCCAGTTGGACCGTGGAGGAGAAGCCCGCGGGGGGCCGCAGGATCACCGTTTTCGAACAGCTCCATTCGGCGAAGGATATCGAGCTTCTGGGCGTCGGGAAGTTGAACCCTTCGCCATGCCGCCGCAGATCGATCAATAGACTGCAGCTGGGCGGTTGCCCAGGAGAGTCGCTCCTTCGCATCCCAAACCGCAAGTAGCGGCGCAAACCGAGTTTCAACGAGGCGAAGATCATGTTGAAAGTCCACCAAGCTTTTGGCAAAAACTCGGGGCAGAACCTCTTCCGTACTCCAAGTTCGTTCGTCCTTAGCGAATGTGAAGGTGCTCATTGTGACGTAAGCTCTTGACGGCACAATGAGGAATAAGCAATTATCCCGCCAGGAAATCGCAATATACGGTTTTCCGAGTTCAAATGCCTGGTGTGGATCAGTTGTCGTAGTCTCACGAATGTCGTAAGTGCCTTTGGCCGATAAGATTCGAACGAACTTTACCGGGCTCTGCGAGAACGGAATCCATATCTCTGCAATGGCCTCTTTCTCGAGAGCCTTCCTGGCTTCGCGCGCCATTGCGAAGCTACACTGCCAGAGTTGGCGAAGGGGAGCGTCAATCGAGTCCGTGGCCTTCGCCAGATACTTGTTGAGGAAACCTGTCCCACGCGAGCAAAAGCTCTGCCAATCCCGTTCTGCCGCCGTGTTAGCCGCAGCAACGCTGTTGCGCTCTATGCCCTGCTCACTGAGCGCCCGGCGTTCAAGCCAGTATTGGTCCAATGTGGTCGCCAACGCAGTCGACTCCGCGACAACGTCTCCATTGTAAGACGGATCGACCTCCTCGATTTCAACCTGGCTTTGCATGGGACACCTTTCTTCGGGTTTGTTGCGCTAGGCCGCCCGCGCCGCCTCGAAGTGCCGGATGGGAACAATGTACCCGGCGGGCGCTGGGCCGGAATCGGGTCCACTGGGCGGCCCGTCGATCAGCGTGGTCAGGCTGAAGATTGCCTCACTACCGCATACCCCGCAACGGCGGCGGGTAGAATTCGAGACGTTTTCACAGTTCTCACAGTAGATCGCCATTTCGGCAGGAATACTCACAAAGTTTGGCTCCGTGCGGAGCATCTTCACATTGCGCATAAGGTTCCTCCAGACAGCAAAAGGGCAGCGCGTGGCTGCCCTTGGGGGTGAGGCCTTGGGTTTTAAAGGGTCAGGCGGCATCCTGCCCGATGGAAGCATCGAGAGTGTCGACAAGGCATCTCAGAGTTTCCAGGCTTGCGATCTCCAGCATCGAGCTGATGTTCATGCTGTCCGTGATTGCCATGAACTTTGCCTCACCCACAGTCTCGGCAAGTGCCCGAGCTTTATCGAAGCCCCTCGACGCAGATTCCATCCAATGGAGGACATTCTTTTGCAGTGTCGCGTTCGGGATTAGCCCCGCCTGATGGCTGTGTCCCGAACGGGTGAGGATCTCGGTATAGATCGCGTCCCCAAGCAACTCTCGAAAACCCTCGATCTTCGCGGTGAGCCGCTGGTCCAGGGGACCCCGGGCATGCCGGTCAGGGCGCGAGGCGCTGAATCCCGGAGGCAAACCCCAATCCGGCAGCACTGGCGAGCTGATCGGTTCGCCATGTCGATTCAAGGAAACCCACACTTCCCGGAAGCGGTACAGATACCGGCCCAAACTAAAGCAGGCGCACGCTCGCTTGAAGGCCTGGGCTTCGGCTGCGGTGACCGCGTGCTCTCGATCGGCCCACGCTCTCCATTGCCAACGTGGCTCCCCAGGCGATGGACACTTACAGTGCTGGTCACCAGCACCTTGCCTGTAGAGATCAACTTTCCGTCCCATAGGCGACGGGTCAGGTTCGACAGGGTTGATAGGGTGTAGGTTCGGCCCCAACCAGCCGGAGTCAGGACTTGGTTGAGTCGATCTGTGTAGGCGCGGGGATCGGCGAAGGGCAGTACCGCACCCCGCCGGCCCGAATGGGCTCTGCGCACCACTTTCCATTTCACCATCGCTGGGTCAAACGGCACTTCCAGTTCCGCGAGGAGCTTTCGCTGTTCCTCCACGGAGAACTTTCTTGCGGTCGCCATCGCTCTACTCCTTTCGTTGAGTTCGGCGGTTCGAAACGAGGCCGCACAAAGCGAAGGGGCAGCCTGGTGGCCGCCCCGATCACGGATTCAAATGGTCTTCCCCTAAGGTATCAATGCCGGTCGCCGAGCCTTGGATCGAACCGGAACGACTGAGGTTTGAAGATCTTCAGCTTCTTGAAGTCAGAATGTTGCGGATTGAGGAGGAAGTTCGATTCCCCCGGCACTAAGGTACTCGGAACTCGAAGGGCTACCGACGTTCCCGCCGCTGCCCACTCATCGCCGATTGCCTGCGTCTCCACAGGAGGGGGATCGGCTCTCCAGGAACTGGGAAGCGCTGATCTGTTCAAGTCTCTAACCATGGACAGCTCGAAGTCCACTCGAAGCAGGACGTATTTTTCGAGTATCGCTGCGGAGTCCAGATGGACCAGTACCTCAAGCACTACGAGTGATTGGGACTGCGCTACGTAAATGATCGGAGTTCCCGGACTATTCCATCTGCCACCGAAGAGCCGGGCGCCTTCACCCGTGAAGGCCGACCTCACATGCTTATGCTTCGTGATTCTCCATGCCGTGAGGTTCAAGAAAAGACACCGTGCTCCACACGGCCGATCAGGTACTCCACTTCACGGGCGCCTGGCTCCGTCCGGGAGTACTGAAGCGGCTCCTGACCATTGAGAGCTTTCTTTGGAGTGGTCAGCCATTGCACAGCTGCGTCCGCATCCCCTTCGAACAACTCGACAGCTCTTTCGAAGATATTCGAGATGCGCAACAAGCGCTCAGATTCTTCGGGAGCCAATCGCCCGGCACTTCGACGCCGCGCAAGGGTCCGCTCGGGGATTCCGATAAGCGCAGCAAGAGCGAGCAAATCGAGACCGCTATTGGATTCGAGCGCTCGCAATGCCTCAAATGACAACCCAACCTCCAGTTGTTCGATTAATTGCGGAGTCGTCGTCGCGCGGAGTCCGAGGCTGGATCCACGTGTTCTGAAGTGGAGAGTCCGCCTGACAGGCTTCGTCCCCGATGAGGGTTCACCGCGTTTCGTTCTCGTTAGAGTGGCCATAGAGTTAGGATACTCCCTGTTCTGCCATTCTGTCATGGAAATGCCGCCACCGTGGCATGATAGCGGCGTTCGGACTCATGCAAGACTATCTCAATACGGGACCTCTGCACGGGTGATTTCACCCTGGGCATACTGGGCGTGGTGCGGAAAGTCGTTCACGCCGTCATCCTCATCTTTGGCGCTCGAGTGTTCAGCCGATGAACCATAGGACAGAAGGCTTACGTCGAGAACGACGATTTCCTTCATGTATCTCCGTTCTCCACTCTGTTTGTCGTCCCAGGAGTCTGTTCGCAGCTTCCCTTCGATGTAGATCTTCGATCCTTTCCGTACATAGTCGCGGAGAATTTCAGCGTTCCGCTGGTAGGCCACGAGGTTGTGCCACTCAACTCTCTCCTGCCAATCGCCGCGCCCGTCTTTGAAGGATTCGTTCGTTGCCAGTGAGAGGTTGACTACAATTCCGCTGCGTAGGCTATGCACCTCGGGATCCTTTCCGACATTGCCCACCAACAGGACTTTATTGACGCTTTTAGACATCGTTGTTCTCCTTGTTTCAAATCAGTCCCTGGACATAGTCAAGGGCCCAATCGCGGTTAACCTCGACGTAGCTGCCATCGACATAGCGGTAGAAGCGCCCCGTGACAGCATCGATGTTCAGATACCGGCGGGTGTCCCGATGCTTGTACAGCACCAGGTCGCCGGCGTGGCCCATATACATGAAGTCCTCACGCAAGGGCAGCGATAGTACCGCCTCCAGCGGGCGCCAATCGGGGTCACGAACCTCCATGTCGAACCTCGCGCTGAGCTGGCAGCAGTGCGGGGGGAACAGCCACGTGGGTGTGCTGGCATCCGAGGCATGAAAGTGCACCGGTTATCTTCCGCACAGCGTCCTCGAACACTTCGGGCAACTGTTTGATCTCCCCTGCGGGCGTGTAAAAGACAGGCGAAATGGAGCCGCGGAGCTTGCGTTGTTCTTCTTTCCAGAGTTCCACGGCCAACGTGCCTTGGCGACCGCGAAACAATAGGGTCGAATTGATAGCGGGGCGGCTCCGCATTTCAAGGGATGAGAGGACATGCCTCGAGATGGCCAGCTCGTAGGTTCGACCGATGCGCAGCATGTCGACCCTGACGACTTCCGGAGCGATGACAACTGCATGCCTGCCATTTCCGGAGAGTGAGTCGAGCGGATGCAACCAGGGCAATGGCCTACCCTCTGAGTCGAGGTAGGTGCAGTACCGGGCCATATCGGCTACGGCCCCACCCGATTCCATGCCACGCAGGACATAGCGTTTGGCCAGATGCTGATGTTCGATTGACACTCCGGCGTGACAATAGATTCCACGTTTCTGGAGCGCGCGCAGCACGGGTTGCCCGAGAGCGATTCCATACTGCGCATACTTCGAGCCCTCTTGCACCTTCTCGCGATTCTTCACCAGGGTCAGTGGCGGTCGTTGATTCATCGCTGTCTCTCCTCTACGCCATCTGCTTCGAACGGATCGGTTGACCCAGGGCTGCGCGAATCTCTTCCCTCGTGCATCCGGCCCAGCACTTGTAATACCGCGGGTCTTTGATCTGGATCGCGAGGTTGTCGCCGGAGCGATCTTTGCCAATCTGCCAACAGGATGGGCATCTTGCCCACCAGTTGCGGCTATCCTTACGCGTCGTCTTGACGAAGTTAAGTATCCGGAATTCAGCCTGGTTATAGGCGGATCGAGTGGGGACGTAGGGTGCTGGAGCCGCCGGCTTATACGCCTCCGGTAGCTCCATTCCTTGGATGAAGTTTCTGAGCTCTTCCTCTGTGAGCTTTTTGAGGCCGTCAAGATAGCTCAGCTGCGCTTCCGGAACTGGAGAGGCCTCGTAGAACCAGTAGCGCTGATTGGTCTTCCGGTGAACACCGAGAGGGGCGCGGATGGCATTGCCGAACTCGCCATCTTCGAGCCGATCCTGTTTCGGGAAGACCTCGATCCCTTGTTTGAGACCCCCGCCGACCACCGGAACACCGAGCCGGAGCGCGACGTTATATATGTAGATGCGGCACTCGGACGCCATTAGCGGGGTCGCCGCGAAGATCCAGAGATGTCCACCCCGTCGCGACTGCTCGATCGCAGCTTCCACGCCATCCTGCTTGAGCTCCCACTGAAGACGGAAGAGGGCTTCTACGGCGCAGTCGAAGTCTCCATCGATTGCTACCCACTTTGATCGCTGGGTTTCGGGATTAATGGCGTAGAGGTTGATCGTGATATCGCCGTTGAGGTGCATTCGAACCGCGTCCGCGTCGAGTAGCTTAGGTTCCTTGGTCTTCCAATCACGGGCGAGATAGTACGGAACTTTTCCGTTCGGCAGCGGCTGCTGGGCCTGGATACTGTAAGCACGCCGGTTTACAAGCAGGCTGATGAAGTCGTTGGCTGTGTCGCGGCTTACGTTGAATTTCGCGTACATTCCTTGGCCTCCCTTCCTGAGGTGGTGTGGTTGTAACCCGGGTCCAAAACTCGGTCAAATTTCTGCGTATAGCGTCTGGGGCGGTCGAACAAGACGGCGTGGGGTTGATTTTTCGGGCCCGGCGTTGAGCCGAGCCCGCGTGCGAGAACCGGGGGGCAGCGCCTGCACAATGCTGGTGAATCCGGATCTCGGCGTGCCAAACGCGGCTCAGACGGAATAGACCAGACGAGCGTTGTCGGTCGGGACGTTCCTGTAATGCTTCTGGTTGTAAGGAAATGCAGGCCACTCCGTGCGGATTCCCGGAAAGGCTATTGCTTCAGCGACGGCATAACGAATAAAGAGCGAGCGGGTGCGGGATGCGGATTGACGCATGGCTTTCCTCCAGGGTTTGGGTTGAGATTGTCAGGGAGACGTACAAGTGGGGTTGCAGGTTGATTGCGGTTAGGCATTTGCTGGGCGCAACTGGGAGAGCAGCAGGCCAGGTTGGTCAACGTAACTGAACAGCTTGTACTCGCAGAAGATGCGATCAAAGCTGGCCGAGGTGAATTGGTCTTCGCAGCCCTCGAAGGACAACATGTACCAAACTTCACGTTGTCTATCGAACACGTAGACAGCGCCGGATGCTGGATTTTCAGGAGCCATCTGCAGGAGCATGAGGCCCTTTGCGGTTTGGATCCATCGCGTTGCGATGGCGTCGCCGAGTTCGAGGAACTCCGCGACGGTCTGTTGGATTGAGTCGCTAGCACGATTGCGCCAGTCGAATAGTTGATGAACGGTCATCTTGCCAAGACTTCTGTGCATCGAAGTGTCCTCTCTTTCGGGTTGGGTTTGAGTACGAGCTAATCGACGCGAGCCTGGCGAAACGTCAGGAACCACATCCGGCCGAGTGTTAGAAATAGGCCGAAGGCAGCGAAGACAAACGCAAGCGCCAGCCGGGGGGCTTCGTGGACGGCATCGAACACTGCTAGTCCGGACGTTACGAGCACACTGCAATCGAACCCTGTCAGCAGAGCCGCGATCGCAAATCTCCGGATAAATTGGTTGGCGAAGGTGGAGACTACCGCAGAGCGAACTGCGGCTAAGGGGGGTGAGTTGCGCATAAGCACTCCTGATCTGACTCTGGTGCTCAAACCCAGTGTCGGCCATCACAGGATACGTTTCAGAATCAGGGAAATGATCGCGCAGGAAGCCGAGCATTCGCATCGAATCCTTGCCTCCTGAATGGTTCACTACAAACGCTAAATCGGTACCAACCTCCTTTTTTGTGGAGGGGCTCCAGATTGCAGGCCTATCGGCGTCTTTTTCAGCACCTCCACGACTCCCGACCGCAGACCCATAAGATTTACGTGCGTACAGGGGGATAGTCAGAACGCAAGTTTTTCATTTCAGGGGAGTTGGATGGGGCCCGATCAGGTCAATAGGATGGCAATGGGAAGCCAATGGGAATTCAATAGGAATTCAAAAGGAGAAGCGAATTGCCGCGAGGATAGAGAGTTATATCCTGGTGAGATTTAGGGGAGAGATATCACTGGAGTGTCGCTGTCGAGCACCCCTTAGCCCAGCAGGAACTCGCGAAAAGAGATCACTTCGCCCGCGGAAGAGTTCGACAATATATCCGCCTCAAGAAGGTTGGCCTGGAACGTCTTGCTGAGAGCAAACCCAATCCGTTTGCGCACGTCGCGCAATTCAACAGCCAGCAGATACAGGATCTCCGAGTTTGGCGTCAGGTATAAAACCGTGTCAACGCTTTTTTCCGCGTTGAAAACCCGGCGCAACTCCTCGTAACGGCCAGCGCCTTTAAGGCTTCTTTCGAACTCGATGGCGTCGAGGTTGTCATCGGGCATCCGAAGCTGGTCGAGACAGGACTCGATCTGCTGTGGTTCCCGACGATCTACTTCTACCAGACCGGCTACTCGCTCCATACCCTCCGACAGGCGTCGCGGCGATCCTGGCGTATCGGCCAGAGGTTCGACGTCCGCGTGAAGTTCCTGATCTACGATGAGACGACACAGCGAACCTGCCTTCGTCTCATGGGCCGGAAGATGCTCGTCGCACTGATGATGGAGGGGAAATTCTCCGGCGAAGGTATCCATTCGTTGGACGCGGACGACGACCTGCTGGCGGCGATGGCTCGCGAGCTGGTGGAACAGGGGGGCGTCGGACAATCCGCCGACGCTGTCTGGGACGAGTTACGGCGGGAACGTGCTTCGCAAGCCAGCGCAGCCGCTCAGCTGCCGAAGCCGGATCGTTGGGAGGAAGTGCCGATGATGGAGGACATGTTCAGCGGGATCGAAACTCCGGTTCCAACCGCTTCTCCTGGACCAGTGCTGGTCGAATCGAAGCCGAAGCAGAAGAAGGTGGAGTCGATCTGGCCGACCGGCTATGTGGTTGGAGAACAGATGCGACTCTTCGGATGAGGCGCCGCGCAGAACAACGCGCGGCCTCTCACCGTTTCATAACGCACGGGCAGAACCGTGGTGCCGCAAAATCTACCGGATGTGAAGCTTCAAGGTCGATGGCGGCTCTGAGAGGCTCTTCATCAGCCAATCCACTTCTGACCCTGCTCTCGCGAGAAGATCCGCATAGCTGAAATATTCTATGTCTTTGCCCGGATTTAGCCTGAGACTCTTGTCGACAGCGCCCCCAATAAGCAATATTTGCATGGGATGGAATCTCGTTCCAAGGTCATCACGGTATTTCTGAGCCTGTGTTTCGTCGTCTCTACTTATCGTCTTGGACGGTCTCTTGAATTCGATGAGGAGGTGTCGCCCGTACATCTCACTCAACAGCAACAGATCGGGCCGTTTTGCTGCATTGTCGCCTTTGTATGCAGTATCGGTGTACTCCTCAACAATCTTCTTCATGGTTCGGTTTGATGAGACCAGGGCATATTTGGAACCGAGAATCCAAAGGTTGTGATCGATAGCCTGATGCATTTGACTTTCGAGAGTTGACGGATTAGCTACGAGCAAATCCAACCTATTAAGCACTTCAAAACGGCTCTTCGTCTGCTTTCCAATAAAAACTAGTTCCAGAAGCCCAAAGGCGGTGAGCGCGCTCGCTAAGTGTTCCACATCGCCATGTTCTGCAGCATGAACTGCTCGCAAGACCTCCCAATACTCGTCGCGCTCAAGGGCATCTAAAACCACCGTAACAATCGCCTGGATTTTCTCTTCGTTCTCTCCATAGAAGCGCTGAAGAATTTTCTCTAAATGTCTATGGGCAAAATCTCTCCTATGCTCGGGTAGGGCGGCAAGACGTTTCTCAATCTGTTGCTTGATCCTCGAGTGGACAAGACTGAACTCACGCCTAAAAGTCTTTCCCAACTCTTCCCGCAACACTTCTTGAACATAGCTCTCTAGCTCTTGGTATGCTGTGCTGTTCTCCACCACAGCCGCCCAATCTGCAGTGACGTCCTCTAACAGACCGTCGGCCTCAATTTTTCCGTATACGCGCTTTAGTACTTGCGGCGGAACATCTTCTCGCCGATCCAACCCGAAGAAGCTTGGTTCGCCAATCGGTTTCCCGTTCACCTTAATTACGATGCCAGGGTGTTTCACGGCCTGCTTCCCGTCGGAAATAGCGAAAGACATCTTCACGGCTCTAACCGTAGGCAGTTTCTGAGCGACTGAATATGCCTCACCTGGGATGTCGTGAAGAGTCGCGAGCTGTCCATTCACGAAAATTTTGAGGTCTATAGCTCGACCATAGTCGAGGACCAGAATCCGTCTCAGTTTTTCTGGATTCGGATGTGAAAGTCGACGGTTCAAACTAGCGAGGGTAATTGTCGTGCCATATTCTTTTGGATCACATGCCTGTGAGGAGAACGGGAACTGGACTGCTTCAAAATCTGAGCGCGCCTTCATCAATTCGGCACGCTCAATGAGAAGTTTCGATTCTCGTCCTCGTGCCTTCGTACAGATTTCCATCTGTTCAGCGACCATCAAACCTGAGAATTTCCCTATTCCACGTCTTCCGCGAACTTGCCTCCGTTTAGCCGCAGTCTGGTTGCCCTTCAATGCCCTACGGTCTCGCGCAACCTTCAAATACTCACTCCGAAGTTCCTCTTCGGTCATGCCCGAACCATCGTCCTCGATCGTAATTGGGATGTCGGACATCTCCGCAGGCAACGTAATGTTCACCGTCTCTGCGTCGGCATCCCACGCGTTATCGACCAATTCTTTGATGGCTTGCTCGGTGGATCTGTATGCATCCCCAAGAAGGGTGGCGAGTCTAGGATCGACCGCAAAACTCACTGTTGCAGGCACTTAGGACCTCAGCAAAATCGGATGCCACGATTGTAGTGCATAGTATCAAGCCGACCCTGTTTCTGAGTCACTAAACCCGGTGATGCAGAGCCAAAGATTGTAGTTCGATGTCGCAAATTAGCTCTGAATTGCCGATTACCTCCAGCGCGTCAAACCCAACGATTCCGGAAGGTGAATAGCCGCAATCAGGCTGGAAACCGTAGTAGCACCGTACTCTCGTCGTTTATGAGAACTTGATGCCTGGGATGCTTGGACACCGCTTGTGAGTGCTGAAATTCTTCTTCAGTAACCCATATTGGGCCGTTTATTTGCCCTCTCTTGTTCTCAGGGACCTTTTGAAGCATATCGCTGAACTCCCTAGCCTCAGCGGCAAGCAGCCTATATTGGGGCGGAACTGCATACGCTTCCACAACCCGTCTGGAAATGGCCGTGGCGCAATCTTCGGAGGAGAGCGACTGCTTGTCCAGAGAAGCCACATCGATCAGGGCCAACACGAACGCTTGGGTCATAGCTTGACGATCATCCTCACGCCGAAGTCCCGGAATTAGGTCTTCTCGACGCTCGTAGGCAGCCAACGTCGCGATCAGGGTCCGATATTCACCTTCAAATGCGATTGCTTCATGGAAGTCAGCATCTTCTCCGAAAGACTGGTAGATCTGTGCAGGTATTACACCCTCGCCAGCCATCAGCCTGCCAAGTGTCGACAGGATGATCTTGATCTGGTCCCAAGCCGCGATGTCCACGTACACCAAGTCAAGCTCAGGAGGCCATCCGATCGTGGCAGGCGCAATCACATGTACCTCAGAATCCCCTCCTGTAAAGTGGTCCCATACCGCAATCCATAGAACCTGATTGTGCCTCAGAGGAATCCCATCGTTCAGCAGACCCACACCACTCTCTGCCAAACCCTGAAAGACCGTGATTATCTGGGGAATGAGTTCCTGAAATGTGAGCATCGAAGGAAGGTACGAAGGATCGTGCTTACTGTCGTTGTAAATCTGACGGAGCTTATGCAGTGTGCTTCGGTCGGCTTTGCCTAACGCCCAGTGTCTTGAGAGCATTGATGCATCCATCAAGATCTTCTTTCGGGGGAAGATGAGGCAAAATTGCGATCTTGATGAAGATTTCGGTACGGGCCCCAGCGGAGGCAATCAGTTCTCTCGCTTCTGAGAGCTCGAATCCGTACGCCGCGAGCCGTTGGACCTGCTCTGACCAGCGTTCTGCAACCTTGAGGTACTGTTGATGGTAAGTGAGCATGGATATCCAAACAGCATACTGATAACGATCCAAGATAGGACACTGGCGTGGATCAATTGTTGGCGCAAGTTGTTTAGCCCACTGGCATTTACGATGTCGCCGGACGGGGGCAACGGTTATCATTGAGTTCAACGGCGACACGGCATATACTTATGTATATGCCGTCATTGAAATGGAGGTGAGCCCATGCAAAGAACAGCCAAAGTCTTCATGAATAACCGCAATCAAGCTGTGAGACTCCCGAAAGAGTTCCAGTTCAACACCTCTGAGGTGTACATCCGCAAGGAAGGCGACAACCTCGTTCTCTCTCCACGGCCTGCCGATTGGACAGGCTTTTTGGCTTCCGACTTGGTTGCCTCCAAAGAGTTCATGGAAGGGGTTG